>Ga0129313_1000378_pt1 | contig 39867 bp, 35 predicted proteins | sample O1105metagenome_FD_94436 | JGI IMG/M metagenome (GOLD analysis project Ga0129313, IMG submission 94436) | Orangutan group fecal microbial communities from fecal samples from Wisconsin, USA - O1105 metagenome | ecosystem: Host-associated > Mammals > Digestive system > Large intestine > Fecal...
CTGTTGATGCCAAAGTATGTGGATGATGTGATAGAGGGTGCTCTCATTGCCGAATATTATGAGGAGGACAAGGAACACGATGTGATTTTTATCGGGGACTGTGAAGTGTACGAAAACTTTTCGCCTGCGGTTTTGTGGCAGGAGTACGGAATTCACAGTTATATACGGGGAAGCGCACAGCAGCTTATCTGGCAGTCGTATTATCTGCTGGAGGATACCCTCCGATATGAAACACCTGAGGTGGTAGTGTTCAATGTCCTGTCCATGAAGTATAATGAGCCTCAGAAAGAAGCATACAACAGGATGTCTTTGGAGGGAATGAGATGGTCCTCCTCAAAGCTGCGGGCAATTCAGGCATCTGTGACAGGCAGAGAAAATCTGGAGGATTATCTGTTCCCCATACTCAGATATCATTCCAGATGGAGCGAACTGCAGGCCGGTGACTTTGAGCATATGTTTCAGGTGCCGAAGGTCTCACATAACGGTTATTATATGAGGGTGGATGTGAAGGCGGCTGAGAACATACCGGAAGCCAAGCCTCTGGCTGACTACCGGTTCGGAGAAAATGCGTATTCCTATCTGGATAAAATGGTTCAGTTGTGTGAGGACAAGGGCATTCAACTGATTTTGATAAAGGCGCCAAGCCTATATCCCTACTGGTATGACGAATGGGAAGTCCAGATGGAAGAGTATGCACGTGAACATAACCTGCTTTATGTCAACTTTTTGGAATGTACAGAGGAAATCGGACTGGATTTTCAGACGGATACCTATGATGGGGGATTGCATCTGAATCTTTCCGGGGCAGAAAAACTCAGTTCCTACTTCGGGCAGATTCTCAGAGAACAGACAGCGGTCCGGGACAGACGATCGGATGCAGACCTGAATACAATATGGGAACAAAAACTTGCGGATTATGAACAGGAGAAGCAGGAGCAATATTTAAAATACGGAATAGAGCAGTGAAGACGGGAGGATGTTTTATGAAAAAATCGGTGTTAGGTTTATTGATGGCAGGTATGGTTATGATGGCAGGCTGCGGAAGCAGCGAAAGAGTGATTGAAAGGGAAACAGCGGGAAGTCCTGCGGAAAACTCCGCCCGGGAAAATGCCGGGGAAAATTCTGAAGCACTGACCGAAAACGGAAGTGAAAAGGAAGCGGTTCACAAGGGATTTGTTTTTCAATATAAGGATGTGACCGTTTCTGTCGATGAAAATATGAAGCCGATTCTGGAGAAACTGGGAGATCCGGACTCTTATTTTGAAGCGGCAAGCTGTGCTTTTGAGGGACTGGATAAGATTTATACCTACAGTGATTTTGAAATAGATACCTATCCACAGGGCGAAGAAGACTTTGTATCTGCAATTATCCTGAAGAATGACGTGGTGACTACGGCAGAAGGTATCTATATCGGTTGTACGAAAGAGGATGTGACGGCAGCATACGGAACGGATTACGCGGAAGAAGGAAATATGCTGGTATATGAAAAGAATGGAATGAAGCTTTGCTTCCTCTGCAACAATGGTGAGGTGACCTCCATACAATATTTTTCAACGGTTTTGGATGAATAGAGAACTGAGAAAAGCATTCCTTCGGGAATGCTTTTTGTTTGCAGTATGAGACAGCATGCAAGACACAAGATGTGCAGTATGCAGACACAAGATGTAGCACTTGACAAGACGATGTTATTGACTGTAAAATAACAAGTGTTATATACGATGCTTTGAATAACAATTCAGTGACGGAACGGCCTGAATCATTAATCTTCGGTCGGATTGTCACTGCCGGAAAATCAGAGGGAGGAACGAAAGAGGTATGGCCCGTAAGGAAACAATCACAATCGACATGATTTTGGATACCGCATTTGCAATGACCAGAGAAGAGGGCTTTGCAAACGTGACGGCAAGAAAAGTTGCAGCGAAGGCAGGGTGTTCTACACAGCCTATTTTCAGAGTATATAAGAATATGGACGAACTGTGGGATGCAGTTTACGAGAAAGCTGCCGTTTTTTTTCAGGATTATTACAGCCTGTATCCCCGCACGGGAAAAGCTCCTTTTTCCAATTTGGGAATGGCTTATATCGCCTTTGCGCGGGAGGAAAAGCATCTGTTTGAACTGCTTTTCGTGAATGGCACGCAGCGTAGGAAGAGCATGTATGAGCTGTTGAACGGGGAAGAGGGAAATGTGGTTTATGAGATTAACCTGGCGAAAGCGGCGGGATGTCCCGACCCGGGCAGTCTTTTTATGAAAATGTGGATATTTATTCATGGTGCAGCCTGTATGACGCTGACAGGAGACTATGACCTGTCGGATGTTCAGACTTTAGAATTACTGTCCGACTCCTATGAGTCTTTTACAAATCAGCTGAAGAAATAATATATCAATAGGAGTTATTGCGGACGAAGGGAATATATATGGAAAAACAATATGATATTTTGAGCAGAATATCAGAGCGGTATAATAAGATGAGTAAAAGCCATAAGGCCATTGCTTCCTTTATATCGGAGCACTATGATCAGGCTGTTTTTATGACGGCGGCTAAGCTGGGAGAGACTTTGGGAATCAGTGAATCCACGGTGGTGCGTTTTGCATCGGGAATCGGCTATGAGGGGTATCCGGAATTTCAGAAGGCACTGGAAGAGTGTGTAAAGAGTAAGCTGAACAGCGTTCAGAAGATGGATGCAAAATATGGAAGAAGCACACAGTCTGAGGTGTTAACCTCCGTGATAACGGCCGATATTGAAAAACTCAGGCATACCATAGAAAATTTGGACCCGGCAGCTTTTGAGTCGGCAGTCAACACGATTCTTGCGGCGGAGAACATCTACATCATGGGGTTGCGCAGTAATGAGCCCCTAGCGGAGTTCCTTCATTTTTATCTGAATATGATTCGTGGCGGAGTAGTGCTTCTGAAGACTACAAGCGTCAGCGAAACCTTTGAGCAGATGATACGAATCGGTGAAAAGGATTGCTTTATCGGCATCAGCTTTCCAAGATATTCCATGCGCACCCTGAAGGCTATGGAATTTGCCAGCGATAGAAACGCAAAAGTAATTGCCATCACGGATTCCGTGAATTCTCCCATGAATCTGTATTCTTCCTGCAACCTTCTGGCCCGGAGCGATATGGTATCCATTGTGGATTCGCTGGTGGCACCATTGAGCGTAATAAATGCTCTTGTGGTGGCACTTTGTTTAAAGTGTCCTCAGGAGGTAAAGAAGAACCTGGAAATGCTGGAGGAAACCTGGAATAACTATCAGGTTTATCTGAATGACGAAATCAATTTTATTGATGATGAACCTATCTTGAATTATTCTCTCCGCAGGGAACAGGATATGGAAGAAAGGTAAAACTGCCGAGGCAGAGGAACGAGAAAAATATGAAGCGTGTCATAATAGTGGGCGGCGGTGCGGCGGGAATGATGGCGGCGGTAGCTGCTGCGGGCAGAGGAAGACAGGTTTGCCTGATTGAAAAAAACGAAAAGTTGGGGAAGAAGCTTTTTATTACCGGCAAGGGGCGCTGCAATGTGACAAATGCTGCGGATACGGAGACCCTTTTGGCAAATGTCTGTACCAATCCGAAATTTTTGTACAGCGCCTTTTACAGCTTTGATAACAGAGCTGTTATGGACTTCCTGGAACAGGCGGGATGTCCGTTGAAAACGGAGCGTGGGGAGAGAGTCTTTCCGGTGTCGGATCATTCTTCGGATGTCATTGCGGCATTCCGGCGGGAACTGGAAAAAAGAGGAGTGGAAATCAGGCTTCATACTGTGGTAAAAAAGCTTTGTGTGGAAGATGGGCGGATAACAGGTGTAATTCTCGAAGACGGTAAAAAACTGTCTGCCGATAACGTTGTTGTCTGCACGGGAGGAATTTCTTATCCCTCCACAGGCTCCACGGGTGACGGCTACCGATTCGCGGAAGAAACGGGACATAGGGTGACGGAGACAAGACCTGCCCTGGTTCCCTTTAATATTGAGGAAGAATGGTGCGGACAGCTGATGGGACTGGCTCTGAAAAATGTATCTTTGCGGCTGATTTGCGGGAAGCGTGAAGTATATGAGGGCTTCGGCGAAATGCTGTTCACCCATTTTGGCATCAGTGGGCCGCTGGTTCTTTCCGCCAGCAGCTTTTATGTGCCGGGAGGGAACACTGAGGTGATGCTTGATTTAAAGCCGGCCATGGATGAAGAACAGCTGGATAAACGCCTGCTCAGGGATTTTGAGGGAAATAAGAACAGGCAGTTCAGGAATGCTTTGGGCGGGCTGTTCCCCATAAAATTGATTCCGGTGATGATTGCGCTTTCCGGGATTCATCCGGATAAAAAGGTAAATGAAATTACCAGGGAGGAGAGAAGAAGCTTTGTGAACCTCATCAAGAACCTTCCCTTGACAGTGACGGGAACAAGAAATTTTGCGGAGGCAATTATTACCAGAGGAGGGGTATCGGTGAAGGACATCAATCCATCCACCATGGAATCCAAGAAAGTAATGGGGCTGTATTTTGCGGGAGAGGTACTGGATTTGGATGCTCTGACAGGAGGCTTCAATTTACAGATTGCCTGGTCTACGGGACATCTGGCGGGAAGCTCTTTATGACAGTAACGGACACATTCATGCCACACGGCTTTGTTCGAATGTTTTCAGTTGGAATACGGAATCATTCAGTGAGAAGAATAGGAGAGAAAAATATGAGTTATAACGTTGCAATCGATGGACCGGCAGGTGCAGGCAAAAGTACCATTGCGAAGGCAGTGGCAAAAAAATTGAACCTCATTTATGTGGATACCGGGGCAATGTACCGGGCCATGGCTCTGTATATGCTTCGTCACGGCGTGAATTTGCAGGATACGGAAAAAATTATCGAGAACTGTAAGGAGACAGACATCACAATTCGCTATGAGGACGGCGTACAGGTGGTACTTCTGAATGGGGAAAACGTAAATGCTTTTCTGAGAACAGAGGAGGTAGGAAAGGCAGCGTCCGCTGTCAGTGCCATTCCTCAGGTGCGAAAAAAGCTGGTGGAACTTCAGCATAAGCTGGCTGCCGAGAGCGACTGTATCATGGACGGAAGGGATATCGGAACTTGTGTGCTTCCAAATGCACAGACAAAAATATATCTTACCGCAAGCAGCGAAGTCCGTGCAAAGCGCCGTTATGATGAACTGGCGGCAAAAGGGGAAGAATGCGATTTGGAACAAATCCGGGCAGATATCGAGGAGCGGGATTATCGGGATATGCACAGAGAGGTCTCTCCGCTAAAACAGGCGGAGGATGCAATTCTTGTGGATACTTCGGAAATGACGGTGGACGAAGTGATTGAAAAAATAATATCCCTTTGCAAAAAATAATTTTCCCGAAAAGAGGAATTAAGATGCAATAGTCGGAGGGAAAAATTTTATGGAAATCAGACTTGCTGAATGCGCAGGTTTCTGCTTCGGAGTCAGGCGCGCGGTGGACACTGTGTATGAACAGCTGGAAAAGGGGAAAACTATATACACCTATGGCCCGATCGTACACAACGAAGAGGTAGTGCGGGAATTGGCGGAGAAAGGCGTGAAAGTGCTGGAAAATAAGGATGCCCTGAAGATGCTTCCAAACTGCAAAGCAGGTGAAGAAAGCGCAGCCGTGATTATCCGGGCACATGGGGTTCCTGAAGAAATTTACCGTATTTTGGAGGAAAAAGGGCTGGAGTGTATTGACGCCACTTGCCCTTTTGTAAAGAGAATTCACAGAATTGTCAGCAGGCAGAGCGAGGAAGGCAACCATATTGTCATTGTGGGAAATCCCGGACACCCGGAAGTGGAGGGCATTGTGGGGTGGTGCCGGGGGCCGGTGACTGTGCTGGAGGAGCCGCTGGAGGCAGAGAGATTTGTCCTTCCGAATGACAGAAAAATCTGTATTGTGTCTCAAACGACATTTAACTACAATAAATTTCATTATATAGTTGAAATTTTTGAAAAAAAAGGTTACAATGTTAGTGTTGTGAATACTATATGCAGCGCAACAGAAGAACGTCAGCGTTCCGCCAGAACTCTTGCGACAGAGGCTGATGTGATGATTGTAATAGGAGGCAGGCACAGTTCCAATACAAGAAAGCTGTATGAAATATGCAGCGAGGAGTGTGCAAATACCTATTTTATACAGACACTGGATGACTTGCGTTTAGAACTACCTAAAACTGTTCGCCTGGTGGGTATTACAGCGGGGGCTTCCACCCCAAATAAATTAATCGAGGAGGTTCAAAATTATGTCAGAATTAACTTTTGAACAAATGTTGGAAGATTCAATTAAGACAATACATGCAGGAGAGGTAGTCGAAGGTACAGTCATCGATGTCAAGACAGATGAAATCGTTTTGAATATCGGATACAAGTCAGACGGTATTCTCACAAAGAACGAGTATACCAATGACTCTAGTGTTGACCTGACAACGGTGGTAAAGCCCGGCGACACCATGGAAGTTAAGGTGCTGAAGGTAAATGACGGAGAAGGTCAGGTCGTATTGACCTACAAGAGACTTGCCGCAGACAGAGGAAACAAGAGAATTGAAGAAGCATACAACAACAAGGAAGTGCTGAAGGCAACTGTTTCACAGGTGCTGGAAGGCGGCTTGAGTGTTGTGGTGGATGAGGTCAGAATTTTCATCCCTGCGAGCCTTGTTTCCGACACTTATGAAAAGGATTTGTCCAAGTATGCTGGACAGGAGATTGAATTTGTAATCAGCGAGTACAATCCTAAGAGAAGAAGATACATCGGAGACCGCAGACAGCTTGTTGCCGCACAGAAGGCAGAACTTCAGAAAGAGTTGTTTGAGAGAATCCATGAAGGTGATATCGTAGAAGGCACCGTAAAGAATGTTACCGATTTTGGTGCATTTATCGATTTGGGCGGAGCAGACGGCTTACTTCATATTTCTGAGATGTCCTGGGGACGCGTGGAACATCCCAAGAAGGTGTTCAAGGTTGGCGAAAAGCTGAATGTTCTCATCAAGGAAATCAGCGGTAGCAAGATTGCCCTTTCCCTGAAGTTTGATGATGCTAATCCCTGGAAGGATGCGGCAAGCAAGTATGCCGTTGGCAACGTCGTTACAGGTAAAGTGGCAAGGATGACCGATTTCGGCGCATTTATTGAACTGGAGCCCGGCGTAGATGCACTGCTTCATGTTTCCCAGATTTCCAAGGAGCATGTCGACAAGCCTGCTGATGTGCTGAGCGTAGGAGAGGAAGTTACCGCAAAGGTAGTTGACCTGAACGAGGCAGACAGAAGAATTTCCCTGAGCATAAAGGAAATGTATGCTCCTGAGCCTTCCGAAGCAGTAGAGGAGTCTGATGAGGATGTAGTTCCCGTTGACATTGATGCTGTAATCGCAGCGCAGGAAGAGGAATAAAAGCACGGATACCAACAGATAAAGTCAGGGTGGGTGTATGCATGGCATATGATTACGAGTACTTTAAGAAGGAAATATTGGCGCTGACTTCCATTGATTTGAACTGCTATAAAGAGAAGCAGATGAAACGCCGTATTGACACGCTGATAGCCAAACACAAGATTGTAGGCTATGACAAATATGTACTTGGCTTGAAATCGGACAAGGAATTGTTTGAGGAGTTTGTCAACTACATTACCATCAACGTGTCTGAATTTTACAGAAATCCGGAACAGTGGAAATTGATGGACGAGCAGGTGATTCCCGAACTGATTAAAAAGTTTGGGAAAAATCTGAAAATATGGAGTGCCGCCTGCTCTACAGGTGACGAACCCTATTCTCTGGTTATGGCTCTGTCCAGACATTTACCTCTGAACAATATTAAAATTTATGCAACTGACCTGGACAAGCAGGTTATTGCAAAAGCAAAGGTAGGCCTATATTCGGAGAAAAGTATTGCGGCGGTGCCCGATGACCTGAAAAAGAAGTACTTTACAGGTGTTGGAGCGTCCTACAAGATTTCGGACGAGATTAAGGCAAGGGTAGAATTCAAGGAGCACAACCTGCTGAAAGATGCGTATCCTACGGATTATCACCTGATTGTCTGCCGTAATGTTCTGATTTATTTTACGGAGGAAGCAAAGGACGAGGTGTTCCGCAAATTTTACAGGTCTCTGTCTTCCGGCGGTGTCCTGTTTATCGGGAGTACAGAGCAGATTATCAACTACAAAGAGATGGGTTATGAACGGAAAAATTCGTTTTTCTATCAGAAACCATAATGAAAAAGGAACTCCTTGGAGTTCCTTTTTTTAGTATGTGGATGCCATCATTGTCAACACATGAGATGCGTATTTTGAAAAGGCCGGACGATCCTTTTTGATATCATCCGTAAGTTCAAAGAACAACTCTCTGCTCTTGTAGTCACGCTTAAAAAAGGGCTCAAACACAATATCCCACTGAGGAAGATAATTGGAAAACTTTCTGGTATAGCAGTTTGCAGCAGAGGCAGGGATGCGGTGTTCCTTGTCCACAAAGCCTGCTACCGACTTGTGCAGTGCAACATCTTCTGTGGGAAGATAATAATAATCATGGTAATTGGAATAAAAATATTTCAGTTCTTCTTCGTAGATTGGAATCTTCAGGGTTGCTTCCGAACCTTCCCCACGGAAGAAGCAATTTCCGGCCGATGCATAAACCTGTCTGGGGAGAGACGTGTCGGGAACGATGGTGATAAGCAGTTCTTTGCGCTTGTTACCGTTTACATCCTTATAATAATTTGCCTGAACCTTTTTTGCCTTTACGGGTTGGTTAAATAAATCGTAATATGCAAGCATGGGTAAAGTTTCCAGCATTCCCTTCAAATCGTCCGCATTGTGAAGAAACAAGGCATTTTCGGAGAATTCGGTCGGATTTTTCACGTAGTCATGGTATATGCCAATCAATTCTCCTCCGGAAAAAATATCCTTGCGGTCAATTCCCAGAAACTGTTCCAGAGTGCGTTGTTTACAGTTGGGAAGTTTTAAAAAGAACTTGTAGGGTGCAATTCTCTTGTACAAATCGATTCCCCGGAAATTGTCAAAGGTGTAGGGCAGGGAAAACTGCTCGCATTTCTGCGTGATAAAAGGAAGGTCAAAGTTATTGCCGTTGAAGTGAACAAGGTAACGGTAAAGCTTTGCAAACTCAAAAAAGGCGGCCAGAATGTCTTTTTCCTGACTGTAATTCTCTGCCATCCATTGTATAGTGTGCCATTTTCCGGCCAGATAATAGGCGCAGCCTATCATGTAAAGATAGGAGGAACGCGCTGTAAAGCCGGTGGTCTCAATGTCGATAAAAAGGATGCGTTCTATGGGCGCAAGCCTGTCGAGGGGATAGGAAATGGAAAAGTTATCCATAGTTTCCTCTGAAATTTTCATGGCAAACCTCCTGTGTAAAATCTTTTGTTTATATGATAGCATAAAATGAAAATTTACAGTAGTATTTTATTGAAAAAAATAGTATATTTAATGAGAGCGGTTCTGCAAAATTCGACATAAAAGCATGAAAATATTTGTTGGAAAGGATGTTAGAAAGGTATGGCAAAGTTGACATTTGTGGGCGGTATACATCCGTACGACGGCAAGGAACTGTCAAAGGATAAACCGATTCAGGATATTCTGCCCAAAGGGGAACTTGTATACCCGTTGTCCCAGCACATCGGCGCACCGGCAAAGGCCATTGTGGCAAAGGGAGACAGAGTGTTGGCAGGGCAGAAGATTGCCGAGAGCGGAGGTTTTGTGTCTGCACCTGTATATGCGTCCGTCTCCGGCACGGTAAAGGCGATTGAGCCCAGACGTGTTGTCACCGGGGATTTGATTATGAGTATTGTGGTGGAGAATGACGGACTGTATGAGGATGTGGGGTTTTATCCTTCTGCTCCGTTGGAAAAGCTCAGCCGGGAGGAAATTATTGATATTATCCGGGAAGCCGGAATTGTGGGAATGGGAGGCGCAGGGTTTCCCACCCATGTAAAACTTTCGCCGAAGGAACCGGAGGAGATTGATTACTGTATTGCCAACTGTGCGGAATGCGAACCCTATCTGACGTCCGACTACCGCAGAATGTTGGAGGAGCCGGAAAAGCTAATCGGCGGATTAAAAATAATTTTAAAGCTCTTTGACAATGCAAGGGGAATTCTGGCGGTGGAGGATAATAAGCCGGACTGTATTTCTCTGCTCAGGCAGTTGACAAAAGATGAGCCCAGAATCAGTGTCAAGGCGTTGAAAACCAAGTATCCCCAGGGAGGCGAGAGACAGCTGATATATGCTACCACGGGAAGAAAAATCAATTCTACCATGCTTCCGGCGGATGTGGGCTGCGTGGTAAACAATGTGGATACCGTTGTGGCAATTTATCGTGCGGTTACGGAAGGGCGACCTTTGATTGAAAGAATCGTCACCGTTACAGGGGATGCAGTTGCCAATCCAAGAAATTTCCGGGTGAAAATCGGTATGAGCTATCAGGAGATTCTGGATGAGGCAGGCGGCTTTAAGACTACTCCCGAAAAGATTATCTGCGGCGGTCCCATGATGGGCTTCGGTATGTTTGATTTGAATGTGCCTACTACCAAGACATCAACGGCGCTGTTAGGGCTTTCTAAGGATGATGTATCGGCCATGGAGCCGGGGCCCTGCATCAACTGCGGACGATGTGTGGAGGTGTGTCCCGGCAGAGTAATCCCCAGCAGGCTTGCAGATTATGCAGAGCACTTTGATGAGGAAGCCTTTTTGGCGAATCATGGAATGGAATGCTGTGAATGCGGATGCTGTAGCTTTATCTGTCCGGCGAAGAGACCTTTGACCCAGGAGATTAAGTCCATGCGAAAGATTCAGCTGGCAAAGAGAAAAAAGTAGGAGGAAAGCCATGAGCGAATTGTTTAAAGTATCATCAAATCCCCATATTCGTTCCAAGGTGACTACAAACGGTATCATGCTGGCTGTCATTATAGCACTGATGCCGGCCACCGGCTTTGGAATATACAATTTCGGTCCCAGGGCACTGGCGGTTATAATGGTGACAATCGGCAGTACCGTGTTGACGGAATTTTTGTTTGGACTGTATCGGAAAAAAATGACCATAACTGATTTATCGGCAGTTGTGACGGGACTTTTGCTGGCCCTGAATCTGCCTGTCACCATCCCTTTGTGGATGGCGGCTCTGGGCGGTGTGTTTGCAATTCTGGTTGTAAAGATGCTGTTCGGCGGGCTGGGTCAGAACTTTATGAACCCTGCGTTGGCAGCAAGATGCTTTCTGCTGATATCTTTTCCTACGGCCATGACAGCGTTTGAATGTGATGCATACACGGGTGCAACTCCGCTGGCAGCGCTGAAAGCGGGAGAGCAGGTGAATGTGATGGACATGGTAATCGGGCGCACGGCGGGTACTATCGGTGAGACCTCTGTCATAGCATTGATTATCGGAGCCTGTATTCTGATTCTGCTGGGGATTATCGACCTGAGAATTCCCGGCAGCTACATAGTGACTTTTGTGTTGTTTGTTGGACTGTTCGGAGGAAGGGGATTTGATCCCGCATACATCTCCGCACAGCTGGCCGGAGGCGGATTGATGTTGGGAGCTTTCTTTATGGCGACGGATTATGTGACCAGACCGATTACCGTAAAGGGTCAATATCTCTTCGGTATCTTTCTGGGCATCATGACAGGAATTTTCCGGCTGTTCGGGCCGGGAGCAGAGGGCGTTTCCTATGCAATTATTTTGGGTAACCTGCTTGTCCCTCTGATTGAAAGAATTACAAAGCCTACAGCCTTTGGGTATGAGAAGGGAGGCAGGCACCATGAAAAATAAGAGCGATGTGAGCATCATGCTGAAGGAGGCAGGGATTCTTTTTGCCGTTACGCTGATTGCGGGACTACTTCTGGGTTTTGTGTTTGAACTGACAAAGGAACCCAGAAGGATACAGCAGGAAAAGGCAATCCGGGAAGCCTGTATGGAGGTGTTTTCAGAAGAAGAGTATATCTCTGCCGGTATCGGATTTCAGGAGTATGCTTATACACCCGGTGAAGAACTGGCGTCAGAGCTTGCTGAAAAAGGAGTTTCTGTGGGCCGCGTATATGAGGCGGTTTCCCAGGGGGGCATGCTCTTTGGATATGTGGTAGAAGCAATATCGGCAAATGGCTATGGCGGAGATATTGTGCTGTATGTAGGAGTGAGAACTGACGGAACAGTGAACGGAGTTTCTATCACGGAGAGTTCTGAGACAGCAGGACTGGGGTTGGAGGCATCTTCAGTACTGACTCCTCAGTTTGCAGGAAAAAAGTTTGACAGTTTTGTCTATACCAAGACAGGCGCGAAGGAGGGCACCAATGAGGTAGATGCCATCAGCAGCGCTACCGTTACCACGAAAGCCGTCACAGAGGCTGTAAACGGCGGATTGAAAGCAGCGCTGGAACTGTTGGAGGGAGGTGCTGTCAATGAGTAAGGCTGTAGAGAGACTATACAACGGTTTTATAAAAGAGAATCCTACCTTTGTACTGATGCTGGGTATGTGTCCGACCCTTGCGGTTACTACATCAGCTGTCAACGGATTGGGAATGGGACTGACCACCATGGTGGTTCTGGCAATGAGCAATCTGTTTATTTCCCTGTTGCGGAAAATCATTCCAAACAGAGTGCGCATTCCGGCGTTCATCGTCATTATTGCTTCCTTTGTGACTATTGTACAGCTTCTGTTGGAGGCGTATCTGCCCTTCCTGAATAAGGCACTGGGAATGTACATTCCACTGATTGTGGTAAACTGTATTATTCTGGGACGTGCGGAGGCTTATGCCTATTCCAATCCTCCTATTCCTTCCCTGTTTGACGGTATCGGCATGGGCCTGGGCTTTTCCTTTGCACTGACCTGTATCGGCGCGGTGCGTGAACTCCTTGGAGCGGGTAAACTTTTCGGCGCTGCGGTGCTGCCGGATTCATATGTGCCCATCAGAATTTTTACACAGGCACCCGGTGCATTCTTTGTGCTGGCTGTGCTGGTGGCACTCCAAAATTTCGTGAAGACCAAGCGAAAAAAAGCAGGAAAACCTTATGAGAAGATTGGCTCCGGCTGTTCGGAAGACTGTATGAACTGTTCTGAGAAGGGTTGTACAAAACGATTTTATGATGCGGATGCCACGGAAAAGGAATCAAAGGTTCCGGCAATAAAAACGGTTGAGGAAAAGGGCAGTGACGAACTGGATGTGCTGGATCTGGAAGAGGAGGAAAATAAATGAGAAACGTGACAGAACTGCTGGTTATACTAGTCAGCTCCTCCCTGGTGAGTAACGTGGTACTCAGCCAGTTTTTGGGACTTTGCCCTTTTCTGGGCGTGTCTAGGAAGGTGAAGACCGCAGGTGGTATGGGTGTGGCTGTTATTTTTGTCATTACTCTGGCCAGTGCGGTGGCGGGCGTCATCAATAAGTATGTGCTGATTCGGTTCAATATTCAGTATCTGGATACCATTGTGTTTATTTTGGTGATTGCGGCTCTGGTTCAGTTTGTGGAGATGTTTTTGAAGAAAGCAATGCCCTCTCTTTATGAGGCTCTGGGGGTTTATCTGCCCCTGATTACTACCAACTGTGCTGTGCTGGGTGTTGCAATCAGCAACGAACAGGCAGAGTACGGTATTCTGACCGGCATGGTGAACGGCTTTGCCACTGCGGTGGGATTTACCATTGCGATTGTAATACTTGCGGGAATCCGTGAGAAGATTGAGTATAATGATGTGCCGGAATCCTTCAGGGGAATGCCTATTGTACTGCTGACAGCCGGACTTATGGCAATCGCCTTTGTGGGCTTTTCGGGACTGCTGTAGAGAGGGGGATGACACATGAGTGTGACAGGAATCGTTACGGCTGCAGTTGTAGTCGGGGTGGTCGGTATTTTTGTGGGCCTCTTTCTTGGTGTGGCGGGTATTAAATTTAAGGTGAAGGTAGACGAGAAGGGGGAAGCCGTGCTTGCGGCATTGCCCGGAAATAACTGTGGCGGTTGCGGGTTTGCGGGCTGTTCCGGTCTGGCGGCAGCAATCGCTAAGGGAGAAGCCCCGGTGAATGCCTGTCCTGTGGGCGGGGAACCTGTGGGACAGAAAATCGCGGAAATCATGGGGGTCGAAGCAGAAGCCTCCGTCAGAAAGGTTGCTTTTGTGGCATGTCAGGGAGACTGTGACAAGGCGAAAAAGGACTATGATTATTACGGTATCGAAGATTGTCGTATGATGAGCTTTGTGCCGGGTGGCGGACCAAAATCATGTAACAGCGGCTGCCTGGGCTTCGGCACCTGTGCAAAGGTATGTCCTTTTGACGCCATACATGTGGTAAACGGAGTGGCTGTGGTTGACAGGGAGGCCTGTAAGGCCTGCGGCAAGTGTATTTCAGTCTGTCCAAAGAAACTGATATCCCTTGTGCCCTACGAGGGGAAATTGGCGGTAGCCTGCAGCTCCTCAGACAAAGGTCCCGTTACCATGAAGGCTTGTCAGGTGGGCTGTATCGGCTGCGGTATCTGTGCGAAAAATTGTCCGGCTCAGGCTGTGACTGTAACCGATTTTCACGCAGTCATCGACCAGGAAAAATGTACAGGTTGTGGTACATGTGCCGAGAAATGTCCCAAGAAGGCCATTGTAAAGTTATAAGTCTTTGACAGTGATAACATTTCGGAAAGGAGGAAGAGGATGAAGCTTCATGACGATTACGATGAACATTCGGGAATGACGCCCACAGTGGTGATGACCATTGTGGCAGTGACTGTCTTTGTCGCTGCCATTCTGGTAGTGGTGCTGCTGTTGAATAACGGGAAAAAGAATTCCGGTAATGGGGTTCGGAATGACGTGGAGCAGGAGGAGAGCACATCTCCGATTATCCTTTCCTCGGAAGCCGATGAATGGAAGGGAAGTAATCTGCATCCGGATGACCTGGACTTCTGGGACAAGTATCCGCCGGAGGAGACGGAAACACCCGTGACGGAGGAGTCTCTTCCCCGGGAACAAGTGGAAAATGATCCATCCACCGACGGGAAACATACGCTGGTTCAATATGCGGACGGAAGCGAGGAGTGGGTGTTAATCAGTCCCTATCTCCCCAAGCATGAGTATGACTTTACCCGATTGGTCTGTCAGTCTGGTCTTATGAAGTATTACGAGAATGGCAAACAGGTTTCGTATGTGGGAGTGGATGTCTCCAAACTTCAGGACTATATCGATTTTGTGAAAGTAAAGAAGGCAGGAATCGATTTTGTTATGATCCGGGCGGGCGCAAGAGGCTACGGCACGGGACAGCTGATTGTGGATGAGTATTTCAGCGATAACCTAAAGCGTGCCACGGACGCAGGATTGGATGTCGGAATTTATTTCTATTCTCAGGCTATCACGAAGGATGAGGCTGTGGAGGAGGCAAACCTTGTACTACAGAATATGGGAGAATATACCATTACCTATCCCATAGCTTTTGACATGGAACTCATTACAAATGATACGGCCAGGACCGATAAGCTGAGCAAGACAGAGCGTACCAATATTACAAAGGCATTTTTGGATACCGTTGAAGCGGCAGGATATAAGTCCGTCATTTACGGAAACAAAGAATGGCTGATGAAAGAGATTGATATGTCAAAACTGACGGCATATGACGTGTGGCTCGCACAGTCGGCTGATATCCCGGATTACCCCTATCGGTTTACCATGTGGCAGTACAACAACCGGGGAAGTGTAGACGGAATTGCCGGTATGGTAAACCTGAATATCAGTTTTATTGATTACTCAGAAAAATAAGGATATCAGGGGCGGTAGTCTGTTATCTTCGGAGAGATGTGCAGGGAGGAGTAAATTTCTGCGTAACGGCTGGGAGACAGTCCCTCAATATAGTTTTGGGCAAAGCTTTTGGAAACGCCGTTTTTCTTTAAGATGTCGGCTGCCTTATTGTAAGCAATGGCGGCCCGGATTTCATCGGTGTAGCGCCCCACAATATAATTTCCTTTGATATGAATGCGGACAGTATATACATACTGTCCCTTTTTTTGTTCCGGGGTGACACCGTGATAAACGTTTAGTACCTCCAGATTTTCACGTCGAAAGTCGGTACAGTCGCCGTTGATAAACCGGAAATCTCTGCCCTCCCGGGCATAGGGCTTGATGCCGTACCGCGAGACAATACTGACCTGAAGACCGTAATCCGCCACAAAATAATGGTTGCCTCTGCACATAATTTTATGGGAGGAGTAATAAAACAAATCATCCAAATCAAACTTCAATACCCTTGTGGGAGAAAGATAATAGAAGAACATTTTTTTTCCCATAAAGATGGGATTGCCGAAGTAGAATCCGTTGTCCCGGTAATTTGCCAGACAAACCCATTTTTCAAAATGGAGAAGGCAGTCAGAGGTGTAATGTTCGGGAGTGCAGGACTTATCCGCAAGCACATGACGCCCCTCCAGATAAGCGGTATGCGCATCCTCCGCAGAGGAAAAGCTGCCCAGGCTGATGTGTTTTCCGCGGAAAGTGAGGGAGGCACGAAAATAAGTCTCCCCGTTTTTTTTCACAGCCGGGAAGACACCCTCATAGTGTACCGTATCATATTTTTTCGCGATTTTTTTTCCTGACACAGTCATTCCTCTCATATTTATACAGCTGTCTTTTTCAGCTGTTTATTTAAGTATAGCATCTGCGGGATAAAATAGGCAATATTTCGGATATATTTTTCCGGCTTGATTCATATACTGATATATCGGACAGGCAAAAACTGTATCACAGGGTTACGGAAAGGATTGAAAATTTATGTATAAGAAGGCTTTGAGCCTGCTTCTGATGGGAAATCTGATTGTACTCATGGGATTTGTGTGTGTGAAAAAAATCAACGATGCGGAGCTTGCAGCTCAGCCGGTCAGACAGCTGAAACTGGAACTGGAGGAATTGGAAGAAAAGGCCAGGGAAAGGGAGATGCTGTTATCTGAGGAAATGCCGGAGAATGTCAGCGGAGGGTTGGGTATTGCGGATGTGGCAGTGTCCGGTCAGAGAGTGGTGGACTACAGTCTGATAGAGCATGGATGCAGATACTTTTTGTCGGATGAGGATATGGAAGCACTGCTGCGGATTGTGGAGGCTGAGGCAGGTTGTGAGGACGAGGACGGGAAGCTGCTGGTGGCAAATGTGGTGCTGAACCGGGTAAACAACGACAGCTTCCCGGAGACGGTAACAGAGGTGGTATTTCAGCGGGAGAACGGAGTGACTCAGTTTTCCCCCGTGGCAAACGGCAGATATTATACAGTTGAAATCAGTGAATCCACCATTTCGGCTGTGGGGCGTGCTCTGACAGGAGAGGATATCTCCGATGGAGCACTCTATTTTGCTGCGAGAAAATATGCGGACAGTGATAAGATGAAGTGGTTTGATGATAATCTCACTTTTCTGTTCAGCTACGGCGGACATGAGTTCTTTAAATAAACTTCTTGCCGTGGACGGATATTTATGAGATAATTATACGCGGTATTAATTTTTTTAATAAAGGACAAAAAGATGAGTGATAAAAAGTCATGGAGCGGCATCGGAGAAGAAATCAGGGATGCTGTGGAGTCGGCTTTAAAGACGGGAAATTTCCGTGACCTTGGTGACGTCATGGTCAATACGGGCGCGGATATTGTAAAGAATGTATCTTCCGCAGTGGGACAGGCAGTCTCCGGGGGAAGCGGAGAGAATTATACAGCGAAATATGAGAAAGCTACCCGCGAAAGAAAGATTGCACAGGAGGAACGCAGGAGAGCGGAAAGGGAAGCAAGGGAAAAAGCAGCAAATGCAAAGGCCCCTTTTCGGCGTGTCGGGCGGATTTCCAGTGTGTTATACCGGGTATTCGGCGGCATCGGGACAGGTGTTTCATCTATTTTTTTTATCATTAGTTTAGGAAGCATACTGTCAGGGAGTGATGTGGGAAAGGCTTTTTGGAGTGCATTTTTGTTCCTTGCTGGATTTGTTATAATGCTCAATGTGGGCTGTAAACAGAAATTTCGGCTGAGAAGAGCAAAAAAATACGTAGAACTGGCCGGACACAATCAATACATCAATTTGGAGGATTTGGCGCTTCACACCAATAAAACACGCAAATTTATTTTGAAAGATATTAAAAAAATGATGAATGCGGGTTTTTTTCCGGAGGGTCATCTGGACGCGCAGGAGAGCTGCCTGATGCTGAGCGACAAAATCTACAGTGAATATCTGAGTCTGGAGAAACAGCGAAAGATTCAGGAGAGAGAGCAGAGAGCGCAGGACTTGAAAGAAGCTGTGCAAAAGAAAGGCGAGGAAGCTCCGAAGCCTGAAGAAAAGTCTCCGGACAGTGAGTTGGATGCCATGATCTCAGAGGGGCAGGATTGTATCCGAAGACTGAGAAACATGAACGATAATATAGCCGGTGAGGAGATTTCCGCAAAGCTGTTCCGACTGGAGAATTTGTTAAAAGAAATTTTTGAAGGGCTGAAGGAGCATCCGGAACAGGCGCCCCAGATGCGGAAGTTTATGAACTATTATCTGCCTACCACACTGAAACTGGTAGCTGCCTATGAAGAGTTCAATGATTTGCGCTCTCAGGGAGAGGAAATCAGGGAAGCGAAAACAGAAATCGAGAAAACGCTGGATACGATAAACGGTGCTTTCGAGGAATTGTTGAACAGAATGTTCCGTGAGACGGCTTTTGATGTGACGACAGATGCCCAGGTGCTTCAGACCATGCTGGCAAAAGAGGGGCTGACGTCACAGAAAGAGTTTGAGTTTGATAAGGTAAAAAGATAAACATCCAAAGGAGGACATAGAGATGAGTGACATTGATGAATTGTTGAAAGAGGCTCCTACACTTACGTTTGAGCCGGTTTTGGATACGAAACCGCAGGTTCCTGCGGAGACGCTTGAGACAAGACCGGCAGATACTGCGGAAGCCGCTGAGGAAATGCAGGTAACCTTAAGCCCCGAGGAGCAGAAAATGGTAGATGATTTTGCTGCCCAGATTGATATCGGAAATACCCAGCAGATTTTACAGTACGGAGCCGGATGCCAGAAGAAGATTGCTGATTTCTCCGAAACTGCGTTGAGCAATGTGCGCACCAAGGATATGGGCGAGGTAGGCGAAATGCTGACTCAGGTGGTGGCAGAGTTAAAGTCAATTGAGGACGAGGAGGAAACCAAAGGCTTTTTCGGCGTTTTCAAGAAAAAAGCAAATCAGCTTTCCAACATGAAAGCAAAATATGACAAGGCGGAAGTAAATGTAAACAAAATCAGCGAGGCTTTGGAAGCTCATCAGGTAACCCTTCTGAAGGATGTGGCAATGCTGGATAAGATGTATGAACTGAACCTGAATTACTTCAAAGAATTGTCCATGTACATACTTGCGGGAAAGAAGAAGCTGAAGGAAGCTATGGAGACGGAACTTCCCGCACTGGTAGAGAAGGCAGAAAGAAGCAAACTTCCCGAGGATACGCAGGCTGCGAGAGACTTCTCTGAGATGTGCAACCGATTTGAAAAGAAGATTCACGACCTGGAGTTGACGAGAATGGTATCTCTTCAGATGGCACCTCAGATTCGACTGATCCAGAACAATGATACCGTGATGAGCGATAAGATTCAGTCCACGCTTGTCAATACCATTCCTCTCTGGAAGAGCCAGATGGTGATAGCTATCGGGCTGAGTCATTCCACGGATGCTGCAAAGGCTCAGCGTGAGGTCAGCAATATGACCAACGAACTGTTGAAGAAGAATGCAGAGAACCTGAAGACAGCTACCATTGAGACAGCAAGAGAGAGCGAGAGAGGCATCGTTGACATCGAGACTCTGCAGAGCACCAATCAGACTCTTATCAGCACTCTGGACGAAGTGCTTAAGATTCAGGAGGAAGGTCGGGAAAAGAGAAGAAACGCAGAGGTGGAACTGCAGAAAATTGAGAGTGAAATGCGGAATAAGCTGCTGGAACTCAGCACACGGAAATCTGCCGGCGCATAATACGGAACTAAGAGGAGAATGGACAAATGGAAGTATTATACAATAGTACAAGAAGCAAGGGCACACCGGTAAAAGCATCGGAGGCTATTTTAAAGGGGCTGTCCGATGACGGAGGCCTGTTCGTGCCGAATCATATCCCTGCTTTGGATAAAAGCCTGAAAGAACTGGCAGAAATGAGTTATCAACAGGTTGCCTATGAAGTAATGAAGCTGTACTTAACCGACTTTACGGAGGAGGAACTGAAAACCTGTATTGAGCGCGCGTATGATTCCAAGTTTGACACGGAGGTGATTGCACCTCTTGTGGAGGCTGAGGGTGCATATTATCTGGAATTGTTTCACGGTTCCACAATTGCCTTTAAGGATATGGCGCTGTCTATCCTGCCTCATCTGATGATTACCTCCGCCCGGAAGAATCATATCAAAAATGAAATTGTGATTCTGACCGCTACTTCCGGAGATACCGGAAAGGCAGCTCTTGCGGGATTTGCAAACGTGGAGGGAACCAGAATTATTGTGTTCTATCCCAAGAACGGAGTAAGTCCCATTCAGGAGAAGCAGATGGTGACCCAGAAGGGGGACAATACCTTTGTGGTGGGTATTCATGGCAACTTTGACGATGCACAGACCGGAGTGAAGAAGATTTTTTCCGATAAAGAGCTGGCAAAGGAGATGGATGAAAAGGGCTTCCAGTTCTCCTCTGCAAACTCTATCAACATAGGGCGTCTTGTGCCTCAGATTTGCTATTATGTCTATTCTTATGTAACTCTTTTAAAGGAAGGTAAGATAGCCGAAGGGGACAAGATAAATGTGGTGGTTCCCACCGGAAACTTCGGGAATATTCTGGCTGCATTCTATGCAAAGAACATGGGGTTGCCCATCGCAAAGCTGATTTGTGCGTCAAACGACAACAAGGTGCTTTACGATTTCTTCAGAACAGGAACCTATGACAGAAACAGGGAGTTTGTGCTGACCAGCTCTCCCTCCATGGATATCCTGATTTCCAGTAACCTTGAGAGATTAATCTATCGCATTGCCGGAAACGATGCAGATAAGAATAAAGAATTGATGGCGGCTCTGAGCGGACAGGGCAAATATGAGATTACAGCCGGAATGAAAGAGGAATTGAACGATTTCTACGGAAATTATGCAAGCGAGGCGGAAACAGCGGATGAAATTAACCGCCTTTATCAGACCTGCGGCTATGTCATTGACACACACACCGCTGTAGCCTCCGCTGTATATCAGAAATATCTGAAGGAGACGGTAGACAGCACAAAGACGGTGATTGCCTCCACCGCAAGTCCTTTCAAGTTTACCAGAAGCGTTATGAATGCCATTGACGCAAAGTATGACGCTATGGGTGATTTTGAACTGGTTGATGAACTGAGCAGGATTGCAAATGTTGCGGTGCCTCAGGCCATTGAGGAGATTCGCACCGCCCCGGTGGTACATGATACACAGTGTGACGTAGATAAGATGAAGGATACCGTAAAGGGATTCCTGAATATTTAGACAATTGCGGCAGAAAATGCCGGAAGTGTGTTTTGCAGAGGAAAAGGGCAGCCCCAGGGTTGCCCTTTAGAATAGCCTGAGAAAGGAAAGGAGAATTGATTTTTATGACTACACAGGAAATGTTAAGGCATGTGGACCACACTCAGCTGAAAGCCTTTGCCACCTGGGAGGATATCGTAAAGCTCTGCGATGAGGCGGTGGAGTTTCAAACGGCAAGCGTGTGTGTTCCCCCAACATATATAAAGCGTATTCATGAGACATACGGGGAAAAGGTGAATATCTGTACTGTGGTAGGGTTCCCGCTGGGTTACAGCGTCACCGGAGCAAAGGTGGCAGAGGTGGAACAGGCGCTGAAGGACGGCTGCAATGAGATTGATATGGTGGTAAATATCAGCGACGTCAAGAACGGTCTGTTTGACAAGGTGGAGGAGGAAATCCGCACACTGAAAAAGGCTTGCGGGAGCCATATTCTAAAGGTGATTGTCGAGACCTGTTATCTGACGGAGGAGGAGAAGATTGCCATGTGTAAAGCCGTCACCAATGCAGGTGCAGATTTTATTAAGACTTCTACCGGTTTTGGTACGGATGGTGCCACCGGAGAGGATGTGGAACTGTTTAAGAAGTATATCGGGCCGAACGTGAAGATAAAGGCTGCGGGCGGAGTGTCCACTCTGGAGGACCTGAAGATGTTTCTGGAGCTTGGTTGTGAGCGCATCGGAACATCCAGGGCAGTGGGACTCTGCAAAGGACAGGCTACAAGCGGGTACTGAACTGTAACCTAAAATCTTTATAAAATTTCTCCCATTTATTGACTTTTGGTTTGGATTTTGAGATAATGAAGCCAAATTTGGCTAATCGGGTTAGATTATCCGGTTGGACTACAATTTTACAATGCACCGTCTTATTTTTGACGGTAGAAATACATTATATCAAGGAGGACGTATTATATGTCAACAAAAGCTTATTACCCGATTAATGAAATCGGCGCCGGTAAGCCCGGTTTCAGCAAAACCCGTTCTATTATCGAGGCTGCATTCTACGGAAACAATGTTGTGAAAGTCAACACCGTGAGAGAAGCGTATGAGCTGGCTAAGAATTCACCCGGAACCATCGTTACCGATATGCCTGTTTACAGAGCTGAGGAGCAGGGGCTGGAGAAGGATACAAAGGTTCTTCTGTTCAATGACGGTGCCGTTACCGGACGTTATGCAGCTGCACGCCGTATCAAGGGCGAGCCCGGTGTAGATGCTACCAAGCTTGACAAGGTTGTTATGGATGCAATCTACAGAACCCGTTGGCAGACTCTGTATCATGCAGAGTGCTTCATCGGACTGGACCCCGAATTCATGGTAAAGGCTCATTTGCTGATTCCCGAAGGAGAAGAGAATATCCTTTACAACTGGATGTTGAACTTCCAGTATATGTCCGACAAGTATGTAAAGATGTACAAGGAATCCAAGCCCGTCGGCGACGGAAAGGAGCCTGATATCTATATCTTCTCCAATCCTCAGTGGACACCCGAAGAGGCACCCGATGTTGACTACAGCTGTCTGAGCGACCCTCTGACTCTGTGCTACTTCGATACAAACGAGAACTGTGCTGCAATCCTGGGCATGAAATACTTTGGAGAGCATAAGAAGGGAACCCTGACTATGGCATGGGCACTGGCTAACAGAAACGGTTATGCAGCATGCCACGGCGGACAGAAAGAGTACTCACTGGAAGGCGGTAAGAAGTTCGTTGCTTCCGTTTACGGTCTGTCAGGTTCCGGTAAGTCTACCCTGACTCATGCTAAGCACAGCGGAAAGTATGATGCATTCGGCGGAATCAAGGTTCTGCATGACGATGCGTTCATTATCAACACAGATACCTGTGCTTCCGTTGCTTTGGAGCCTACTTATTTCGATAAGACCGCTGACTATCCTACCGGATGTCCTGATAACAAGTATTTGCTGACTGCTCAGAACTGCTCCGCAACTCTGGATGAGGACGGACATATTCAGCTGGTTACCGAGGATATCAGAAACGGTAACGGACGTGCAATCAAGTCCAAGCTGTGGTCCCCTAACCGTGTAGACAAGATTGACGCTCCCGTAAATGCAATCTTCTGGATTATGAAAGACCCTACCATTCCTCCTGTTGTGAAGTTAAAGGGTGCTGCGCTTGCTTCCGTAATGGGTGCAACTCTGGCTACCAAGACCTCCACCGCTGAGCGTGTTGCGGCAGGTACCGATATGAACGCACTTCGTATCGTTCCTTATGCGAACCCTTTCAGAACCTATCCTCTGGTAAATGACTACGAGAAGTTTAAGAAGTTGGTTGAGGAGAAGAACGTAGACTGCTACATCGTAAATACAGGTGACTTTATGGGAACCAAGTGTAAGCCTGCAGATACTCTGGGTATCCTTGAGACCATTGTTGAGGGCAAGGCTAAGTTCGAGCAGTGGGGACCTTTCGAAGATATCGAGATTATGTATGACTGGTCCGGCAAGACCTCCGATGCATTCAAGCCCGACCTTACTGACAAGGCATACACCGAGGCCCTGAAGAATGCAATGCAGAACCGTGTGGATGCGGTAGAAGGCTTTGCTACCAAGAAGGAAGGCTATGACAAGCTTCCCGATGAAGCTCTTGCAGCTCTGAAGAAGATTGTTGATGAGGCAGCTTCCCTGTAATTACAAAATAATGAGCAAAACGAAAACCCGGAGAAATTAATCTCCGGGTTTTTTATGTGTTCCTGCAAACAGATGAAACTATTTATTCGTTTGCGATATCAACGGAATAGAGCAGAGTGCCGTCTTCTGAATAAAAGCTGAAACGTACACCGCCCAAGGTGAGGCCGTATGCGGTCTCGAAATTACTGAACAAAGTTTCCACAGATGCCTGCTGGCTCTCTACCATGGGAGCGAAGGCGGTGGCAAGCTGTTCCTCAGTGAGAGAATTCAGACCAAGGTCATCGGAAACATTGTATTCATATACGAAAATATCACCGTCTGCGGAAAGGTTTATTGTCATTCCGGAGGAAGCAAGAATCTTGTTGGTTGTTTCAATAGTAAGGTCAGCCTCCTCGGATTCCATCCAGTCCTGAAGGGTTGCATAGCCTACGGCGGGAGCCTGAGATGCATCAGCAGCACCGTTATCGGAAGAGGGTTGATAATCTTCGGTGATATCCTGAGAATAAATCAGAGAACCGTCTGCATTCAGATAGGTCATGCGGATGGTTGTCAGGGGAAGACCGTAGGTATCGCGATAAGTACTGATATCAGAGACAACTGTGGCTGCGCCCGCGTCCAGAGAAGCAGAGTAGGATGCATTGATGTCTTCCCGGCTGACTCCGTTAAAATCGAGCTGCTCGGTATACTGGTAGTTGTAGATCATGATGTCAGGCTCCTCAACAGTGACAAAGAATGTCATACCGGAGCTTGCAAACATATTGTTGATTGTGTCTTCGAGTGCAGTACGATTCTCACTGTTATACCAGTCGGTGAGCGTCATGGATTCCTCTGATTCGGAGGATTCCACGGTGCCGGAAGACTCCTGTCTGTCAGATGCAGAACTGCTTCCTGCTGCAGACTGATTGCCGCATGCGGAGAAGCTGAATGCCATAACAAGTGATAAAGTCAAAGCTAAAACTTTTTTTTTCATACATAATTCTCCTCTTTGTTTGTTGATGTTTTGCAAGTGACGCATAAACAAGAGGAATTGTATCACGGAATCTCTATTTGTTCAAGTTTATCCTTTTTTAATACTTGTTAATTCAATTTTATGATGAGAGGAATTGATTTGTGTATGCTATACATGATATAATAATTGTACTAAGGCAGAGCGCGAACGGCTGAAAATCAGATGATGTATTGGCAAGTTAATAAAACGAAAAGGAGAGTTTACTATGGGAGACAATGTAATAGAATTTTTTGATGATTTGGGAAGAAAGATTTCACAAGCCGGTCAGTCGGCTGTTCAAAAGACAAAAGAAATGACGGATATTGTTAAGCTGAATTCGTCTATCGCCGATGAGGAAAAGAAGATTCGCAACAGCTATGTGGAAATCGGTAAACTCTATGTTTCTCTTCACGGAGAGGAGCATGAGCCCGATTTTGACAAACTGATGGCTGACGTGCATGAAGCGGAAGAAAAAATAAATGACTATCGGAAGCAAATCGGGAATATCAAGGGAATTGTTAAATGCGAGAAATGCGGAGCGGATGTTCCTGCCAACTCGTCATACTGCAATTCCTGCGGAGCAGCCATGCCTGTCACTGAGACTCCTGAAGCATCGGCACAGGAGGTAACACCGGATGTACAGGCGGAAGAGACCGGGGAATCTGAAGAGTAGGTAAGAGTTTTGTCAAAAATTTCTATTGTAAACCCGGGTGTAATCAGCTATAATAAAGATAACCTGAGATGCCCGATAACTCTTGTTCATTTTTGAACCTACATTTACTTTAAACGGGATTCCTATATTGTCAGGTGGCTGTCAGGCCCTCACTCATTATGAGGATCGGAAGGGAAGGCAAAAGCCTGATTGCGGTCACTCACCTAGCATTGCTAGGAGTCAAAAAACAGGAGGCGGCATTTTGGGGAAAAGCAAATGAAATTGCAATACGGAAGAAAAGAGCAGTCCCTGTGGACTGCTCTTTTAAAGTGATGCACCTGTAAGGTACATGTTCCGGGGGAGGAAAAAAAGAATTTGAGCAGAGACGGAAGGAAGCTGAATAAATCCCAGAGAATGCAGTTGAAAGCGTTTGTCTGTCTTTTGGGAATCCTATTGATTTTTATATTGTTGGTGGGGAAAATAATAGGTGTGTTTCTGCACAGGGAGCGCCATGAGGAGGAACAACAGCCTCACGAGACCCATGTGCCTGTAGTGCAGGTCTTACATAATGTTTGGATTATGGAGGAAGATGAGAACGGCATACTTATTTTTTGTGACGGAGAAAGGGAGAACTATCCATGGGGAGCGGTTTCCAAAACTGCAGAAAACGGTACGGGAGAGGCGGAAGAGCAGGAATTGTATCACCCTGAAAAGAATGTGCGGGAACAGCTGGCTGATGTGACTCTGACAGACGAAGAGGTTACGGAAATTGTGGTGAAATCCGAAAAAATTAACGGACGTATCCTGAGCGCAGATGAGAATTATCTGGAGGTAGAAGGTTACGGAAGGCTGCCGCTGGCAGAGGATTACAGAGGGTATCGGCTCTACGACAGTCTGCAGATGTGTACTGTTCGTGATATATATTTCGGCTACAGTTTTACGGACTTATGTATAGAGGATGGAGAAATCTGTGGTATCCTCATGGTAAAGGAAGAGGCCATGGAGTATATCCGGGTGCTCATCAAGGCTTCGGATTATGCCTCTACCCTTCATGCACAGCCCGTAATCACGTCAGATACGGATTTTACGGTGGTATATGGCAGTTACGGGGACAGAAAGAGCGAATTACATCAGGCCGGAGAGGAGATTACTTTTTCCTATGACAGTCCCTATTTTGAAGGAGAACGGGTTTTGATTATTCCCGGGGTGCTGACAGGCAAGGTGACATTGAAAAATGTGAACCGTAATCAGGGAATTCCCTCTTATCGGGGAAGCATTGAGCTTTTGCAGACAGAGGAAGGCATTGCAATTATAAATGAAGTGCTGTTGGAAGAATATCTGTATAGTGTAGTGCCCAGCGAAATGCCGTCAAAATATCCGGGGGAAGCCCTGAAGGCACAGGCAATCTGTGCAAGAACCTATGCCTACGGGCATATGCAGCATGCCGGTTATCCGCAGTATGGTGCCCATGTGGATGACAGTACCTCATACCAGGTTTACAATAACATAACGGAACAGGAAAGCACCACCACAGCGGTGAAGGAGACCTACGGACAGCTGCTTTACACGGCGGATAATGCTTTGGCAGGAACCTATTATTATTCCACCTCCTGCGGAGTGGGAAGCGATGCAAACGTCTGGAAGACAGAGGCAGCACTGCTTATTACCTATCTGCGTGCGAAATCCCTGAGCAGGAATTCCATGGAGCAGACCCTTGCAGGAGGGGAAGAAGATAATGTAGGGGAGAGACTGCGTGACGAAGAGGCTTTTCGAGAGTTCATCTCCTCGGTAAACGAGGATGATTTTGAAGCGAACGAGGGTTGGTACAGGTGGAGCTATGAGGTAAAGGAAATTGACCCGGAATACATGCTGGATATGCTGAAAAAGCGTTATGCAGCAAACAGCAGGCTGGTGTTGACTTTGGAGGACGGGGAATATGTAAGCCGGGACATCGGAGAACTGGGTGAAATTAAGGATATATACATAGAGAAGCGTGGAGCGGGAGGTGTGGCGGATGAACTGGTAATTGAGGGTGAAGAAGGAACCTATAAGGTAATATCCGAACACAACATCCGCTATGTACTGAACAATGGCGAAGGCAAGGTCAGGCGTCAGGACGGAAGTGAGGTGGCAAGCCCCAATCTGCTTCCCAGCGGCTTTTTTGCGATAACAGCTGGTAAAAAGGACGGCAATGTGGTAGGATATACCTTAACCGGTGGCGGCTTTGGACACGGAGTGGGTATGAGCCAGAACGGTGCAAAGGAGATGGCAAAATGCGGTTGGAACGCTGAAGATATTTTGCTGTTCTTTTATGAAGACTGTGATTTAAAATGTATTTATGAGTAGGAGAGATAACGTGATGCGCAAGGCCTACCTGATATGGAGAAATTTTTCCCTGCAGATGAAGAAACAGAATATCAGCGCATACGCAGCAAGTATTGCTTTTTTCTTTTTCCTGTCCATTGTCCCCATGCTGATTATGGTTTGTACCATTATTCCCTATACCCCTCTGACAGAAGAAAATCTGGTTCAGGCGGTGACGGATGTAGTGCCGGATAAGGTGGATTCTCTGGCAGAGAGCCTGATTTCCGATGTCTATGACAAATCAGCAGGAATTATGTCAGTGGCGATTATCGCTACTGTCTGGTCAGCAGCCAAGGGCGTTATGGCATTGATGCATGGACTGAATTCTGTCAATGGTGTGGAAGAAAAGAGGAATTACTTCGTGGTAAGGGGAATTGCCAGCCTGTATACCGTGGTGATGCTTGTGGTGGTGATTTTGTCACTCTTTCTCAATGTATTCGGCAACCAACTGGTGAACCTGGCGCTGCACAGATTTCCGGTGTTGCAGGATATTGTGAACTTTGCCATGAATTTCCGCTTTCTGGTGGTCTGGGTGGTGCTGACACTGTTGTTTGCAGCCATTTACGCCTATGTGCCCGATGAGAGGCTGAAGTTTAAGGAGCAGATTCCGGGTGCGGCATTTGCGGCAGTGGTTTGGAGTATATTTTCCTGGGGCTTTTCCATCTATGTGGATTACGGCAATTCATACGGTATTTACGGTAGCCTTTCCATTATTATTATTGTGCTTCTGTGGCTGTACTTCTGTATGTACATCATTATGGCGGGAGCTTACCTGAACCGTTACTTCAACCCTGTCAATAAGGTGTTGGTAAGGAGCAGGGACAACTGAAAACTTCCTCTTGACATTCCGTGAGAAAATCGTTAAGATATGAAATTAGTAAGATAACCAAAGGCATTGATGGTGTACAGTAGAGTTTTGTTTTCTTTCAGAGAGAGGAAGTCACCGGCTGAAAGCTTCCTTAAGTTCAGATGAAAACTTGAATTTCCCACCGTAGCCGCTTGGAAGAAATCTGATACGTATGAAATATTTGGCGTATGGAAAGTAGTCTGAGCCGTGTGACGCGCGTTACGCGTAAATGAGAGCCTTGTCTTAAGGATAAGGAATTTGGGTGGTACCACGGATTGTATTCGTCCCTTGCATGTAAATGCAAGGGACTTTTTTGTGCGAGCAGCGAGGAAGAATGTGCGGGCGCTTGCGCACGGCACAATTTGACGAGCGCCGCAACAGCGAAAGGCGAAGCTTTGAGCCGGAGCGACACTAAGAAGCAAAGCATCGAGGCAGTTACAGCGCACCGTAGTGTCACCTGATAAAAGAAATGGAGGAAAAAGGAATGAATGAAAGACTTGCGTGCATCAGACAGGAAATCATGGATGGAATCAAAGAGCGCGCCGATTCCAGAGCGGCGGCGTTCGAACTTCGGAAGCAGTTTTTGGATTCCAAGACCGGAAAAATCGGCCAGCTGATGAAGGAAATGAAAAACATTGCACCGGAGGAACGTGCAGCTTTCGGCAAAAATGTCAATGAACTGAAAGAGTGGGCATTACAGTGCTTTGCAGAGCTGGATGAGAGAATGAAGGCGAAGGAACTTGAACTTCGCTATGAGCGGGAAAAAATTGATGTGACCATGCCGGCAGAAGAAAAGGAGACGGGAAATCTGCATCCCATCACGCAGGTGCGCAACCAGATTATCGACGTATTTGCGGGTATGGGATTTGAAGTATTTGAGCCAAAGGAGATTGAAAACGATTATTACAACTTTACAGCTCTCAATACCCCCAAGGACCATCCGGCCCGTGATATGCAGGACACTTTTTATCTGTCTCCGGAGTTCCTTTTGGCAACGCAGACTTCGGCAGCACAGATTCATGCCATGGAGACAAAGAATATTCCTATCAAGATGTTAGCCCCCGGCAAAGTGTTCCGCTCGGATGACGATGCCACACACTCACCCATGTTCCATCAGATGGAAGGTCTGGTTGTGGACAAAAAGATTACGCTCTGTGATTTGAAGGGCATGTTGGATGTATTTGTACAGAAGATATACGGAGAGGGCGCAACAACAAGACTTCGCCCCTCCTACTTCCCGTTTACGGAGCCTTCCGTAGAGGTGGATGTAAGCTGCTTTGAGTGTGGCGGAAAGGGCTGTAAGCTCTGCAAGGGAACCGGCTGGATTGAGATTTTGGGCGGAGGAATCGTGAACAAGAAGGTATTGGAAAACTGCGGTATCAACTCGGATGAGTACAGCGGACTGGCTTTCGGTATCGGAATAGAGAGAACTGCCATGCTGAAATACGGCATCAACAATATTAAGCTTTTGTTTGAATCCGATTTGCGTGTATTGAAGCAGATTGATGACAACTAGGCATTGGAAATGGAGGGAAAAATATGTTAGTACCGTTGAGTTGGTTAAAAGAATATGTAGATATCGATATTACGCCCAGAGAGTTGGAAAAGAAGCTTTTTTCCTGCGGCTTTGAAGTGGAGGAACTGACGGAGGTCGGCAGAGAAATCAGCAATGTGGTTGTGGGATTGGTGGAAGAGTGTGAGCCTATTCCCGAAACACATCTGCATGTCTGCAAAGTCAATGCAGGTTCCCATGGGACTTTTCAGATTTGCTGTGGTGCCGACAATGTGCGGACCGGCAGCAAGTTCCCTGTGGCACTGGTAGGTGCAACAGTTTATATGACCGCAAAGGACCACAAGACAGTGGAAGGAACCATGACCATAAAGAAAGGAAAACTAAGGGGATATGAATCCGAAGGCATGCTCTGCTCCGGTGTAGAACTGGGAGTTTCCGAGAATATGTTTCCCGGTGCAGGGTACAACGGATTGCTGGTTTTGCCGGAGAATGCAGAAATAGGAGCCGATGTAAAGCCGATTCTGGGATTGGACGACTGGATTTTTGACATTTCCATAACGGCAAACAGACCGGACTGTCAGAGTATTTTGGGTATTGCAAGGGAGGTTGCGGCGGTTCTGGATAAAGAACTGAAAATGCCTGCAATGGATTACAAGCCGACGGATGTGAAGAAAGAGGGCTTTACCGTTACCGTGGACGCTCAGGATCTCTGTCCCAGATATATCGGACACTATGTGTATGATGTAAAGATAGGAGAATCTCCCCTATGGATGAAGCGCAGACTGGCACTGGTGGGACAGGATGCCATTTCCAATATTGTAGATATTACCAACTATGTGATGCTGGAGATGGGGCAGCCGATGCATGCTTTCGACTGTGATTATCTGGAAGGCAATGTCATTCGCGTGAGACGCGCGGGCGAAGGAGAAAAAATTATAACTCTTGACTCTCAGGAGTACACCTTAAACTCCAACAATCTGGTTATCTGTGACGGTGTGAAGCCCGTTGCCCTGGCGGGAGTTATGGGAGGTTTAAACTCGGAAATCCGCGATACAACTGCGGAGGTAATGTTTGAGTCCGCAAAGTTTGCAAGAGATAACATTCGTAAGACTTCCCGTGCTCTGGGCAAGCGTACTGACGCCAGTGCAAAGTACGAAAAGGGTGTGGATGAGTATGCAACTATCCATGCCATGGAGAGGGCGCTTCATCTGATTGAGGAGCTTGGCTGCGGCAAGGTTTCTTCCACACACGTGGATGTAAACACCGGAAATTCCGTTGAACCCAGAGAGATGAAGGTGAGTATCAAACGCGTCAATGATGTTCTGGGAATTCAGGTTCCCAATGAAGAAATCCTTCATATCATGAAGAACCTGCAGTTTGCACCTTCTATTGATGGAGATGAACTGACCATTCATGTTCCCGCATACCGGGAGGATATGGATTCCTATCCTGATGTGGCGGAGGAAGTGATTCGTATGTACGGATACGACCATGTTATTCCCACCTTTATGCCTGAAGCTAAGGTTACCATGGGCGGATTGAACCGCAAACAGAATAAGGAGCTGAAGCTGAAGCGGGCGCTTTGCAGCGCAGGTGCTTATGAGTGTATTCATTATTCCTTCTTCTCCCCTTCAGATTTGGATTTACTTCGGCTTCCGGAGGATGCAACGGAGCGCAGAACAATCCGTATTCTGAATCCCATCAATGAGGAACTTTCTTTGATGCGGACAACATTGGCGGCTTCCATGCTGAACGCTGTAGCCAGGAATCAGAAGAAGGGAAATCTGGAGGGAAGGTTGTTTGAACTTGGCAAGACATTCATTCCGAAGGAACTGCCCCTGACTGATTACCCTGATGAGAGAGAGACGCTGTGTATCGGGATATTTGGCGAAAAAGAGAGTTTCTTTACATTAAAGGGTATGGCTGAGAAGGTTGCGGAAACACTGTTTGTAAAATTCGATTATGTTCCCGCAAAGAAGACCTTCCTGCACCCTTATCAGACCGCCGTCATTTTGTGCGAAGGTGAGGAAGTAGGTTATCTCGGAAAGGCAGCCTACGAGGTGGCAGAGGAACTTGACCTGAGAAATGATGCCTATATTCTGGAGATTGATTTGAAGAAGCTGGAGTCAAAGTACGACAGAAGAGCAACCTTTACTCCTCTGTCCAGATACCCTGAGGAGAGCCGTGATTTGGCGCTGGTTATGGACAGGGAGGTCACTTGCGGACAGGTGGAGGAGGTTATGAGAAAATCCTGCTCCTACATCCGTGGAATCAGACTGTTTGACGTGTACGAGGGAGGACAGATTCCCGCAAATAAGCGCAGCATGGCATTCACGGTGAATTTCGTTCCCGGGGAAGAAGCCTTTGAAGCGGATTCCGTAGACAGGTTTGTGAAGAAGATATTGAAGAATTTGAAGAATCAGTTGGATATTGATTTGAGAAGCTAAGGAGAGGAAGAAAATGTTAAAGAAGTGTGCATGGGAAACCTATGATGAAAAGCATTTAAAAAAGCTGGAAAAACTGAGCAGAGAATACAGAGAGTTTTTGGACAACGGCAAGACGGAGCGGGAGTGCATTGATACCATTGTCAACACCATCGAAGCCGAGGGGTATCAGGAACTGGAGAACCTGATAAAAGCAGGGAAAACGCTTCAGAAGGGGGATAAGGTTTACAGTGTATGGATGAACAAGGCCATCGCCATGTTCCGAATCGGAAGCAAGCCGCTGACGGAAGGTATCAATATTTTGGGTGCCCACATTGACAGTCCAAGACTGGATATCAAGCAGAATCCTCTGTTTGAAGATATAGACCACGCTTTTGCATATCTTGATACCCATTATTACGGAGGTGTGAAGAAATACCAGTGGGTGACGCTGCCTCTGGCAATCCACGGTGTTGTGGTGAAGAAGGACGGAACCACAGTGGAACTGAATATCGGTGAAAATGAGGATGATCCTGTGTTCTTCGTGTCCGATTTGCTGATTCACCTTGCGGGCGAGCAGATGGAGAAGAAAGCGGCAAAGGTGATTGAGGGCGAAGCCCTTGATTTGATTGTAGGTTCCAAGCCCTTGATTATCGGCGAGGATGAGAAGGAGACCGATGAGGCTAAGGAGAAGGCAAAGAACATTGTAAAGTCCGGTGTGCTGGATATTTTGAAGAAGAACTACGATATTGAGGAGGATGATTTCCTTTCCGCAGAACTTGAGGTGGTTCCCGCCGGAAAAGCAAGGGAAGCCGGTTTTGACCGTAGCATGATTCTGGCTTACGGACAGGACGACAGAGTCTGCGCTTTCACATCCCTGAAGGCGATGTTGGATATCAAGGAAACAGAGAGAACCGTGTGCTGTATTCTGGTGGATAAGGAGGAAATCGGCTCCGTAGGAGCAACCGGCATGCAGTCCAAATTCTTTGAGAATGCGATGGCTGAGTTGATGAATCTGACAGGAGAGTACAGCGAGCTGAACGTAAGACGCTGTCTTGCCCGCAGCTGTATGCTCTCCTCCGATGTCAGCGCCGGATTTGACCCTAATTTCCGTTCCTGCTTTGAACTGAAAAATGCCGCATGGCTTGGCGGCGGAATGGTATTCAACAAGTTTACCGGTGCCAGAGGAAAGTCCGGTTCCAATGATGCCAATGCGGAGTATATTGCACATCTGCGCAAAATCATGGACGACAAAAAGGTGGTTTATCAGACTGCGGAACTGGGCAAGGTTGATGTGGGAGGAGGCGGAACCATCGCTTACATTCTTGCCTTGTACGGCATGAACGTCATTGACAGCGGTGTTCCCGTACTGAACATGCATGCACCATGGGAAGCAACCAGTAAGGCTGATATCTACGAGGCATACCGCGGCTATAAGGCATTTGCGGAAAATGCATCCATATAAGGAATTGAAAGATGGAATTAAAAAAGAAGGATTTTTATTTTGACCTGCCCCAGGAGTTGATTGCCCAGGACCCTCTGGAGGACCGTTCCTCCTCCAGACTCCTGGTTCTGAACAAGACTACCGGAGCAGTGTCCCATCATGTATTTCGGGATATTGTAAGCTTTTTGAATCCCGGAGACTGTCTGGTATTAAACAATACAAAGGTAATTCCCGCAAGACTTCTGGGGGAGAGAGAGGGTACCGGAGCCCACGTTGAGGTATTGCTTTTGAAGCGACGGGAGGGCGATGTGTGGGAAACCCTTGTGAAGCCCGGAAAAAAGTGCAGACCCGGAACAAGGCTTTCCTTCGGAGAAGGTCTTTTAAAGGCGGAGGTGCTGGAGACTGTGGAGGAGGGTAACCGCCTGATTCATTTTGAGTATGAGGGAATCTGGGAAGAGGTCCTGGACAGACTGGGAGAAATGCCTCTGCCGCCTTATATCACCCATAAGCTTCAGGACAGAAACCGTTATCAGACTGTTTACGCAAAATACGAAGGCTCTGCTGCAGCACCGACAGCAGGTCTGCACTTTACAAAGGATCTGCTTGCACAGATTGAGTTAAAGGGCGTGAACATTGCATATGTGACCCTTCATGTGGGACTTGGAACTTTCCGTCCCGTGAAGGAAGAAAATGTTCTGGAGCATCATATGCATTCGGAGTTTTATCAGGTCACGGAAGAAGCAGCGAAAAAAATAAATGATACGAAGAAGGCAGGGGGGCGCGTCATCTGTGTAGGTACCACAAGCTGCCGCACTATTGAGAGCGCTGCGGATGAGAACGGTGTGGTTCATCCCGGCAGCGACAATACGGAAATCTTTATTTATCCCGGTTACCGCTTTAAGGTACTGGATGCGCTGATAACCAACTTCCATCTGCCGGAGTCTACGCTGGTGATGCTTGTAAGCGCTCTAGCGGGAAGGGAGAACGTGTTGAATGCATATCAGGAAGCAATAAAGGAACGCTATCGTTTCTTCAGCTTCGGAGATGCCATGTTTATTGTGTAGAATCAAATATATTTTCCTTGTGATGACGGACGGCAAATGATATAATGAGCGCATAGGAAAACCAAGCGCATAGGAAAACCAAATGACGTCTGAGGCTTACGGAGATGAACCAAGTATAAGGAGAAGGAAAATGAACGAGAGAAGAAAAAGTAAGAGAACCAGCATGGAATCCAGGCTTATCATGAAGAGACTGGACGGAAACAGCAACAATGAGGTGCTCATCAACATTGTGGATGTATCCAAGGACGGCATCGGATTTGAGTGTACCGAACCCCTTCAAATCGGAGAGGTATACGAATCTTATCTCACCATCTGGACAAAGGAAGTCATTCATGCTTTTCTGCAGATTGTGAGAATTGAACTGAAAGCAGGCGGGTATGCTTACGGCGCTGTCTTTATCGGTATGCCGGAGATGGATTCCGCAAGAATCGAAACCTACCAGACTGTCAGTGAAATGGAAGAATAGGAAAAGTGAAAAGAAAGAAGATTTTGATTACGGTGCCGGCGGCAGTTTTGCTGCTGGCACTTTACATGATAATATTTGGTTTTTCTGCTCAGGACGGAGAGCAGTCAGGCAGTATAAGCAGACTGATTTCGGAAAGGTGTGTAGAATTTATCAACAGTCTTTCCGGCAGACATTGGAGTGCCGTATTTATGGAAAAGCTGGCGGAATACTTTGAGCATCCCATCAGGAAGCTGGCACATTTTTCCGAGTACACTGCCATGGGGATTCTGGTGTATCTCATATGGAGTCAATGGCTTCCGAGGGGCAGAAAATTATATCTGCTGACTGTGCTGTGGGCGTTTGTTTCCGCCGCCGCGGATGAATTCCATCAGCTGTTTGTTCCGGGAAGGTACGGCAGCCTTGCGGATGTTTTTCTGGATACCTGCGGTGGTGCGTTCGGGGTACTTGTATGTGTCATTATAGGAAAAATGCATAAAAAGAGAAGAAGCAGATTACCTCAAAGTAAAAAGTAGAAGGCCCGGATGCCATTGTGCATACAGGCCTTTTCTAATGGATTAACTCCTGAGATGGACGGTATATCCTACCGTTTGCAGGATGGCAACAGCGGTATTCATTGCCGATTCATCGTAAAGTTCAATTCTCAATACGCCGTCCTCGGATTCCCGGTTATGGGTGATGCCGATATTCTTTATGCTGATATTATGGTTCGCAAGCAGGGTGGCAATGTGGGCAAGGGCACCGGTTCTGTCGGCAATGTCAACGTTAAAACTGTAGGAACGTTTGATAGGGCCGCTGGAAGCGTCGATGAAGGAGTCGCGGTAAACGCGGGCACTGTCAAACAGTTCGTAAAGAGCTGCTTCATTTTCCCGATCCAGTTCTGCTTTGATGCTGTTCAGAGATTCTATGTAATTTTGCAGGAGACCGGATATATTTTCTGTGTTTGTGAGACAAATCTGCTGCCACATCCCGGGGGAGGAGGAGGCGATTCTGGTAATATCCTTAAAGCCTCCGGCAGCAACCATCTTCATTATACCGTCCTCCGAATCACTGTCACGTACAAGATTAACCAGGGAAGCAGCGATGACATGGGGCAGATGGCTGATAGCTGCGGTGATATAATCGTGCTTTCTATAATCCAGAATCAATGGAATTGCGCCCAGCCGGGCCACCAGTTCCCTGAATTCCTCCAGACGATTCCGGGGAACAGAGGGGGTAGGGGTGAGGATATAGTATGCGTTTTCCAGCAGTGCTGCTTTGGAATTGAGAAAGCCTGTGCGTTCACTGCCGGCCATGGGATGTCCGCCGATAAAGCAATGCTCCAGTCCGGCCTCCCGAATGGCTTCATGTATTGTGGTCTTGACACTGCCAACGTCAGTGAGAAGGCAACCTGTTCCCATCACTTTTTTCACTGCGTCCAGATTGCGGTCATTCTTTTGCACCGGAGCGCATAAAAATAGATAGTCGCAACTTGTAAAACTCTCATCTATGGAGTCTGTAACCACATCCGCAACCGCGTCCTGTTTTGCGAGACGGAGGGTATCCGGATTTATGTCATAGGCTACAATTTTTATGTGGTGGTCATGTTCTTTCAGTGCTCTGGCAATGGAGCCGCCAATCAGCCCCAGCCCGATAAAGCCACATGTCAGGTCGGACATATCAGTTACCTCGTTTTAAAAAAATAGGATTACCGTTACACTATAGCACTTCACCGCGCGAAACACAACAGAAATCTTTTATGTGCTGTTATGTTGTGGCTGAACTTTTGTAAAAAGTTGGCGAAAGATTACAACATTACCTTGTAAAAAAGAGAATTGTTTAGTAAAATAACCATATGGGAGTTTAAAAATCCGATTTTGGATATATCAAAATACCCAAATTAACATCTAATTGGAGGAACGACATATGAAAGTTTACACAACTGACAAGATTCGCAATGTGGTACTGCTGGGTCATGGCGGAAGCGGAAAGACAAGTCTGGTTGAGTCTATGGCCTACCTGTCCGGCATTACGTCGAGAATGGGAAAGGTGGCAGACGGAAATACGATAAGCGATTACAGCAAGGAAGAGCAGAAGCGCCAGTTCTCCATCAATACCTCCGTTATCCCGATTGAGTGGGATGGGTATAAAATAAATATATTGGATACTCCGGGTTATTTTGATTTTGTAGGCGAGGTGGAGGAAGCTGTCAGCGCAGCCGGTGCCGCAATTATTGTAGTAAACGGGAAATCCGGAATTGAGGTTGGAACCCTGAAGGCATGGGAGCTATGTGAAAAGTATAAGCTGCCCAGAATTGTATATGTCTCCAATATGGATGTGGACAATGCCTCTTTCCGTCAGGTTGTGGAGGATATGACAAATCTTTACGGCAAGAAGATGGCGCCCTTTAATCTTCCCATCCGTGAAAATGAAAAGTTCGTGGGTTATGTAAATGTCATTGCCGAGACAGGTAACCGCTGGCAGGGTAAGGAAGTTGTTCCCTGCGAAATACCCGATTATAATAAGGCAAACCTGCAGATTTGCAGGGATACCCTGATGGAGGCAGTAGCAGAAACCAGCGAAGAGATGATGGAGCGATACTTCGGAGGTGAGACCTTCTCCGAGGCGGAAATCAGAGCCGCTCTGCGCACAAATGTCTGCGAATGCAGCATTTTCCCCATGACTATGGGTTCAAATATTCTGTGCCAGGGCGTATATACTCTGTTGGATGATATTGTGAAATATTTCCCCAGCCCCGAGAACCGTACCTGTGCCGGTATCAATATGAAGACAAATGAAATTTATCATGCGGACTATGATTTCTCAAAGGCGAAGTCTGCATATATCTGGAAGACTATTGTAGACCCTTTCATCGGAAAGTATTCCCTGATTAAGGTAAATTCCGGTGTGCTGAAAACGGATGATATGATTTATAATGTGGACCGTGACATTGAGGAGAAGGTCGGAAAGCTGTATGTGTTGCAGGGAAACAAGCCTGTGGAGGTTCCGGAGCTTCACGCCGGAGATATCGGAGCCCTTGCAAAGCTGACTGCAGCGAGAACGGGGAACAGCCTGTCCACAAAGGCTACCACAATCAAGTTCGGAAAGTTTGAGATATCTACTCCTTATACATATATGAGGTATAAACCCAAAAACAAGGCGGACGTAGATAAGATTTCCCAGGCACTGCAGAAAATCGGTCATGAGGATTTGACTATAAAGACAGTGAACGATGCAGAGAATCACCAAACGTTGATTTACGGAATGGGAGAGCAGCACCTTGATATTATTGTGAGCAGACTTTTGAATGAGTACAAGGTTGAGGTGGAACTGTCCCAGCCCAAGGTGGCTTACAGAGAGACCATCAGAAAACAGTCTGATGTGGAGTACAAATACAAGAAACAGTCCGGTGGGCACGGTCAGTACGGACATGTGAAGATGCGCTTCAGTCCTTCGGGCGATTTGGAGCAGCCTTATGTGTTTGAACAGGAGGTTGTGGGTGGTGCCGTTCCCAAGAACTTCTATCCTGCGGTGGAGAAAGGCTTACAGGATTCCGTTCAAAAGGGGCCTATGGCCGCATATCCCGTTGTGGGTGTAAAGGCTGTTCTGTACGACGGCTCTTATCATCCTGTGGATTCCTCCGAACAGGCATTCAAGATGGCAACCATTCAGGCATTCAAGAAGGGCTTCATGGAAGCCGGCCCCGTGCTGCTTGAGCCTATTGCGAACCTGAAGGTTACGGTTCCTGATGCCTATACCGGTGATATCATGGGAGACTTAAACAAGAGACGGGGGCGTGTGCTTGGTATGAATCCTGCACCGGGAGGAAAGCAGATTATCGAGGCTGATATCCCCATGAGCGGATTGTTCGGCTACTGTACCGACCTTCGCTCCATGACCGGCGGACGGGGCGAGTACGCCTACGAGTTTGCACGCTATGAGCAGGCACCCTCCGATGTACAGGAGAAGGAGGTTGCTGCAAGAGCAGCGAAGGTGGCAGAGAACAACACAGAGGATTAA
>Ga0129313_1000380_pt1 | contig 39748 bp, 35 predicted proteins | sample O1105metagenome_FD_94436 | JGI IMG/M metagenome (GOLD analysis project Ga0129313, IMG submission 94436) | Orangutan group fecal microbial communities from fecal samples from Wisconsin, USA - O1105 metagenome | ecosystem: Host-associated > Mammals > Digestive system > Large intestine > Fecal...
GTCAATTGTTAGTGCTCGTGCACAGTTCTTATTGTTATTGTAGACTGATATAGTTATTTTGTCAAGTTGAAATTTTCACTCAATTAAGAATTCTTTAGAAAAAATGCTTTGGAGGTTATTGTGTAAGAAATATATCTTGTTTTTAGGGGGGAAACATCGTGTTAGAGTATTTTAAAAGATGCATTAATAAAAAAGATGATAATATGCTAAGTCGATTAAGCATATCATCATCTTTTGTAAATTAGTAATTAGATATTTTATTTCTGATTGTATTCGATTATTTTGATATCCTTGTGTTGATTCAGATCCACCACATTTTCCTGGTCTATGCGAACCAGAGGGTGCTGGGCAAAATCATTAGGATAGTTGACAATGGTTCCCTCAAGGCCGTTGCTTAGCATAACCTTGGAGCCTAGGAAGGCATCCTTGATTCTTTTGAGGATGGTAACGCTAATGGTTGGATCCAGCTTGGAATACATATCCTCAGTTATTTTGGCAATAGCATCAAAAGGAGTTTGCCGCACAAAGCCCTCCCGCTCAGTGGTAATATTGTCATATAGGTCAGCAATGGCAATGATTCTGGCGTATTCGTGAATTTCCTCACCCTTGGTGCCAAATGGGAAGCCACTGCCATCCATATATTCATGATGTTGGAGAGCAGCCAGCTTGATACCATCCGCCAGCTTGGGATCCTCATTAATGAGATGGGAACCATCAATGGTGTGCTGCATATATCTTTCGAAATCTTCTCCCTTTAGGGTTTCTACCCGGCGGGACTGGAGACGATCAGGAAATTTGGTTTTGCCAATATCGTGGAGGAAGCCGGCCAGAATCAAGTCATTGATTTCACTAGGTTTTTTGTACAGCCATTTGCCAATAACACCTGTTAGGATAGCTACTCGCATGGAATGATTATACAGATCGTCAGCCATATGGTTCAGCTCGTAGAGATAATCAATAACACCGCTTTGCTTGGACATAGGAGCTAGGGAGCTATGTACAAGATTTTTACTTTTATCTACAGGAATCTGTCCAGTCTGGGTAGTAGCCTCAATAATGGAATTTACTTTCCGGAGTACCTCCTTGTACTCGGAGGCAAAGGCATTGCCACGATTGAAAAGTGCCATTACAGATTGATAATTAGGGCTTAGCTCGTATTCATCTTTGATGTATACGGATGGAATCTTCAAAAATCCCAGTCTAGTAATATGTGCCTTGGTGAGCAGGGTATTTTCTGAAAGAATTACCACCATGTCGTCATTTACGACTGTGCGGGCCAGCTCCATACCCGGCTGCAGCTTGTCTACGCTGATAGCCTTCATACTGTCCAATCTCCTTTACGCCGTTTATATAATAAAATTAATTCCAAATAAATTACACTACTAAGTATATATAATATCCTACCATAAAATCAATAAAAAAGAAAAGGGACAATAGTAGCATAAGAAAAGGAACCGCCTCATTTTTGGTAAACATAATGAAACGATTCCTTAATCATGTTATTCTGCTAAACCAGCCTTAAAGATGGTGGTGGAGTTCCAGGTGTTGCCTCGTTTTAACACAGGCTGTGGAAATTCTGGATGCATAGGGGAGTTAGGGAAATACTGAGTTTCCAGGGCAAAGCCGCTGCGGCGCTTGCAAGGAATATCCTTTTTGCCGGGAGTGCCATCCAAGAAGTTGCCACTGTAGAACTGCATACCAGGCATATCAGTATATACGGAAAGGGTAATGCCGCTTTCCTCAGAAACAGCAAAGGCAGCCTGTCTCAGGCCATCCTTTACAGGGCCGCTGAGAATCCAGTTGTGATCATAGCCGGCACCCCAGATAAGCTGCTGGAAATCATCATCAATTCTTTCTCCAATAGGAGTCAGCTGACGGAAGTCCATAGGAGTTCCCTCGGCCTGATAGATTTTGCCGTTTGGCAAAGCCTCGGCATCGGATTCAGTAAGGCTATCTGCCAGAATCTGCAGCTTGTGGTTGAGAATGGTACCGCCGCCAATACCATTTAGATTGAAGTAGCTGTGGTTGGTCATATTGCAGATGGTATCGCTATCGCAGGTTACTTGATAGTCAATCTTTAGAGCATTGTCCTCGGTAAGGTCATAGGTAACCTGAGCGGTAAGGGTACCAGGGAAGCCGCCTTCTCCGTCTGGACGGAACTGATACATCAGCAGCTTGCCATTGTTGATTTCTGCACCCCAGATTTTATTATGGAAGCCGGTGCTGCCACTGTGAAGGCTGTTGGTGTGGTTAGCGCCATCATTGCACTCCAAATAATAGGTAGTATTGTTAATGGTAAATTCTGCATTCTGAATGCGGTTAGCATGAGGGCCTACAATAGCTCCCATGTAGAAGGTTTCTTCCTCGTAGCCCTTGGCAGTATCGAAGCCTAAAACGATATCCCTGAAATTACCCTCCTTATCAGGAACTAAAAAGCTCTGGATTCTTGCGCCATAGGTGATAATAGTAGCTTTTGCACCAGCACGGTTTTCCAAGGTATAGCTATATACCAGGGAGCCATTGCTGAGACGGCCAAATTCTTTTTTTGAGATTGATGCCATAATAAAAACCCCTTTTAAAATGTATAGTTTTGCGGATAATTTCCCTATGATGTCAGATAATAGGGATAAAAGCCATCATGGGAAAACTCTCATTGTTACTATAACATTATGGGCTGCTTATGTCAAAGCTGCATCCAATTGCTTGGCTCTGAAAATAGAGAGGATAAAAAATAAAATGTGCACGAACACAAAAAATCATTGACAAGGAAGTCCATAAAGTGTAGTATAGAAACATAAGGATAAAAGACGAAAAAATACTGTGAAAATGTAGTATTTTCAGAATCTTTTGTTTAGGACTGGCCAGTTATTGCTGGGGAATGCAACTGGCTGGACTGCAGGATTTTAAAGCAGAGGAGGGAAGAGGAAGTAGCTGCTCAGAAACAGGGGTGTTATCTGAGTCTTAGAGTTGGTAACTCGCTTAAAAGAAGGAGAGGATTTCTAAATGAAGAAAATTATTGCATTAGTTATCTCCATGATGATGCTGCTATTGGCTGTTGGCTGTGGCGGCGGTGAAGAGCAGTCCAAGAAGGACGGCGACAAAATAACAATGGGTTTCTCTCAGATTGGTGCAGAATCTGAGTGGAGAACTGCCAACACTGAATCTGTAAAACAGGCTGCCAAGGATGCTGGCATTGAGCTTCAGTTCTCTGATGCTCAGCAGAAGCAGGAGAATCAGATTAAGGCTATTCGTTCCTTTATTGCCCAGGGCGTTGATGTTATCGCTTTTGTGCCAATCGTAGAGACTGGCTGGGATACTGTTCTGAAAGAAGCTAAGGATGCCAAGATTCCTGTTATTATTGTAGACCGTGACTTGAAGGTAGAGGATGATTCCCTCTATGTTGCTAAGATTGGTACTAATATGCTGACTGAGGGCCAGAAGGGCTTTGAGTGGTTGGCAAAATATGCCAATGAGAAGCAGCTGAAGCCTCGCGATGGTGGCGACAAGCTGAACATTGTTGTTCTGGAAGGCACTGTAGGATCTACTGCTGCTTTGGGCCGTACCAAGGGCTTTAATGATGCTATGGCTGCATCTCCAGATAAGGATAAGTTCAATATTCTGGCTTCCCAGACTGGTGAGTTCACCCGTCAGAAGGGCCAGGAGGTTATGGAGTCCTTCCTGAAGTCCTATGGCAACAAGATTGATATTCTGGTAGCTCAGAACGATGATATGGCTCTGGGTGCTATTCAGGCTATTGAAGCTGCTGGTTTGAAGCCAGGCAAGGATATTACCATTCTTTCCTTTGATGGTGTAAAGGGTATCTTCCAGGCTATGATTGAAGGCAAGAGCAATTGTACTGTTGAGTGCAACCCACTGCAGGGTGAGCTTTTGATGGAAACTGCCAAGAAGATTCTGAAAGGCGAGAAAGTTGACAAGGTTGTTTATGTAGATGAAGGCGTATTCCCTGCTGACGTAGCAGAGAAAACCCTGCCATCCCGCAAATACTAATCGGGGCTGTGGCCTAGGTTAGCTGTAGTTAAAATGAGCCGCGCCCCGGCTCTTGGAGTCTGGGCGTGGTTTTTTATACCCCATAATAGGGTATTTTTGATAAGGGAGAGGATTTTTATGGCAGCTGCATTGTTGGAAATGCGCCATATAGATAAAGTATTTCCAGGCGTTAAGGCCTTGTCAAATGTAGATTTTACCTTGCATGCCGGAGAAATACATTCCTTGATGGGAGAAAATGGCGCAGGCAAATCAACTCTGGTCAAGGTGTTGACAGGGGTTTACCCCAAGGATGGTGGTACCATACATTTGAATGGTAAGGAAATTTATCCTAAAACACCAAAGGATGCTCAGGAGGAAGGTATTTCCACTGTTTATCAGGAAGTAAACCTTTGTCCTAACCTAACTGTAGCAGAGAATATTTTTATTGGTCGGGAGCCAAGAAGATTTGGCTTTATTGATTGGAAGGAAGTAAATAGAAGATCTATAGAGCTTCTTAAGAAATTAGATGTAGATATTGATGTAAGCAAGACGCTGGACAATTATCCAGTGGCTATTCAGCAGATGGTAGCTATTGCCAGAGCTGTAGATGTAGACGCTAAGATTTTGATATTGGATGAGCCAACATCATCTCTGAATGAGGTGGAAACCGAGCGGCTCTTCAGGATTGTGCGGCAGTTGCAGAAGCAGGGAATGGGAATTATCTTTATATCTCATTTCTTGGAGCAGATTTATGAGCTGTGCGATCATATAACTATTTTGCGCAATGGTGAGCTGGTTGGCTCCTATGAAGTGGCAAAATTACCAAGATTGGAACTCATCGCCAAGATGGTTGGCAAGAACCTGAATGACGTTAAGGATATGGATAAGATGGCAGAGAAAAGCGTGCCATCTGATGAGGTATTTATTGAAACAAATCATGCTGCCAGCACAGGACAGATTAAGGATGTGTCCTTGCAGATACATAAGGGTGAGGTTATAGGTCTGGCAGGTCTTTTAGGCTCTGGCCGTACCGAAACTGCCGAGATGATGTTTGGCCTCAAGGAGGTTACTGGCGGCAGTTTGAAAATTAATGGCAAGGACGAAAAACTCTCCAATCCTATGGCAGCTATGAAGGAAAAAATTGCCTTTTGTCCGGAGGATCGGAAGCTGTCCGGTATTATTGGAGATCTTACTGTACGGGAAAATATTATTTTGGCCTTGCAGGCTATGGATGGTATGTTTACGCATATTCCATATAGCAAGCAGGTAGAGTTGGCAGATAAATTTATTGATAAATTGCGGATTAAGGTATCAGATAGGGATCAGTTGATTAAGAATCTATCTGGCGGCAATCAGCAGAAGGTAATTATTGCCCGCTGGCTGGCTACCCAGCCTAGATTCCTGATTTTGGATGAGCCTACTAGAGGTATTGATGTAGGCACCAAGACCGAAATTCAGAAAATGGCGGTGGAGCTGGCTAAGAATGAAGGCATGTCCGTAGCCTTTATCTCCAGTGAGATGGATGAAATGGTACGTACCTGCTCCAAGCTGGTAGTAATGCGGGACCGGAAAAAGGTGGCAGAATTAACAGGAGATCAGATAAGCTCTGATGGTGTTATGGAAGCAATTGCCGGAGGTGAAAAATAATGGAGAAGTTAAAGAATTTTACCTCCAGTTCCCTGTTTTTGCCGATTGTGGCTCTGGCGGTACTGTTGATTTTTAATGGAATTTTTGTGGAAGATTTCTTTGATATACAGATTACCGAGGATGGCCGACTTTTTGGCCGTGTTATTGATATTCTTACCCGTTCCAGCTCTCTGGTTATCCTATCTCTAGGCATGACCTTGGTTATTGCTACCAGCGGCATTGATATTTCTGTAGGTGCAGTGGTGGCTATCTCAGCTGCTGTTGTTTGTACCTTGATTGGCGGTCGTGGCGATGGTGTAGCAGAAACTCCTATGGCTTTGGCTATGCTGGCTTCAGTGGGAATTGGCATTTTGTGTGGTATTTGGAATGGTATTCTGGTAGCTAAATTCAAAATTCAGGCAGTTGTTGCAACCCTGATTCTGATGACAGCAGGTCGTGGTATTGCTCAGCTTTTGACAGAGGGACAGATTGTAACGGTTTATTACAAGCCTTTTGCTTCCATTGCCGGTGTAATTCCTGGTATGCCATTGCCAACTAATGTGTTCATTGCTTTGGCTATGGTCTTGCTGGTGGTTTTCGTTATGAAGAAAACCAGTATTGGCTTGTTTATCCAGTCTGTAGGTATCAACCCTACAGCAGCTAAATATGTAGGTATCAATGTAACTTTGGTTCTGTTTCTGGTATATGCTTTCTCTGGTTTCTGTGCTGGTGTAACTGGTTTGATTGAAAGCTCTTTAATAAGGGCAGCTGATGCCAATAACGCAGGCTTGAATATGGAAATGGATGCCATTCTGGCTGTAGCTTTGGGTGGTACTTTGCTTTCCGGTGGTAAATTCTACCTGGGCGGTTCAGTTATAGGTGCTGTTACAATTCAGACCTTGACTACAACCCTGTATGCCTTGGGTGTATCTGCTGACCAGCTGCCAGTAGTTAAGGCAATTGCGGTTATTGCTATCTGCCTGATTCAGTCCAAAAAGGCTAGAGATTTGTTTGATAAGTGGAAGAGCGGCCGCAGTGCCAAGGCTGTGACAGCTGATGCAAAGGCGGTGAACAAGGCATGAAAAAGAAGATAAGTGAGTTGATTGCCTCCAAGTATTTTTCCTTTTTTGTAACCGTAATACTTTTTGCCATCCTTTATGGTGTAGGTATTGGTATGTATAAGGGATTTATGAAGCCACAGGTATTTTTGAATCTCTTTATTGATAATGCAGCCTTGATTATTGTAACCATCGGTATTACCTTCACTCTGCTAATAGGCGGTATTGACTTGTCTGTAGGTGCAGTGCTGGCTTTGACCTGTATGGTATTGGCTTGGCTTTTGGCAAACACTGGCATATCAGTATTTGCTGCTATAGCCTTGGTGCTATTAATGGGAACAGCCTTTGGGGCAATTCAGGGATATCTAATCGCTAAATTCGATTTGCAGCCCTTTATTATCACCTTGGCTGGTATGTTGTTCTGTCGAGGTATGACAGCGGTTATATCCAGAGAAACTATCAATATTACAAATCCTACCTTTGTGGCTATGGCAGATTTTAGACTGTCAGTGGGTGCAGGATTTGTATCTATGGGTGTTATTATTGCCATTATTGCTTTGATTGTGGCAGCGGTGGTACTGGGCTTTACCAGATTTGGCCGTAATATCTACGCACTAGGTGGCAGCGAGTCTTCAGCTTCACTGATGGGCCTGCCTGTATTTAGAACTAAGGTAAGTGTATATACAATTAGTGGTTTTTGTTCCGCTCTTGGTGGTATAGCTTATGCTCTGATGATGTTGACTGGCTATAATCTGCATGGTATGGGCATGGAAATGGATGCAATTGCTTCCTCTGTTATTGGCGGCACATTGTTGACTGGCGGTGTAGGTTTTATTCCAGGCGCACTATTTGGTGTATTGATTCAGGGCGTTATCCTGACCTTTATCAGTTTTCAGGGAACCCTGTCTGCTTGGTGGACCAAGATTGTGGTAGGTGCTCTGCTTTGTGTATTCATTATCATGCAGGCCTTCATTACCGAGCACAAGAGCAAGCTTACAGCTAAGAGCTCCTTGGAAGAAAATAGTTAAAAATGGTTTTTATATAGAAGGAGGAAAAAACTGTGTTAGAAGAATTGAAGCAAAAGGTCTATGAAGCAAATATGCTGCTGCCAAAGCATGGACTGATTACCTTTACATGGGGCAATGTTTCCGGTATTGACCGGGAGTCAGGCTTGTTTGTCATTAAGCCATCCGGGGTGGAATACGATGTGATGAAGCCAGAGGATATGGTGGTTGTAGATTTGGATGGCAACAAGGTTGAAGGGGAGCTGAATCCTTCTTCCGATACAGAAACTCACAGAGTTCTTTATAAGGAATTTCCTAATATTGGCGGCGTGGTTCACACCCATTCCCGCTGGGCTACTACTTTTGCTCAGGCTGGTCAGGGTGTGCGAGCCTACGGCACCACTCAGGCAGATTATTTCTATGGAGAGATTCCATGTACCAGAGATATGACACCAGAGGAGATTCAAGGGGAGTATGAATATGAAACTGGCAGGGTGATTGTGGAAAGATTCCAGAAGTATGGTATCAACCCAGATCATGTGCCTGCAGTGCTGGTAAAGAATCATGGCCCATTTACCTGGGGTACAGATCCTTTTAATGCCGTACACAATGCGGTAGTTCTGGAGGAGGTAGCCATGATGGCTTTCCACACCCAGATGTTAACAGGGGATAGGGATGCTATGCCACAGGTTTTGTTAGACAAGCATTTTATGCGTAAGCACGGCCCTAATGCTTATTATGGCCAGAAGAAAAAGTAATTTTACAAGCAAGGTAAGGAGGGGACTATCTTGACAGTAGAAAATATCAGGGAAAAAATTGTGAACGGAGAAACCGCTCTGGGCATAGAGCTAGGCTCTACCCGTATTAAGGGAGTGCTGTTAACCTCAGAGATTGAAACCATTGCCGTAGGCAGCTATGGCTGGGAGAACAAGCTGGAAAACGGGGTATGGACCTATGATTTGGCTGAGGCCTGGAAGGGTGTGCAGACCTGCTTTGCTAATCTGGCTCAGGAAGTTAAGACCAAATATGATGTGGAGTTAAAGAGAATCGGCTCCATTGGCATTAGTGCCATGATGCATGGCTATCTGGCCTTTGATGCCAAGGATGAGCTGTTGGTGCCATTTAGAACCTGGCGCAACAATATTACTGGCGAAGCAGCAGATTACCTGACCAAGGCTTTGGAATTCAACATTCCTCAGAGATGGAGTGTGGCTCATATCTATCAGGCTGTGTTGAACAAGGAGCCTCATGTACCTGAAATCAAGTTCTTCACAACTCTGGCTGGCTACATTCATTGGCAGCTGTGCGGTGAGAAGGTATTGGGTATTGGCGATGCTTCTGGTATGTTCCCAATAGATGAAAATATTGCTTCCTATGATAAGGATATGGTAAAGAAATTCGATGAATTGGAAAATATCCGTAATCTGCCTTGGAAGCTGGAGGATATTCTGCCAGCTGTTCTGCCAGCAGGCAAGGCTGCTGGTACCTTGACTGAGGCTGGTGCAAGGCTGTTGGATCCAACAGGTGTGTTGGAAGCTGGCGCAACTATGGCACCACCAGAGGGTGATGCAGGCACAGGCATGGTAGGCACCAACAGTGTAAGAAAACGCACTGGTAATATTTCTGTAGGTACATCTGCTTTCTCCATGAATGTTTTGGAGGAGCCATTAAAGGCAGTACACAGAGATATTGATATTGTTACTACTCCTGACGGTGCACCAGTAGCTATGGTGCATGTTAACAACTGCTCCTCAGATATTAATGCCTGGGCAGGCTTATTTGGTGAATTTGCCAAGGCATTGGGGGTAGAGGTAGCACCAGATACTCTGTATAGCGTGTTGTTCAATCAGGTTAAGGAAGCAGCTGCCGATGCTGGGGGCTTGGTAAACTATAGCTTCCTGTCTGGTGAGAATATTACAGATACTCAGGATGGACGGCCTATGTTTGTCCGCACTCCTCATAGCAAAATGAATCTGGGGAATTTCATGTTGGCTCAGCTTTATTCAGCCTTTGCTACCTTGAAAATTGGTATGGATGTGCTGATTAATGAGGAGCATGTCAAGACTGATGTCATGCTGGCTCAGGGTGGTTTGTTCAGAACTCCGGTTATTGGTCAGCAGGTATTGGCTAATGCTTTGGAAATTCCTATTACCATTATGGATAGTGCTGGCGAGGGTGGTCCTTGGGGTATGGCTGTATTGGCTGTATATACCAAATTCTGTGATGACACCGTGGCTTTGGCGGATTTCCTGGATGAAAAGGTATTCAAGGATGCTTCTGCTACTACCTTGGCACCACAGCCAGAGGGTGTAGAGGGCTGCCGTAGCTTTATCAAGCGATTCCAGGCTGGTATTGAGGTAGAGAATGCTGCTGGCAAAGCATTTGTAGATGAATAAAATCAGGTAATAAGTTTTACAGTTAAAAATAAAGGAAAAATTCGTAGAAACAAAGGGGCGAAAACAAAATGTTAAATGTAAAGGATTATGAGTTTTGGTTTGTAGCAGGCAGTCAGCATCTTTATGGTGAGGAAGCATTGAAGGCTGTAGAGAAGAACACCAAGGAAATTGCTGATTATCTCAATGGCACTGGCAAGCTGCCTTACAAAATCGTATTCAAAGGGGTTATGACCACTGCTGACGGCATTACTCAGTTCATGAAGGATGCTAATTACAACGACAATGTAGCTGGTGTCATGGTTTGGGCTCATACCTTCTCCCCAGCTAAAAACTGGATTCGTGGTACCAAGCTGCTACAGAAGCCTTTGCTCCACCTGGCTACCCAGTATCTGAATAAGATTCCTTATGACACCATTGATTTTGATTATATGAATCTCCATCAGAGTGCTCATGGTGACAGAGAATACGGCTATATCAATTCCAGATTGAAGCTGAACAACAAGATTGTTTATGGTCATTGGCAGGATGAGGAGACTACCGCTGAAATCGCTGCTTGGCAGGATGTGGCTGTAGCCTACAACGAAAGCTTTAATATTCGTGTTTGCCGCTTTGGTGATACCATGCGTGACGTTGCCTGCACTGAGGGTGACAAGGTAGAGGCTCAGATTAAGCTGGGCTGGACAGTAGATTATTATCCTGTAGGGGATTTGGTTGCCTATGTGGATGCTGTGGCTGAGGCTGATATTGATGCCGAATATGCTAAGCTGGCAGAGGCATATACCCTGAATCCTGGCCACAACACTCAGGAGCATTTTGAGCACTGTGTCCGTTATCAGCTGAGAGAGTATATTGCCATTAAGAAGTTCCTGGAGGATAATGGCTACAATGCTTTCTGCACCAATTTCCAGACCTTGCTGGGCTTGGAGGAGCTGCCAGGCTTGGCTGCTCAGCTGTTAATGCGTGATGGCTATGGCTTTGGCGCTGAGGGTGATTGGAAACTGGCTGCCTTGACCAGATTGTTGAAGGTTATGTCTCATAATGACCGTACTGTATTCATGGAGGACTATACTCTGGATTTGCGTAAGGGCCATGAGGCAATTCTGGGTGCCCATATGCTGGAGGTAGATCCTACTATTGCCAGCGATAAGCCTAGAGTAGAGGTTCATCCATTAGGCATTGGTGACAAGGATGATCCTGCCCGTTTGGTATTTACCGGTGCCGAAGGTGATGGTATTGATGTTACTATTGCAGATTTCAGAGATGGCTTCCGTCTGATTAGCTATCCAGTTGATTGCCGCAAGCCAGAGGCAGAGACTCCACATCTGCCAGTAGCTAAGCAGCTTTGGACTCCTAAGTGCGGTCTGAAGAAAGGCTCTACTGAGTGGATTAAGGCTGGCGGTGAGCATCATACTGTATTGAGCTTTACCATTACTCAGCAGCAGATTGTGGATTTGGCCACTATGTTTGGCATTGAGATGGTTGATATCCAGTAATTAAATAGCCCTTTCCTTACTCAATTTTGAGTAATACTTTTTTCCCTTCCTCCAGCAAGGAGCTGTGAATGTATTTTCACAGCTCCTTGCTTTTTTGTGTTCGAGATAAATCTGTTTATTCCAGTTGTGACAATATTCCCCGTCTATAGTCCTATTTATCTGATAGAGAAATAATATTACAATTAAAGGGCGAGAGAATTTTTTATATGGGTTAGGGTAGTGTTATGGGAAAAAATATAAAACAGTTTAGGAAAAATGTCCTTATGGCCGGCAGGCCTGGATTTCTTGCGGATTTTTTGAGAAACTGCCTGAACAAGGAGGGCTGGGATACCTCTGATTATCAGGAGGAGAGCTTCAATCTCCACAATCCTAGTGCAGTAATGTATTTCTCAGATGGCAAGGAGGATGGGGCTCTTTCCAGAGTATTAGAGGAAATAAGAACCCACAAGGTAGAGCGTTTCCTTTATGTTACTAGAGGATTGTCAGTTCAGAGGTGCTACGAGGATTTTGTGTTGGCATGGGGCAAAACTCATCAGCAGAATGTTAGCGTAGTGCATATGCCAGAGGTATTTGGTCAGGGACAGCAGCCAGAGGAAGGCACTATCGCCAGATTACTGACGGCAGCTTGGGAAAAGAAAGCTTTTTATTTGGCTGGTTCAGATACAGAGCCTGCCTCGGTGCTTTATGCCAAGGATGGGGCTTATGCCTTGTTTTCCATTTTGCAGAAAAAAATAACTAACAGCCGTATTGTGGTGGAATCTCAGGAAGCAGTTAGCTTTACCCAGATTGTGCTGACTGTAAACGGCTTTGCTCAACTGCCTCAGATAGAAGTGGCTGGCAAAGGAGAGGATTTCTTTGTTGCCAACAGCTGGCAGGCAGATGAGGAAGATGTTTATCATTTTGTTCTAAAGACCAAATATCCTGTGCTGGAGATGCTAAAGCCGGTTTACAAAAGCCTTGCTGGCTCGGCAGAGACTGTTGAACATGCTGGGGAGGGCTGGAAAACTAAATATTTACCTAAAATCAGGCCTTATTTAGAAAATATAGGCCTTTTTCTGGTGGTGCTGTTTATTAGCATTTTGCAGGGAGGTACTCCGGTTAATCAGGCTACAGGCTTGGATATTTGCTACATTTACATTATTATCATGGGTATTATCTATGGCAAAAAGCAGTCTATGCCAGCGATATTGCCATGTATAGCATTGCTTACCTGGGGCTTTTTGAATAGTCATGGGGAAATTGCCAGCATATTCTATATACCAGAGAATCTATTTCATTATTCCACCTATTTGTTTCTAGGTGTTTTCACCGGCTATGTAGCAGATAGCTGGCAGGGAAGGCTGGAATCTATGGGATATAAGCTGGACCATATGTATCAGCGCTATGGCTTCCTGCAGAAGAATTATGAAAAATCTATTGAGATTAAGGATAAGCTTTATTATCAGATTGTTAATTCTGATGATAGTATTGGCTGGCTATACGGTATTATTCAACAGCTGGATACAGTACAGGTGGAGAATATCTTTACCCAGGCAGCAGTTATTACCAGCAAGATTATGGGAGCTAATAATATTGCTATATATGTTATGGGCAAGGATCAGTACTATTTGCGCCAAAAGGTGCGCTTGGGAGATAAAACCAGACAATTGCCTCATTCCCGTAAGACTGAGGAGAATGCCTATATCAGAAATATGCTGGAGAATCACCATCTTTTCGTCAATCACGGTTTGCAGCTGAATCTGCCTGATTTGGCCGCACCTATTATTTATAATGGTCAGGTTATTGCCATTATTGAGATTTATGGTATGGATTTTGACCAATGGAGTATTTATCAGCAGAATCTGTTGTCTGTAACGGCTCGCTTGATTTCCATGGCTATGGGCAAGGCATATGTATATGAGAATGGTATTCAGAGTAAGAGATTTGTGACAGATACCAGAATTATGCAGGAAGAAGAATTTGCTATACATCTGTCTGGTATTAAGGAAAGAGCACAGCTGCAGCATGATGTGCATAATGTACTGCTGGAGCTGGGAACAGAAAATGTTAATTATCAGGAGCTGGATAATCATCTTAGTGGCTCTATTCGTCAGGAGGATACAGTGGGCATTATGGATGGCAATGTATATCTGCTGCTGCATGATACAGACGAATATGGCTTGCAGTTGGTTAAACAGCGGTTACAGCATCGTGGTATAGAAATCAAGGATATTAGGGAGCTGGTTTAATATGGATGGATGGCTTTGGCCAATGGCAGGGTGTCATCTGATTATGGTATTGGCTGCCTATTTGTACGCTCGTAGACAAGGGGATGCTATTCAGGGAGCTACGGAGGCTTTGATAGTATTCCTCATGCCGGTGGCAGGTTTTGTGCTGGTAGTGGGAGCAAGAATTATCAAGGAAATTAAGCCCTTTCAGTGTAATATAGATCCTCACAAGCTGATGAATCAAAACAATGTATTTACCAATATGATTAGCTATGACGAAAATGTTATTCCCTTGCATGATACATATTTGGTAGATGATGTTAGTGCTAAGCGCAAGGTTTTTTTGGATGCAGTTAAGCAGAATGTACTGGAAAATCCTAGAGTTCTGAAAATGGCCACCTACGATCAGGATCGGGAAATAGCTTATTATGCCGTGTCCATGATTTCTGGTCATATTGAGGAGCTGGAGAACAAAATCAGCAAGGTGGAAGGAGAGCTGCTTCAGGATAAGGATAATATGGAGCTGCAGAGAGAATATGCCTATCTGCTAAAGGATTATCTGGAGCAGGAATTTGTGGATAATATTACCAAGAAGAATCGTACCGAGCAGTATGTAGCTCTACTGGATAGTCTTTTGCAGGCATACCCTGATGAAGTGGAGTTTTTGCAGGAAAAAATCCGCAAGGAGATTATATTGGAAAATTATACCCAGGCTCAGGAAGCCTGTGAAAAATTTCAGCAGGCTTATCCAGACCGGGAGGAGCCTTATTTGGAATACATAAAATTATATTTCCATATGCGGCAGCCGGCTAAAATGGCGGAAAAGCTCAATGAATTAAAGGCTATTCCGGGAGAATTATCATTGCATGCCTTGGAGCTGGTGCGTTATTGGGGAGGTATTTCCCGTGGATAATTTTAAGAAAGAAATCTGGAGCGTATTTATTATCACCGCCCTGCTGGGGGTGTTTTTTCAGATTAATAGAATGGATGTTTTTTTGCGTTTCAATTCTTGGCAGAACAATATTCAGGCAGGAAATATCTGGCAAGCTACGGGGAATCAAAATACTGCCAAGGATAATTATTTGCTGATTTATGATCCGACAGATGTGCAAAGTGTGTTAAGCAGGCATATTGTAGAGAAAATTATTCGCGACCAGAAAAAAACTGTTCAGACTATACCTTTTTATCAGCCTGTGGTGATTGACAGCAAATGTCAGGGGGTAATTATTGCTACCAATAGGCTGAAAAGCATAGCAGGTATGTCTGCTGTGGCAGGGTATGTTGAGCAGGGAGGCCGGGCGGCTATTTTGCGCAATCTGCAGGGAGATTTGCTGCCAGAGGACATGACAGCTAAATTAGGCATAGCTTCCATTGGGCAGGAAATTTCTGTGCCTGGTATTCGTGTGCCGGGAGATATGTTCCTAGGGATGCAGGGCTATGGCTTTGATTCTGCCAGCTATATGACTGGGGTGACAGATGTACAGCTGTCAGGAGATGCAGTGCCAGAGGTTACATCTCAGGATGGACATCCTATTATCTGGAGTCATAATAGCGGTCAGGGAAAATATATTGTCTGCAATAGCCGGGAGCGAGACGACAAGAATAACTATGGCACATATACAGCCATTCTTAGTCAGCTGAATGAGGACTATATTTATCCGATGATAAATATAAAGTTGTTCTATATAGATGATTTTCCATCTCCTGTGCCAGAAGGAAATTTTGACCGAATATATCAGGAAACAGGCTATAATACCTCGGATTTTTATCGTCGCCTTTGGTGGCCTGAGATGCTGAATAACGGAGAGAAATATAATGTTAAGTATACAGGCTTGATTATTGAATCCTATGGAGATCAGGTAAAGGGACCATTTAAGCCTCTGGCCAATGGAGCGGCCCGCAATAGTCTGATTGCCTACGGCAGAGAGCTGTTGAAGGTTGGCGGTGAGCTGGGCATTCATGGCTATAACCATCAGTCTCTGGCTCCCGCCGGCTATGGACAGGATAAGCTGGGCTATGCCACTTGGGAAAGTCAGGCTGATATGGAGGAATCCCTTAGAGAGCTAAAGCGCTATATTGAGGATGTATATCCAGGCTATGAAATTCATGCCTATGTACCCCCATCTAATATTCTTAGCCCAGAGGGCAAGGCAGCCGTTAAAAATGTCTTTACAGATATAAAAGTATATTCTTCCTTGTGGGAAGGATTGGCTACCGCCAATGAGTATTTCCAGAATTTCCAGATGAATAGTGATGGCACCAGTGAGATACCTCGCGCTTCCTCTGGCTATGCCCCTAGCCCTGAAGAAATCTGGGAGGCCTATAATGTTTTAAATTATAATGGTGTATTTTCTCATTTTGTTCATCCTGATGAAATTTTCTATGAGGAAAGTGAGAATTTGACCTGGGCTATTATGAAGCAGGGCATGACGGATCTTTTGTCAGAACTGCAGAATAGATTTGGCTGGCTGGAGCCAGTTACTGCTACTGAGGCCTATGAAAAGCTGCAGGATTATGTTCAGATGGATTACAGCTTAACAAGGAGTAAGGAGGGCATCAAGATTAATGCTTCTAACTTCCAGAAGCCATTAACCTTTATTTTGCGTACCGATAAGGAGATAGGTTCTGTAACCGGAGGCAGTGCTCAAAGGATTCAGGCCAATGCCTACGTGCTGACTGTGACGGACGGAGATTTTGAAATCAAATGGGCAGGTGAATAATATGAGAGTGTGCATGCTGGTAGAGGGAGCTTATCCCTATGTGGTAGGAGGTGTTTCCTCCTGGCTTCAGATGCTGATGGAAGGATTGCCTGAATATGAATTTTTTATTTATGCTATTGGGGCAGATTCTCGTGATAGAGGTAAGTTTAAATACAAATTCCCTGCCAATGTGGTAGGTATTCAGGAGGTTTTTCTGGATGAGATTTTGAGCTGTCATTCACCTAAGCTGCAGGAGAATATTCTCAATGCTCAGGAAAGACAGTGCTTATATGATTTGGTGGTGGGAGAAAAGCCTATTGATATAGAAACCATTGTCAATATGTTTTCTCAGGCAAAGCATAAGAAAAATCCTTTGACCATTTTTATGAGCAGTGATTTTTTTGATATTATCAGTCAGGTTTATGCAGATAAATACAGCTATCTGCCCTTTACAGATTTTTTCTGGACCATGAGATCCATGCTTTTGCCTTTGTTTTATTTCTTCCATCATCCGTTACCACAGGCTGATTTGTATCATACCGTGGCAACGGGATACTGTGGTATTATTGGCAGTATTGCAGCCAAAATGTATCACAAGCCCTTCCTGATTACGGAGCATGGTATTTATTCCCGGGAAAGAGAAACAGAAATTGTCAAATGTGGCTGGGCCAAGGGAGATTTTAAATCTGTCTGGATTCAGTATTTTTATAATATTGCTAAGCTGGCCTATACAACTGCTAATATGGTGGTAACTCTATTTGAGCGCAATGCTATTATTGAGCAGGAGCTGGGCTGTCATCCTGATAAAATCCGTATTGTGCCTAATGGTATCCGTATGGAAAGATTTGCCCATATACCAGAGCTTACAGACCATGATGGTCCTTTGGTTATTGGAGGGGTAGTGCGAGTGGTGCCTATTAAGGATATTGTTACCATGCTGCGAGCCTTTCTTCTGGTACAGCAGGTTTTTCCAGATGCCTGCCTTAAGGTAATAGGGCCTTATGCCGAGGATCCGGATTATTATAAAATGTGCCTTCAGACTGTGGAAACCCTAAAACTGAAAAATGTGGAGTTTACTGGCTCTGTAAATGTGGCAGAGGTATTCCCTCAGCTGGATATTGTATTATTATCCAGTATCAGTGAGGGACAGCCACTGGCGGTACTGGAAGGACAGGCCTCCAGACGGCCTTTTGTTACCACAGATGTGGGCTGCTGTCGCGAGCTGATATATGGTGGCTCTAACGATGATTTAGGGCCGGCAGGAGCAGTGGTGGCACCTATGGATTATGAGCAGATGGCCAAGGAGATTATTCGCTTGGGCAAAAATTTCCCTTTAAGGCGCAAAATGGGCCAGGTGGGTTGGCAGCGGGTAAAAAATGGCTATACCTATGAATATTTCATTGATTCTTATCGAAAGATATTCCAGCAATTGGAAGGAGCTGAGAACTAAATGGCAGGAATTGGCTTTGAGCTGAAAAAACTTTTTAATCGCCGTACCCTGACAGGCCATGCTATGGCCTATGGCTATTCGGCGGTGATTACAGCAGGCCCTTTTGCCTTGCTGACCACTATGGTTCTGGCTATTCAGCTTTTATTTCTTCGCTATGGCATAGACGGGAATGACAGTCAGCTATATGTTTCCTCGGTTATTTATCCCTTTGTATTTTCCCAGTTGATTTCCTGTGGTTTTTCTATTATTATAACTAGATACTTAGCAGATTGTTTGTATGAAGGGGAATATGATAATGTCTCCGCTTCCTGTTATGGAATAATTTTTATGGCTCAGCTGGCAGGGGCAGTGGCTGCCCTGCTGTTTTATTGGGATAAGCCTCTGCCCTTGCATCTGAAGCTGATAACCTATACATTTTTTGCGGAAATGATAGCCATGTGGCTGCAAATGGTATATTTAACAGCTCTCAAGGATTATAAATCCATATTTGCCAGTTATTTTGCGGGAGCAGCTATAAGCATTGCCCTAACCTGGCTGAATCTGCAATATGGCTTTATGGCTCCTGTGGAGGGCACCATGCTTTCCATGTGTATAGGCGTAGGTATTCTGGATTTGTGCTTTATGGTGCAGATTGTTAGATATTTTGGGTATCCATCCCAAGCCATGAATTTTGAGTTTTTGCCATATTTCGAGCAGCATTACAAACTGTTTTTGCTGATAATTTTTTATACCCTGTCTATCTATGTGGCAAATTTTATTGTTTGGAACAGCTCCTGGGGAGTTATGGTGGCAGGTACGTACCTTTATTCTCCAAGGTATGATGTAATTACCTTTTATGCCTTTTTGTCCATCCTGCCCATTATGATTATGTTTGTGGTTTCTATGGAGCTAAAATTTTATGAACAATATGCCATATATTTTACCTATATTACGCAAAAAGGTAATCTTAAAGAGGTGGATGATTCCAGGAAGGATTTGCTTTATACCCTGTGGACAGAGTTTAAGAATATCATGGAGTTCCAGCTGGTATTTTCTTTGATTTTCCTGGCCTTGGGCAGTTATTTTCTGACCTTGGGAGGAGTGGCTTATCAGGATGTAAATATCTATCGCCTTTTGGTTATAGGGGCATTTTTCTGTGGCATCCTGCAGGTGGTATATACCCTGCTTCTCTATCTGGAGGATCAGCATGGTGCTTTGATTATCACAGGCAGCTTCCTGCTGGCAAATCTGGTATTTGGCCTAGCAGGACAGCTGGTGGGAGAGATAAGCTATGGCTTTACCTTCTTCCTGGCAGCTGTGCTGGCTTGTGCTGTGGCTATTTGGCGGTTACAATATTTTTGTCAGAGAATTAATTATTTTGTATTTTGCAGCAGGCCGGTGTTCTTTGAACACACTAATGGTATTTTTACCAAATTGGCGGCTTATATGTATGGGGATAAATTAAACTAAGGAAAGGAGGAAAATATAATGCGAATGTCCAGAATACGGCAACGCCGTTTGTTACTGCAGCAGCGCAGGCAGGCTAGTCACAATCGTCAAAAAGCTGCAGCTGCTGTTTTGGGAAGCTTGGCGGTAGGTGTTCCCCAGCAGTCTAATGCCGCCCTAAATGTATTACAGGATATTAATAATGATTTTGATTATATGCAGGATAGCTTGGAGAGCATTAATGCCTATGATGCGGCTAAGGACTGGGTGGTAGATGCTGTCAATAATGCAGCCTTAGCTCAGCAGTATTTGGATGAAGCTATCCAGACCTGTCGAGATGCAGAGGAGAATCTTTTGCAGGCTCAGGACAATCAGCAGCAGGCAGAGGAAATTTTGGCAGAAACAGAAAAGGAACTAGCGGAGGCAAGGGCGAACCGTATAGAGCTGACACAACAGGCTATTGCCAGTCAGCAGGCTGTGGCAGATTATCTCCCTACTTGGTACGAGGCTCAGGCTCAGCTGCAGCAATGTGTGGATGTGCAGGAAGCAGCTGCTGTGGAACAGCCCTATAGTGCAGGAGCTGGTGGTGGCTGGACAGCCAGTGATGAACAGCGTGCCCAATGGATTCAGGAGGCTTGGGCAGAGGTAGGCTATGAAAGTAATCGCCTGCCAGAGATTGAGGCCAGATTCAGCGGTGAGGGAGATGGCTACGATGCTGCTGAGGCTCAGGCTGAACAGGATGCCTATTGGGAAAGAATGGCTGAGCTGGACAGAGAGGTAGAGGAAGCCAGAGAATATTTTGATTCGGTTAGTGAGTATCTGGATGAGTTGAAGGCACAGCAGCAGGAGGCTGAGGAGGCAGAGGCTGATGCTCGACAGAACATTATAGAGCTGCAGATAGAGGTGGCTCAAAATAAGCAGGATGTGCTGGATTGCATTCAGGATGTAAATATTTGTACTCAGGAGAGAGATGAAGCTATCACCAATAGACAGCAGGCTGTAGCAGATTTGGAGGAGGCTCATAAGGATGTGGACTTGGCCCGCTTTGGCCTTTTGCATTTTGGCGAGGGCATGGGGGCACAAAAGAGTCTGGAATATTATAGCTGGCAGGGGCCGGAGGGGCGCAGCGGTCATCAGCTCTACAGTGGCAATTCCTTTTATTGGAGCAAGAATCATTATGATTTTTCCTTAAGCAATGCCTATGTCATGTCCAATACAGGTCTGGCTGGAGGAGAGATGTCTGGCTTGACAGATACTTCTCTGACCGCTATGTATACCAATAAGCATCCTGTTTATGATGTGCGTTATGGCTTGGAGGTTAATCTGCCTACAGGCAGCAGCCGGACGAATAATAATGCAGTGGTGCCTGATTATCTGGCTAGAGTTTCCCGCTTGGGGGAGGGCTGGAATTTTACCCCTCGCATGGAAGTCGTTCGCCATTTGGATAAATATACCAGTATGACCTGGCGCGGCTCCTATTCTTTCCGCGGAGCCTATGAGGAGGACTATGATGGTGTAACTGGGAATATGCATCCCGGTAATCAATGGACTAATGAGCTGGAATATTTGCATACAGATAAGAAAACTCATTATATGCTGAAATTCCAGTATACGAATAATAGTGATAAATCCTCTATTACTGGTACAGCCAATGATTACAGCTTTACTGAGGGGGATGGCCTTGGTCTGCGAGGGTATTACCGCAGCTGGTTTACCCCCAAGGATTCCTGGGGAGCCTATGGTGCCTGGACCTTTGATGGGGGCACAGCCTATGATAATGGTCAGGCTCCTGGCTCAGGTGTGCATCGGCTGTATTATGGTGCGGGATATTTCCATCAATTTGATAGTAAAAGACAGCTGAGATTGTTTGCTAATTGGCTGCGGGCAGATGGAGAGAGCTATGATCCTTTGACCAGGCTTACCAGTGCCTCTGGGCGGAGGTTTTCTGTTTCTCTTGGCTATGATTGGCGTATGGATGATAAAAACAGTTTGTCCCTGGATATGGAGCGGGGAATATTGCGACAGCAGGGAGATGCCAACTATCGCAGCTGGGGTGTTATGCTGAGTTACAATAGGAGCTTTTAAATGAAAATAAAAATTTTGCTGGCTGCTGCAGGGATTGTTGCTTCCCTAGCAGGGCTATATACTTATCACAATATTGCTGCCGCCAATAACAGTAGTAACGAGGAGATTGCTTATCGTCAGGAAATGGGCAATCTTATTTGTGATATTAAGGAATATGGACAAGAACATGGCAAGGGAGATTTTTTCATTATAGCCAATGGTGGAGCTGGCCTGATGGAAAGCAATGAAATGTTTCCTGAGGAGGATTGCGACAAGCTGAAAGCCCATTTGGATGGGGTAATGGTGGAGTCTGTAAATTATGGCTGGGATATGGCTATGGATAATCCTACCCCTGTAGAGGATCAGGAAATTTTCCATGATTTATTGGCAGAGGCCAAAAAGTCTGGGGTAGTACCTTTGGTTTTGGATTACTGTCGAGAAAAGCCAGAAACTCAGAAATCCTATCGGGAGGATAGGGATTATGGCTATTTGGGTTGGGTATCTGCCCGCAGGGATTTGGATAGATTGCCTAAGGAATCCCCTAATAATAACAATGATAGGGCCTGCACAGAGCTGTCTCAGGCCAAAAACTATCTGGTACTGTTAAATCCAGAGGCATTTTCCTCTAAGGAGTCTTATATTGCTAGTTTGGCAGCCAGCAATTATGATTTGCTCATTATAGATGCTTATTATGGGGACTCCATGTTGACACCTCAGGATGTGGCTAGGCTGCAATACAAGCCAGGTGGCAGCAGACGTCTGGTAGCTTCCTATATGAGTGTAGGGGAGGCAGAAGATTATCGTCCTTATTGGCAGCCTAAGTGGGCAACAAATCCTCCTGACTGGATGTGGATTGCCAATGGTGATTGGGAAGGCAATTATAGAGTTAGATATTGGAGTAAGGACTGGCAGAAGATGCTGATGGGAAGTCCTCAGTCTTATCTGGACCAGATATTGGCAGCGGGCTTTGATGGAGCATTTCTGGACGTAATTGATGTCTTTTATGCGTTTGAGGATATTGCTAATCAGTAAAAATCTTGTTAGAATGTAGAAAAAATAAATTTCTGGAGGTGCGGGTAATGTCAGCTCTTATAGATAAACTTACCGATTATGGCTGTAAGGTGAATGAGTCCATGGGCAGGTTTTTGAACAATGAGGATTTTTACGGAAAATGCTTTACAAAATATATACATGATGAATCCTTTGGGGAATTGGGTGAAGCTATCAAGGCTGGTGATGTGAAGGCGGCTTTTGGGGCAGCTCATGACTTAAAGGGTATTAGTGCCAATATGGGGATTACCCCGGTATATGATTTAGTCATAAGCATTGTGGAGGAGTTCAGAGCAGGTAGAATGCCAGACCATGCCTTGACCACCTGGGAAGAAATTATGAATGTTAGAGAAAAATTACAAAAAATTATTGAATAAATGCTTGCATTTTTGGGATGATGCTGTTATAATTATCGATGTTGTGCAGGAAAGAGCTAAAGACGGACTTTGAAAAAAGCAAAAAAATGCTTGACAGAGTTTGAAAGATGTGGCATAATATTTCTTGCGTTGTCGGGGCGTAGCTCAGTTTGGTAGAGCACCTGGCTTGGGACCAGGGGGTCGTAGGTTCGAATCCTGTCGCTCCGACCACTTTTCGCGTCTGTAGCTCAGTTGGATAGAGCAACGGCCTTCTAAGCCGTGGGTCGGGGGTTCGAATCCCTCCAGTCGCACCATTTTTGATAACAACAATTTTATATATAATTTGCTTGTGTTTCACATTGGTGTGAGGCGAAGTTAAAATCGGGGCGTAGCTCAGTTTGGTAGAGCACCTGGCTTGGGACCAGGGGGTCGTAGGTTCGAATCCTGTCGCTCCGACCATTTGCAATCAGAACTTCTCAGAAATGAGAAGTTTTTTGTTGCCAAAATTTCACGGGAAATAAATTTGTCATACATATAATGAGAAAGAATAAGAATTTTTCTCTACAGATTAGTACAAATTTTGAATTTGTGGTATAATATTTGTGTAAATTGGTTCAATCAATTACTGTGAGTTATAGTAGGTTTTGAACTACATAAATTTGCGATATAAAATAAGATAAAGTACATCGGTACAATACATTATTTCAGTGGGTAAATACATTTTTACAAATGTTCAAAAACCGTAAAACTATCAGCAAAACCACTACTTGACTGAATTTGTGTATAGTGGTATCCTTTTAAATAAGGTTAATATGTACTATGAATTTTATGATAACTTGTCCTTGATGAGACGATAACTTTTAGTTATAAACTGAGCAACCTTAGTCATCGGCATAAAATTCATAGCAGATTTTAGGTATATACAGGGGGAGATTTTTGATGATTGATATTCTCAATCGTGTACGCAACAAAGAATTACAGGCAAAGATCGTAACTGCAGAAGAGGCAGCTGCCTTCATTAAGCCAGGCATGAATGTTGGTACCAGCGGCTTCACCCCATCCGGCTATCCAAAGGCAGTTCCAATGGCCTTGGCAGCCCGTATGGAGAAGGAACATTTCCAGATTAATCTCTGGACAGGTGCATCCACCGGCGACGAAGAGGATGGTGCACTGGCAAGAGCCAATGGTATTAAGTTCCGTATGCCATACCAGACCAACAAGGATATGAGAAACGCCATTAACAGCGGCAAGATTGATTATTGCGATCTGCATCTGTCCGAGTCTGCTCAGTTGGCTCGTTACGGCTTCCTTGGTGGCAAAATCGATGTAGCCATTGTAGAGGCTTGTGCTATTACTGAGGAGGGGAATATTATTCCTACCACCTCTATGGGTAACAGTGCATCCTATGTGGAGACTGCAGATGTAGTTATTGTAGAGGTGAACACCACTCAGCCTATGGAGCTGGAGGGCATGCACGATGTTTATGTACCTCTTGATCCTCCAAATCGTCTGCCAATTCCAATCGTAAAGCCAAATGACAGAATCGGCACACCTTATATTCCATGCACACCTGATAAGATTAAGTTTATCGTACCTTGCGATATTCCGGATCATACTCGTGCATTGGGTGAGATTGATGAAAATTCTCGCAAGATGTCTCAGAATTTCATTGAGCTTCTCCACAAGGAGGTTGCTGCTGGCCGTATGCCAAAGAATCTGCTGCCATTGCAGTCTGGCGTAGGTGCTGTAGCCAATGCTGTTATCAGCGGTTTTGTTGATTCCGATTTGAAGGATTTGACAGTATTTACCGAGGTTATTCAGGATGGTATGTTTGACCTGATTGATGCAGGCAAGCTGTCCTTTGCTTCCGGTACTGCTTTAAGCCCATCTCCAGAGGGATTGGAGCGTTTCTACAAGAATATCAAGGAATACAGAAAGCATATCGTACTGCGTCCGCAGGAGGTTGCCAACAGCCCTGAGATTGCACGTCGTATTGGTATTATCGCTATGAATACCGCTATTGAGTGCGATATCTACGGCAATGTTAATTCCACTCACATCATGGGCTCCAAGATGATGAATGGTATTGGCGGCTCCGGCGACTTCGCCCGTAATGCTTACCTGACTGTATTCTTTACAGTTTCCACTGCCAAGGGTGGTGCAATTTCTTCTATCGTGCCTATGTGCTCTCATGTTGACCACACTGAGCATGATGTTGATATTATTGTTACTGAGCAGGGCTTGGCAGACCTGCGTGGCTTGTCTCCTCGTCAGAGAGCAAAGGTTATCATTGAGAACTGTGCACATCCTGACTACAAGCCAATGCTGATGGATTATTATGAGAGAGCTTTGAAAGAGACCAAACAGGCCCACACTCCTCATATTCTCACTGAAGCACTTTCCTGGCATGAAAGATTCCAGGAAACCGGTACCATGAAAAAATAATAGGGGGTTTTTAAAATTATGAGCAATGAAAAAATTCAGGCTGGTTTAGAGAAATATAATGCCAGCGTAGAGAAGGCAATTTCCCGCTTCCCAGAGCGTCCACACCTGCCAGAGCAGCGTTTGTACACTCCATTGGATATTAAGGATACTGACTATGCCGATGAAATTGGCTTCCCTGGTATGTACCCATATACTCGTGGTGTACAGCCTACTATGTATCGCGGTCGTTTCTGGACTATGCGTATGTATGCAGGTTTCTCCACTGCTGCAGAGTCCAACAAGCGTTATCGCTATTTGATTGAGTCCGGTGCTACTGGTTTGTCTTGTGCTTTCGACCTGCCTACTCAGATTGGTTATGATTCCGATGATGCTATTTCTGAGGGCGAGGTAGGCAAGGTTGGTGTTGCTATCGACTCCCTTGCTGATATGGAAGTTCTCTTCGACAAGATTGACCTGGGCAAGGTTTCCACTTCCATGACTATCAACGCACCTGCATCCGTTCTGCTGGCTATGTACATCGCTGTTGCAGAGAAGCAGGGTGTACCAGCTGACCAGCTGAAGGGTACTATTCAGAACGATATTTTGAAGGAGTATGCTGCTCGTGGTACTTATATCTTCCCTCCACGTCCATCCATGCGTCTGATTACCAATATCTTTGAGTATTGCTCCAAGAACGTTCCAAAGTGGAATACTATTTCTATCTCCGGTTATCATATCCGTGAGGCAGGCTCTACTGCTTCTCAGGAAATTGCATTTACCATTGCTGATGGTATTGCATATTGCGAGGCTGCTATTAAGGCTGGTCTGCACATTGATGATTTCGCAGGCCGTCTCTCCTTCTTCTGGAATGCACATAACAACGTTCTGGAAGAGGTTGCTAAGTTCCGCGCTTCCCGCCGCGTATGGGCTAAGGTTATGAAGGAGCGTTTCCACGCTGAGAAGCCAAAGTCCATGATGCTGCGTGTTCATACTCAGACTGCAGGCTCCATGTTGACTGCACAGCAGCCTAACAACAACATCGTTCGTGTTGCTCTGCAGACTGCAGCTGCTGTTATGGGTGGTACTCAGTCCCTCCACACCAACTCCCGTGATGAGGCTTTGGCTCTGCCAACTGAGGAATCCGTAATGATCGCTCTCCGTACCCAGCAGATTGTTGCTTATGAGTCTGGTCTGGCTGATGTAATTGATCCATTGGCTGGTTCCTACTATGTAGAGGCTCTCACCAATAAGATTGAGAAGGAAGCATGGGAATACATTAACAAGATTGATGAAATCGGCGGTGCTGTTGCTGCTATTGAGAAGGGCTACATCCAGAAGGAAATTCAGGATTCTGCTTACAAGTGGCAGATGGATGTTGAGTCTGGTGCAAAGACCATCGTTGGTGTTAACAAGTTCCAGGTTGAGGAAGAACCTCCAAAGGGCCTGCTGAAGGTAGATGCCTCTGTTGGTGTTGCTCAGTGTGAGCGTCTCCATGCCATGAAGGCTAAGCGTGACAATGATGCTGTAAAGGCTGCTTTGGCTGACCTGAAGGCTGCTTGCCAGGATGAGAATGAGAACCTTATGCCACACATTTTGAAGGCTGTACACACCTATGCAACTCTCGGTGAGATTTGCGGTGTAATGCGTGAAGTATTTGGTGAGTATGAGGCTCATGTAAATCTGTAATTAGTAGTTGGAGGTACATAGAAATGGAAAAGCGTATTAGAGTTTTAGTTGCAAAGCCAGGCCTGGATGGCCATGATCGTGGTGCTAAGGTTGTTGCCCGTGCACTCCGTGATGCAGGTTTTGAGGTTATTTATACTGGTCTTCGTCAGACTCCTGAGCAGATTGCTGAGGCAGCTCTGCAGGAGGACGTAAATGTTGTAGCAATGTCTATTCTTTCCGGTGCTCATCCACATCTGTTCCCTAAGGTTGTAAATCTGGTTCGCGAGAAGGGCATGGATGATGTTCTGATTATCGGCGGCGGTGTTATTCCTGAGACTGATATTCCAGCTCTGAAGGAAGCAGGCGTAGCAGAGGTATTTACTCCTGGTACTCCTACCAGCGCTATTGTAGACTTTATCAAGGCTAACGTAAAATAAGCTTTAGTAAATAATTTTGACAGAGGCGGTTATTATCCGGAGAAGTCTTTAGGGGCTGCTCCGGATAGCTGGCTCCTGTGTCATTGTACTTATTGGTGGTGCAGAATGGACATTGTAGAAGAATTGTTAAAAGGCAACCGGCTAGCTTTATCCCGTGCTATCACTGCTATTGAAAATGAGTATGATGAAGCTGTGGACATAATGAAGCGGCTTTATACTCACACTGGTCACGCTTTTGTTCTGGGAATTACCGGACCTCCGGGAGCAGGCAAAAGTACCTTGACTGATAAGCTGGCTAAGGCTTATCGTGCTCAGGGAAAGACTGTTGGTATTATTGCCATAGATCCTACGAGCCCATTTACTGGTGGTGCTATCCTAGGTGATCGTATTCGTATGAACAGCCTAACTATGGACGAGGGTGTTTTCATTCGTAGTATGGGAACCCGCGGCAGCCTGGGTGGATTGTCACATAAGACTGCGGATGCCATCAAGGCAATGGATGCCTTCGGTAAGGACATTATTTTTGTTGAGACCGTAGGTGTAGGACAGTCTGAGGTTGACATCGTGAAGGCTGCGGATACAACCATGGTTGTGTTAATCCCTGGCATGGGTGATGATATTCAGGCTATCAAGGCAGGTATCTTGGAGATTGGCGATGTATTCACTATCAACAAGGCAGACCATGATGGCGCTGACAAGCTGGTTCGCGAACTGAATATGATGCTGGATTTGGATGCTCATGGCATGCAGATGGAACAGACCGATACTGAGAAAGCCTTGGCTGATCAGTTCCACCATCTCAATGTGGCCAAGCATGCTGTAGGAAACACATGGCGGCCGCCTATCCAAAAGGTTATAGCCAGTCAGAATGAAGGCATCACTGAAACTGTTGAGAATATCGAAAAGCATTTCAAGTACATCAGTGAGACAGGAATTCTCCAGAAACGTCGCACTGAGCGTTCCAAGAATGAAATGCTGGATGTTCTACATAGCAACATTGGCAAGTATATTACTAGTAAGCTGGAGGAAACCGGCAAGCTGGATGAATATGTAGAGCAGATTAAGCGTCGGGAAACTGATCCTTATACTGTAGTAGCTGATGTTATGCAAGATATGCTAAAAGAGTAATTGTATTTTAGGGGGTATGCTAAATGGCATTCAAGATTTTAGGTGTAGATCACATTGGTATTGCTGTAAATGATTTGGATGAGACTCAGAACTTCTGGACTGCAATCGGACTTCCTTGCACTGGTCAGGAAACCGTAGCTGAGCAGAAGGTTACTACTACTTTCAATCCAACTCCAAATGGCTCCGAGATTGAGCTTTTGGCAGCAACTGAACCAGATAGCCCAATTGCTAAATTTATTGAAAAGAACGGCGGCCGTGGCGGTATTCAGCACATTGCTCTCCGTGTAGATGATCTCCCTGCTGCTATTGCAGAATTGCAGGAAAAGGGCATCAGAATGATTGATACCAAGCCTCGTAAGGGTGCAGGCGGTGCAGATATTGCATTTGTACATCCAAAATCCACCTTTGGCGTGCTTCTGGAGCTCTGCCAGCACGAGGACAGATAAATAACTCAGCCAATTATAGGGCTGTTGAGGAGGTAAAAAATGGCTACAGTTCAGGAAAAAATTGAACTTATGAACGCCAAGAAGGCACATATCCTTCAGGGCGGTGGTGAGAAGCGCGTTGAGAAGCAGCATGCAAAAGGCAAGATGACTGCTCGTGAGCGTCTGGAAAAGCTTTTTGATGAAGGCTCCTTTATTGAGCTGGATCAGTTCGTAAAGCATCGTTGCACCAACTTTGGTCAGGAGAAGAAGGATCTGCCAGCTGAGGGCGTTGTTACCGGTTATGGTACTGTTGACGGCCGTCTGGTATATGCATTTGCACAGGACTTCACCGTTGAGGGTGGTTCTCTGGGTGAGATGCATGCCAAGAAAATCTGGAAGGTTCAGGATCTGGCTATGAAGATGGGCGCACCTATTATCGGCATTAATGATTCCGGTGGTGCTCGTATTCAGGAGGCTGTAGATGCTCTGTCTGGTTATGCAGGTATCTTCTATCGCAACACTGCTGCATCTGGCGTAATTCCTCAGATTTCCGTAATCATGGGACCATGTGCCGGCGGTGCTGTATATTCTCCAGCTATTACTGACTTTATCTACATGGTAGATAAGACTTCCCAGATGTTCATTACTGGTCCTGCAGTTATTAAGTCCGTAACCTATGAGGAAGTAACTGCTGAGGCTCTGGGTGGTGCAGTAACTCACAACTCCAAGTCTGGTGTTGCTCACTTTGTAGCAGCTAATGAGGATGACTGCATCCAGCAGATTCGTTATCTGTTGAGCTTCCTGCCAAGCAACAACATGGAGGAGACTCCTATCGTTGCTACCAATGATGATCCAAACCGTATGGATCCAGAGCTGAACACTGTTATTCCTGACAATCCAAATGCTCCTTATGACATGAAGGATGTTATCAGGATGCTGGTTGATGATGGTCAGTTCTATGAGGTTCATCAGCATTTCGCTACCAATATCATTTGCTGCTTTGCCCGCTTTGATGGCCGTACTGTTGGTATTATTGCCAACCAGCCAAAGGTTATGGGTGGCTGCCTGGATATTGATGCATCTGATAAGTCTGCACGCTTTATCCGTTTCTGCGATGCCTACAACATTCCTCTGGTAAATCTGGTAGATGTACCAGGCTTCCTGCCAGGTGTTGGTCAGGAGCATGGCGGTATTATCCGTCATGGTGCCAAGATGCTGTATGCATACTCTGAGGCTACTGTGCCAAAGATTACTGTTATCACTCGTAAGGCCTATGGTGGTTCCTACATTGCTATGTGCTGCCGTGAGCTGGGTGCTGATCAGGTTATGGCATGGCCTACTTCTGAGATTGCAGTTATGGGCCCTGCTGGTGCAGCTAATATTATCTTCAAGCGTGATGAGCCAGAGCAGAAGGCTAAGAATACTCAGGACTATGTAGATGAGTTTGCTACTCCATACAAGGCTGCTGAGCGTGGCTACGCTGATATGGTAATTGAGCCATGCGAGACTCGTCCATTGATTATTACTGCTTTGAATGCTTGTGCAAGCAAGCGTGAGTCCATGCCTGCTAAGAAGCATGGTAATATTCCATTGTAAGAGATAGCTAGTATCATTAAAATTTGGAGGTACATTAGATGAAAAAGTTCAACATTACTGTAAATGGCACTGCCTATGAGGTTGAGGTTGAGGAAGTAAAGGCAGCAGCTGCGGCAGCTCCTAAGGCTCCAGCAGCACCTGCTCCTGCTCCAGTAGCAGCTCCAGCTCCAGCAGCTCCTGCACCTGCAGCACCAGCCGCTCCAGCAGCAGCACCTGCAGCTGGCGAGTCCGCTGTTAATGCACCAATGCCAGGCAAGGTTATTAAGCTGGTAGCATCTGTTGGCCAGGCTGTAAAGGCTGGCGAAGTAGTTCTCATTCTTGAGGCTATGAAGATGCAGAACGAGATCGTTGCTCCTGTTGACGGCACTGTAAAGGCTATCAACGTAGCAGCTGGCCAGGCTGTACAGTCCGGCGATGTTCTGGCTGTAATCGGCTAATCGGTTATTTATAGTACGACATGAGGGAGGCATCCTTTAAGGATGCCTCCTTTTTTGTCTACAGTAATAACTCGCTATGTGGGTGGGTATTTTTTCCTGTCTCGAAATAGGGGTATTTGTAACTATTGAATGGTTTGCGGAAAAATATACCTGCCTATTGATATACACTAATAAATGGTGCTATATTACATAATGTTGATACATTATGTAATATATAGGGAAGAAGGCAGTATATGGTGGAAAAACATAATCGGGAATTTGGTGGCAATGATTTTGCATCTGGGAAAAAGGAACCCTTGTGGACAAAAAATTATATTATGCATTTAGTGGCATATTTTTTTGTTTTCGTGGTTTTTTATCTCTATATGATATTTACTACGCAAATGGCTATGAAGAATTTTGGGGCAGGTGTTAATCAGGCAGGTTTTGCCTCTAGTATATTCATTATTAGCGCTCTGGTGGCTAGAATTTTTGCTGGCAAATATCTGGAGCAGGTGGGCCGGCGGAAAATGATGCTTATATCGGCGGCAGCCTATGGTATATGCACCCTATGCTATCATATTGTTGCTGGCATGAGTGGACTGTTTGCACTGAGATTGATTCATGGTATTGCCTATGGCTGTGTGGCTACGGTCTTTGGTGCTGTCAGCGTAGATATTATACCTGTCAGCCGTCGAGGAGAGGGGCTGGGATACTTTAGCCTTAGCATGACTATGGGGGCGGCTATAGGACCTTTCCTGGGTGTGGTGCTGCCTCAGATAAATCCTCTTTATGCTATGGTGGTCAGCGATATAATTGCTGTGGTTATTATGCTGATGGTTATGGTCCTCCATGTGCCGGAGTTGGATGAGAAGCTAAAGGCTCGTCTGCTGGCTCATCAGGGGTGGTCTATCAACAGCTTTATTGAGCCGAAGGCCTTGGGGATTGCTGTAGTGGCTATGCTAAGTGCAGTGGGCTATTCTGGAGTTATGAGCTATATTGGTGCTTATAGTGAGGCCATAGGGCTATTGCTGGGCGGCAGTCTGTTTTATGTGGTTTACTCCGTTACCTGTCTGATTTCAAGGCCTCTTTCCGGTATGGCCCTGGATAGATGGGGCAACAATGTGGTAATGCTGCCTGTGCTTTTCTGTATGATTTTTGGTTTTCTGGCTGTAGCAGAGGCAGAAAGCAATGTCATGCTGTTATTAGGAGCAGCCCTGGTGGCTATTGGTTATGGTACAGTGCCACCAGCAGGACAGGCAATTGCGGTACAGAATGTTACCCCGGATAGATACAGTCTAGCCACCTCAACCCTGTATATAGCCTTGGATGCAGGTAATGGCATTGGGCCGGCGGTGCTGGGAAATATTGTACCTATTTATGGTTTTAGAGCCTTGTATCTATGTTCATCTATAGCTGCTGCCTGTGCCTTTATTTTCTATTCATGTATGGTACTGTATAAAAGGCATTTAGTGACAAAATAATTTGTTGGATAAATTATTTTAAGAGGACAGTCTTTACTTTATTTTATTATAGGAGTCGTGTTATAATGGTAGAAAACAATTTTCTGCGGGGGACTTTTAGCTTAACCTGCCCTTGAATTGAAAGGAGCAATATATATGGGATTCACCTTTGTAACCAAATTACCAACACCGGAAGAAATTCGTCAGCAATTACCACTGGCATCAGAGCTGGCTGCCAAAAAGCAGGAGCGAGATGAGGAAATTCGCAAGGTCTTTACTGGTGAAAGCGATAAATTTATAGCTATTATCGGCCCATGCTCAGCCGACAATGAGGAAGCTGTTCTGGACTATGTTTCCCGCCTGATAGACGTACAGGAAAAAACCAAGGATAAGCTGATTATTATTCCACGTATTTACACTAACAAGCCTAGGACAACTGGCGAGGGCTATATGGGGATGATGCATCAGCCAGATCCAGAGAAAAAGCCAGATTTGCTGGAGGGCATTATTGCTATTCGTCATCTTCATATGAAGGTGCTGCAGGAAACAGGCTTCTCTACAGCAGATGAAATGCTGTATCCAGATAATCTGCCATATCTGTCTGATATTATGTCCTATATTGCTGTAGGTGCTCGTTCATCTGAAAACCAGTATCATCGTCTGGTAGCCAGTGGCTGTGATGTACCTGTAGGCATGAAAAATCCAACTGGTGGCGATTTAAGCGTTATGTTAAATTCCGTAGTGGCTGCTCAGGTGCCTCATGATTTCATTTTCCGCAACTATGCAGCCCATACCCCAGGCAATCCATTGGCTCATACTATTCTTCGTGGTTCCGTGAACAAGCATGGTCAGAATCTGCCAAACTATCATTATGAGGATCTTCGTTTATTAAGCGACCTCTATGCTCAGCGTGATTTGCAGAATCCAGCTTGTATTGTAGATACCAATCACAGCAATTCTGGCAAAAAGTATCAGGAGCAGATTCGCATTGCCAAGGAGATTATTCATAGCCGCAACCATGCTGATGACATTAAGAAGCTGGTAAAGGGACTTATGATTGAAAGCTATATTGAGCCAGGCAATCAGAAGATTGGTGAGCATTGCTACGGCAAATCTATTACAGATCCATGTCTGGGCTGGGCTGATTCTGAGAAGCTGCTCTATGAGATTGCTGAATTAGTATAAAATAAGGTAAAAGTGAGGGATCTATTATGGCAAAGAGTATTTGTGATGTGCTGGGAATCAAATATCCAATTATTCAGGGGGGCATGGCTTGGATATCTGATGCGGTTATGGCAGCGGCTGTATCCAATGCTGGCGGTGCAGGTATTATTTCCTGTGGCGGTCGCACCACTGATTATGTACGGGAGGAAATCCGCAAATGTCGTCAGCTTACAGACAAGCCTTTTGGTGTTAATGTTATGCTGATGGCTCCTAATAAGGAGGATATTGTCAAGGTTATTATTGAGGAAAAGCCAGCCTTTGTTACCTTGGGGGCAGGCAATCCTGTACCCTATGTGGAGCCTCTCCACCAGGCAGGTATTAAGGTGATTCCTGTAGTACCTAATGTTAAGCTGGCCAAACGCTTGCAGGATAATAAGGCAGATGCTATTGTGGTAGAGGGCATGGAGGCCGGCGGTCATATTGGCGTATTGACTACTATGGCTCTTATGACTCAGGTTATTCCAGAGGTGGATATTCCAGTGGTTATGGCTGGCGGCTTTGCCGATGGCCGGGGTATTGCAGCCGCATTGCTGATGGGGGCTGCTGGTGTGCAGATTGGCACCCGCTTCCTGATTGCTGAGGAATGTCCAGTTCACAATAATATGAAGCAAAAGCTGATTGAGGCTGTGGATACTGATACCATTGTTACTGGTCAGACTATCAAGAGTGCTGTTCGAGGTATCAAAAACAAATTTGCTGAAGAATATCAGGCTTTGGAGTTCTCTGGCAAGGCTGATAAGGCTACACTGCTGGAAAAGGCCACTGGCACCAACAAGCTGGCAGCAGTTGATGGTGATGTGGAAAACGGCATGATGCAGGCTGGTCAGAGCTTGACTCCATTGAAAAAGATTGAGCCTATGGCTGTGATTATGGAAAATCTGGTAGCTGAGGCAAGAGAAACCTTGAAAAAAGCAGCAGAGATTAAGCTGTAATTAAATTTTAGCAAAAAAATGACAGTCAACTCCGAAGAGCTGACTGTCGTTTTTTGTTTTACTGCTGAGGCACTACATCGTTGAGAGCAGTAATCAGCTCATCAACATCAATGCCGTGGGCCAAAGCACCCTGCTCAATGTTCTCGAAATGAGCAGCGGCACAGCCGATGCAGCCCATGCCAGACTGCATGAATACAGGTACAGTATCAGGATAGTTAGTAACAACTTCCATAATGGACATATCTTTGGTAATCATCATATAAATTCCTCCTTTGAGAGTCTCTTGATAACTGAATTATTATATCATAGATTGAGTTTTTGGGCAAAAAATGTATAATAATATATGTGTCTTTTAAATAAAGTGATATGATTAGCGTTAGTGAAAATAGTTTAGGAGAATGTCATGGGGATGTTAAAGGAAAAGCTGGCCAGGCTGTCCAGCAAGGAATTTTTGATTTTTATGGGTGTGGTGATTATTGGCCTGATGTTGGTGGCTGGTGGTCAGCTTTGGCAGGAAAAGCAGGAGGAGGAGACTCTGCCTGTTTCGGCAGTAACTGTAGAACAGGATAATCGAACTGTTCTGGTGCTGAATTATCACAAAATCGCCAATGAGCACAAATCCCTATCCGTTACCTTGGATGATTTTGAACAGCATATGAAATGGCTGCAGGAATACGGCTTTACTTGTATTACGCCGGGACAGCTTTATGACTTTGTGGCTAATGGAGCAGAATTGCCGGAGAAGCCAGTGCTGATTACCTTTGATGATGGCTACAAGGACAATTATACCAATGCCTTTCCTATTATGAAGAAATATGGTATGAAAGGTACTATTTTCGTGGTTACAGGCTTTTTGGGGGTATATGACAATTATCTTACCTGGGACCAGGCCAAGGAGCTTTTGGATGCAGGCTTTAATATTGAATCTCACACCTATAGTCACAAGTCCATGACTGAGGCCAGCGATGAGGATATTACCAAGGAGCTGGTTAAATCCAGGCAGACCATCAAGGAAAAACTGGGCATAGATTCTGATTTTATGGCCTATCCTACCGGAACCTATAATCTTCATATTGCAGAGCTGGTAAAGGAAGCTGGCTATAAGGGGGCTTTTACCATTAAATACGATAATGTCAGTCGGGATAGCAATGTTTATGCCTTGGAGCGAGTGCCGGTATTTCATACCAGCGAAACCAACAAGGATTTTTTGGAGCGGCTGCAATATATACCCCTGCTTTATAAATATGGCTGGGTAAAGAATTAATATCTTGACATCTAGGGTATTTTTCTATATAAATGAAGTAGAGATTGTACAACAAATTTTGGATGGATATTGCCTGACAAAAGGGCAAATCCTTAAAGGCTTTTTTGCGGAAAGGTGGTTTATTTTATGTTACCTGTGGAGATTAAAAAGGATATTTATTGGGTGGGCTCTATGGATTATTCCATGCGCAGCTTCCACGGCTATAGCACAGAAAAAGGTTCAACCTATAATGCTTATCTAATTATGGACGAAAAGATTACTTTGATTGATACGGTGAAGGCACCTTTTTGTCTTGAAATGCTAGGTCGTATTCGCAATATTGTGGACCCTGCCAAGATTGACTACATTGTTTCCAATCATGTGGAGCCTGACCATTCTGGCGGTATTCCTTTTATGTCTCAGCAGTGTCCAAATGCTAAAATTATTACCAGTGATCCTAACGGACTAAAGGGACTGACTGGCCGTTATGGAGAAAAGGATTATATTACTGTTAAGGCAGGGGATACCTTGTCTCTGGGCAAGCGTACGCTGCAGTTTGTACCTACTCCTATGCTGCATTGGCCAGATAGCATGGTAACCTATTGCCCTGAGGAGGAGATTTTGTTCTCCAACGACGGTTTTGGTCAGCATCTGGCTACCACTGAGCGCTTTGCTGATGAGCGTAATTTGGATGAGGTTATGCATCAGGCCAAGAAATACTATGCCAATATTCTGATGCCATATGGTATGCAGGCTCAGAAGGCTGTTAATGCTTTGGCTGGCTTGAAAATTAGCATGATTGCCACTGGTCATGGTGTGTCCTGGCGTACCAATATTGAGGATATTATCAAGGCTTATCAGGATTGGAGCAGCTTCCAGAAAACAGATAAGGCTGTGGTAGTATTTGATACCATGTGGCATACAACTGAGATTATGGCCAAAAATGTAGCGGATGCTTTCTATCATATTGGTATTAAGCCTGTACTTTTTGATTTGCGTTGCGACCATATTTCTGATGTTATGACAGAGCTTTTGGATGCTAAATATATTGCTGTAGGTTCTCCAACTCTGAATAACAATATGATGCCTAGTATTGCAGGATTCCTTTGCTACATGAAGGGCTTGGCACCAAAGGGATTGAAGGGCTTTGCCTTTGGTTCCTATGGCTGGGGTGGTCAGAGCATTGGTCAGGTAGAAAATGCGTTGAAGGATTGCAAGGTTGAGATTTGTCTGGATATGCAGAAAATCCTGAATACGCCAAATCCAAAGCTTTTGAAGGATTTGCAGAATGCTGTTATGGGCCTGAAGGAAGCATAAGGTGTAATATGAGCAAAATAAAGGTGGTTCTTTGGGATATTGATGGCACCCTTTTGGATTTTCATCCAGCAGAGCGTTATGCCATTAAGGCCTGTTTTGAAGCCTTTGACCTGCCTAGATGTACTGATGCCATGGTGCAGGAATATAGCAATATCAACAAGAAGTATTGGTTGGCTATGGAACAGGGACGTATTACCAAGGATGAAGTATTGGTAGGCAGGTTTCGAGAGTTTTTTGCCAATCAGGGAATAGATACTTCTTTGGCAGAAAAGGTTAATGCCATGTATCAGGTTCGCCTAGGGGACGGAGTATATTTTTTTGCCGATGCTCTGGAAACTGTTAAGGCCTGCAAGGCCGCTGGTTTGCTGCAATGTGCCGTAACCAATGGCACCAAGGTGGCTCAGGTGCGGAAGCTGTCTAAAAGCGGATTAGACAAAATACTGGATTATATCTTTATTTCTGAGGATGTGGGCTTTGAAAAGCCATCTAAAAAATTCTTCCAAAAGGTTTTTGACCGGATAGGGGACTATAAGCCGGAGGAAATTCTGATTGTGGGAGATTCACTTACCAGTGATATGCAGGGCGGTCGGAATGCAGGGATTCATACCTGCTGGTTCAACCCTCGCGGCATGGCGAAGAATTTCCCTATCAAAACAGAATATGAGATATTGAATATAGCCCAGGTGAAGGATATATTGTCCATTTGAATGGAATCGATGAATCCTCCGACATATTTGTCGGAGGATTTTTGCTGGTCTAAAATGAATAAGATATGTTAAAATCATGAGTAAATAGTTTTTTGCTTAGAATGGAGGATGGCTATGGGAGAAAAAGCATTACCACTGTATAAAAAGGTAAAAGAGGCACTAGCGGAAGATGTCAAAGCAGGACGATATAAACCAGGTGAGAAAATTCCTACCGAGCCAGAGCTGGAGAAAATATACGGTGCCAGCAGAATTACTATTCGCCGTGCTGTAGCGGAGCTGTGTCAGGAAGGAATACTGAATAAACAGCAAGGCAGTGGGACTTATGTTAGTGAGGTACTGCTGCATCGCTGTATTGTAGGTGGTAGAATTTGTGAAGGATTTACCCAGACCTGTATTGCCAATGGAGCAAAACCAGGTGCAAAAGTTATCAAGTGTGAAATTGTGCCAGCAGGAGAGGCAGAGCGCAAATGTCTGAATCTGCCTAGTAAGTCTATGCTGCTGTACGTTCAAAGAGTTCGTACAGCCAACGATGTGCCCATATATTTAGAAAACGCCTATATGTCATACGATGTATTTGCTAGTCTAATGCAGGAAGATTTGAATAATACTTCGCTGTTTAGAGCTATGGAAAAGGTAGCTGGCAGGACACCGGCTGCTGTTACTTATAGGTCATTGGGGGTTACTAGAGCGGCCAGTGAACAGGCATCGGCATTGAATATTGCCGTAGGAGAGCCAATGCTTTTGATGAAGGCATTGTATTCAGATGCACAAAACAGGCCAGTGCTGATTGGCAGGCAATACTATGTGGGAAGTAGATACGTTTTTGAAAGTTATGATGGAATAATACTTGACAATATTCCTGCTAATTCATTATAATGATTACAGAAACATGATAATGAATTGTTTAGAGTATAATGAATTAGCAGAAAAGGGGTAATATTATGGCTGTAAAAATGTTTGTATCTGATATGGATGGAACCTTGCTGAATAGCAAAAGAGAAATTAGTGCGGTTAATGTAGGCAAGATAAGACAGGCTACTAGTGACGGATTGATTTTTACGGTGGCTACTGGCAGAATGTATCGGGCGGCCTTGCCTTATGCTCAGCAGCTAGGGATAGATGTGCCATTGATTACTCATAATGGTGCCGTTATCAAGACTGTTGGGGGAGAGAGGCTATCCATAAATTATATTGAGCCAGAGATGGTTACTAAGGTAGTGGATTTTGCAGATGAGCTGGGGTTTTATGTACATCTTTATACGGAGCATGATTTTTGCTATCGTCATCCAACCAAGGAATCTGAGTGGTATGAGGATGCGGTAAATATGAAGGGGCTACAGGTTGGCGAGAATTTGCGGGAGCATAATCAGGGTATTGCCAAGATTCTGATTATGGATTTGTCTCTGCAGCATGTGCAGGAGATTATGGATAAATTCCATCAGCGTTTTGGGGATAGCCTACAGTGTCAGAATTCTGATCCCAGTCATGTGGAAATAATGGCTCCTGGCGTGTCTAAGGCCAATGCGGTGTTGAAGCTGGCGGAGATGTATAATATCAAGCCAGAGGAAATTGCGGCTATTGGGGATTCTGGTAATGATGTGCCTATGCTGAATTTGGCAGGAACAGGAATTGTGGTGGCTAATGCCAATGCTGTGGCTAGGGCTGCGGCAAAATATCAGGTAGCAGCTAATGATGATAATGGGGTGGCAGAGGCTATAGATAGATTTTTCTACCATGCGTTGTAATGTAAAATTCTGATTTACCAAATACATCAACTATCTATACACTTTTCGTAGGCATGGCATATACCATGTCTGGCACTATATTGATATTCAAAACTATCCCCTATTAATGGCGATATGGGAGTACCCTTTCAGGCACGCTCTCGCTACTTTTCTCGCCTAGCGGTACTAAAGCTCTCATGAGGCAATTCGTGGCTGACGCCCCGAAAGCTCA
>Ga0129313_1000382_pt1 | contig 39619 bp, 56 predicted proteins | sample O1105metagenome_FD_94436 | JGI IMG/M metagenome (GOLD analysis project Ga0129313, IMG submission 94436) | Orangutan group fecal microbial communities from fecal samples from Wisconsin, USA - O1105 metagenome | ecosystem: Host-associated > Mammals > Digestive system > Large intestine > Fecal...
ATTGTACACTAGTTCACCCCACCCCGCAAGACTTTTCGTATAAATTTTTACACCCTGTAATTTGCATTTATAAATCATAAGCCTTACGAGGATACTCTCATTTTTGCGTCCTCCCTCTGGTTTACCACTTACCAACAAGGAGGGACTCATTATGTCACGTAAATGTCCTTATACAAAATTCCAGATTTCATACCCCTGCCTTTTAGCCGAATCATAGACAGGTCTCATATTTTTCTCCAATATATTACAAAATTCTTCCATTGTGTTTCCGGGACGATATAGTTCTTGGCCCGCCCATATGGAATGAAGGTTGTCTTTGTAGCAATCCTCGAAACGCTTGTGCAGTTCGTTTTGATTGTGAATCAAATTGTACATTCCGTACTGGTTCTCCGCAAAGGTTTTAAAGAATGGATCCCACTTTGGTAGCTTATTGCTTTTGGATGAGTTCAAAGAAGAGTCCATTGGCATCAAATTCCAAAGCTCATCATTCATGACAAAGGACCACGGTATAAAATGATCCACATCGTATTTTTTTCGTTGGATTGGCTGGCCGGTGAATACATCTCTCACTTCTCTTACATTCAGGACGCCTTCCCAAAGGTCTCTAACTTTGTTAAGCTTTCGTATTTTTTCGTCCATCGGTGCTAGCTTATGAACAAGGCCAGGCACCTCCGGGTTATTGTTTTGCAGCCACTTGACCTTCTCGTACTGAATCCAACCATGAATAGCAACTGTGTTATCCTGAATCATTTTCATCCAATCAGAATCAAAATGGACCTCTTTTTTCAATTTGCTGCTATCGCCAAAGGTGTATGGTAAACGGACAATGCTAGAGTCAATTCTTTTAACATATTCGGTCAGTCGCTTTATGCTGCTCCATGGCACAGCTTCGCTACTTTGAGAAAAGAAGCCTGCCAAAGCACGCCCTGGAACATTCTTGGTTAGCTGCTCCTTAGCTTCCTTAAGTTCACCATCGTATTCTTTGATTGCATTTTTAATTTCAACTTTAGATGCATTCGCCGCCAAGTCACTTAGCTCTGTGAGCGTATCGATTGCTCTTTCCAAGCCATCCTTAACATTCCCATCCATCGGCATACCACTAAGGTGAATGTGAAATTCCCTTACGGAGTACCAAGCATTGCTAATCATTTCATCAATAATATCATTAAAAGTTGTGACCGCTGTCCCCTCAGAAATAATGTTGACAATAGCCTCCAACCAGTAAAATTTATAACAGTAAGACGGGTTGTTCATCATCTGCGAGAAACCCTCAATGTATAAGGTACTGTGATATTCTCCGCCGATGTTCAGCGAATACTCCATTTGTGAATTACCAAAACCAGCCATTTCTCACTCCTTCTAGCAATAACTAATAGCCAACGTTTATCAAAACTTCCAAGGGATACCCCTGCTATATCAATTAAATAAACATTCTAGTTTATATGTAGGCCCTCTTCAAATGAACTGTTAAATTTGAGTAAGTTCTTACGAGCCACGTTCATTGCCCCTACAGTCTCTTCTGCCTTTTTAATTTCTTCAGCAATTTCCTTTTTTTTCTTACCCGAAGCAACATCCATCTTTAATCTGAGTTCAACCAAACCATGCTCTATTTCCGTAATATTATGGAGATACTGCTCATAGACACTATTTGAGAATTCAACATCGTGTTCATCATTAAGAAAAATCTCTCTAACAGAAGTTAGTAGCTTTGCAGACTGGATTATCGTATTTTTCTTTCCCGAGAATCCTACTGCACCAACAGTACCAGCAACTCCAGCGCCAGCACCTAATCCTAGCACAGCGCCTCCACCAACGATTGCAGTAGTTCCGCCAAGAATTCCCGTACCACCTGCAGCAATTGCGCCTCCACCAAGATATGCAAGGCATGCGCTTGTTAATGCTGCACCACTAAGGCCTGCAAAATTCGATCCCACCAATGCCACCGCTATAGGTCCTGCCAATGCGCCTGCTGTTGCAACAGTAACAAGAGTAATAACTGCGGTAATGGACAATGAGGTAATCATTATCTTAAGAACTTCGTTAAGTTCGTTCATCCGTTTGTCATATGACTTACGAAGACGTTTTACATATCCTTGTGCACAATATTTACCTGTAAATTCATCATCCAAAAAGCTGTCGCCCTCGCTTTTCTTAAACCCGTTAATTGGATTGTCTAGCTTTTTATACTTTTTACTTGGTATATCATTGCCTTTTTTATCCTTCTCTGTTCCAAGCGGATAATATGGTTCAAACAACATAGCTTCAAGAAGATTTAATCGAAACCAAGGTTCACTGGGGTTACACTCCGCAATACGCTGATTCAAATCATCCATGCTGTACCAGTGCATCCTTGCACCTGGTACCTGTGTAAAACTTTCAAAACCATCAGAAATGAACTTAGTCCATTTCTTCAACCATGTAGTTTTGAGTTCCTTAATACCTTCACCTATTACTGGTAGGTTTGTTGTTTCTATGTCATTAAGGGTTTTATAGTATTCAAGATTGTACAGTATCTCTGTTTGTTCCAAAGAAAGGCCAAGCTTATCCATTTGTAGACCCATAGCAACTTCTATTCTTTCACGCATATATGCATCCGCTTTTCCAAAAGTCTGACGTCTTATATTTTCATACATGTCTCTGACCTTTTTTACGTTGCGCGCTTTTAATCCCCAACTCACATCAGAACCAATAGCAACTGCAAATCTTCCGATACCCGCATAATTAATTGAGACCCAATACTTCTGCGTTGCAATAGCTTCCCCAATGTCAACTGCAGTAAACACACCTGTGGAAACTGTTATCATTCGAGCAATAGTTGGATTATTTATTGGCTTAACATAATTCCAATCAATACTCTTCATATCAGCAATATTTCTGATATGATTTTCCCTCATAGCTAAAGCAAGACGCCTTATAAAGTAAAACGTACGTAGAAAGCATTCGTTTGCGACTACTGGAATAGCTTGCTTACCAAGTTCCTCCGCAACACCAAGCTCTCCTCGTAAATCGAACCTAATAGCTGACGCTTTGATAATTTTTCCGTTTTCATCATGCTGTGCCAGTAGTGTTCCATTGAATAATTTGGAAAGGAAGAGTGATAACGACATGTCGTCATTATCTTTAATGTTATTAAAAATAGGGATTGCAGATATTTCTTTTGCTAATGAAAGTATTGGTCCTGGTATGCCTGTCCCGCCAGTACTTCCTGCTGTATTACTTGATCCTGCCATATCACTTACAAGATGGAAGAACCAGATTATAGTTCCCTTCAAAATTTTATCTGGAATACTATTTCCAATAAACTGCATGCTCTTGTCTGGAATTTCAAATCTCCTAAACAAACCATTTACATCTGTACCATAAGACCTCTCCGTAAATTGCGTCAGCAAGGAAAACGCTAGGCCCACAATTGTAGGATGGTGAGCAAAATCTCTAAAATGATGTTGTAATCCGCCCCCAAGTTCCTGTGTATTTCCATCACTTGGGATTGGATATCTTTTTTCTAGTGCTCTTACAGCAGACTGCACATCTTCGAAATTCTTCCCTTCAACCATTTCGGCTGTTTTCTTAACGAAACTATCCACTTTATCACTAGCGATGTCACGCCCATGAGCTAGGTCAAAATCTCCTACCCACAAAATATCCATCATACTACAAGTTATACCGCTTGCAACAGCAATAATATAATCCAACTTGTCGGCCTTGCTTGATAACAAATCAATTTGGCTGTTTAAGTCATATATCGTTTTATCCAAGTCAATTGCTCCCGCTGTTTCGGCAAAGGTATAATATGGGATCAGTTCGCACTTTGTATTCATATTATCTTCACACATATGTTTATTGTCCTGCCTTTCCTTTATGCCGTAGATGAATCTTCTCGAAATAGATACCGTTATTTTGTTTGATCGTTTTCTATTTCTTTTAAAGTCTTACCTTCTCTATTCTTCCAGGTTCTAGGTCCACTAACACTGTACCCAAGAATGAAATCTGCTGCTGCCGATGAGCTGGAAAATAAAATATCTTCTGTTGTGACTAATTCATCAACCTTCGGTGAATTCATCAATTTGAATCTCAGTTTCTGCATGCCCGCACTCAGTGATTTGACAGATGTTTTCTCATTTAGCGAAGCTCCGGCAAATACTACAAAGCCCTCTGCTGTCACTTTACCAGACGCATCCACTGACCCCGATGTAATGTAAAGCACTTCATCATCAACCTCTGTAGATAATGAATCTACCTGTGCAAAAGGCTCTAGCACCTTATAACCAAGTGCATTGATAAGTATCTTTACATTATCAACAAACTCCTCCATAACAGCTATCTGAGATTCTTTCATAACAGTATTTCGATACGTATTCTTTGTTAAGACTAAATATCTCTTACTGCTTCTAGCAATTTCTACAAATCGATTCTCAAGATATCTAATAAGTGCCTTGTTTAAGTCTCTACCAACAAAGATAACTGCAGTGCTCCAATAATACTTTTCTTTTTCAGACTGGTAGTCACGTAAATGCTGTACTAATCTTTCTTTTACATTTTCAGCTTCTCCAATATACACAGAGTCAGAACCATCATCTTCTTTACAGAACAAGAAATAGACTCCTGCCTGGTTAATATCACCACGATTACAAGAAGACACCTCAATACGAGGAATCTTAATTGCTTTCCCATTCCAGTTTGATAGCTCCGCAATAATCAAACTATCAGCTGTTCCGTTTACAAGGAACAACTCTATTGATTTTCCGTATGCCATTTAAAATCACCTGCCATTCAATAATTTTATCTGCTCATAAACAATTTGTCTTATCCAAGCAACTGACGAATTTTTTCAATCAACAGTGTCTTACGCTTTTCATAGAATTCCTCAAAGTTCTCTAGTTCAAGGGATACACCATCTGGAATAAGTGCCTCACTGCGAAACATTGCCTTCTGCTCATCATTCATGTCATTGTAGTAATCCACAAGACGCATAGCACTTTTACTACCATTGCTTCTTCCTTCTAATAGCTGAAGGTTCGGTAAGCGATTTCGGTTGCTACGCCATCTACGCCAGTCCTCCATAGAAACAGCAATAGGCTTAGTACTGTCAAATCTGTCATATGGATGAAGATGGTCCTGTTCGTACTTAAAGGTTTTGTTTATCCATTCAACCCCCAAGAAGTAGAGAGCTTCACCAGCAACACGACTACCCTTTTCAGAATTTATAATATCATCAATTTTACCATCTGTTACTCGCAAATCATTCATTTGCTCTAGCATAGCAATTGTAATTTCATAGTCGTTACTATTTATACTGCTCTTCATCTGCTGCAATTTGCTTGTTGTGCCAGATTGGAAATATGTAAACAACACAGCTCGAATCAAATACGCCTTAATTCCACTAAGATTGTTAGCATAATCCGGATTATAATATATAAAATAAATAATAGGTAAAAGTACGTTCCAACTGCTTGAAAATCGGCCAACCTCAATCTTCATGCCTCTCAGCACTGTTTCAAGATTCTTTAAAGCTACCTTGAATTCTTTCCAATTGTTCTTAAGATCTTCAGCAATCTGCTTATTGATATTTGACTTAATTACATCGCCATATAACATAAGCGCCGCTCTTACAATAAAGTCTGTGCCGAATCCCTCATATGAATCAACAAGCAACCTTCCAAATTCTGTTTTTGCATTAGGCCAATATGCCTCCAGGATAGACATAGTTATTTCATGCTTTTTTAACGCTTTACCTCCACTATTGAATCGGACAAACATCTCTAATGCATCGTCCTGATTCATATCCTGAATTTCTGTATAACGAATCAGCTTTTCTTCAAAAATCTTCTTATATAACTTTTTAAGAATACTTCGAGCATAATCCTTGCTGTCAGCAGGAACATTTACTATCGCAGCTTCAATAGCTTGTTCTCTAGTTGTCTCATCTTGGAATTTACTGCTGAGAATTTCCTTAATTTCAAACTGCGTAGGACTTAATTTCCCTACCTTTTCGGTGAATTTTATGTCATATTTTTTACTGTTATATTCTTCTTCATCTACGGTAAGCTTGTGCTTGTTTAGTTCAATTACCAGTTTAACTACTGTTCCTCCAGTAGAATTCCTTCTCGCATATTTTTGTTTTACATATGCCTGGCCGAGAAGTGACAAGAAAAGAGATGTAAGGCGCTGCTGTCCGTCCAAAACGGCAGTATCAGTTATTTTCACATTAATAGTACTTAATTCATAGTTCGTGCTAACAGCTTGTTTCCTGCTATCAAAACTCACCTCAGACAAGAAATTGCAGAAATACGTATCCCAACTAACATTGTTGTCATTCACATGCCAGAACAAAAACGTAGCAATTGGATAATCTAAAAGAATTGAGTCCCACAATTTCTCAATCTGTTCCGTATTCCATACATACTGTCTTTGAAATGCAGGCATAACATACTTGCCATTTTTTATGTTCTCTAAAGCTTCATAAATAGTAATGCTATTATCTATCAACACACTCATCGTAATTTCTCCCTAATTTATCAAATCTTCTTATTACCATATTATACCATTTCACTTTACTTTCTTCAATTTCAAGATTCCCCAAAATCTCCTAATAATCGCCGTTTTGCACTCTACTGCACACCTTATGCAAAAGTTTCTACCTACTAACCCATATCAAGGCCCTTATCCTTATTTTTTAGTTTTGATCTGATGTATCCCCTCTGCCTATATTAGTTTTGATATTCCTCTCTGCACCACTGCGGTGCCTAGGGAAAAGGCCTGGAAAATAGCTGCCAGATTTTTCAGCTATTGCATAATAGAAAATGGAAGTATATAATTTAATGAAGATTACTGCAGTAAAACTACAGTACGTTTTCCTTTCATTTCTGCATGAATGGAATTCCAGTGAAACTTTATCAATACGGACACAAAAGGAGAAAAAGATGTTTAAAAAAAAGACGTTTAAAAAACTATTCATAACAATGATTATTCTAACCTTGCTATTCTGTTTCCCTACTATGTCTTCTGCCGCTAGTATAAAATTAAGTAAAGAAAAAATAACACTTTATGCAGGCACTAGTACTAATTTAACAATTAACAGTACTTTTAAAAACACTGTATGGACAAGCAGTGATACAAAAATAGTTACTGTAAAAAAAATATCTAAAAACAAAGTAAAAGTGCTAGCTAAAGAAAAAGGAACTGCTACAATAACAGCCAGAGTTAACGGTAAAAGCTATAAATGCAGAGTGAAAGTTTATTACAAAAAAATCAATCAGAAAATCAAATTAGATCTGCATAATATTGGCATAATGAAAGGCAGCTATATCGGTGAAATAAAAAATGGAAAACCACATGGCACTGGTAAGTTCACATCAACTAACTCTGATGGGGAAAAATGGTATTATAATGGTTCCTGGATAAATGGACAAATGGAAGGAAAAGGTGCCACTTATTGGCCTGATGCCAATCAAATCGAAGAGGGCTTGTATGTCGATAATGAATTCGTAAAAGGAAAACTTTATCTAGATGGTGATCTTTTCTATAACGGAGAGTTCAAAGATGACATAAGAGACGGCGAAGGAACTCTATATAATAAAAAGGGCGAAATAATTTATACCGGGACTGTAAGAAATGATATTCCAACAGATAACGAACAAATAATAAAAAATTCTAAACGCATATCATATAATGAGCTCGCTAGATATGAGAATAAATATTTATATGATTTAATTTCATGGACAGGTAAAGTTCTTCAGGTTATCGAGGGTGAAAATGGATATGTTGAATACCGAATTTCTGAAGGCTCCAATTATGGTAATGTTATATATTGCTACTATACAAGAAGCACTGACGAAGCAAGAATCCTTGAAGGTGACTATATTACAGTTTACGGTTTGTCGGATGGTTTATATACGTATGAAAGCGTTAGCTCGGGATATATAACAATACCATCAATGGAAATATACTATATTGATTCAAAAAATGCGGGTCATATATTGTAAATCAATTGTGTGAGTGAGAGTTCGACAGCGGTGTAGTCCTACTGGGATGCACGCTCTCTTTCAATAGAATATGCACTATAACCTAGACTACTCTGAAAAGTTAGACTATGACTTTTTAGAGTAGTTTACATCTTTTATGCGTATTTAACAAGGCACAGGTAGTTTGCCGTTTACCATTGCTTTCATTCCCCAATCAAAAAGGGTAGCAATGCGGCCGGTTGAGTTAATTGTTTATTTAGTTTATTTAGGGGCTTTTCGCTTGCCAGTTATTGTTTCTACCTCTAGGACATAGACCAGGGTTCTGGGGATGGCTGCCGTGTTGAAGTATGCGTCTTCACCGGCGTGGTAGTGACTCATAATTTTCTTTAGCGCGTCCATCTTTTCGTTCTCTTCAAGGATTCTGATTTGACCGGTGCCGATGACGCTTTCGTATGCCATTGTGCAATAACCTTTTTCTTCCATGTACTGAAGCTGGTGTTTGCAATCCATTTCGAAGGATGCTCGGTTGTCTTTGCTGATGAGGTCAACTTTATGACCTTCTAGGGCACTGTGGAAGTACAGGATTAATTTTTCATTTACAATATCCATTCCGAAATTTAGTGGAAGGATGTAGGGGTAGCCTTCATCGTTTAGGGCTAACCTGCACACGTCGCAGTGCTTTATTACTTCAATGATTTCGGCGAAATCTGTTATCTCTCTTTGTTTCTGTCTCATGATTTTTCCTTTTTAATATTTGCCTATTGGTACATATAGGTGTTTGCGGCAAAGTGGGTTTTGATAGTTATTCTTTGCCTACTATTGTTATGTCCTTACCGTCGACTACGATTGCCTGGTGATTGTTGATTGGGCATAGATTTAGGTCTGAAAAGTCCGCCGTTATCTTTTTGCTAGCTTTCCTGTAGGGCATGGTAAGATAATGGGGAAGGACGTAGAAGTCAATAAGGTTAAGGCCTGCATCGTCTTCCTGTGAGTAATTCTTTGGCTTCTTGTCCATCTGTTCAATATATGTGATGGTTGGAGCGCATACGATTGCGCCTGCTGATTCGCCTATCATAAGCTTTCCCTTTGCCAACTCCTGCTTCAGCAGCTTGTCTGTGCCTGTTTTGCGCAGTTGTCTATGAGGAAGAAAGAATTTCCGCCGGTAAAATATATTATGTCTGAGTTCTCGAGGACTTCTTTTGTCGTGGAATAAGTCGCTGTGGAAATGTCGAGTTCTGTTATTTGAGATCCTAATTTTTTGAATAGTTTTCGGGCTGAGCGGACGTAGCCGGTATAGCCTTCGTGAAGTGAGGCGGTGGGAATGAATGCGACTCTCTTGTTATTAAGTTCTTCTTTTATCAAGCTTCCCACGTTAGAGAAGTGGGAGCAGAGGAATAGTTTCATAGCGAGGCTCCTACAGTTCATCCATATTATAGAGATTATAGCCTTCATAATAGTAGCTATGGTCAATTCCCTTCATATACATATCTCTGTCATCAATCATATCAGTCAGCGCATTTTGCAGTACATATTTGATTTCAATATCCTTTATCGGACTGCGCTCCATCGCTAGAAGGTAGTCATCTTTGTCTACCTTACTCCAATCAACAACCTTACGTATTTCCTTCTTGAACATCAAGTCGAGCCATATGCGCATACTCCTGCCATTGCCTTCTCTAAATGGATGCGCCACGTTCATCTCAACGTACTTCTCAACAATTTCATCAAAACTTGATTGTGGCATTTGTTCGATATGCTTAATTGATGGTTCAAGATACATTACTGGAACAAATCGAAAATCACCTTTTGCTATATTTACAGTTCTTATAGTTCCGGCAAACTCATAGATTTCACCAAAAAGTGTTCTATGAATCTCAGAAAGTGCTTCATAAGAACCTGGGGTCAATTCCTCCAGCTTTCCGCTTTCAAATAGCCACGCTGCTTTTTTCTTGCTGATTTGTTCTTCAACTCTAGCAAGCTCAGCAGAGTCAGTTATTCCCAAAATATTATCAAGTGCCATTTTCTATCCTCCAGTTTACATACTAATTCATTTAAATGATTAGAAAAAAGTTTGGTTACCCGTGAGACACAGGGCGTGTTTACATTTAGTTTTTTAGACATCCAATCGGAACAATATATATTCCGTCTTCGCGCCTGTATGCAAAATCTCCTATTCCCACAATTATCATCATAAAGGATGGGCCTGGCATTTTGTCTGTGTCTATCTTTTTTTCCAGTTTTTTAAGGTTCTCTGCTCCTTCTTCTATAAGTTTTTGTCCTCCTAGCTTTATTTCAGCGAGACCGTAGTTTCCATTTCTGAGATGAATAACGGTATCACATTCTAACCCTGTTTTATCCCTATAATGGAGAACAGTTCCGCCAAGAGACTCCGCATAGACTCTTAAGTCTCTAACACACAGTGTTTCGAACAGCAATCCCATAGTGTTCAAATCATTAATCAAATCATTTGGACCAATACCCAGCGCAGCCGTCGCAATCGATGGATCAATATAGTATCTTGTATCAGCTGATCTGATAGATGTTTTCGAACGAAGATTAGGATTCCAGGCAGGCATATCCTCAATAACAAAAATCCTTTTTAATGCATTAATATATGATGCCACAGTATCCTCACTCAATGAATCAACATCATTTGCCTGAATATCATCTCTAAAGGTTGTATATGCCATCTGTCCACCTTGATTTCTAGCATATGATTTCATTAATCTTTTTACCCTTTCTGGATTCTTATTAACGTTGTCCGCCCTATTAATGTCAGATTTCACCACTGCATCATAGTAATCTTCTGCCTGTGAAAGAGCTGGTTTTTCCTTCATTCCTATTGCCTGTGGCCATCCACCTCTACAAATCAAGAATGCGATATCTTCGATACTGTATTCACTTATTCCTGTAATTTTATCAGGAGCATCAAACAAAGCTTTTAGACTTACCATACCTGAAGATTCTCCAGATTCATATAATGACATAGGCCTCATCATCAACCATGTGAACCTTCCTGTGCCAGAGTGAGTAATTTCTTCTGTATCTACTGGAACAGCAGATTCTGTTAAAAGAAATTGCCCTACTTCACCTCTAGTGTCAACCTCATGTCGAGTTGCATCCCATAGTTTTGGAGCAATTTGCCACTCGTCAATTAGTCTTGGCGTCTCTCCGTTAAGCAATCGTTCTGGTTCAAGCTCCGCCATCTGTATATTGGTAGCCCTTTTTGATGGTTCATCCATTCGCAAAACACTTCCCGCAACCTGCATTGCGGTTGTTGTTTTCCCACACCATTTGGGTCCCTCTATTAAAACCGCCCCTTTTGCTTCCAACTTATCTTTTAATATTTCATCTACTATTCGTGCTCTGTATTCTTTCATTTTATGTCACCTCTAGCACTATTATAAATATTTTTCGGCGTTTTGGCAAATTATTTTTCGGCGATTTGGCATTTTATTTTTCGGCGATTTGGCAGATTATTTTATCTGGTTAATTGCGTTTCGTATCAGTTCTTTTATTGCGCCTTGTTTGCTCTTTTGTGCATCCAGCCATTCAATAATGTCTGAATCAGTATTCTTATTCAGCTTCATTTTAACTTGAACAGTGTTGTTCTTATCATACTTATCTTGCGCAGCATATTTTATAACTTCTACCTCTCCTGTTTTTTTCTTCATTTTAACTTCAATTTCCATTATGTCTACCTTCCTTTCTCTAGAAGCTCTAGCAGGTCTTTTGTTTTCCCTTATCCATTCCTTCCCACTTTCGATAGTATAATTTTATCATAGGTATACACCTGCATCAACACTATTATATTTTAAACTAAACCCCCGGCCGCCCGATTTTCATGGAAATAAGAATTTGGTGGCGGGCAAATGCCTTATATATGAATTTTTTGAAATAAGTACCGTGAAACGTTTTGGTTTCACGGCCTTTTTTCGTATATAGGCGCGAATCCGAGCGGGCAAGGCTTCAGGAAGTTGGAGAATGTCCAGTAGATTTTAAGGCAACTCTCAATTTACTGTAAGTTTATAGCATATTTGACAACAAATTAATGAAAAAGGATTCTCTGGCAAGCCTTTAAGCACAATTTAGGCCCATAGATGCGTGAAACATAAATGTTTCACGGTACAAATTTTCAAATTTAGAGAAATCAGGCATTTGCCCGCCCGCTTCAGTTAATTTCCACAGGACGCGGGCGCGGATTCAGGTGACATGGAGTAGGAGGCAATCTTCCTGCCGACTCAGCCGATTCAAATCTAAAGAAAAAGCCTTTTAACTGTTGCAATTTCAACAATTAAAAGGCATACATTGTCTGGTGCACCCAGAGGGATTCGAACCCTCGACCGACGCATTCGGAGTGCTTAAAACATCGTTGAAATTTCAACGATTACAAGCATAGGTGCAACAGTTGGCGCAACATTACTTTAATAATTCTATAACTTTTTTCTTCACTTCGTACGGATTGTAGGCTTCATTCATCAGCTTATTAAAGCACTGTTCTCCGTTTCCGTACTTGCCTTTTATGACATCCCTGGCAACTTCTTCAAGCGACTTCATTTTCATTTCTTGACCTTTCTAGCCTTCGCTAGGCAATCTTCGCCGAAAAGTCCGTCAGCTTCTAGGTTGTATTTCTTTTGGAATGTCCTAACAGCCTTTATGGTCGCAGGTCCAACTATGCTGTCTTTTTCTAGATTTGCAGCTATTGACCAGTTAAGGAATCCTTGCAGACGTTTAACGTTGACGCCACTGTCATTTTTGTCAAAGTAACCTCTCTCCGGCAGAACTGGCAGAACTCCTGGGTACGTTCCTTTTTCTTTCTTTTTCTTTTGCCACATAGACTTGGCGGACTTTTGAATTTTAGGCAGCCATTTATACCAGTCGCCAGGGCAAGCTGTCGCTGCCACATCCTTATGACCAATTAATGGCATAAAACCGTATCTATCATACAGATCTGCAATCAATTCCACTAAGGTTGCTCTGTCCTCTTTGGTGCACTCTGGACGGCACTCAATTCCGATAGAGTGGCTGTTCCAGTAGTAGCTCCCTGCGTGCCAGGCGCAGTCATAAATCCCCATCAGCTTTGCGACTTTTTTCGCCTGCAAGACATAATGGGCTGATACGCCAGCGTTTGGATTGCATAGCCACCCAGTGACGTTTTCAAACTTCTGTCCTTTAACTCCCCAGTGATGGATTATGATTTTTTTCGGAGCATTGCCACCCTTTGCTCCGTCTGGATAACCTCTGTTGGGACTGTTCTTTTTAATTAACTTATACATCTTCCTCGCCTGCCTTTTTTGCATAATTGATTGATGATACCTTTAACAGGGCGCCCATAAACGCATCCACTGCCATTATAGTAGCCGAAATCATGGTTCCCTTGTCGAACCCCCAAATTTCAGATAAGGCAACAACTAATGTTGCTAATGCAGGCAGTACAATTTGCGCCATCCAAACTAAAATATCATATGTTCTATTTGTCATTTTGATTCCTCCTTATAAAAAATCCTTTTCTCTCAAACATTTTTCGTATGTTGCTTTAACTAATTTAATAGATTCTACGGCCACTCCGTTTTCGAATTCTTCATGATTATCACAATATCTCTCGTAGCATGTACAATCTCTTAGTATTTGGTCGAAGTGTTCTTTCGAGTGCCTGATGCTGTGTAAAATCTCGTCAGAAAATCTAATGATACGATTTCTGCTGGATACAGCCTCTCGCTTTTCTGCCTGCGTCTCAATCAGGTCTACGTGGCGCTTGACGGATTCCAATTCGTCCATCACATCTTGATTTAACCATTTGCCTATCCATCTAAATAGCCACGTCCACGGGTCTATTTTAATAGGGGCAACCTGTATCACGGTCGCCCCTATTATTGCACCTATTAAATAGGTCGGAATATCAATCATTACTGTCCTCCCACGATTTCTACATAATCAAATTCGTCAATCCAGCCTTTATCAATTGCTCTGCGCAGTTCCTCCTGCGTAATTTTACCTGTATGATATAGCCTACTTAGTCTCGCTTTCATTGCTTCCTCCTAACATCGTGATTACAATATTGTCAATAGCTGCCGAGTTATCATCGTGCAATTTTAGCAGATAACCCTCACTTTGAGCTCTGAGCTCATTAATCTGCTCTTGCATCAGCTTCAGTGCCTTTACTGTTTCCGTGTCCATATTTGCTCCTTTCCGCATATAGCTTATCCATTTTCTCAATGATGTGATGTGGTGAATCGTATTTCGTTGCAAAACCTCGCCAAGATTTATAAGATTGCTCAATCTCGTTCGGAGTGATAACCCCTTGCTCCAGTAAATTTAACTGCCTTGATAATTTCCTTCGGCGCAACGTGAAATTCTTTCGAATTGGTCTCATTGTGATTTTTCCACACTTGCTTAACTTTATTTGTTTTTTCAGAATATTCACGTAGTCGCTTTTTAGATTAACTATCTTGCATTTCCTTTTGTTTAAGGTAATCTTTTCCCTTTCGCATACCTTGGCAATCTCATCTAAACAATATTCTAAATACTTCTTGTCGCGGTGAATCAGGTACGAATCATCCATATATCTGCCATAATATCTTATCTTTAATTTTTCCTTTACAAAGTGGTCTAAATCGTTCGCGTAGAATACAGCGCACGTTTGATTAATCTCACTTCCTAGCCCTAAACCTTCGCTTTCGTTTGCTAGAAAAATACTCATAAACTCTAACTCTTCCGGCTCGAGAATCTTTGCAAGCTTTTCAACTAATGTAGGCTTATCTATGCTTCCAAAGTAATTAGAGAAATCTAGTAGCAATACGTAGCCTTTGTTCCCGTATCGCTTATAGAATTTACACAGATGCCTTTTTAATCTTTTAAGGGCAAAGCTCGTTCCTTTGCCCTTCTGACTTGCTGAATTGTGAAAGATTAATTTAGGATAAATTTTCGGCTTTAAAACATTATTATTAAAAGCTTTCTGAACCACTCTGTCTGATATATGGCATGACCGAATATGTCGCGCTTTTCCTCGTTCGTGTATCGTAAAGTTATGATATCCCTTCGTTTTGTACTTGCCATCATCAATCATCTTTTGGGTATTTGCTACCCATATCAACCGGCGAAGGTAATAGGTCTGAGTGGAAGATTTCCACGAGACATTTTTGATTGCTTCACTGGTCGAATTGAGTAGCATTTCATAATTTAGGTACAACGTATATAGCAGATTCGAGTAACCAAAACTGCATCGTTGCTCACTTCGCCCACAGGCACGCATATATCCTCCTGTATCAATAGCATCTAATTTCACTCTCGCTACTTTTCTTGCTTTTGCTGATATATCCGAAAGGGGCCAACAGATTAGTGTTGCTCGCGTTGTTATTGTTCGCATCGCCGTTGCTGTTCACATTGCAGAAGTTACTGTTGTTGTTCGCATTAGGGGAACGCTCCCACCAATCGCTGGCTGAATGTAGGATATATGCGTTATATAAATTTTAAAATTTATATCGTTTTTTATCAGATTTAATAACGCCCGTCAGAAGTTTTAAACATTCCGCGCAAGCTGTTCCGATTCGTTCTTGCTGTCTAACCATTTTCTTTTTGTCGCAATCTGGCGATTTCTTGCACAGTTCAAGGAAGATATCTCCCATAAGCGCGACGTTATAAATGTAACTCATAGAACGTTTCAGGAGGTCTACTCTGCGTTTTAAATCCTCAGCTGTCTTGACGTAAATATCATTCGCCATATTGGCAGACGATAGTGCCATCAGTGCATATTTGATAAGTAAGTCAGAGTGAGTGGATTTATACTTCTTGGGCTTGTTCGATACAATTTCGGCAACGTCTATATTTAATTTATAAATCTGCCATAAATACTCTGTAGCAGATTGGCTACGTTGCCACTTTGGTACACTCAAATCCTCCTCCTTTCTGGACGGGACACAGCCCGTCCGATTTTTTAGATTTAAGATTTAGATACAGCCGAAAGGGGCCAACAGACTAGTGCTGCTCGCGTAGTTACTGTTCGCATCGCCGCTGCTGTACACAAAGCAGAAGTCACTGTAGTAGTTCGCATTAGGGGAACGCTCCCACCAATCGCTGGCTGAACCTTTGTCGCCTATTTTCTTGATCCTATTAGATGCTGTTTTGTAATATTCAAGCTGGAACAGCGCATTGGCCTCCGTCGCATTCGAATATGATCGACCGCCGAATACTTCTTTCTCTGCTGGTAGCGCAAAGAAATCTTCGGACGTCTTTAATGTTGAGGATGAATATTCCTCTATGGTTACAGTTTTGAATTTTTTAAATATAGGTCTCAGGTCAACTGAGATAGCATTATAGTAAACGTTATTACACCATGTTCGTCTTTGGCACTTATCCCACGAGCCACTATTAGTGCTAGATGGGTTCATATATCCGTATTCACCGTCAGCCTGACTTGTAAGTCCGTTTTTCTGTCCAACAACAAAACTGCAAGTCTTTCCGTTAGCAAGCGTATAACCGCCTTGATGCATCAGCACCATCGTAACCGTCTGCTCGACGTGTGACTCGCCTACGCCAGTAGCTGGCATTGCTGATAGTTCTACTTTTCGCTCCTGTCCAACAGCCCAGTAGTCGGCTAAATTGATTATTCCAGCATCTGCTGCTACAACCATATCTGCAATTTCTGCGTCAGTTCCAGTAGCCCACGTTACGATTTTGACAGAAACAGTAATTGCAAAGCTTGCAGTCTTAGTCACTCCATTTTCGTAATAGGAGACGGTGACCGTTTTATGACTATAATCTAGCGCCGTACCTTCGGCTGGGTTAGTCGATACGTTCGTTACAACCTCAGTTGCACCCGAGTTGTAAGTAGCAGTCACAACCATTCCAGTTAAATCTAAGGCGTCACCCTTGTAGTAAGTAGTCTTAGGTTTAGTTGTAACCGCAATTTTTGACAGCGTGCGCGTAACAGTGATTGGAATATCTACTGTATAGGATAAATCCCCTGACTTCCAAGTAGCTGTGACCTTCTTCACATTTTCATAAATCACCGTTCCAGACGCTGGAGTAAAAGTACATTCGCTCGTGATGTCCCTCGATGTTCCATCTGACATTTCAACCTTAATCACAAGCCCTGTAAGGGATAGTGCATCCCCTGCCTTGTATGATGTCTTGGCAGGCTGTGATGTAACCTTAATTCCCTTAAGGACTACGGGAGGGTTTATTACGACCTTATTAAGATATTTACCATCATCTGGGATGACTGTAACTTGGCTCATTTCTGCTGTCACAGTCTTTGCCTGTGTTGGCGTAGGATTAATGGTGACTTTTTTCATCGTTTTGCCCACATTTGGCAAGACTTCTTTTGCGGTTGTACCCGCAGTTACAGTTTTTTCTTCTTCTGGCTTTCCGCCGCATCTGTAAAAGGCCATTATCTCACCTCCACTCTTATATCAACAGGTGAGGACTGCGCCTCAAATTTTAATCTGATTTCACCTGTTAAAACAGAGACATCAACAGGAACAATTCCATACACCGACGCGTAAATATCGATTACTGAATTAGTAGTGATTTTAGGATTTTTCAAGGAAAGCGACGTGGCGCCTGATACAAGAGTGTCAGTCAGAACGGTTAATGCAGACAGGCTGTCTAGTTTTTCTTTGTCGCCATTCGTATAATCATTCGATGATAGCATTTTGCCGGCTTGTTTTTCCACTCTATTGCTGACCTCTTCATCTAACTTATTAAAATTCTCGTTGAAATCTTCAACGTTATAAAATTCAGTTTTTGCAGGCACATTCAACTGAAGATTTGGTGTTTTATTCATCTTTTACCTCCTAAACTAATTCCCTAAGCTCAGCATAAGTATACTTTGATAGTTCCGCGTGAGTAAATGCGTCCAATGCTCCGTACTGCGTATACAATATAGATACATCAAAAGTCATATTCAGTGGAACAACCCTTTCAAGAAGCTCCTGAACGTCTGCCATCATCTTCTTGCTGGCCAGTGCCAGCTTAACAGATAGCGATGTTCGCTCTTCGTTTATGATGAATTGGTATCCACCTGGGCACAGAGTATTAAGCCTGCTAATGATAACCCTGTATGAATACGGCAACTTTTCAAGAGCCTTGGCTTTTACTCTGAATCGTCTGTCCTCGACGCTGTCATTTGCGAGAGGAATAATCTTCAGCATCCGTTCCCATCTTGCAATCATTTCCTCTGTCATGTCGTCTAGAAAAATATTGCTTTCCAGGGCATCAACAACTCTGTCCAGTCTTGCCTCTTGCACGTCATTAATCGCGTAAATTTGCGCAACGTCTGGAATGTTTGTAAAAATCATAGGTGCGTTAAACAAGCTCAACACCTCCAAATGTCGGAACTGTCTTGAAGTCTAAAGTCAAATTTGCGTCAGCTCCGTTGATTTTCGTCGATGTTATATCAACAACTCCCTCAACATTTAAGATGGCTGCTTCAATTCGAGCAAGTCTCACGATTGTATTTTCTTTTTCGTTTGCCTCCCAGCTTTTTCTTAGCTCCAGTAAACAGTTCTTCACAGCCTCTTCAATCAGTGGCCTTGTCGTATCTGCGCTAAATCCAGCGTCATAGGTAACTTTGGTTGATATCATTACTTCTTGTCCGGTCACTGGGATGATTTTTACGCTATGGCAGATCGGCGCGATTCCATCGCCTTCGCCGTGATTTTCTTCTGGATCTACGGCGCTCTGGACAGAATTTACTACTTCAGCTGATGGGACTCCGAAGTCGGAGCCGATTAAGTAAATATTTATCCACGCACTGTCCTTCGCCCTGCGGAGTGGCTTGCATCCGCCGACACCTTTAAGCGCGTCAACAAACAACCTGTAGTCGGCCTTGTTTCCGCCAAACGCAACAGACTGGAAGGAATTAATAACTTTCTCGCGGAATTTTTCCTCGTCTTCGTCATCCGTTCCAGGTACTAACAGTTCTGTGATTTCACCGCCTAAATAATCATCGATATAATCGACAGGCGTCAATTCGCCAACATTTGCATTGGCCTCTGTTCCTTCAATCTGACAGCGCATTTTGTAATCAAAACCACCTATCAGCTCGGTAACCTCATAGGTATAGTCTCCACAGTCAAATAACTCGCCAATTTCAATTTCTTGTTTAAACGAGCCTTTAACAATCGGCGCTGTCGCATAGCTATAAGCTATTCCTCTTTCGGAGGCATATCTTATTAAATGCTCTAGGTCCTGTGTATCCGGAAGCATGTTCTCACTCAGAAGGTCCATGTCGCCGTAAACATCTTCCAGCTTTTCGGCAATTTTGGCGCATGCATTATAAGCAAGCGACCCTTCGTCAGTTCTGACATCTGGTCCAAACGAATTCATCATTTCGGCCATAATCGTGTCAAACAGTCTATCGTCATACATTAATTTCTGCACCTCCGTAGATAGTATTTAAGGTAAACCTAACCGTTAACTTATCGTCTTCAATTTCGCAAGCAAAATCATCAATTCCGAGGATATCATCATTTACTGACAGCGCATCTTCAACCATTCGCTTCGCTTCAGATTCGATGTGTTCCTTGTCTGGACTCTGGCCGATTAACGAGTTCAGGTCGCTGCCATGGTCCCAGCTGTACTGGGTGTAAAAATATCGGTCAGTTCCTAAGACGATTAACACCCATTGTTTAATCGCGTCCAGTCCAGATATCATTCTTCCGGTTAGCTTACCCGTCTTAAAATCAATCTCGTAGTCGGTGGGGATGCTTTCCTCTTCAACTACAGTATCTTCATCTTCGATATCAAACGGAAACATTCTCCACCACCCTTTCTATGATTACGAATTTGTCTTCGCTTATTTGATATAGCAAAACTATGTCACCTTTTTTTAACGGCTTAATGTACTCGCTTTTATCAGCTAGCATCGACGTGAGTTTTAATTCGGTTAGTATCGGCTTGGTCAGATGCTCAGAAATGTAGTAATCGTCTGGATCTAGCGTCATTCTACCCAAAGATACTTCAGTATTAGAAATCATTTCACCGAGCATAAGTGACGGAGGATTATACCGGCTGCCTTCGTCCCTTAACAGCATTAATAGTTTTTCATATCCCGTCATACGGTCTCAGCTCCTTCCTCCATCGTATTTTTCCAAGACAATTCTAACTGCATCGTGTGAACTCCGTTTTCAAATACATGAGTGTCCGCAGTGATGTAGAACCACCCACTCAGCCCTGTAGCTTTATCGTGAATCTGTATCGACTTTCCGGCAATACATTTGATATTGCCAATAGCCTCTACACTGGCTTCCCTGGTGATGCCAACTAACATTGACTTTGCCACAGGCTTTGCTTTCACATCTTTTTCTTTGGTGTAATTAGCCTGATAGATGCCGTATTTTTTTATGTTAGTTTTATTTTGAACCTTGCCTAGCATCTTTAGCTTGTCATTGTAAATCTTGACCAGATTAACCATATTATCGGTTGTATCCGAATACGTCGCTGATATGATATCTTCGCTTTGCTCCAGACACACGCCGCATGATTTTCCTTTAGTGATAACCGTTAAAGATTTGCCATCCATAACCGGCATATACTTTCTGCCAGTCTTCACCCTTGCTTTACGGAAGGCTTTTATGATAATGTCGTAAATCGGCTGGTCCTGAAAGTACAGCTTTTTAATCTTGACCTTCGTCTTTGGAAGTGATTTTGTGGATACTCCAACTTCTTTGCAGACCCTCTTAGTAATGGCCTCTGCAGTCATTCCTTTAAATTTATGCGTGGCGTTTGACCTTAGCAGATAATGCATAAAGTCCCTCGCGGTAAATGATGCAGTCCCGGCTTCAGCAGTTTTTTCCCTGCTGGTTACGACCCCGATAAAAACCCGCTTTTTATTTTCATAAAGCTGGACTATATCGCCCAACTTTATTTTTACTTTTTCAAATGAAGGGTCGTACGGATTGCTAGGCAGGGTAAAAGTTGCCTGCCTTGAAGCCTGCGTGTCAGTTCCTGACCATTCGATGCGCTCAAATTGCAAATATTTATCATCCCACTTCAATATCATGATTTAATCACAACCTTGTAGCCGATTAATGCGACAGCCTCTTTTTTCTTTGGGTGCTTTTTCTTCGCCTTTTTTATGACTGCCAGGTTCTTCTTGCGAACTTTCTTCCAGTCCTTCGACGTTCCCAGCTTTTTCTTGCACACCTTCGACCACGTGTCACCCTTCTTCCACTTATAGGATGCCTTGGAGTCTTTGGTTGTAACTCTTTTTTTAGCCTTAGTTGACACGATAGGGCGATACTCTTTCAGCGCCAGCGAATACTGGACGTCACCGGTTCTATCAGCCTCGCCGTGTGTGAAAGACTCGATAGTGCAAAAAAGGTTAATGTCGGTCCCAGTCACGATAACGTGAATAGTCTTGTTATTTTCAAATAAGAATTTAAGATTTCTGCAATAATAATCATACGGCTTATGATATGCCCCATTCGCAAATTCATACTTTCGGGCAGGGAAAAAGGACTCTATCGTTAATTCGTAGAGTCCTCTTTTGCCTTTGAGGTTAACCTCGCCCTTGTTATGAATATATAGTGAGGTATTGTTCATTGTCCCAGACATCGAAATCGCAGAAGGATTTATCGGCAACTTGATTTTCTTTTTTTCATTATTCCAACTAATAATTATATCCAAGCTCGCCACCTCCTGTGTTTAATGCTACTTTTTCTAATTTCTCCGCTAATTTGTTAGCAATCTTATCAATGTCAGCTTCTTCCCTGACTATAATTTGGTCGGCCAGCTTAGCGATGGTAACTCCACCGTTTCTTACTCCGTCTCTGTAGGCTTTCTGGACTGATTTATCGTGTGGATATACTCTTGATCCAGACGGTAGGTCGACGATTTCTCCGCCTCGTTCAGAAATCTGAACCAGACCGCCACGCCAGTTATTGCTGCCCTTTGCAAGCGCCGGAATAGTAGGAATCGATGGTGAGTATACCTTGCCTCCGAATTTAGGAACCCACTTCGGAACCACGACTGCTACGGAGTTGATGCTTCCAATGACACCGTTTATTAATCCAATTACAGCATTAATCGGAGCAGATGCGATTCCTGCAAACGTTTCAAATATGCCTTTGAATATGTCTTTGACACCTTCCCAGGCTTTTCTCCAACTTCCACTGAATACTCCGGTGATAAACTGAATTAATCCATCAAATATAGTCATAACTCCAGATATAACTCTACCTGCCACCTTCAAGAATGTGGCGAGGAATGCCCCTGCGGCAGTGATTGCCGGTCCGATATAGCCTTTGAACGTATTAATCACAACTTTACCAATACCAACTATAATAGGCTTAACCGCCTTCCATAGCTGTTTAGCGTGTGTGATTATATCCAGAAACGCTCCCTTTATCGGACTTAAATTCTTCGCGAGAAGCTTTCCGTCTACTCCGATTTTTTTAAATCTCACACCGATAAAGTTTTTCAGCAGATTAGCCTTTGACTTGATTGTGTCCCAGTTTTTCACGATTATAACGCAGGCTAATGCGATGCCCGCCAATGCACCAATGACTATTCCTGCAGGTGAGGTTATAAGTCCAACAAGACTTCCGGCCTTACGAAGTTTTGCTCCAAATTTCCCAAGATTGGTAACAGCCTTACCGACTGAGGATGTCATTTTGCCGAATACCAACAGCACTGGTCCAACTGCGGTGGCCATTGCTGCAATCTTAATCACTGTGTCTTTCTGGGAATTGCTTAGTGCCGAGAATTTTTCTGCGCACGATTGAGCAAACGAGGTTAGCTTTTCAACGCGTGGCGATAGTCTCTGGCCAATTTCTGTAGCAATAGACTCTAGCGTTGACTTCAACGTGATTAACTGCCCCATAAGGTTATTGTTTGCAATCTTGTACATGTCTTCACAGGCACCATTGGAATTGTCAATTGCCTTAGCCAACTTTTCAAAGTCTTTGTCTGATGAGTTAACGATTGCAAGAAGACCTGACATGCCGGTCTGACCAGCAAGAGTCTTTGCATACATATTCTGTTCGCTCTCAGAAAGTCCACTCATTGCCTTTCTTGTGTCTTGCATAACTTGGCGCAGTGACTTCATCTTTCCGTCTGATCCAGTGAGCGATAAGCCAAGTTTACTCATCGCGCCTTCTACTTTATCGGTTGGCGCAGCCATGTTGGATAGCCACTTTCTCATGGCAGTACCGGCGTTAGATGCTTTAATTCCGGAATTAGCCATTAATCCAATAGATAAAGCTAGATCTTCGGCTGAATATTTCATCGCTCCGGCCACAGGAGCAACATACTTAAATGTCTCGCCCATCTTGCCTACATCGGTATTCGCGTTAGATGCAGCAGCTGCCAAAACATCGACGAATCGGTTAGTGTCCTTAGTAGTCATGCCCAGAGCAGTTAGCGCGTCAGTCACGATATCAGAAGTCTGTGCCAGGTCTTCACCTGTAGCACCGGCTAAGTACATAACTCCTTCGATTCCGTTCAGCATGTCTTCAGTCTTCCAGCCGGCCATTGCCATGTAGGAAAAAGCATCCGCTGCTTCAGTATTTGAAAACTTCGTACGTTTACCCATTTCTAAAGCCTTATCGGATAACTTCTTAATTTCATCTCCAGTCGCTCCGGAGATTGACTGAACCTTACTCATGCCAGCTTCGAAGTCCGCAGCCGCTTTGACGCATGCAGTTCCGATGCCGACTATTGGCATGGTAACCGTTTTAGTCAGTGACTTGCCGGTATTAGATATATTTCTTCCGGCTTTTGATATATCCTTGCCAGCCCTTTGCCATTGCTTAGCGCTAGCGGTCAATTTTGCGTTTACATTATTTAGCGGAGATGTAACCTTGTCGATTAATCGCATGGTTACGTCAATAACTTTTCCAGCCATTTTTTCTCTCCATCTCGAAAAAAATGACCTCTTAAAATCCGTTTCAAGCGATTTTATTTACTTGCAGATATAAGAGGTCCTTAGAAAAAACTTCATATTTTCCATGCCTTTTCGCGTTCTTCCACTTCATAGTGCATAAACGCTCTGAGCACGGTTTTTTCACCGTTTCTGAGTTCTTCAAACTCCGACGGCTTCATGTGATGATAACGGAAAAGAAGATACATAAGCTGTACCTTCCCGTCCGTCTTTATTAGTTTTTTATTTCTGCCTCGCGGTCACTTTCCTCTTCAGCTGATACGATTCCAGATAGCATCGAAATTTTATCAGACAGCTCAGTCACTTCTGATCCAAATAGTTTTTCAGCTAATTCTTTGGCAGACTTGCAGCCGAAGTGTTCCTGTAAGTCTTTATCCTTTAGACTAGGATTTGTCACGCCTTCCACGCAGACCATTAACTTCATATCAAAGGCTCTGGATGCATCGAATTCACCCTTTGAGTCAATCGCATAGCTTCCAATGTCAGTGATTCTTCTGGACGGAATTTCCTTGATTTCTACGTCGGCTACCTTTTCGCCGATGATTTTTCCTAATCGTTTTGATTTAAAAATCCCAGTCTCGAATTCGTCCGCCAGCTTTGCATCCGCTTTTAGTAGGCTTTCAACTAGATTCATAACAATACCTCCGTTTATTCACTATTTCGATTCGATCGAGTCCATTACTTCCCAACCTGTAAACGTAAACGCATATGATTCTTCGCCTAACTTTTTCGCTTCCCATGATGCCAGGATTAATTCGTCTAACACGCATCCAGTCAGCTTAATCTTTTCGTTTCCGTCTGAGTCAGGGTCGTTCAAGTTGGAGATGATAGTACAGCTAGTAGTCTTACCAGCTTTCATATCGTCGGATAACTTCTTGATAAAGTAAGAAGTTACCTTGTTTAACTTTAATGTTCCCTTTCCGTCGGTTCCAGTAATCTTGTATCCCTTTGCAAGGGTTCCGATCTGCGGAACTTCTTCTTTTTCAAGGGAAACCTTTGCTTCTAGGCCTGTGGCCTCTGCCATATAGTCATCGTCAATCCATAGCTCAGCAAATGAGCCGTTAATAACTTTCTCTGGTGAATACATTTCTTTCCCTCCTTAAATTGTAATCGGTAAAACGATATCTTCGATTGCGTCTAAAATTGACAACTTGCATTTTAGGAATACAAACGAGCCTGTGTCAGCTGACTTGATTTCATTATCAGCCATTGAGTCAACGTCAATGCCTTTACCCTTCAGGTAAGCTCTGTTAGCGTCAATGTCAATATCGATGCTAGCTTTTGACAGTACGTTTTCTCTGATTAGACCATCGAAGTAGTTTCCAATAGCAGCAATTAGAAGACCCTTGTTGCCGTAAGTATTTGCATACTTGCCGATATAGTTATCTTCAGCCGTCATTCTGATGTCAGTTGAAATCATATCTAACACGTCAACAATCTTAATCTTCTGAAATTGCACTCCCTTTGAGTCGGTAGTTGTAGTCAGAGAGTTAACCGCTCTGCCAGTCTTCACTTTTTCACCATCGTACCAAACGATAAACTTACCAGCATTTACTGCATTATCTGCCTCGGTCTTAGTCAATCTTGTGCAGTCTGTTACTTCAGGAAGTGGCGCGTATGTCGCACTGATTGACGCCGGAGTTCCGGCGATGATTCCAGCAATTCTAGAACAGTACTTTTCTGTAGTATATTCTTTGCCATCAACAAATAAGCTTGGAGTCGCGAAGTTAATAATCCCTTCGAAGTCTGCAATCTGGTTAGGCAGCACTGCCTTAATCATTTTATTTGCTTCTCTTTCCGCCTTAACATATGACACGATGCTGGTAGCCTGTCCATCTGTTTCAACCGTTGGCACAACTAGATAGTCGAACTTTACGGTTTTAAAATACTTCAAGGCCTTGTCATAATTCTTTGCTTCCTTCGCTTCAACATACGCAATAACCCTTTTAGGCGCATTGACGTATCCCTTTAGGGCCAGAGCAATCTGTTCCTTGTTGTCGGCTGACAATGTAGCCGGAATATCCTGCTCGCTTGCACAAACAATAGGATTTTCCGCTGGGACAGTGTCCTTCAAGATTAATGCGATGATTCCTTTTTCACCTCTTGCAATCGCAGTGGATGCAAGCTCAGTAAATGTGATTGAAATACTAGGCATTCCCATAGTTTATTCCTCCATTTCCATTTTCGTTTTTACTCCGCTCATAAGAGCAGTATTTAATTTGCGTTCAATTTTTTCAGACCATTCTAAATTTACAGTAATTTGCGCGATGTTTTTCCCAGCTCCGATGTAATCCCACGTGTAAGACGTAATATCGACGGCTCTTTCGCCAACTAAGATATTCAGTCCAAATAGTTGCTCCAGAAGATATACCTTGTTCAATATATCCTCTTCATCTAATCGTTCTTGTCTATAGTCGATGCAAAATGCCACCTGATGATGTATTGTGTTGTAATTCTCAGCTGAAATTTCTATCGGCTGGAGAAAAGTGAAAAAAGAAGGTCTTTCGAAATCTTCCTCGGTGACCATTGAATAATATCTGTATTCCGTCTCCGGAAACTCTTTCTTCATCAGTCCCAACAGTGAAGACTTCAATTCCACAAACGTCATATAAGCCCCTCCCTTTTTAATAAATCATCAAGCATTCTTTCCGCTGCGTCTTCGAATTCAGGCTCGTACTCGTCAACGGCATCCTTCATGAAGTAGCGCCCTTCGGCATGTCCTAACACGCGGCCCTGCTTATTAGTCACCCTGTGACCACGCTCAACCAAATGGAAGTGAGGTGATTTTGCGCTTAAATCCACGTACTGCCCTTCGCTATAGCCTTTTGGTTGGGACACAGAGTAGCTTGTGTCTTTTTTTAGTGACACTTTGGATGTTCCGTCGCTATTTAATCTTGCGCTAGCTTTCTGTGTGATTCTTCCGCGTAGTACTCTCGCTTCTTTTCGCAGTGCGTTCCCGGCGGAGTCAGGATATCTGCGTGCCAAGTCTTTGAGGCTTTCGACAACTTCGTCAGCACCTCGCACAGTAACTTCTACTGTATCAGCCATTACAAGCGCTCCTTTCCCAGGTATTCAATGCAAGATATCTCTAGCATCTTGTGTTCCAAATTGACATCAATCACCGATTCGACGTGAAAGTCTTTCCCTTCGAATCTGATAAAGTAATTAGAATCGATGTCCTTGTTGTATCTGCAGTAGCACCTGTAGTAAGTCTTGCCCTCGAGTCTTTTAGACTCATAGAATTCACTACCTCGGATCGGATAAAAAGAAGCCCACACCTCTTTAATTGGCATGAGCTTCTGGACATTTTGTCCCATCGCATCTTTTGCGGTCTGAAATTTCATGAACGTAATTCTTTTATTTAGTCTTCCGACATCAAATAGTTTACGCATTTCTTCCTCCTACAAAAGATTTACACTGTGCATATTTAGTATAGTCTTTACCGTCCTGTTCTCGCCGCCGACTTTCTCCATTTGGAGGTTGCGGTTATCGAACATATCAACTATCAATATTTTATAAGCGATAGTTAGGTCTTCGTACATATCCAGCTCATCGTCAGTTAAGCCGGTGTAACTTTTAATATACTGGACCGCGGACGGCATCATGTCTTCCAGTTCCTTCAGCTCGATTTCGTTTGGATCATCAATCCTTGCAAATTCTGCAACATCAAAAACTGTAACTTCGCTTATCTTCATGGCTTATCTCCTATGCGTTAGCGCATACTAGCTTAGCAATCTTGGACGCATCCTGAACCTTTGCGTCAAGCTCAACAAAACCAACAACTCCCAGAGCGTGCTGTTCAGCGAATCTTTCTCTTAGGATTTCAATGTTGATATCTTCGGATAACTTAACAGCTACTCCTGACATATCGCCGTAGTAGATTACAGTCTTGCCTGCAGCAATCGTGTCCATTGAGTCAGTTGTGTAAACAGGCTTACCTAGTAGAGTGTATCCCCACTTAGCGGTGAAGTCTCTTTCTAGTAGGTAATTGTTCTGGCCATCCTTTAACTTTCTGATTGCCTTTCTAGTTTCCTTGTTCATAATCCAAACAGCTTCTGCCTGATGAACGTCTGGTACTTCTTCCTGTAGGTCAATTAATTCGTCAGCTGTTAGCACTGTAGCCTTTGCAGTTGTTACAGTCTTCTTAACGTCCTTTAGACCTGTGATTTTAGTCCCGCCAACTACGATTTCCTTTTCGATAAATACAGCAATAGCCTTTGCCATCTTATCAACTACAACGGACACGATGTCAAAGTCAGAGTTGTTCACTAAGCTCTTTGACACTTTAGTAAATGCTTCAGCCAGGAAGCCTGTTAAGTCGATTGAACCAGTCTTTAGAGTTGTTGCATCTGGAGTAACAAACTCTGTAGCATAGTTCATCGCAAGAGTTGTAGTTGCCTCATCAACATATGGGATTGATAAAGTGCCTTTCACATTGTACTTTTCAGCCATCTGGAAGATTGGTGAGTAGTCGTAAACCTTATCGATAATCTTGTTAGCGATAGTCTTTGGAATTAGTGCACCGTTAGTGTCTTTCTGGATTGGCTCGTCCTTGTTGATAATCCCTCTTACTAAGTTAGCGAATGCCTTGACATCCTTGTCTTCTGGCTCGCCTTCAGGATGCATTGGAGTTGCGTTTGCATACTTTTCCATTCTTTCGATAGTATCATCGATATTAGCAATTTCTGCTTCGATGCTCGCAAACTGTGTCTTTTCTTCGTCTGTTAACGCTCTAGCTTCTTCTTTTGCTAGATTTAGGATGCTTCCCATCTGCTCGTGCAGTTCGTTTCTTCTTTCCTTTAATGCTTTCATGTTTAGTGTTCCTTTCTTAGTTTTTCAAAACGTCTTTCAAATTCTGAATAATCAATAACTTTTGCCGGCTCTTTTAAGGCCTTTGGAACGTTCTTGTATCTATCTAGAACTTCCTTGTCTGCGAGCGCTGCTATCTGAGCGTTTGCATCAGAGATAGTAATATCAAAGAGTTCTGCCGTCTCGTCAGCAGTCAGCCATGTTTCGGCATTTACTAACTCTTTGATTTTTTCCATTTCTCCGATAGCTTTTTTCTCATATAGTGGCATCATCACTGCGTCTTCGATGTTATTCAGCGCGTCAATGGTCGCCTGCAGGTCGTTTGCATTGCCCCAGGCATAGCTCATTGGTTTGTGAATCATCAACATCGAATTCTTATAAAGCGTGATATTGTCCGCAGCCATAATCAGAAAAGAGGCCGCGGAGGCTGCCAGACCATCAACGTATGCGTTTACGGTCACGCCTCGCTCTTTCGCCCTTTCGAGCATCGATGCCATCGCCGACGCAACAAATACGCTTCCGCCAGGTGAGTTGACGTACATATTTAAAGTTGAGCCTTCGCTCAGTCCGTCAATGGCATCTCGCAAGTCCTTTGCGTCGACATCTGAATCCCACCATTTTTCATCCACTATTTCTCCGTACAGGTACAGATCCGCGGACGTTTCGGCAAGATTCTTAACGAATAATTTTTTATTCATCGCCATTTCCTCCTTTCCCGTCAAGATTTATATTTTCACCGGTGTTAGGTACGAAGTACTGACCGGTGTTAATATCAAATACAACTTGACCTAGTGACATTGCCACGATATCCAGTCCGTCGATTGCTTCTTTGTTTTCCTCGGTTCTGATTTCGTTTAGAGTCAGCCAGCCAGTGTCTTTTGCAATCCTGTAAGCTTCATATCTTTCTTTCAGATTGCCTTTCAGAATGTCTTTCGTGTCGAATTCGAACCACATCGAATTCTTTTCTTTTTCCAGTAGCAAGTCACGATTTAGTGATGCTTCAAACTCTTTAAGAATTGGAGAAATCGCTTTCTTAAAATACATAAAAAAGTCATTATCATATCTGAAAATTTCATCAATTTGTTTATTGAAAGAGTTAATAGATTCGTTTAGTTGCATCTCAACAGAAGTCGCTGATGCTTCCTGGAACTCCACTCCATCATTCAGGACGATGCAGTTTTCCGAGCCGTCTTCGTACATCCTTTTCCATGCGCTTTTCAGCTCGTTCATCGCTTGTTCAGATAGTTTTCTTTGCGACTTTAAAAATCCTCTTTTGTTTCCGCCAGTCTGAACTAAGTTGAGCTGGTAGACCATGCTTTGATAAGCAGAGTTAAGCGCTGCCTCTACCTGTTCCACAATTGACGTTCCGCTGGCGCCATTCTTAGAATTGCGAAGAACTCGAATCACATTCATTTTGTCATAAGAAATTCCGCCGATGCTGAATGCAATCTCCTTATTGACCACATCGCTTCCGACCATTACATTTACATATTCAGCCTTGACGTAGTTTAAGGATGCAACCTTGTTGCTGTTTGGCCTTTTGGTGATAATTGCATATCCGCCCTTTTCCAGTAGGTAGTCCTCAACGATTGCCCTTTTAAACTCTGGTCCGGATAATGTATCTTTTGTGTCCTTGTTCAGCAGGTTTACTCTTTCATCATCAACTTCTACCGTCTTGCCGTCCTTATCTCTTCGGTATAGCTTTATCGGGATAGTTGATATCATGTCCGTAATCAATCCAACGTTTTTCGAAACTGCCGGAATCTTCATCGCATTAGTCTTTGATATCGAGCTGTTCCCGATTAACGCCTTTAGCAATGCATCGGTCGGGTCAGCCTCTGGCCGGAATACATCCAGCAGATTTTTAAATATTCCCATTTTTTCCTCCTAAAATTGCACAACAAATTCCATCTGTTTTAATTCTTCTTGTTGCAATAAAAATACTGCGTCAATTAGCGCAGCTACCATGTCAATTTTGCCTTTGGATTTTTTCTTGTTGACGTACCTGTTCAGGTTGGTATCGTAGGTGCATTGAGCATTCTGGAAGTTGATTTCTAACAGATCATTGTCGCAGTATTCAAATTCTTTGTTGATTATTTTCTCATACAACAATTTGGTCGGCGCGTGCAGAACTGACGAGTGCTGTTTAATTTCAACAGTGTTGAATTCCGTATCCCACTTCTGGGCCGAAGACATTGCATTATATCGGTCAAAACCTATTCCGGCCACCCTCACTCCGTATTTTTTTTCTAGTTGAAACACGAAGTTTTCGATGACAGAGTAATCAACAATCATATCACCACATGCAATGCAGTTTCCCATTTCAATAAATTTGTAGTAGTCGATTTTTTCGAATTTATTCTTTTCGGGAATCCTACCCTCAGGAACAAACGCAGTGACCTCGGCCAATATGTTGCCATTATCGTTGGCGACCATTGCCACGGCGCAGTTATCATTAGTCATCGCAAGGTCAACTCCGACATAAACCTCTCTGCCGGTCCAGTCGATGCCGTCGACTTTGCATTTTCTAACTTCCGAAACGTCAACATAACTTTCAGTTCCAGCGCCCTGGTAAATGATATTGCAATGCTTGGTCAGAAAATTTTCTCTTAAGGCTAATCTTGAGATTGCCTTATCTCTTTTCTTAACAAGGTCCTCCATAACTTCGTCAATCTCTATAGCGAGTGGATTGCTATGTTCTAAAACTCCGAGATCATCCATCCAACTGTCCGGATTGTCCGGCTCATAAAGTAAAGCAAACAAAGTCTCGTCCTCGGTAAAGCCATCTAATACTAGCTTAGCTGTAGCGACTTCGTCTTCAAATGGATTGTCGACCGTCGGATACTTTGTAGAAATCACGAAGCCGAGTTTGTTTTTTATAAGCAGCTGTCCGGAGCGCATCGCTTCCACAGGATAGTTGGTCGGCAGGGCGCCTACTTCGTCAGCAATAAAGACGTTTGGCTCCTTGCCGTCCATCCTGTTTGTCGAATAATTCAACGGAATATATTTAGTTTTCAAGGGAGAAAACAAAATAAAGTCTCGCCTAACGATAATTTCATCTTCTTCTATAATTTCTCTGTTAGCACTAATTAACGGTTCCAGTGCTTCCTTAATTTCTCGAGCAAGAGAACCATCTGGAGCGACGGAATAAAACTTACTGTATTGTTGCTCCAGATAAAAGAGTAATAAAAAAAGCAGAGCAATGGTAAATGTCTTACCATTTTTTCTGCTTATCTCAAGTATCGCATTTTGATATCGTCTTATCCTTTTATCGTCTTTATGGACCACGCATAGCACCGCTGCTATAAATATCCACTGGTAGCCTGCCAGCACATTATAGATTGGCTCGCCAGCTCTAGTTCCTTTGGCCATCTTTAGCACTTTTAATATCTTGCAGATTTTCTTGTATTTTTTCTCGTGGAAAACATACTTGTCATTTTTCCCATCGCATATTTCAATAAAATCCTGGCATTGCTTTTTGACATATTTAGGCGCGTTTATATCCCCATTTACGCATGATATCGCATATAAATATGCCTTATTCGTCATCTTCTGCCAGTATATCTAGGATGCTTTTCTTCTTTTCTGTGCCATCTGCAGCCTTTATGGCCAGCTTTGCTCTACTCTGTGGGGATAAAGATAATTCGTTGCAGATCCTCGCGAATTGCTTAAATAATTTATCTTGCAGGGTGTTAACTTTCGCATCCAGAAGGACGTTAATGTCCTCGTTAATCTTAGCATCTAGTTTGTTTAGTCTGTCGATACAAATTGCACCTTGCGCCAGCGCGTAAACGTCTAGATTCCCGAATATCTGAGCCTCTTCGGTTTGTTCTAATATAAATTTAAATATCTTCTTTTGGTCCCTGGTAAGATGCGCCGGTGGTTTTAATTTATCTCTCTTGCCGGCAGTAATCTGTTCGACAGCTTCTCTGTTCTGTCGCTCCTCCTTAGTCAAATTTTTAGAAATCTGACTAACAGGCTTTGCTGGTCTTCCTGCCATCCTCTCTTCACTCTCCTGTCTAAATATAGCTTATAGATTTTCATTTAGGGAATTTGCTGTGTTCTGTGGGGCTCGCGTGGTCGTGAAGGACTGTAAGAAAATTCCTCTTCAACCGTAGGGGGGTACTATACGTTCCCCTTGCTTGCCAATTCCAGCAACAATTCCCTATCTATCTTTCCATCTTCAGCTTGCTTATGACATTGCTCACATAATGTAATCAAGTTGTCATCGTCAAAAGCTTTCTCCTTATCCTCCAGTAGTGGAATGATATGATGAACAGATAAATTATTCCACGTTGCTATTCCTTTGCTCATGCAGTGAACACATAAATATTTATCTCGTTCCCTTATCTCAATTGACTTTCGTTTCCATCTGTTCGTGTTCCTGATCTTATCCGCCTCAGAGTTTCTTTCCCTAATATTCGGCTTTGTCTGGCACACTCTATTGATATCGTGTATTTTATTACAAATTGGACAGTACCTATTCATATCTTCCTGGAGCCTACGCTCTCTTTTTCCTCCTTGGGTACTTTAGTTAAATTACGGAAACAATTTTGCTAAATAGAATTTTTTCATATCCTTGAAGTATTCCGCCTTATACTCGTGCTCATAGACTAGCCAGTCTGCTTCCTTCAGCATCTCAGCGTATTCATCTTGTGTCTTTCTATCGTGCACTCCGATTTTTAGATGTGCCAGCGCCGAAAATTGCAAGTTCATTCCCGTCACCCATTTCGCAAAGAAATCCGGAAAGAACTGTAGTATTGAGTTGTAAATATAAAATGAGTTATACTCCTCGTCAACTTCTACCGCTGCATACTTTGTCGGAATCTCTCCGTCTCGTTCCAGGTAGCAGACTTCTCCGCTTGTCGCTGACAGTCCTATATAGATTGTGCCGGCTTTATATATCTTTCCCTTCGTGGCTCGCTTCACTTCTGCTATTTCATTCAAATAAACGAATTTGTAATTGCTCATACTTTTCCTTTCTGCTGGCAGTCCCTACATATTCACCAAACAGTGCAGTGATTTTTTCTTGCTCTGCCCCCCCTATCAGCTGTTTCAGCTGTCCAAATAGGTTTTTTTCCGCTGCGGTGATATCGTTTTCTGTCTTAATCAGCTCTTGAAGTATCGTCGCTATATCCGGAATTTCTTCAGGCGTGTAACGGCTAACGTATCTTGGGATGTTTAGATTGTATTCATTTTCTAAAATCTCTTGTTTGCTTACCACCGCCGCCAGTCCATCTATATTTCTGTGCATCTTGTACGCAGTCACTACCTGGTCAATGTTCTCACTGGTCATGATGTTCGTCGGCTTGCCTTTTTCATATTCCTCTGACGCGTCTATAATTAGCACGTCTTCGCTCCCCTTTTGTATCTCCAGTAACAGAGTGGGTATGCTGGTATTCAGAAAAAGGTTATTCGGAAAGCCTATCACGCTTCTGATGTAATCTGCTTCAACAAGCTTTTGTCTTATCTTTCCCTCACCGGCGCCCCTGAAAAGCACTCCGTGCGGAAGTATCGCAATCAATTTACCTTTTTCGTGCATTAGGCTCATTCCGTGCATCACAAATGCGAAGTCTGCCTTGCTTTTTGGCGGTGATCCGAATTCCGCGAATCTTTCGTCCATTTCGCCAGACCATTTAAGACTGTAAGGTGGATTCATCACCACGGCATCATATTCGACTGTCTCCACATTTTCGACTTTTCGAATGTCGCTAAAGCGTCCGAATGGCTCCAGTCTATAAATTGCTTTTATCTCTCGCGTCAGCACATCACCGTGCACGACCTCGGCATTTATTCCTCTAATAGCCAGGTTGAAAAGTAAGACCGGAATTGCTCGACTTGATAGTTCTTCACAGTGGAAAAAGCTGTTGCGATTGGATTGCCATAATTTAATAGTCAATCCGCCTGTTCCGGCGCAAATATCGGCGATACTGCTAGCGCTGCCGTTTATCCTGCCGATGATTTCCCCGATACAATCAGGCGTGAAATCTTGTTTCAGCGTCTCGCGGTCACCCTGCTCCTGCTGATAATAGTCTGTGAACCAGTCATAAGACAGGTCTTGTTTTATCTCTAAGAATTTTTCAAACAATTCCTCTCTGTGTATTTTGTTCTGCAATATCTCCATCAGTCGCACGGGCATTTCATAACTTTCTGAAATGCCCAATAATTCATTAACTAGCGCTCGCATTAGTTTTCCTCTTTATGTACTTTAGTTAAATTACATATGCACAATAAAAGCACCCCCTATATCGAAGGTGCTTTTATGCATAATGTTATGCTCTTGTAATTAGTAACGATTTATCTTGTGGTGATGTCCATTTTTGACACATACATTATAGCATACTTTCGATGTGAAACAATGTGAAATCATGTGCAAAAGTAGGAAATCATGTGCAAAAGTAGGAAATCATGTGCAAAAGTAGGAAATCATGTGCAAAAGTAGGAAATCATGTGCAAGGTTTCCTCTTCATTTGCTTTATATTCCTACTTATTCCTACTTATTCCTGGTTCTTTACCTCTTTACTATTTTCGTATAATTTTAGCAGTTCCTTTGCTTCATCATCCGTTAAAATATCTTCCAGCCTACAGCCTAGTGCAATGCAAAGTTTCAGCAACGTTTTAATTTTTGCATTGTTAATATCTTTGCGTCCTTGTTCATAAGCTTCTATTGTCCTCGCATTCAAATCCGCCTTTTCAGCTAGCTGTGTTCTGGACATTTTCGCATTTTCCCTAAGTGTTCTCACGTTTTCACCTACTTTCTTAACAGTCTAATAATCACCCATAACGAAAGTGTTATTGATACACACGACAAAATTATTGATATTGTTTTCATAATTCTACATGAGCAAGGGTTTGGAGGCTTTGCCTCCACCCTTTAGTTTTGAATCTTTACTATTGCAATTAATTGAATAACTGCTATAATAAGATTAATGAATGCAGTTAAAAGATTTACATTATTTGTGGTATGTGTGTCTTGTTTCTGCATTTTTTTCTTTTTCTTACTCATGTTTACCTCCTTTCTTTAATTATATTATACTACCACGGTAGTAAATTGTCAACACTTTTATTTAATTTTCTTACATTTTTTCAAGTTTTTTACATTGCAATTGCAATATAAAAGCACCCTCTTCAGGTGCTCTTATATGTTCAGGTGCCCTTTTTGTGTTCCGTCTTTTGTTGTATCTTTATTACATAATCTTTATTGAGCGGATCGATACCTTCTTAAACATCGCCGCAACCTGTATCAGCTCTCTGATAGCATCAACAGTATAGTTATATCCTTTGTCAGCCGCATCAAAGATTCCCTCTTCATCATCTTTTCTTACAGACACCCACATATCATCTATCATTTTGGTTACTTCAGCCAATTCTTCTCCGGCTTCACACATTTCTTCGCATATGACCCCATATGCTTGATGACCATCTACGAATGTTCCTTTTTTCTTAATTGCTTCGTTCAGTTCAACGTCAATCAGTTCTTTAATTTTTGTGTAATCAGTCATTTTCTTCTTCCTCAACAAATATCTTAATTATTTCTATAATGCAACTTCCTATTATTCCAACTAATACTCCGCCTATTAGCCCCAAGGCTAATAATGTGCCTTTTCTCATCACAGTGTCACCTCTCCTGCGCATGCTGCATAACCAATTAAATCAACATAGTTGTCTTCTTTCGCCTTTCCGCTTACTGACCTTGCTATCTTCAAGAGGCACATCATCATCGCAACATTGCCTACTTTAACTTCTTTGCCCAGATATGCTGACCAGAATTCGGCTATTAGAGAAAAGTTATTCTCAGGCTTTCCGTACTGGTCTTCTCTGTCCTGGCACACAATATGTTCTGCCTGCTTTATTAGTTCTGCTCTTGTCATTACTTTACTTCCTCCTGTTCTTCTGCATCTTCTGCCATCGTCTCGTAAACATTTTTAACTCTCTGCCCGCAGTTAGGGCAATATTCATAAACATCATAGTCAATTTCATAACGAGTGCCACAGTGCGGACATATCCACGTATCATAAATGAGTTGTCCGTTATTATCGTAGCCGTCACCTTCATAATCCGGAATCATTTCTATTTGTTTTTCTAGTGCCTCGGCACAAGCGTCTATCCACTCCAGGTTCTCTGCTGTTGGTTCGATTTTAATTTCCACTCCGTGCAATATCATGCTCCTAACGACTTCGCATCTGTTTATGGCTTTATCATAATTCATTCTTTTCACCTGCTTTGCCTTTCCGCATTTCTCGCATACATATCCATATTCATGTTTATATGTCATTTGCTGTCCGCAACAACTTGTTTTATGTAGTTCTTTCCATTTCTGTTTGCGTTTCCATTAGTCATATTCTTCCTAATGCATCTCTATCTATCAGATTTCTGCTCATGTCTTCTAACCAACTTTCTTGTACATTTCATCTACCAGTTTCACCACATCAATGCCTGTCTTCTGGTGACAATACGTCAACAGCCCCAGCGCTGACATTCGGTGATCTACTGTCTCGCCCAGTAAGGCAAGATATGATTCGTAAAAATCTTCAATCCTTTTCTTTCTCCATCCGTAGACGTCCCACAGATCTAGTATTAACGCGGCCATCGTGACATAATTCGTGGACTTAACTATATCCATCACTGTTTTTTTATCCTGTGGTACTCTCAGTGCTGCAGGCTTCTTTGGTTTTTTTGCTCTTGCTACTGACATTTTTCTTCCTCCTGGTAAAACATATTGACTATTTTCTCAGTCTTCTTGTTGATTCTTCTGCGCTCCGGCGCATAGTGGCTGCCATCCAGGCAGTACCTGCACGCGCCCTCATTCGGCTGGTAACGTCCAAGGTATCTACAGCCGTCACAGACTGTCGGCTCTCCGTCCCATTCCCACTTTTCCCTATCCCTGCAACCGCAAGGGTTGGGACTATCTGAGTTTATGCAATTTTTACAGCATCTCATTGTATTTCTCCTTTAACATCAAAATTCGACAATACTAAAGACAATACTAAATCAAATCTAATATGCAGCTCTCGCAGCGTTCTTCCAGCATATCCTCCTCACTGTCCGCGTCATATTTATCTGGCCACTTGCAGTAGTTGTTGCAAAACTCACTGCTTGTTTCGTCCAACCTGTCAGTTATACTTTCGTCGCATCTTAGGTTTGTATCATTGCTAACGAAATCTTTATACACGCTGCATTTTTCGCAGTACTTACTATGTAACTCGTCATAGTTATTGCATTGGCTCGGGTACTTGCAGTAATTAATACATAACTTGGTTGCTATTGCCATTAGTTACCCCTGAATACTCATATCTTTCCCCTCCTATGGTCTTCGCTAAGCTTCTCGCTCACTTGCTGCATTTCATACAACTTCATTTCCTCAACCTCTCTCGGTGGTATCTTGATTCCATTGCGTTTTTTCTTATTGCCCTTCTCGTAGACGGTGCATTCTTTGCCGACGCCACAGGGTCTTTCCATCTGGTTGCCCTCGATCTTGCCCTCTTGGAGCATGATGTATGACCAGTCGCACATCCAGTCTCCACCCATCGATGTTCTGAATCTGCAGTTCTTAGGGCAGTCTAACCTGACTGTCTGTTCTCTTTTTTTCACTTTGGCTCCTCGTCCTTTCTCATAACTTTCATGTTGCCGATATGGATAAATCGCTGGCAGTTCTCGCAGTATATGAAATGGCGCAGCGCTCCATCTTCCGGAAGCTCTATCGACTTATTGCAATATTCACATACTGTGACCACTGCGTACTCTAGTGATTTTTCCATAATGCCAGCAACCTTCTTTCTTCGTCAGGTGACGTTTCAATTCCTTGCTCTTTTGCTTCTTGAACGATATAGTCAATCAGCCTACTCATTTCTGCAGTGCTGTACGATGATGATCCGTAAAAAGCCTGCACAACTGTACAGTCCGGAATGGCAGCCTTATGATGTTTCATGCAAATATACCCAACACCTTTCAGCTCCCAGGACTCAATAAATTTATCTACAGCCTTGTCTTGTATCATCAAGTAGTCGAACGTTCCAACGTCCCTTACAGCTTCCCTGTAGACTTCTTCCTTCGTGCTTTTTATCTTGCTGGCTATCTTGTCGCACAGCTCCCACAGGTACGCGTTTGCGTCCAGGCTTCTTTTCTGCCTTTTCTTGCGTATTTCTATTTCGTCGCCTTGCATCATCATGAATTTTTCAGCTTCTTCAAGGTCCGGAGTCCGAATCTCGATTATAACTTCATCAAAACGTTCAGCATCTCTTTTGACTCTTTTCTCAGTCACCTTCACAGATAGTTCCTCCCGAATATTCCGATAAAGTCTTTCTCCGGATATGCGGCCATAAATGCCCTTTGCCCTACCTGATGCAGATATCTCATCGTTGCCTTGTTGTGGTGGGCACCTGCAGGAGGCTCATTGTGGCATTCGTGGCACAACCAAACTTTTAGGCCATACTGTTCAGATAGCTTTCTATTCGATGCTCCGAATATGTGATGAGATTCAAGGCATCGTTCAGATCCGCAGATATAGCATTTCTTGTCCGTTTGTAAAATTGAATTCATGTCTATTCCTTTCCGTTCAGTAGGTCTTGCAGATGTTTTAGCGCCATCCCATGTTTACCAATAACCCATCTATAGGATTTTTCCATTCGTGATCCAATCTCATAAAAGGATTCGTATTTAGCATATTTGCTGTACAGGATTTCATGATCAGTAGTGCTGAGCTGTGACAGAGTGTCCAGTATGCTTTGCCTTTCTTTGGCCAGGTCTAAGTTTTCCCTGATGAGCTTGTCCTTAATCTCTGCATATCTTGCTATAACTTCTGCCATCTTGTCGTTGATAGTTCTGCTACTTCGCACCCTTTCAGCTTCGCTATACCCTTTAGGCGTGCCAGCCTCTTCTTGAAATCTAATCAGCTCGTCATTCTTTATTCGAATTTCCGTATCGATTTCTTCGAGGCGCTTTAAATAATCTTTTGCTCTCAAATCAC
>Ga0129313_1000383_pt1 | contig 39514 bp, 42 predicted proteins | sample O1105metagenome_FD_94436 | JGI IMG/M metagenome (GOLD analysis project Ga0129313, IMG submission 94436) | Orangutan group fecal microbial communities from fecal samples from Wisconsin, USA - O1105 metagenome | ecosystem: Host-associated > Mammals > Digestive system > Large intestine > Fecal...
ACTCGTTAAAAGTGTTTTTTAGTCTTTTCTTGACTTTCTTTCCTAAGTCTTTCAACTTAGCAAAGGAATCTCAAGGGTCGTTACTTTTTTCCTTCGCATTGTTCAATTTTCAAGATGCTGTTCTCGCTATCTCTCTTTGAGACAGCTTTAATATTATATCACTTATTTTCTCTTTTGTCAAGAGGTTTTTTGAATTTTTCAAAAAACTTTTTCGTGATATCTGTCTTTCGCCCAAACTCCCGCGCTGTATCACCAGTCTTACCGTTTGTCCTCTCGTCCGACAGCTTTTATATTATAGCACCATTTCCAGCCTTTGTCAACTAAAAAAAGCGCCGTTGAATCAGGCGCTTTTTATGTATAATTTCCCATATTGCGTTTTTTATATATCGCTATAGTCTGTTAATGCAGGTACGAATATATAAATCTCCCTGCAAACACCACTGCCATAGCCACAAGGGCTCCTGCTATGGTTATATGCTTCTGGACATCCTCCTCGAACTTGAACTTCTCGGGTTCTTTGGGGTCGCAGAGGATAAGGTGAGTTGAGCCTACCTTTAAGGGCTGTGTATAGCCTGCCTTGTCCTGAACCTCATAGGTCTTGCCGCCGATATCATACTTCATGATATGAACGTAGTTATCTGCGCGGCTGCTCTTGAACGCCACACTCTCCAGAACAATGCCCTTTTTCTTTATTACCTCTTTGGCTTCAAGCACCTCGGCTTTTACAGTCACGCCGAACTTCTTATAATAAAGAAGCCGCGCAAGATAAACGCATCCTGCTGCGGCTGTTACTATGCCAATGCAGGCAAGTATTATATCTCTCATGTTTCACCTCATGGTCAGAATATGCTCTCGGGCTGTACATAGCCCTTTGCCTTTTCGGGATAAAGGCGCTCCGCATAGCGGTATATCTGCATTATCTCAAGCTTGCTGGACTCGCCGTCCATACACCTCCTGATATCCTCACGGCCTATCTTGGTGTTGAGCTTGTAGCAGTCCTCAACGCCGTTCTCATTATAATGGAATCGCACGTCAAAGGAATAGCTGTTGCTGCCTGCAAGATGAGAGCCTATTGAATAGGAAAAGTTTTCGATATTATCAAGGTTTATCTTCCATTTATAAAATAGGTATTTGCAGTTGATAACGCTTCCGCTGCCGAACTCCACCGTAGTGCCCATATTTGAAATGGCTACATAGGCGACGAGTCCCAGCAGTATGCCTATGGGCAGACCTATCTCGTCTGTGAAGTACACAACTGTACAGACTACAGCTGCCCATATCAGTATAGATATCTTTATCGCCAAAGGCGGTATATACGATACTTTCAGCTTTTTCATAATCTCCCCCGCTTTAATTACCAAAAGCGAACAGTCCCTTACTGTTCCTATAATGAAATAATACCATTTTTGCGGCGATTTGTCAATAAAAAAGCGGACATCTTAATGATATCCGCTGAATTTTATCTGATGACTGCGGAACGCCGAGGCTGCGTTACCTACAATCATTTAAATTCCGTTCCGTCCGCAAAGCGGACACCTGAATTATACATTAAAAGGGGCGGATAATATCCGCCCCTACAATTGCTAACGGCTAATGGCTAAAGGCTAACGGCTCAGTTCGCCATGAGCTTTACCATTACTGCCTTCTGAGCGTGGAGACGGTTTTCGGCTTCCTCGAATATCTCGTTTGCGTGAGCCTCGAATACCTTCTCTGTTATCTCCTCCTCGCGGTGTGCAGGGAGACAGTGGAGCACCATTGCGCCCTCGTTTGCCTGTACCATGAGCTCATCGTTTATCTGGTAGCCTGCGAAAGCCTTCTTGCGCTTCTCGGCTTCGCCTTCCTGTCCCATAGAAGCCCATACGTCTGTGATAAGTACGTCTGCGCCCTTTGCAGCCTGCATAGGAACATTTGTCATCTCGAACTTGTCGCCGTAGCCCTTTGCAAAGTCAAGTATCTCCTTTGGAGGCTGATAGTCGTCAGGGCAAGCGATAGACACGCTCATGCCTACCTTTAAGCAGCCTACGATAAGGGAGTTTGCCATGTTGTTTCCGTCGCCGATGAAGCACATCTTCAGACCGTCGAAGCTGCCCTTGAACTCACGGATAGTCATAAGGTCGGCAAGTACCTGACAAGGGTGGCAGAAGTCTGTAAGACCGTTGATTATCGGAATAGAGCCGTATTCTGCAAGGTCCTCGACTTCCTTCTGCTCGAATGTACGTATCATGATACCGTCAAGGTAACGTGAGAGAACTCTTGCTGTATCCTGTACAGGCTCTCCGCGTCCTATCTGGAGGTCGTTTGAGGAGAGGAACAGCGGATATCCGCCCAGCTGGTACATACCTGTCTCAAAGGATACACGGGTACGTGTGGAAGCCTTCTGGAATATCATTCCCAAAGTCTTGCCCTTGAGGTGTGGGTGTGGGATACCGTGCTTGAGCTCATACTTGAGCTGGTCAGCAAGGTTAAGTATCTCGATTATCTCTTCTGTGCTCAGGTCGAGCATTTTAAGTAAGTGTTTCATATTTTCTATCCTTTCTTAATCAAAAAATCATCTGTTCATTTCTGTGAACGCCTTATCTATAGCCACTGCAAACAGCGGTATATAATCATCGAAAGCCTTGTTATCCACGTTTATATGGAACTGCATCTCGCCGTTTACTCCCACAAGGCTCTGGATATGACCTACATTGTTTCCGTCGAGGATTATGTCGAATTCCTTTCTGTCCTTGCTGGATATCTCAAAGCGCATGGTCTTGTGTCTTACCTTAATGGTAGGATCGAGGAACATGGACGTACACTCCATTGTCATGAAAACGTTGTCATTGAGGATTATTGTGAAGCTCGGTCTCTTTGCGTCGCCTGTCTGAACGAGAGTATAGAGGTTGTAGTTGCTTGCGTCCAAAAGATTATAACGGGCACCAAAGCCTTTTTTCTTGATATTATAGAGAAGGCGGTCATCTTTATCGACGACAGTATACTTTGCGCCTTTGCCTATTACTTTTAGCTCCATGATCATTCCTCCAGTATCTCTATCAGAATTTTCAATCCGTCCTTCAGCTCGTCATATGATATAGTCAGCGGTGGAAGAAGTCTTACCTTTTCCTTGGCAGTGAGTATCAGAAGCCCTCTGTCAAGAGCCTTTTGTGCCACATCGTGAGCGTCCTTGCTTTTCAGCTTTATGCCTACCATGAGACCGATACCTGTAACAGCCTCTACTTCGCTGCACTTTTCAAGCTCTGTCCTGATAAGCTCGCTCTTTTTGCACACATCGTCGAGGAAGCCCTCGCTCTCTATCCTGTCGAGCACTGCAAGACCGCCTGCACAGGCGATAGGGTTGCCGCCGAAGGTAGAGCCGTGAGTACCTGCTGTGAGAACTCCGCTGCATTTTTCATTGACGAGACAAGCTCCCATAGGCAGTCCGCCTGCGATGCCCTTTGCCAGAGTAGTGATATCGGCTTTTCTGCCGAAGTGATCTCCTGCAAGGAATTTACCTGTACGTCCGACGCCTGTCTGTATCTCGTCGGCAATAACAAGTATATCCTTGGGAGCGCAAAGCTCATACACCGCGTCTACGAACTCCTTATCGAGCTTATTGACGCCGCCCTCGCCCTGAACGTATTCAAGCATTACCGCACAAACTGTCTTGTCCTCAAGCTTTTCCTTAAGGTCGCTTATGTCGTTTGCCTTTACGTTCACGAAACCGTCTACGAACGGAAAGAAGTAGTTATGGAATACGTCCTGACCTGTAGCGGAAAGAGTAGCGATAGTTCTGCCGTGGAAGGAATTCACAAGGGTAATTATAGTATGTCTGCCCTTGCCGTATTTATCGAAGCTGTACTTCCTTGCCACTTTGATAGCGCACTCGTTTGCCTCTGCGCCGCTGTTGCAGAAGAACACCGACTTGTAGCCTGCGATATTGCAGAGCCTGTCGGCGAAATCCGCCTGAACCTTTGTGTAGTAGTAATTTGAGCTGTGCTGGAGAGTCCTTACCTGAGCGCATACAGCGTCAGCCCATTTTTCGTCGCAGTAGCCGAGGGAATTGGTACCGATACCGCTTCCGAAGTCAATGTATTCCGTGCCGTTTTCGTCCTTACAGCGTCTGCCGCTGCCCTGCTCCATAACGAGGGGGTAGCGTCCGTAGGACTGCATAACGTGAGAGTTGAATTTATCTATAGTATTCATAAAAGTCCTCCTTGGGGCAGACTGCCTTGGAGTATCAGATCTTTTCAGACACACTATTATTATAGCGCTGAAAGGCAGTCACAATCAATCAAACTATACTTATGATAAGTAAATTTTTTGTATACAAGTAAATTATTTTACAGTGAGTTGTAAATGTACAACATAATTATACAAACTGTGTACCGATTCCTTCGTTGGAAAGTATCTCAATAAGTATCGAGTGAGGTACTCTTCCGTCGATGATAACGGTCTTGCTTACGCCGCGTCTGACAGCCTCTACACAGCAGTCTATCTTTGGTATCATGCCGCCTGAGATGATGCCCTGCATTTTCAAGAAAGGCACCTCGCTGACGTTTACCTCGGGAATAAGTGTGGACGGATCGTCCTTATCGCGGAGAAGTCCTGCGATATCTGTCATAAGGATAAGATTCTCAGCGCCAAGCTCGGCAGCTATTCTTGCAGCGGCTGTATCGGCGTTGATGTTGTAGGTGTTGCCCTCTGCGTCTGTGGCTACGGTAGCTATTACGGGGATATTGCCGTTAGCCAAAGCGTCTGTGATAGGCTTTGTATTTACCTTTGTTATCTCGCCTACCCAGCCAAGGTCCTGACCGTCGTCGGTCTTTTTCTTTTCAGCCATGAGCATTTCGCCGTCGATACCGCAAAGACCTACTGCGCTGCCCTTGTGCTGTGCAAGAAGCTGTACCAGCTCCTTGTTGACCTTGCCCGAGAGCACCATTTTTACCACGTCAACAGTTGCGTCATCGGTGTAGCGCAGACCGTTCACGAAGCGGCTCTCGATATTGAGCTTCTTGAGCATATCGCTTATCTCGGGACCGCCGCCGTGTACAAGGACTACCTTTACGCCTACCAGCGAAAGGAGTACGATATCTGTCATAACAGCGTCCTTGAGCTCCTTGTTTGTCATAGCGTTTCCGCCGTACTTGATAACAAGTATCTTGTTGTTGTACTTCTGGATATATGGCAGGGCGTCAATAAGCACCTGCGACTTGTCATTGTTTGAGATCTTTTCCATCTTACTTTACTTCCTTTTTATTTTAACCTTTATACAGGTTTGATTTTATCACAACACCCGATTTTTCTTGTAGTCTGCTATAGCCTTATCAAGGATATTCTTCACACGATAGGGCTCATTTACACCTGGTATCACCAGAATATAAAGCACATTCTGACCTTTATATTTGTTTGCCCTGACAGTAAGCTTTCCCTTGCTTCCGCTGCTGACACTTGCGCTTGTACTTGTGATATCGCCGAGAGGAAGGTAGGTTAGCTCACCAAAGCCATCGGAAATTATCCTTTTGTCGGTTATAGCGTAATTTAAGCCTTTAACACCCGAGCAGAAACCCATTATTACAAACACTATCGCAGTGATAAAAGCTGCAGCAGGGACACCAAACATAACAATCTTCAAAAGCTTAAAAAACAAGGCGTTATTATCACTAAATAACACTAAAAAAAATAAACTAAAAATAAATATTAAAGCTATTATAGTAATGCATCGGTATATAATAAATTTTCTTTGATTTTTACCGCTTTCCCAAAAGTCTTTGGTCTTTCCCTTTCCTCCGCCGATAACGCAGAGTATCTGTTCGCCGTCCAAAAGATAAGGCTTGAATATTTCTATAAGATTATCGGTTTTTATATTTTCTCTTTGCCAGTATTCATCGTCAGCTACCTGACCGTAATTGTCTTTCTGAAAGTATTGTTCGATATACTCCCATTCTTCCTTTTTCTTTCCGAACATCAGCCTCACCTGCCCTGAGTTCCGTTTGCCAGTGCGCCGTGAACGGCGTCCTGAAGTATCCTTTTGACTCTCTGGGGATCGTTTATGCCTGTCATGCCCGATCTGTACTGGCCGTTCTGCATAGGCTGTCCTGCACGGACGGGACGTCTGGTGGAATAATTTATGTATCCCTTGTTATTGCTGCCTGTAACAGCACTGATGTTGTATATCTCCGCAAGGAAAACGAACTGCGGTCTGTTGTTCTTGATATTGATGACTCTCATATCGGTAATGGCGTGAACTCCCGTCTGGAAGCCTCCCGACGCTGCGATACTTGTCAGCATGAACATCACAAGACCTATCATGAACAGCGGACACACCTTGATTCCTGTGACCATAAGCACAAATGAGATTGTTATCAGTATGGCATTGCGCTTTTTGTCGGCTTTCCGCTCCTGCGGAGGCTTTGGCGACAGCTTGTCGTATCCGCCAACCCACAGCAGATGTTCGTTTGGTGCGAGATACGGCTGAAAGCGGCTTTCAAGAGAAGCATAGCTGTCGTAGGAGTGCTGTTCGGAGTCCACGTCATTGTAGGTCTGTTCGTGACTGTGGTCACATTCCGCAACTGTATTTATATTGCTGTAGGACTGCTCGTGGCTGTGTTCGCACTCCCTGCGGTATTCCTTTTTGGGAGCAATATAATCGTCGTCGTACTTAGCGGCGTACCTTTCATTATATTCATCGTAGTCCTCTTCTTTTCTTCTTCCGAACATCTATGCACCTCCTCCGCTTATTTTCTTCGTTTCATGCGACTTAAACGCCGTGAGCCATATGTATGCACCACTTTGCCTGTATCTTCGGGAACGATATCCTCCAGACCGTTGTCTCTTTTGACTATGGATATCTGCTTGCGGGCTATCCTGTCAGCCATGACAGGCGAATCTATCGCATAGAACTCAACAAGCTCTATTTTGTGCGCCGCAATATCAAATTGGGTAAAAAGTCTCAGCAAGCCGATGTTCTTTTCCTCGTTCAGCATATATATCTGAACGCTGAGTACGTCCTTCAGATAGACATATCTCGGACGTCCTTCATTTTCAAGAGAAATTCCGCGGATATTGGTTATGGCATATGCGCCCCGCTTATTGCCCGCAGAAAAGCCTGTCATCATATAAAGACCGACAATAATAAATATCATCATAAAGAAATAACAGATAGGATGATTATCATGGCTGAAAAGGTTTATCAGAATAAATATTATTCCAACTGCCACAAAAGACAGACCGCTTTTAAATTCTCTGTTCTTTGAGGGCGGCTCGATGACTCTTCTGTCGGTCAGCGAAGCTTTTTCAGAGGTGGGCTGACACCAGATGATGTACTCCCCGTCCATGAGATATCCGGAGAAAAGCGACTCGATATCTGTGCCGTAAAGCTTTTTCTTGTTCATAGAAGTTTTAGCTTCTGTAGTCTCCGTTTATCTTGACGTAATCATAGGTAAGGTCACAGCCCCATGCAATGGCTCTGCCCTTGCCGTCGCCGAGAGATACCAGTATCTTTATCTCCTCTTCCTTAAGGATACGCGCTGCAAGCTCCTCTGAGAACTCTATTACACAGCCCTTCTTGCCCAGCTGGATAACTCCACCGTCAGAAGCCATTTCGATATCTACCTTTGAGATGTCGAAGTCAGCGTCGGAATAGCCCAGAGCACAGAAAATTCTGCCTGCGTTGGCGTCCTCGCCGAATATCATAGCCTTGATAAGGCTGGAACCGATAATGGACTTTGCAACTTTTTCTGCAACAGCGTCTGTATCGGCGCCCTTTACAGCACACTCGATAAGCTTTGTAGCGCCCTCGCCGTCACGAGCCATCATACGTGCAAGGTTCATCATGATAGCGTAGAGAGCGTGTCTGAACTTCTCGAAATCTCCGTCGTCATTTGTGACAGGCTTGTTGCCTGCGTCGCCCGAAGCCATGATACAAACCATGTCGTTTGTTGAAGTATCGCCGTCAACGCTTGCTCTGTTGAGAGTTACCTTTACGATATCGCTGAGAGCACGCTGTATCATCTCGGAAGAGATAGCGGCGTCAGTTGTAAGGAATGTAAGTGTTGTAGCCATATTCGGGTGTATCATGCCGCTGCCCTTGAGCATACCGCCCATGGTGCAGGTCTTTCCGCCAAGCTCGAACTGTACGGCAATTTCCTTTTCGGCTGTATCTGTAGTCATGATAGCTTCGAGAGCTCTCTTGTTACCGTCATAGGTAAGTCCCTCTGCAAGACCGTCCATAGCGTTTGCAATAGGCTCGATAGGGAGCACCTGACCGATAACGCCTGTAGAAGCTACGATAACGTCCTTCTCGTCGATACCGAGAGACTTTGCAGCCAGCTGACACATCTTGACAGCCTTTTCTACACCGTCGGGATTGCAGGTGTTGGCATTTACCGAGTTCACGATAACAGCTCTTGCCTTGCCGTCACGGATGTGCTCCTTTGTAACAAGTATGGGAGCGCCCTTTACCTTATTTGTGGTGTATACTGCGGCAGCCTCGCACATCTTATCTGCAACGATGAGTGCAAGGTCGTTTTTCTTCTTTGCTGCGGGGATAGCGTTGTTTGCAGCTGCGTTAGCCTCTGCCATTTCGCCGAGAGGCTTGTGCGCAAGACCGCACTGTACGCCGTTAGCTCTGAATCCCTTGGCAGCGCAGACGCCGCCCTCAACAAAGGTTATGCCCTTAACTTCAACAAGCTTCATTATCTGTTTCCTCCTTGATCTTCTGCGCAAATTTCGCAATTATGTCCATATATTCAGTCCTCTCCTCCTCGGAGCCCCAGTGGTGGGACTTAGCCATAAGACCTGCGTTCTCCAGCATTGGTCTCATCTGCTGATAGAAGAGCTTGAGGTATTTTTCCTTTCCTGCATAGAGGTTGTACATCAGCTGACCTTCAAACATCTCGCCGATAAACGGATCGTCGTTGAGGAACTCAATGGCTCTCTTTATAGCCACGCGTGAGCATATCTTCTGACGAAGCATACGGCTGACATCTGATACTGTAAGCTGATCCTTTGTTTTCGCCATGATAGTGTTGAACCACTCATCAACGGTGTAATCTATGCCGTCGTCCTCGATGAGGTCATACTCATAGATCTCTTTAAGTGTTTTGCTCATTTTACTTCCCCCCGATATAATTGAAATAACATCATACGGCTCAGACAAGTCCTGTTGTCTCGTCTATGCCCATCATAATATTAAGGCACTGTACTGCTGCTCCGCTGGCACCCTTTCCGAGGTTGTCAAGGCGTGAGCAGAGTAATATCTGTTCGTCGTTTCCGAATACGAAAACCTGCATTTTGTTCTGTCCGCTGAGAGTGTTTGAAGCAAGGAAGAACGCCTTCTGCTCGTCTGCGGACATAAGAGGCATTACCTCTATCATATTAGCTCCTGCATAGTGCTTTGCGTACATCTCGTGCACCTGCTGTGCAGTCACTTTCTTGTCAAGCATTCTTGTCTGTATGGGCACGCTTACTACCATGCCGCTGAAATAGTCGCACACCATAGGGTTGAACATAGGTGTGTAGGTAAGTCCCGATACGGCTTTCATCTCAGGCAGGTGCTTGTGCTGCTGAGAGAGTGCGTACTGACGGGGGCTGTTGAACTCGAAAGGCTTGTCGTCGCCCTCGTAAACTGCGATAGCCTTTTTGCCTGCTCCGCTGTAGCCCGATGTAGCATAAGCGAATACAGGGAAATCAGCAGGGATAATGCCGTTGCTTACCAACGGATAAACTATTGAAGCAAAGCCGCTTGCGTAACAGCCGGGAACTGCAACCCTGTTGGACTTGATTATCTTTTCCCTGTGAGCAGGTGAGAGCTCGGGGAAACCGTAAGCCCAGTCGGGATTTGTACGGTGAGCTGTAGAAGCGTCGATTATGCGGACATGGTCGTTGTCCTTGTCGATAAATGAAACAGCCTCGATAGAAGCGGTGTCGGGCAGGCAGAGGAATACATAGTCTGCACTGTTTATAAGACGAGCACGCTCCGCAGGATCTTTTCTCAGCTCCTCGCTGATCTTCATTATCTCAAGGTCGTTTCTGTCCTTGAAACGCTCCTGTATTTTAAGACCTGTTGTACCTTCCTGACCGTCTATGTAGATTTTTACTGACATATTGTTTTCCTCCGTTTTCACTTAGAACTAAGATCTAAGATCTAAGAACTAAGTCTGTTTTCTATCCATAATACATTAACACTAATTCCATTATCGGGACGCCGAGGGCGGCGTCCCCTACTAATCACTTGCGGGCGGCGGAACGCCGCCCCTACAGTGGGACGTCGAGGACGCCGTCCCCTACAAATTCTTAGTTCTTTTTCCTTTTATTGACCTTGCGCTCGTACTTGGCACGCTTGGGATCTTCCAAATCTGAATTGTCCTCTATCATGGAGTGCCATACGCTTATGCCAAGGGTTATTATAACTATCAGTGCGAACCAGAAAATATGGGCGCTGGGGACAACTGCAAGCCACAGTCCCATTACAAGCTCACCCACAGCCCATATGACTCCCATAAGAATGGTAAGTCCTATGGTAAAGGTCACGTCTTTTTTCTTCATATCAGAGTCCCAGTGCCTTTTCTGCAAGAGCTATCTGCTCCTTAACAGCGTCAGGCGACGGACCGCCCTCGGACTTTCTCTCGCGGACGCAGGTATCAAGGCTGATAGCCTGATATACGTCCTTGTCAAAGAGGTCTGTCATTGCCTTATAGTCGGCGATAGGCAGTGTTTCAAGAGTAAGTCCCTTTTCTATGCACTGAGCAACGAGAGTTCCTGTTATCTTGTATGCGTCACGGAAAGGCATACCCTTTTTAACGAGATAGTCAGCGCAGTCCGTAGCGTTTATGAAGCCTCTTGCTGCTGCGTTTCTCATGTTGTCCTTTAGAACGCGCATTGTTGCAAGCATGGGAGTGAATGTCTTTACGCAGAGCTTTACATTGTCAACTGCGTCGAAGATAGCCTCCTTGTCCTCCTGCATATCCTTGTTGTATGCAAGGGGCAGACCTTTCATCATGGTGAGGAGAGTCATGAGGTCACCGTTTACTCTGCCTGTCTTGCCGCGGATAAGCTCCGTAACGTCGGGGTTCTTCTTCTGGGGCATTATAGACGAGCCTGTAGCGAATGCGTCGTCGAGCTCCACGAACTTGAACTCCCACGAGCACCAGAGGATTATTTCCTCGGAAAATCTTGAAAGGTGTGTCATGAGCAGGGACAGTGCGCAGTTGAGCTCCACGCAGTAGTCTCTGTCGGAAACGCCGTCAAGGCTGTTGGGCATTGGAGCCGTAAAGCCGAGGAGCTCCGAGGTCTGCTTGCGGTTGGTCTTATATGTAGTACCTGCAAGAGCGCCGCTGCCGAGAGGGCAGTAGTTCATTCTCTTTGCGGTATCCTGTAATCTTTCCATATCGCGGAGAAGCATCCACACATACGCCATAAGGTGATGTGCGAGAGTTATTGGCTGTGCTCTCTGCAAGTGAGTATAGCCTGGCATTATGGTCTCAGTATGCTCCTTAGCCATTTTCACCAGAGTAACAGCGAGTTCCTTTACCATAGCGTATATTTCGTCTATCTCGTCGCGGAGATAAAGTCTCAGGTCAACTGCCACCTGATCGTTTCTTGAACGTGAGGTGTGGAGTCTCTTTCCTACGTCACCGAGACGCTTTGTAAGCTCAGCCTCAACGAACATATGGATATCCTCGGCATTGGGATCGAGCTCCAGCTTGCCGCTGTCGATATCGGTAAGTATGCCCTTCAGTCCCTCGATTATCTCGAGGCTGTCCTCCTTGGTGATAATGCCGCAGTCTCCCAGCATAGTAGCGTGGGCGATACTGCCCTTTATATCGTGACGGTACATACGTCCGTCAAAGGCAATGGAAGAGTTGAAAGCGTTTACGCCCTCGTCCACCTGCTTGGAAAATCTTCCTGCCCACATCATATCTGCCATGTTTTTCTCTCCTTGTTGTAGCCATTCGCTTTTGTAGGGGACGGCGTCCTCGACGTCCCATAATTACGTTATTTATCAACGGGGCGATGTAGGCATCGCCCCCTACATTTACGGTTGTCCCGATTTATTGCTCACTGACGGGCGCACACTGTGCGCCCCTACAAGTTAATAATGCTTTTTATTTTTCAATGCCTTGTACTCTGCAAATACCTCAAGGCATTCCTCGCGGTGGAGCTCCTCCGAGATATCCTCGGGAGCTTCATAGAACTGCTTGTCGCGGAAGCCGATACTGTCGGTATCGCTGACATTGCAGCCGTAGTATACCTTTTTGATATTCGCCCACATTATAGCTCCTGCGCACATGGGACAAGGCTCTGCGGTAGTATACAGCTCGCAGCCCGAAAGGTCGTGGCTGCCTGTCTTTTTGCAGGCGTCGCGGATAGCCATCATCTCGCCGTGACAGGTGGAATCGTGCCTTTTCACGACTTCATTGTGTCCCTGACCAATTATCTCGCCGTCTTTGACGATGACACAGCCGAAAGGACCGCCGTGACCTGCGTTTATGCCTGCTCTCGCCTCATCAATGGCGAGCTTCATATATCTGTTCATTTCTTGTCCTTATAAGCGTATCCGAAATTTATAGGCGGAGCTGTAACTGAAATATACACGAATTCAGTATCTCCGTCATTGAGAAGCCCGTGAACGTCCTTGTCGGCAAATCTGACAACGTCACCTGCCTTGAACTCCTTTGTCACATCGTCAGCTAAAAGGAGCTTGCCTGTACCTTTTATAGCATACCATATCTGCTCTGAGGCGTCGTGAGTATGTCTCGGCTGACTTGCACCGGGTTCGAGATGAACCTCTGTTATCGTAACTCTCTCGCTTGCTGAATTCTCGGGGTTGAGAAGCTGTCTTGACACAACGCCGGGATTCGAGAGCTCCTTGATTTCGCTGCCGCTTATGAATTCCATTGCAGTCCCTCCTTGTCACTGACTATATTTCGATGTATTTATTCCTGTAGAAAAGATCCTCACGGACGGTAAAGCCCATATGCTCCCAGAACTGATTGCCGTTTTCGTTGTGGGTGAACACCACCAGCAGGACTTTCTGTATGCCCTCTTTTCTGAGAGCCTCCATAGCGCTTTCCACCAGCATTCTGCCGATGCCTTGTCCGCGGCGGTCAGGAGCTACTACAACATGGTGAAAGATACCGCGTCTGCCGTCGTGACCTGCGAGGATAGTACCGATTATCCTGCCGTTTTCCTCGGCAACGAAGCTCGTTGCCGGATTACGTCCGAGATATCTTGCGAAGCCCTCGGGACTGTCGTCCACGGGATTTGTGCCCTCATGCTCTTTCCAGCACTCGTTTACTCCTTCCCAGTCATTGACGGTCATAACTCTTACCTTTACCATGCTGCCCTCCTTTTTGGTTGAGAGTTTAGAGTTTAGAGTTGAAAGTTAAGGAGTCGCCTGCGGCGACATTATTCAGATCATGTGAGCGGAGCGAACACATTGATTCTCAACTCTCAACTCTCAATTCTCAACTTAAAAAAAATCGTAACAGGCAGGAGATAGGCTCCCCTGCCTGAAACTGCTGATTATTCTGATGTCAAGAATGAATTACTTGTTGTTTCTCTTCTTGTCCAGCTGAGCTCTTACCTTTATCGGGAGACCGAAGAGGTTGATGAATCCTGCTGCGTCAGCCTGATTGTAAACCTCGTCCTCATCGAATGTAGCAACTTCCTCATCATAGAGTGTGTATGGTGAAGTTACGCCTGCGTTGATGATGTTGCCCTTGTAGAGCTTGAGCTTAACGTCGCCTGTAACTCTCTCCTGTGTCTTGTCAACGAAAGCTGTGAGAGCTTCGCGGAGAGGTGTGTACCACTGACCGTTGTAAACGATATCAGCGAACTTGATTCCGAGATACTGCTTGATACGTGCTGTTTCCTTGTCAAGAGTGATTGTCTCGAGAACCTCGTGAGCGTGATAAAGGATAGCACCGCCGGGAGTCTCGTAAACGCCTCTGGACTTCATACCAACGAGACGGTTCTCAACGAGGTCTGCAAGACCGATACCGTTCTCGCCGCCAAGCTTGTTGAGAGCTGATACCATTTCAACGCCGTTGAGCTTCTTGCCGTCCAGCATTGTAGGAACGCCCTTCTCGAAGTGAAGTGTGATATATGTAGGCTTGTCAGGAGCGTCGATAGGAGATACGCCCATTTCAAGGAAGCCCTTCTTCTCGTACTGTGGCTCGTTTGCAGGATCCTCAAGGTCGAGACCTTCGTGTGAAAGGTGCCAGATGTTCTTGTCCTTTGAGTAGTTTGTCTCTCTGTTTATCTTCAGAGGAATGTTGTGAGCCTCTGCGTAATCGATCTCCTCGTCACGGCTCTTGATGTCCCATTCTCTCCATGGAGCGATGATAGCCATTTCAGGTGCGAAAGCCTTGATAGCAAGCTCGAATCTTACCTGATCGTTGCCCTTTCCTGTACAGCCGTGGCAGATAGCGTCAGCGCCTTCCTCGAGAGCGATCTCAGCGATACGCTTTGCGATGATAGGACGAGCAAAGGAAGTACCGAGCATATATCTGTTCTCGTAAATTGCTCCTGCCTGAACTGTAGGATAAACGTAGTCCTGAATGAACTCTTCCTTGAGGTCAGCGATGATGAGCTTTGAAGCGCCTGTCTTGATAGCCTTCTCCTCGAGTCCGTCAAGCTCTGTTCCCTGTCCTACGTCGCCTGAAACAGCGATAACTTCGCAGTTATTGTAGTTTTCCTTGAGCCACGGGATAATGATAGAAGTATCAAGTCCGCCTGAGTATGCGAGAACTACCTTTTTGATATCCTTTTTGTTAGCCATTGTAATTACCTCCTGAATATAAACGCTGCTTTTCAAGCCGCGCGGATTTGCGATATAAGTATATTATACTACTTAACAAAATATTGTCAAGGGTATTTGCATAAATATTCATTATTTTTGAAAATATTCGCATTTATACGTATATTATTCAATCCACAGGTGAAGTGCCTATTTTTCGGAAATTGCCCTGCCAATTAGTCCCGAAGTTAAAAAGACTTGTTAAATCCTGCGGCGTTTTGTATGAATTTCCGATTTTTATTCTAATCCTGTTAATTTGCTTGATATTTTTTTATCTACCGTTTATAATAAGTTATACATATAGCTCTATAAAGTGCTAAAGAAAGATAAATAATGAATTTTGGCTTAATAAACTGGGAGGTTTACATTATGGCTGAGAAAAACGGAACAAAGATAACTATACTCGGCGCAGGCAACGTCGGCGCTTCTATTGCTTATACATTCGCGGTAGCAGGCACCTGCTCCGATATCGTTCTTGTTGATATAAACAAGGCTAAGGCTAAGGGTGAGGCTATGGATATCCGTCAGGGCGTTTCCTTCGGTGAGAACGTCGAGATATTCGACGGCGAGTACGAGGACGCAAAGGACTCCGATATCGTTGTTGTTACTCTCGGTATCGCAAGAAAGCCCGGTCAGACACGTCTCGACCTTGCACAGATAAACGTAAACATCATCAAGGAGGTAATGCCTCAGATAGCTAAGTACGCTCCCGACGCTATATACGTAGTTGTCAGCAACCCTGTTGACGTTCTTACATACACTATCCTCAAGTGTACAGACCTCAAGCCAAATCAGGTAATCGGCTCAGGTACAGCTCTTGATACTTCAAGACTCCGTTCCATCATCGCTGACCACGTAGGTCTCAGCCCTAACAGCATTCACGCTTACGTATTCGGCGAGCACGGCGATTCCTCATTTATCCCGTGGTCTATCATGAACATCGCAGGAGTTCCTGTTGACGAGTACTGCGCAGATCAGGATCACGCAGACCTTGACGAGGACGAGATAATCGACGAAGTCCGCAAGGCAGGCGCTGAGGTAATCAAGAGAAAGGGCGCTACATTCTACGCTATCGCAATGAGCGTAAACAAGATCTGCGACACTGTTCTCCGTGACTCAAAGAACATTCTCACAGTTTCTACAATGATAAACGACAGATACGGCATCAACGACGTATGTCTCAGTCTCCCATGCGTTATCGGAAGCAACGGTATCGAAAGAGAAGTTTCACCTAAGCTTTCCGACTCAGAGATAGAGAAGCTTCAGGCAAGTGCAAAGGCACTGAGAAGCGTTATCGACCAGATACAGTTCTAAGAAGCCGCAAATAAGCATTTACGCGGAGAGCTCACTGTTCTCCGCTTTTTTGAAATAATAACTGAAAGGACATATAACCCATGAATTACGCAGAAGAATCACTTAAAAAGCACTATGAGTGGCAGGGCAAGATAGAAGTTATCTGCCGTGCTCCCCTCGAAACAAGAGACGACCTCTCACTGGCTTACACCCCCGGCGTTGCACAGCCCTGTCTTGAAATACAGAAGGACGTTGACAAGAGCTATGAGCTCACACGCCGTTCAAACCTCGTTGCTGTAGTTACAGACGGTACAGCAGTTCTCGGTCTCGGCGACATCGGTCCTGAGGCAGGTATGCCTGTTATGGAGGGTAAGTGCGCACTCTTCAAGGCATTCGGCGACGTTGACGCAGTTCCTCTTTGTGTTCGTTCAAAGGAAGTTGACGACATCGTTAATACAGTTCGTCTCCTTGCAGGCTCATTCGGCGGCGTAAACCTCGAGGACATCTCCGCTCCCCGCTGCTTCGAGATAGAGAAGAAGCTCAAGGAGTGCTGCGATATCCCGATATTCCACGACGACCAGCACGGTACAGCAGTTGTTACTCTCGCAGCTATGCTCAACGCTCTCAAGGTAGTAGGCAAGAAGCTGGACGAGATAAGAGTAGTTACAAGCGGTGCAGGCGCAGCAGGTATCGCTATCATCAAGCTCCTCATCTCTATGGGACTTAAAGACGTTGTTCTCTGCGACAGAAACGGCGCTATCTACAAGGGACGTCCCGAGGGCATGAACCCAATGAAGGACGAAATGGCTGAGATAACCAACCAGCAGATGAGAAAGGGCAGCCTTGAAGAAGTTATCAAGGGCGCAGACGTATTCATCGGCGTATCGGCTCCCGGCTGCGTAACTCCCGAAATGGTAAAGAGCATGGCTGACAAGCCTATCCTCTTCCCCATGGCTAACCCGACTCCCGAGATAATGCCCGACCTTGCCAAGGAAGCAGGCGCAGCAGTAGTCGGCACAGGCAGAAGCGACTTCCCGAACCAGATAAACAACGTGCTCGCATTCCCCGGCATCTTCCGCGGAGCTCTCGACGTTCGTGCAAGCGACATCAACGACGCTATGAAGATAGCTGCTGCTAAGGCTATTGCTTCATTCGTTACAGACGACAAGCTCAGCGCTGATTACATTATCCCAAGCGCTCTGGACAAGTCCGTAGCACAGGCAGTTGCAAAGGCTGTTGCTCAGGCTGCTAAGGAAACAGGCGTTGCACGTATATAAGCGCGCGATTGTACTTGCAGAAAAAAGGCATATATGATATAATTGAGCCGTGGAGCTTTTCGCTCTGCGGCTTGATTGTTTATTACGCCGTCCCCTACGGAATAAAAAGGAATGATAAATATGAGTTTGAATGATACACCCTCCTCGGAGAGAGTCCACATAGGCTTCTTCGGACGGAGAAATGCAGGCAAATCCAGCGTTGTCAACGCTGTTACGGGACAGGAGCTGTCCGTGGTCTCCGACGTCAAGGGCACTACAACTGATCCTGTCACCAAGGCTATGGAGCTTCTCCCACTCGGTCCCGTGGTGATAATCGACACCCCGGGCTTTGACGACGAGGGAGCTCTCGGCGAGCTGAGAGTCCGCAAAACAAAGCAGATACTCAACCGCACCGACCTTGCTGTGCTCATCGTTGACGGAACTGTGGGACTTACCGACACCGAGCAGCAGCTCATCGGCATTTTCAAGGAAAAGGATATCCCATACCTCACAGTCTACAACAAGTCCGACATCGCCGCAAAGCGCGTCTGTCAGGACAACGAGTTTGAAGTCAGCGCCCTTACAGGCGAAAATATATACGAGCTGAAAGAGCGCATTGCCGCCCTTGCCAAGCTCACCTCACAGGAAAAGCGCATAGTGGGCGACCTGCTCAGCGCAGGCGATATGGTTGTGCTTGTTACTCCTATCGACGAGTCAGCTCCCAAGGGACGAATGATACTGCCCCAAGTGCAGACGCTCCGCGACGTTCTCGACGCAAACGCAATGGCAGTATTCACCAAGGAGCACCAGCTTGCGGAAACTCTCGGAAAGCTGAGCTCTCCGCCGAAAATGGTCATCACCGACAGTCAGGCATTCGCAATAGTGAGCAAGATAGTCCCCGAGACTGTCCCCCTCACCTCTTTCTCGATACTTATGGCACGTTACAAGGGCTTCCTTGAAACATCGGTAAAGGGCGCAGCCGCAATAAAGACGCTGAAAGACGGGGATACCGTTCTCATTTCCGAGGGCTGTACTCATCACCGTCAATGCGGAGATATCGGCAGTGTTAAACTGCCTGCCCTGCTGAAAAAGACAACAGGCAAGGAGCTGAATATCGAGCTGAGCTCAGGACGTGAGTTCCCCGAGGACTTGTCCAAATACAGCCTTGTGATACACTGCGGAGGCTGTATGCTTGGCGAACGCGAAATGACCTACCGCCGCAAATCCGCCGAGGACCAGAACGTTCCCTTCACCAATTACGGCATTGCCCTTGCCCTCATGAACGGCATATTAAAGCGCAGTCTGGAAATATTCCCACACCTTGCAGGAGAGATAGAATGAAAGCACGTCTGCCCTATATCATCGGTTTTCTGCTCCTTGTGGCAGTGGAGGTCTGCATAGGCGTATTCTATTTCAACTTCTTCATACGCGCTTATGTAGGCGACGTCATCATAGTCTGGGTGCTGTACTGCCTGTTCCGCTCATTTGTGCCAAAAAAGTTCGATTCATACGGCGTTGCACTGGGGATACTGGCGTTTTCATTCGCTGTGGAGTTCCTGCAAAAGGCTCATATCGCCGATATACTCGGCGTGAAAAACGAGCTTCTCCGCATAATCATCGGCACGAGCTACGCTCCCGAGGACCTATGGAGCTATGTCGTTGGAACTGCCGTTACACTGCTAGAGATATTCTTATACCGACAACTGAAAAAGAGGAAAACAAATGACTGAAAAACAAACAAAAAACGACTCTCATCTCGGCGCCATTGACGGTCTTAAAGGCATCGGCGCCTGTATCATAGCTTTTTTCTGGCACTATCAGCACTTCAAGCCACAGAACGGCTCCCCTTTCTTCTCGGTATTTCCCATGTCATACAAACACGGCTCATTCATGGTGGAGCTTTTCTTCATGCTGTCGGGCTTCGGTATGATGCTGGGCTACTCGGAAAGGATAATCGGGCACAAAATAAGCTTCCGCGATTTCATAGTAAAGCGTCTGCGGAAGATCTATCCGCCTTTCCTTTTCTTCACACTGGTAACAATTATACTTGAACTCGCCTATTATCACAAGTGCGGAACTACCTTTGTATACGGAAATTTCGACATTCAGCACCTGATATATAATCTCCTGCTCATGCAGGACGGCTTCTTCGGCAAAGACTGGTCGCTGGACGCTCCCTCGTGGTGCATAAGCATATGTATGCTGTGCTATCTGCTGTTCTACCTGATACTTTACCGCGTCAGGAATGAGCGACACGGCTGCTATGTATTCTTCGGAGCAGCTCTTCTGGGCACGACTATCACTCTTTCGGGAGTGGACTATCCCCTGTGGAACAGTCTTGTGGGACGTGGGATCGCCTGCTTTTTCATAGGCGCCATACTCTGCACGATATACAGGAACAGAGAAAAATTCAGATATCAGCGTCTGGGCTATGTTTGTCTGGGAGCTGTGATAATAAGTTACCTTGTGCTGCGCTTCAAGCCCGAATTCATGGGAGATTTCCGCATGGCTTTCATACTTGGTATCGCTCCCGCGCTGATACTTGCAGTGCTGTTCATACCGTGGCTGGGAGCTGTACTCGGCATACGTCCTCTGACGTATCTGGGCAGCCTTTCCATAGTAATATACCTTGTGCATTTCCCCGTACAGTGCGCAATACGCACCATAGACGAATACGCAGGGCTTGGACTTGATTATTCCACAAAGGCGGTATGGCTCAGCTATGCAGCAGCCGTACTCATATCGTCCGTGGTATACAGACTTGTGATTGCAAAGGCAGCAGAAAAGGCTGTATTCGGCTTTTTCAGCAAAAAGGAGACAGCTCCGCAGAAAAAAACGGCATGAGCAAAAGCTCTCCCGAAAGCATATAATGAAATGAAGTTGTATAAACTGAGCCCCAAGGGCAATAATAAAGTCATCAGCTGAAATTCATCATATATCGGGAGAAATACTATGTCAGTCAAACGCGGAGAAATATACTACGCCGACCTCAGTCCCGTTGTGGGCTCTGAGCAGGGCGGAGTCAGACCTGTACTTATAGTCCAGAACGATGTGGGGAACAAGCACAGTCCCACGGTCATCGCCGCGGCTATCACCAGTCAGCGCGACAAGAACCACCTGCCCACTCATATCGAAGTTGAGGCGGACAAATGCGGACTTGCAAAGGACAGTATCGTGCTTCTGGAGCAGATACGGACTATCGACAAGCGCCGTCTCAAGGACAAAATGGGCGAGCTTGACCTTAACGCAATGGATAAGGTGGACACAGCGCTGTCTATCAGCTTTGGTCTGGAAATATAATACGCAAAAAGCCTTGGAGAAGCAAATGCTTCTTTAAGGCTTTTTATTTTTTAGTGAATAGTGATCAGATAATTCAAAGCATTTTACGGGCGGATAATATCCGCCCCTACAATCTTAGTTCTTAGCTCTTAGTTCTTGTTTCTTCTTTCCAATCACTCCAAAAGAATATTTGTCCCACAATGGACATATCCTGTAAGGACAACATCTGTGAAAGGGTGAAAATATGGGACTTACAGAAAACGAAGCCGCAGAAAAACTGAAAACCGAGGGTGAAAACGTCCTCGCCGAAAACAGGCAGGCAGGTCCTGTGAAAATATTCATAGGACAATTCAAGGACATCATGGTGATGATACTCCTCGGCGCTACGGTAATATCAATACTCCTCGGAGAGATATCCGACGCCGTGACTATCATACTCATAGTGCTGCTCAACGCCATTCTCGGCTTTATACAGGAGTACCGCACCGAGCACACGCTGGAGGCTCTCCGCTCCATGACCGCTCCGACGGCTAAGTGCTGGCGTGACGACAAACTGAAAGAAATAGAGGCTTCAAAGCTTGTGACGGGAGACATTATCGAACTTGAAGCAGGCGACCGCATACCTGCGGACTGCGCCGTATTAAAGGCGGCAGGCTTCTTCTCCGATGAAGCCATACTCACGGGAGAATCCGTGGCTGTGAGCAAGTCCGCAGGCTCTCCCGAGGATACCGACAACTCCCTCAACAAGCCCAATATCGTCTACTGCGGAGCCTCCGCCACAAAGGGCGTTTGCCGCGCAAAGGTCATAGCTACGGGTAAAAACACACAAATGGGCAAGATATCGGAAATGCTCACCGATATCGACAGGGAGCCTACTCCCCTGCAAAAGCGGCTCGGGGAGCTCGGCAAAGCTGTCGCCGTGATATGCCTTATCGTCTGCGCCGCCGTTTTCGGGGCAGGAGTGCTCCGCGGCGAGAATGTGTTCGATATGCTGATGACGGGCATAACCATTGCCATTGCCGCTATCCCAGAGGGACTTCCTGCAACGGTGACTATCGCTCTTGCACTGGCTGTCAGCCGTATGCTGAAGCAGAAAGCTCTTGTGAACAAGCTCCACAGCGTTGAGACTCTGGGCTGTACCTCGGTGATATGCTCCGATAAAACAGGCACTATCACCGAAAACAAAATGACCGTCACGGAGCTTTCCACTGTCTCGGCTGACTACTATTTCAGCGGCATGGGCTACCGCGTCAGCGGAGCAGTCACAAAGGGCGGAGACAATATCGCCGTGAATCCAACCGCCGAAAAGTCGCTCACGGAGGCTCTGCGGTGCGGAGTTCTCTGCTCAACGGCGGAGATAAGCACTCAGGAAGTCCCCCAAAGCCGCAACAGAGGAGCTCTTGCAGGCAGGGGCGAATGGCAGGTGACGGGAGACTCCACAGAAGCGGCTCTGCTCATTGCGGCGGCAAAGGCAGGCATAACAAGGGAGTCCCTTTCGGGGAGCTGCCGCGTCCTCGGGGAGTACCCCTTTGACAGCGAAACTCGTTTTATGGCGGTGCTTTGCTCCTGCGGCAGCGACAAGCGTATGTATTTCAAGGGAGCCGAGGAAGTCCTCCTGCCGCGCTGTTCCCAGTATATCAGCGAAAACGGCGCTCCCATGCCTATGAGCTCCGCTGTACGTCGGGAGCTTGCCGAAAAGGCGGCGGAAATGTCAGACCGTGCGCTGAGAGTTCTTGCGCTGGCGATGTGCAGCTCCGATACCCTTGAACCCAGCCGCGGAAATCTGATATTTCTGGGCTTTGCAGGCATGACCGATCCGCCCCGTGAAGAAGCCAAAACTGCCATTCGCAAGTGCGCGGCGGCTTCGGTAAAAACCGTCATGATAACAGGCGACCACAAAAATACCGCCGTGGCAGTTGCAAAAAAGGCAGGTCTGCTCAAGGGCGGCTTGGCTATGACGGGAGCGGAGCTTGACGCTCTCTCCGACGAGGAGCTTGACCGAGTTATCGGCAAATACACGGTGTTTTCCCGTGTCGAGCCCGTACATAAGCTTCGTATCGTGCGGAGCTTCAAACGCCGCGGCGAGATAGTCACCATGACAGGCGACGGCGTGAACGACGCTCCTGCGGTGAAAGAAGCCGATGTTGGCGTAGCTATGGGAGTTACAGGCACTGACGTAACAAAGCAGGCTGCCGACGTGATACTCATGGACGACAACCTTGCCACACTTGTCAGCGCCGTTGAGCAGGGGCGCTGCGTTTATGCCAATATACGGAAGTTCGTGCGTTATCTGCTGTCATGCAACATAGGCGAGGTGCTGACCATGTTCCTCGGCATACTCATGGGTATGCCCGTGGTGCTGCTGCCCGTGCAGATACTTCTGGTGAATCTGGTCACAGACGGGCTCCCTGCGGTGGCTCTCGGTATGGAGCCGCCCGAAAAGGACATAATGAACCGACCGCCGCGGCGCTCTGCGGAGGGCTTTTTCTCGGGCGGTCTCATGTGGAAGATAGTCATTCGGGGCGTGTTCATAGGGCTGTCAACGCTGGCAAGCTTCACCACGGTCATGCGGCTGGGAGGCTCTCTTGAAGCCTGCCGCACCGCCGCTCTCATAACACTGGTGGTGTCGCAGCTGATACACGTTTTCGAGTGCCGCTCGGAGCGCCGCAGCCTGTTCCGCATGAACCCCTTCGGCAATATGAAGCTTGTCATCGCGGTGGTGATATCTGCCGCAGTCCTTGCCGCCGCAGTAATACTGCCACAGCTGCAAATGGTGTTCAGCACCGTAAACCTCAGCACACCGCAGCTGCTGACAGCATTGGGATTCAGCGCGGCTGTGCCTGTGATAAGTTCGATTTTTAGCAAGAAGTAATATGTAGGGGCGGCGTTTCGCCGCCCGTTTTCATATGTTATATGGGATAATGTAGGGGGCGATGCCTACATCGCCCCGTTTGGTTTGGAAATATTGTCGGGCTGATGTGGGCATCAGCCCCTACATATGGTCATTTGGAGTTGTTTCGTTAGTCTCGGGCGACGAAACGCTAACCCATTATGGGACGCCCTCTCTTGCAGGGCGTCCCTCTTTTAAAAACAGTCCACTGGACTGTTTTTAAAATTCACCCTTGCGGAGCGCCTTCGTAACTGCGGGGCGCTGCCCCGAACCCTGCCAGAGGCTCTGCCTCTGGACTCCGCCAAAGGAACACAGTCCCTTTGGAATCCCGTTCATGGGCTCAGCAAGTTCTTTGGCTAAGGGCTCACAGCTTGTCTTTCTGCCTGAACAGCAGCGAAGCTATTAGCCCGAACAGCAATGCCGCTGTCACACCGCCTGCAGCGGCGGTAAGCCCCCCTGTGAATATGCCGAGAAATCCGTCCCTGCCTATGGTCTTTCTTATGCCCTCCGCAAGCAGATGACCGAAGCCCGTCAGGGGCACTGTAGCTCCTGCGCCTGCAAACTCGGCTATGGGCTTGTACAGTCCTACCGCCGATAATACTACTCCCGTAACAACGTAGCCTGTGAGTATCCTCGCAGGCGTTAATTTTGTAAAGTCGATGAGGACTTGTCCCACGGCGCAAAGCAGTCCTCCCACTAAAAATGCCTTTAAAATATCAAGTATCATGCCTGCTCCTTTCTCAGATGAACCAGATGTGATATCGAGGGTATGCTCTCGCCCTGCTGCAATGACATAGGCGACATTAGCGCTCCCGTGGCAGCGAAGAGTATATTTTCAGCCTCGCCGCGCTCCAGCATAGGCAGGAAATTACCGCAGAGCACGCTTGCTCCGCAGCCGCAGCCCGAACCGCCGCAGTGCATATCCTGCTTCTCCACGTCGAATATCATAGCTCCGCAGTCACGGTGCTGAGCGGTTATATCCACGCCCTGCTTCAGCAGAAAGTCCCTGAGAAGCTGACTTCCCACCACGCCAAGGTCGCCCGTGACGATGTAGTCATAGTCCTCGGGAACTGTTCCCGTTGCCGACAGATAGCGCATTATGGTGTCCGCAGCCGCAGGCGCCATAGCGCTGCCCATGTTGTTGATGTCGGTTATCTCAAGGTCGGCTATCTTACCGATACAGCCGCCAACTACGCCGATATTTCCGCTGTCACGGGAGACTATCACTGCGCCCGAGGCAGTACAGGTCCACTGCGATGTGGGAGTTCGCTGACCGCCGTAGGACAGAGGAAATCGGAACTGCCGCTCTGCCGTGGAGAAATGCGATGAAGTCACCGCTGCGGCGTGGTCTGCGATACCGCTGTCCGTCAGCACAGATGTGATGAGAAGCCCCTCTGCCATAGTGGAGCAAGCTCCGTAAAGTCCCAGAAATGGCACGGCAAGCTCCCTGACGCTGTATGCCGAGCCTATGCACTGATTGATGAGGTCTCCTGCGCATATGACGTCGATATCCTCTCTTTGCAGACCTGCCTTGCGCAGCGCAAGTCCCACAGCTTCAAGCTGGAACTGCGTCTCCGCCTGCTCCCATGTGTCCTTTCCGAAGTGGCTGTCCGTCACCACCTCGTCAAAACATTCCCCGAGAGGTCCCTCCCCCTCCTTTTCGCCCACTACTGCGGCGTAGCTGCTTATTCTTATGGGAGTATCCGTGCGGAAAACTCCCCTTGCTATACGTTCTGCCATGCTGATACCTCGCTTTCGGAGATATTATGCGGCATTTTTACGGGAATATACATAAAAACAGCCGCAAAATGCGGCTGTTCACAAGCTATTTGCTCCTGAATCTGTAGAGTACGCTCTTAAAGCAATCCTCATCCTTGAAAAATCCGATCCCAAGAACAATAACGCTGTTATTGTCAAGAACTGCAACGGACTGTATCTCCATATTGTCAGGTATAAGGTCAATGTAATTGATGATATTTTCGTACTGCCAGTCCCTGTCATAAGCGAAAAGCCCGATACCCGAACTCAGGTACAGCAGGTCTTTTCCGTGTCCCATAGTGCCTGCGCATATTCCTGCACTCCTGCTGTTGCAGCCGAAATCCTCCTTTTTTACGCCCGCCTCTCCTTCCAGCTCATAATATTTCTTATATCTGTAATAGAAATACAAAGCGTCACGGGGCGTGTCGGAACAGAAATCAGTGCCTACAAAGCAGAAGTTCCCCTTTGAAGTCATTTTCATAACAGTTGCGCTGTAATAAGGGATATAATTCTCTATTTCGTCCTTTATACTACCGCTTTTGTCGGCAACATAATAAGTTGTCCGCTTGCAATCGTCAAATACAGCCTTAGCGGAGATAACCAGCTCGTTATCCCAGCTGTCCTCGCATTTCAGCCAACATACGGGCTTTTCCTTATCATAGTCTATATCCAGCTTGTTTTCGGAAACGACCTTGCCGTTGGTATCAATCTCAAAGAGTTTGTAGTTCACCCTTGATGCATGGCTGAAAATGTGGTCAATATAGTCCTGAGGCATATTTTCTTCCTCGGCGTGTCCCGGATCTTTTCCAAGGAAGTATTTAGGCTCCACCGCTGTGATGAATATTTTTCCGTCGGTAGTTCCCGTTGCCGAATAATAGGCTGTTTTGCCAAGACCGAGGTCGGGAGTTATCTCCGTGATACTGCCGTCTTTGTCATCAGCAATATACAGCTTCTGTACATCTGCGTCGCCGTATTCCGAAGCATCCGAAACTATCAGGTAACGGCTGTCATTCAGAGCCGAAATTTCGGTGATATCATACATATCTCCCGTACCGTTCACCTCAGAAACCTCGTATTCGCCGCGGGGAAGCTCCTCAAGGACTGATCCTGCGGTGATGATCTCGGCAGGTGTACTTTCCTCGTTTTCTTCTGAGCTGCCGTATTTCTCACATGAGACCGCCAGCCCCGATAAAACAGCCATTGTCAGGACGATCCCGACAAGTTTTTTAGTTCTTATCATGTTATCTCCTTTTGAAACAGGCGTGACATTCGTCACGCCATTGCTTTTATTCTCTGTATCTTATATCCATTAATTCGCGCGTACCTTCGATGTAAACATCTCTGAGGCGCTTTCCTTTTCCGACCTTTTCCTTTATATCGTCCCTGCTGAAATATACAGGCGAATCATCAAAAGACGGATAAGTCCCGACAGCGTCCGCTGTGTTGCTCCAGCTGTCGGAAACCGCTAAGTACTCCACCCTTCCGTCATGGGCGATTATGAAGAACTCCTTGTCGCTGCTGCCAGTATACTCGCTGAAATATTCATGGAATCTGCCAATATCGAATTTATAGGATATGGGTATATCCTCGTCGGAATTTATATTGTTCCAGCCGCTGACATCTCCGCCCTCACTGCTTATCTTTTGCAGAGCCTTATCTGCCGCCTCTGTCATCTCCTCAGCCACCTTGTTCATATCAGCCATTCTGCCCTGCTTTGACCTCCAGCTCATATCAGTGATCACACGCAGCAGCAATACTGCGGCAGCAAGCGCAGCTAAGCAGAGTACAGGTATCCCTATGGCAAACAGCAGGGTATAGCTCTTTTTCTTCTGAGGGGCTGACTGTGTACAGCCGCAGTGTTCGCCGTCATTGAGCGGTCTTTCGCATTTATTGCAGTATTGCATTTCAGCGTTCCTTATCGACATATGTGGAAAGCTTGTATAAAGCGTCCTTATACAGGTCATAGAGACTTGCCTTTTCACCTGCGCTGCCGCCTATGCCGTCGGGATTATACTTCGTTATGTTCCTTGCAGTTCCGCCGGGATATGTACCCACATAACTCTTCTTTGTCCAGCTTTCGGACAGAGCCGTATATTCTGCACAGCCGTCACTAAAGACGATGAAATAATCATAATCCTTGACATCAGAGTAATATCTCTCGAGACCTGCATAAAACTCGCCTGTATCAAAGGGAACTCCGCTGTTTTTACTCTTATCGGAGCTTATGATATAGCGTCCTTTCACATTGATACCGCCCTTTGTTTTTTCATCGAGCTCAACTATCGCTGTATTAGCCGCCTTACAAAGTATATTTGCCTTTGAATTGAAGGACGACTGCTTTGAACGCTTGGTATAGCCCAGCATTGAAGGCACTAATATTGCCATAAGTATCAGAACGAACACGCTGGCTAATGGTATGATTATCGCCAGTATCCACGCATAGCTCTTTTTCGGCGGATTTGCAAGCTGCTGATTGAATGTGGGTACAGGATAGGGCTGGTTGGGATAGCCCTGTGGATATGGCTGTCCGTTATATGGATACGGAGGCGGCTGCATTCCGCCGTTATAGGGCTGACCGCCCTGTGGTGCGGCGCTGTTTGGCTGCTGCACGGGAGCTCCCTGTGCATTGGCAGTACAATTGCAAACCTCGCCCTCCTGTAAAAACTTTCCGCAATTTATGCAATATGGCATTGTCATCACTCCTCGTAATTTCGTTTTTTGATATCATTCCTGAATTTTTCTACAGCGTCATTGTAAATCCCATTCAGAGTATCATTCTTTTTAATTTGCTCTTTTTCGCCCTTCGGAGAATACTTCAAAGGTGAATAAGCTACCGCCGAGCCTGTATACTCGGCAGGATATGTGCCTATATAAGTCTTTTTGTCGTTCCAGCTCTCAGCGGCAGCCGAATATACTGCATGACCGTCCCTGATAACAATGAAATATTCCAGTTCATCGACTTTATCGAAGTAACGCTTCTCTTTTTCGTAAAATTTCTCCACGTCATAGGGAACTGCGATGTTCTTTGAGCTGTCAGAGCTTATGATATAATCGCCCTTTGTATCGACATCGTCCGAATCAAGGTCTACCAAAGAGGAATTTGCCCCCCTGTAGATACTGCTTGCCTTGTTGTTTATGCTCGTCTGCTTTGATTTCTCCTTGTAGCGCGAAAGCGACGGCACGAATATCGCCAGAAAAATCCCCATCAGTACAAGAGTTACTATGACAAAGGGTATGATTATGGCAAGTATCCACTTACTGCTGGGCTTTGGCGGCGGAGGCAGAGCCTGTCCGTCGTAGGCAAACTGATAATTCGGCTGATATGGGTAGGGCTGATTCGGGTATGGCTGTCCGTTCTGAGGATAGCCGCCGTAGGGCTGCTGCCCGAAGCCCTGCTGTGGGGGTATCGGCTGAGGGGACGGCGTCTGCTGCACGGGAGCTCCCTGCGCAGTAGCGGTGCAATTGCATACCTCGCCGTCATCGAGCTTTCTTCCGCAGTTTGTACAATATGGCATCTATGTCACTCCTTTTTGAAGTCGTTTTCTTGAAACATAGCAAACGACAAAAATTTTTGGCGTTTGCTATTTGCCGATACGCACGGAGCAAACGTAAGTTTGCGAATGTGCGAGGCAATTTTTATCATTTATTATAGTGAACGTCAAGTTTTTTTGATGTTTACTGTAATTATATATCATTTAGCAGTAAAAAGCAAGTGCCGACAAAATAAAAAGCGGACAGTTCATCTGTCCGCTTATTTTTTTGCTTGAAAAATGACAAATGTCACTCAAAAAGTGACAAATGACATCTTTAAAACTCCAAATTAAGGTGATATAATCATATCATACCACAAAGGTAAATAATCAAAATGGAGTGATATTATGGTATTATTGATATTTCTTATAGCAAGCATTGCATTAGCTTCACTGGACAATATCATTAGCATTTTTATGATTATAGGCTTAGTCAGCACCGTAATACGCCTTAGAAAACATTTTTCGCACATGGAAAATGACAACATATACTACAGAAATAATGACAACACAGATAATATATTCAGATAATAAAAAATGGCGTCCAATGGACGCCATAAACGGGACGCCGAGGACGGCGTCCCCTACAGAATTATCGTGCGTGGCAGGCGGATAATATCCGCCCCTACAAGCTAAGGGCTAAGGGCTTCATATGTATCCAAGAGTTTTCAGCAGGAACAGCCAGCCCGTCAGGGTGAATGCGCTCAAAAGCGTGGTCAGCATTACCGCAAATGCCGTGATTACGCCCTTGTGTCCCAGATTCTTCGCCATTACAAAGCAGCTTCCCGTTGTGGCGCTTCCAAGCATTACCAGTATGGCTATGAGCTTCTCGCCGCGGAATCCAAGCTTTATTGCTATTGGCAGGAATATTCCGCAGAACAGCAGCAGCTTTATAAAGGCTATGCCCAGCGTTACAGGCAGCTTGTCCTTTGCTTCGCCGAATCTGAATGAAGCTCCCAGCGCTATCAGGGATAAGGGAGTCGCCATATTTCCGAGATATGTCACGGATTTCGACAGTATCACAGGCAGGGGTATCTTCAGCAGCGACCAGCCTATTCCCACGATTATTCCCAGTATTATGGGGTTCGTGGCTATGCTCTTGAATGTGCTGAGGAAAAGAGCCTTTTTGCCCCTGCTCCTGTCCTTGTCGGGAGATGTCAGCGCAAGAACTGTCACCGCCGCTATATTGTAAAGGGGCACTGTTCCCACTATCATCAGCGCCGCCATGGTGGAGTGTCCGTATATGTTGTTGACAAAGGCTATGCCCAGAACAGCCGCACTGCTCCGATAGCTCGCCTGTATTATCTCGCCCCGTTCTGCCCTGTCCCTGAATAATAAGGAGTACAGAACCGCTATGCCTACGCTGAGAAGCGTCGCGCATATGCAGAACAGCACGAATCTGCCGTCCCATACTGCGCGGAAGTCCGCTGTGGACAGATCCATGAACAACAGCGCAGGCAGAAGCGCTCTGAATACGAAGCGGTTTATCTGCGCTGTGGCGTTGTCGTCAAGAAGCTTTATCCTGTGTACGAACCAGCCGAATACCATCATCAGAAATACGGGAACTGTGGCATTAAGGCTGAATATAAGATTTTTCAGAAACAATCTATCACTACCTGTTTATTTTATCGTCGAGCCGTGAAAATAGCAGTCGTATATCACAGCTCCCCTGTATTCTATGGTCTCATAGCCCTGAAACCACTCAAAATCGCCGCTTACTTCGCATTTGTAGGTGTAGTCCCCATCGGAATACTCCTGCGGTCCGCGGAAGGGCTTCTCAAAGGGCACACGAAGAAGAGCTTCTTTGAGGAAATCGCCGCTGAATGGAGTCCCTGTGACTCTACCGACGTAATTCATGCTCCAATAGGGAACGTCTCCTGTCCAGAGGGCTTCTTCACCTGCAAAACGCTCGCCGCCGAGGAATGTATCGAGGTACATGAGGTCGCCCTCTCGGTACTCAAGGTCGTGAGAGCTCGGGCGTGAAGGCGCGGTCTCAGCTCCCTTGCCAGCGTATGTGGCACATTTTGCTCTTATGAGAAACTGAATTATTTCATCTCTTGTCATGATTATAGCTCCTGTTTTTGGTTTGATACTTAATTTTACTCCTTTTTGCCCGTCTTGTCAATATCAGAGAACTATAATTTCACCAACAAGAATGCCGTTTGTATGCGATAAATTGTGCGTGTCAACAAATTTCAACGCAATTTTCTTTCTGTGCTTGACTTTTTCATCGTTTTGTACTATAATAATTTAGTCGCAGGTGACGCCTGCATATTTGTGGCGGCATAGCTCAGTTGGCTAGAGTACTCGGTTCATACCCGATTGGTCGTTGGTTCGAATCCTACTGCCGCTACCACATGGCCCGTTGGTCAAGAGGTTAAGACATCGCCCTTTCACGGCGGAATCATGGGTTCAATTCCCGTACGGGTCACCATTTAGCAATCCCACAGATGGCTTAAAATAGCCGTTTGTGGGTTTTCTTTTTTCTAAAAATCAGGCTTTGGCACTTGTTTGGCACTTATTATCTTTTAACTATTAATCTGGGTATCCGCAGAGCTCTCGCTCTGCGGTACTTTTTTGCTCATAATGCCAGCACCTGCTGTTCAGCTTCGGCTTCGATATCGTCCTCGGCAGGACATTCTTCCTCCGAGCCTATATCATTTGTGAAGCTCAGTGCATTGCTTATTGCATCGCAGTTGCGAGCCTTGGCTTCCTGAAACATATGAGAATACAGGTTCAAGGTAGTTCCTACGACGCTGTGTCCCATATCCGAGGATACTGCTACTACATCAACACCTTCAAATATCAGCAGGCTTGCATGGAGATGCCGCAGCGAATGGATATTCTTGAACGGCACTCCGATACGCTCACAGTAGCCTTTCAGCCACTCGAACGGTGTCTGAGGATTCATCGGAGCTCCGTTCCATTTGGTGAACAGCCTGTCATGGTCTTCCCACTTTGTGCCGAGCTGCTCAGCTTCCGCTTCCTGTTCGGCTTTGAACTGCCTGAGCAAGTTCATTATAGAGACAGGCATCTTGGACACTCGCTTTGACTTTCTCGTTTTCGTGGTATCGGTATAAATGCCCTTTTCAGCGGTATACTGTGATGTGCGGCGGACGTGTATAATGTTGTGTTCAAAGTCGATGTCCTTCCATTCCAAGCCAAGCATTTCGCTGCGGCGGTAACCACTGTATATTGCAAGCAGCAGGTAGACCTGATACTTCATCGGCTCACCTCTCAGGTTCTCATACAGCTTCTTCACCTCATCAATGGTGTAGATCTGCTTTTCGTCCTGTTCCTGTTTCGGCACATATACTCGTCTGCAAGGGTTGTCCGTCAGCATTCCCATGCGTATCGCATAGCTGAATACGTCACTGATAAAGCTCAGGTGATGCACAGCCGTTTTCCTCGACAGCGGCTTGCCTGTGTTCATATTCTTGCCGTTAACAAGCATATCTGTCACGAACTTCTGAACATCTCGGGCGGTTATCTTGTCGAGCCGTTTGTGTCCTATCGCAGGATAGACGCGCTTAGTGAGCTGCCTCATTCTCGCATAGGAAGTAGGTCTGAGATTGACTTTTGCATATTCCTCAAACCACTGCTCTGCGAACTTCTCGAACTTTACAGCCGATGTTATCTGTCCACGCTTGCACTCTTCCTCGAACAGGACAGCCTGACGAGTGAGTTCCTTTTCGATTTGTTTCGGTGTCATACCCGGCTCGGGCTTGTAGCTCTTGAACTGATTACGCTGCTTACCGTCTACGCCGTAGCCGCATGACACTCTTATCTGATACGTTCCTTCCGAACGCTTTCTGATTGTCGCCATATATTTAAAAACCTCCGTTTCAAAACTATGGCGCATTTCCTCCACCGACATTATACCACAGGTCTGCGGAAATGTCTATCAGAAATGCGCCGTTTGTGTTAAAAATCTACTTTACTGATAAAATCGCTCACGCTGTTTCTCCACGGAGGTATCTCAGGAAAAGTTCCTTGTTGATGAGATACTTCTTGCCAGCCATGATGTGCGGCACCTGGTCATTGATGCACATCTGACGGACTCTGTACTCGGTCAGCCCTTCCACAAGAGCTGCCGCCTCCTTTATGGTCAGCATTACGATTTTAGTTTCTGTTTTGTTTTCAGCCATTCAATCATACTCCTTCTATTTGTCTTGTTCATGTTTCCTATGTGATTTGAATTGTTCATTTTCATCATTCCTTTGCTTAGAATTAAAGGGTACGGCTCTGTCCGTACCCTTTCCATTTGATTGTTATTTCAAGTTCTCGCTCCTGCCGAACATCACATCTATTATCAGTTCGGTGCAGTCACGAAAGCCTTGTATGTAGCTTTCCGCTACGATTGTCTCGGACAGCATTCCCTGCATATCCGTTATGTCGTTCAGTAGTTTCTTGTCGTCAGCCGACAGCCTTTTCTCCAGTGTGTCGCACATCTCCAGCAGCTCCAGACTTCGCTTTGCGTAGTCGGAGTCCTTCCTCACATCGTGCTGACACGGTATGACGTTTCCATAATACAGATCCTGCAAATTCATCGCCGCGGTCACCTCCTGACCAACAATCATACCACAGCACTCAGACGAAATCCATTCATCAGACCTGACGAAAACCGGCTGTTGAAACAAAGCACACCTCACAGGACTAACCCATGTGTATTCCGTGAGCTTCCTTGCGCTCTCGTTCCTCGGCAAGAGCTTTGCTGTCAACGTGCTCTCGAGCATACTCGGTATCGTCGGCAGGCTCGTCCTCGATTATCGAAGCCACAGCTGTAACGCCGCCGACAATGCTATCAAGACTGACTGCGATATCACTATCCACTTGACAACTTTCAAGCTGAGCCTGTGCTTGTACTCGTCGAGCTCTTTCAGTTTCGAGCCATACTGCTCGTTCAGCTTCCCAGCCTGTGATACGAGGTCCTTCGCCGCCTGATCCAGCTTCGATACCTCTGCCGTCACGTTCTGTGACGTCTGCTTCTGAATCTCCTTTCCCTGTTCCAGCAGCTGATCGTATATCGTCTGCTGATTTTGTATGTACCGTTCCATCTGTGCGTATGTCATTGTCTCGTCCGTCTGAGCCTTGACATCGAACAGCGTATCTGTCAGAAGTTTCAGCTGCGAGATCAGCGCCAGCCAGTTGTGTTCCTGGACGCAGACCATAGTTGGTATGTCCTGTGCCTCCTCCAAATTCTGCTTGGAGGCTTCTTTCGCTTCTTCGTATTTCGAACTCATACTCCATATTCTCCTTCCTGTATTTTGCTTCGTGAAGTTTGTTGTCGCGGCATTTACGTCCATTCGGACAGGTGTATGTGATGTACTTTCGACTGTCCTCCCGCCGAACATCGTAGCCATACTGCTTCATGTAGAAGCGGAATTGTTTCTTTGACTTTGCTCTTTTCATGACCATGTCTATTGTATTGATGAGATTCATTTTCCAACTCTCACCTCGCATTGCAACTCGATACTCGCCGTTAGTTATACCGTTGCTCTGCTTGTGAATCTCAGGTTTGCTGAGCGTTGTCACTCCATACTTCTGACATATCTCATCGCTGAGCTGCCGCAGGTCTTGCAGTGTGAACTTGTTGGAGTGGTACTTCAGACCTGTCTCGGCGTTCACTGCATTGAGTACGACGTGCGAATGTATATGGTCAGCATCGGTGTGAGTTGCCACCACAACTTCGTTTCCCGGGAAGGCTTTCTCCGCAAACTCAACTGCGATCTTGTGAGCAAGCGAAGGCCCTATCTTATAGCCGCTGGGGTGTGACTGAACGAAGTGATAGTACTTAACTCCGTCAGTCTTGTTGTACATTTCGCGAGTGTTTTTGAATTCCTGATAGGCAGTTGGCAGCGAACAATTGAGAGCCGTCACATACTTCTTGCCCTCGGTCTTGTCATCACGACAGATATAATCGAGACTTTTCTTGCCGCCGCCACCGCCCTTGGTACTTATCGCTGTGACCGTCGCCACTATTTCACCTCCCGAAGCAGCTGACCTATCAGCTCCGTGACCTTCCTGTGCTCGTCGAGGAGCGGCTGAAAATTCACGACGGTCAGCCTGTCCATGTTTGCAAGTGTAGCTATCTGATTGAGGTTGCGACCGATAGCTTTCTGCTGCCGAACTATCTCGTCGATGCCGTTGGCGACAACGATTTTCTTGCCAAGAGCGCACCGCATAACGAAATCATTCAGCTTCAAGCCGTGCCTCTCAGCCAGTTCATGGATACGTCTGCTCTCTTCTTCTGTGCAGCGTATCGCTATTGTGGTATTCTTCTTTCTAATATTATCTACCTCCTGACTTTTGTTGGTGTATGCCTATGAATTGAAGTGGGTTCGGGCTTCTGCCCGACCAGCAAGGCGGCAGGCGGAATGCCAGCTGCTATGCTTGCCAACCCAGTAGGGTTGATTTTTCGCCCCCAGCCTCTGCTCCTGCCCTCTGCGAATAATTCCGTAACGATTCGTCACTGTTTTATTCGCCACACTCGCTCCACGTTGCGCGACAATCGCTTTCACCGCCGCAGGTAGGATAACTACCCGAATTTGGCATCGGCGACAGAAACGGCGCGTTTTGTGCGCTGTTTTACCGTCACCCGAGAGCGTTATACCGTCACCCTGAGATACCTATGCCGTCACCCTCATTTTTACCGTCACCCGCCTCAAACAAAGGTAAATAGACGTTTTCTGAACTTCGGGTGCCGGCATGGTCAGCAATTTCTACCCACAGCAGGCTTCCGTTTTTACTGTCACCCGACTGGTCATAAACGAGTTCCAGTATTCTTGAGCCATGACTTCTGCGCATACTGAATTGCACTCCGTACACTTTTAATTCATCGGTGTGCTGAACAAGATTGCGAGTCATCCAGTTCGGAGCATACTCACGACCGAATCGTTTGTACATAAGCTTGCAGAGTTCAGTCGCCGAACCTGTGAAACGTTTTTCATCGACCATGAGATCATGTATGGCAAAAGAGAAAAGGTCTGGCTGACGTTCAGGCACTTCGTCAACTACATTCCACCTGTGATCGTTGAACTCCAAGCACAACTCCACGTGTTCAATGTCACGACCTGCGCAGTGCAGTTTGGCTTTTTTACTGCCGCGACGCTCTTCGATCATCACCATGATACCGTCGACGCTGCCAATGATACCTGTCGAGCCTGAGACCATATTGAACGGATCGCTGTCATAACACTTGCGCGTATGATGCACGACAAGTATTGCAACTTTCAGCTTATCCGCAAGCGCTTTCAGTACAGAGAGCTCTTTGTAGTCTGAGCCATAGTTGACATCAGTGTTGCACCTGATTTTCTGAAGTGTATCGATAACAATTACTTTCAGATTCGGAAGCTCCTGCTTACTCTTTTCAAGTTCTTCTTCAAGCCCATTGCCAATAGATTTCGCTTCTATTGCGAAGTTGAGATTCTCACATGGTTCGTCTGTGAGTTCGTATATCCTGTTCTGCAAACGAAGGAGGTTGTCCTCAAGACTCAGATACAATACCTGACCAATATTAGTATCGTGCTTAAGGAACTGTTCTCCATTTGCGACCGACATACACAAGTCCAGCGCTAACCACGATTTGCCTATCTTCGGTGCGCCTGCAAGGATATACAGTCCAGGATACATCATTTTGTAGATAATGTACTCCTGCTTTTCCAGCGGTGTTGTCATAATGTACTCGCTGTTGTAGATCGTTAATTCGTTGCCTATAAAACCATCTCCTTTTTATCTTTACACACAGCCGACTGCTTTTTAGTTACGAGCAGTTACCCGCGCGAACTATTTGTGTGGGCTGTGTCGGGCTGATTTCTACTTTCCACAAGTAAAAAAGTGGGAGCAGTATCCTTTATGCAAATTGAACTGTTTTTGCATATGTTTTTGACTGCTCTGAAACGTTTTCCGAAACACAAATCCATTTTTATGAGAACTGACCTTTTCACATAAAATCATGACTGCGACTGCAAACAGCGTAAAATAGAGGCTTGCAGACATTTCCACTCAAAACTGCTATTATGCCAGTTTTGAATGTTTTTCAGTTAGAAATGTGACTTTCGGAATTTAAAAGTGGGAGCAGTATCCTTATTGCATTTTGATGTAGTTTTGAATATATTCTAAGGCTGCAGATCACGAACGGATCAGTACAAAAGTGCGCGACACATCACGGACCTGCTGTGAGCTCACAGTGGTATCCGCCGCACCCTTGTCTGACCGAATCAGAAGCCGTCCGACTGCACATCGGACTCATAGGCAACCTAAATGCTCGGCTGCCCTAGCACACTCCCATTGCCTGCGACGGTTTTATCACGCTCGGACTGTGGCTGAATGTAAGTATCCGTTCCCGACTTTCATCGCTTACTTCACATCTGCGCTATGTGAAACCAGAGATGTTATCGCTCGGCATTCGCGTCATCGCGCATCTCTGGGCTGGTACGGCTCACCGCCCCACCATCGGAAACAACGTAACTCCTGATCCCACATTCAATTTTCAAGTTACTGTTTAGTTTTTAATTGTTCATTTCAGGTCACCTCTTTATGCAGCCGGTTGCGTAATATATATTCTGTTGTATCATATTACACGGTTTGGAGAAGAATGAGCAGGGTCTCTAAATTAAACTCTGCTCGCACTTCATATTAATTCTGTAATTGTATATTAAATATATACTATTACTCTTTCTCGATTATATTATAACACGCTATTTTTATTTGTCAAGGCCTCCATTTTTATTTTGAAACAAAAAGAGCAAAGCCGTCAATGCTTTGCTCTTGATTTGTATACGTTGTATTGATTTCGGCATCTTGCAGAACAGAACTCGCTGCGTATATCGGTGGCATAGAACAGCTTTTCGCAGTGCTTGCAGGAACGGATAGGCTTCTTATCGTTTGTCACTGCTTTGGCGAATGCGAAGTCTATCATTGCTTTCAGCGAATCATACTCGCACAGCAGGTTCAGACCGTTTCGATCGTCTATCTTGTATGTCAGACGTGGAGGTAAAAACTCCGGTAGTTTCGGTTCTTTGAGCATAAAGCTGTACAGGTACTTGAAATACTTCTTTATCCAGTCAAGCGGTTCGCAGTATCTATACTTCCGCAGGAACATTGTCGAGTATATCGGACTGCGGTAGTACAGTCTCAGTTTGCCTTTTTGGTTGGATTTAGACATTATGTCGATGTTATCGAGAGGAAAGAACGTCTTTGCAAATTCGTTCACATCAACTATACCGCTCTCGGTGAAGATATTATCGTGTACGATGACACGCTCATTTTTACCTATATCTGAGCCTGCAATGTCGGGCATGATACCAAGCAGACCGTATTTGTGAACGAAGTCCAGCACCATTTCGTTCTGTCCGAGGTCGTTTTCAGTCAGGTACTTGCCGAGATTAAGAGCGTCAGTCATCATTTCATTTTCGCTCTTTATCGGATCATACACCGCGCCGTATTCGCAGGGAACGATGTACTCAGTGTCGTTTATGCTCTGTATTTCGTATCTCGTATTCTTATGCCAGTGGCTTACTAATAACTGTTCCATACAAGCCCCCTTGTAATCGGTCTTGAAAATGTTCATATTACTTGCTAATTTTATTCTAACACGCTTTTCTTCATTTGTCAAGTCGTTATTCTCGTCGATACAGCAAAACTACCTCAGATCACTCCGAGGTAGTTTCTATTTGAATATCATTTTTTAGTATTCCGACCACGACCTGCCTCTGCTTTCCGTCGTCGGTGCAGGAAATGACAGTGAGGCGATCATCGCCGAAGTCATTCAGTACCCATGTATCAGACGGCTCAACGGTTTTGTACTCCGTGACAACGTACTTATAGCGAGTACGGTTCTTGTCTATGTCTACAAGATACATTTCGTCGCCTATCTGTATCTGGTCAAGGTCATTGAATATCTCTGCATAAATGGTACTGTTGTGTCCTGCGATGCAATAATTACCTTTACCGAGAGCTCCCGTCCCTTCAAAGTGTCCTGCCGACACTTGCAAAGCCTTATTGTCCGTTCCTTCAAGCACAGGAACTTTTATATCCAGTCTTGGTATCTCAAAGTTGATGTTATTATCAAGCAGCTTTCGGAGATATATTTCTCTGCTTATCTTACGATAGCCGTAAAAAGCCAGCACTCCAAAGCCTATTACTATCATGATCACGCCGATAATAAACATCGGCTTTTTCTTTTTTCGCTTCTTTTCCATATTGCTCCCTCATCTGATTTTAATTTATTATACCATTTTTTACGCAGAAGTGCAATATAATGCGAGAGCGCCGCCCGAAAGCGACGCCCTCCTTATGAAACTCATGGAAAACAGCTTAATTAATTATTCTTCTTCGTCTTCTTTTCTGCTTTTCTTGATAAGCCCCATACCTGTGATGCCCATGAGAGCAGCCAGTCCTGCAAATACCTTGTGGAATCCGGACATACCTGTCTGCGGCAGAGTCTTATATGCAGATTCAGCCTTTGTAAGAACGGTATAGTTTGTAACAAGAGCCTTCTGCTCATCAGTGAGTGCATCATAAGCTGCTCTTGCAGAAACTATCTTGTTTTCGCAATCGTTAGTCTTCTTTACCTTACCTATCGCATTGATAAGTGCAACGACCTTATGCACATGAATGTTGCCGCTGTGGTTATGCCCGTCCGGGTGGGTGCAGACAAGGGCCTGGTGGCCGGGAAAATGCTCTTTACAGAATTGTTCCCCCAACGCCTGCGCCCGGTCTACGGTCA
>Ga0129313_1000384_pt1 | contig 39229 bp, 30 predicted proteins | sample O1105metagenome_FD_94436 | JGI IMG/M metagenome (GOLD analysis project Ga0129313, IMG submission 94436) | Orangutan group fecal microbial communities from fecal samples from Wisconsin, USA - O1105 metagenome | ecosystem: Host-associated > Mammals > Digestive system > Large intestine > Fecal...
ATTTCAAGGTGATTTTACAGGCAAAATTACAGGCAATTGAACAGAAATACCGCTGAACGTAAAAGGACGCAAGGCGGTATTTCGCATTTTATGCCGAAATTTTTTTATTACCATTTAAGGACTTTTTAAACTCTGATATGTTATCATAGTATCAAACGATCACCACAAAGGAGATAGCTATGTTTTTTAAAATGCTGAAAAGTGACCTTAAACGAAAAAAAGGTCTGAATGTGATACTGTTCATATTCATATGCGCAGCTTCGATACTTGTTTTCTCGGGTTCGGTGCAGATATTCTCCAACTTTACCCGCGAAGCCACTGCAAAACGGCTGTGCAAAAGCTCCGATACCCAGTTCTGGCTGCTTTCCGAGCGCTTCACCGAAGAAGATCTCAGCAGCAGGATATCCGGGGCTCTCAAAAAAGAGCCCGATGTCACCGACTGGAGCACGACCAAGATAGCAAAGATATCCGAAACTGCTATTGAGTACCCCCACAATGACCTACACGAGAACAGGTATATGTTCATGCTGAAATTTCAGGGGCTCACCACCATGCCGCGTGAGCATGACCTTGTATACGATCTCAACGACCGCCCGTTCTGCGTTCCAAACGGCTGTATCGCCATACCTATCGAGGTGCAGTCCACCTTAGGCGTCAAGGTCGGCGACAAGGTAAAATACACCAAGCCGACAGGCGAGGTCTATGAGCTGGAGATATGCAGCATATTCAAGGACAACATGGACAGCAACGTTGTGAGATACATCGTTTCCGACGCAGATTATGAAGTCCTTACCGAAAATCATATCAACTCCTACATAGTATACAATATACAGATGAAGGACGCCAACGAGGAAAGCATAGCCGACCTTAAGGAAAGGCTGTACAAGCAGGACGTCCCCGTGCTCAGCATAGTTTCAAGCTCAAGCATGAACGACGATGTGATATTCATGGAGATAATCTCGGTATTCGTGATAATAGTCAGCGTTTTCCTCATACTGATAATTTTTATGACCATACGCTTCACCATGATAGCCGACCTCAAGAACGAGGAAAAGGAAATAGGCATGATGAAGGCTCTGGGCGTGGATTCGTTCAGCTTCCGCTGGCTCTTTGCCGCTAAGTACATAGCCTTTGCCGTAATAGGCGGCATTGTGGGAATAATCGCAGGTCTGCCCATTGCAGGAGCATTTATAAATATGTTCGGTCCCGACTGCATACTCCCCGAACGCTGGCAGATGATACTAATCGGCGTGATATCCGTTATCGCCATAATCATAATGATGATAGCGTTCTCACTCATCGTGATGCGCAGGATAAACAAGATATCCGTAATAGACGCCATTCACGGCGAGAACCGCGGCGAGCGCTTCAGCAAGCGCTTCCCAATGTTCCTCCACAGAAGAAAGAAAATGTCCGTGCCGTTTTTCATTGCACTGACGGATATACTCATGCGCTTCAAGCGCTATATCTTCCTGCTCATATCCTATTCCCTCGGAATAGTGATAGTGCTTCTCGGATTCAACGTCCGAAACAGCGTAATAAATCCAAAATACACCTCCTACTGGCTGTACAACAACCTTGATTTCTCTATCCGCTGGAACGAGGAGCTTCAGAACGATATATTCAACGAAGCCCAGAACACAGGCATTTATTATGCCGATATAGTAAACAAGAGGCTTGCCGACGCCGATATTCCTGCGCATTTAGACTCGATGTACGCAACCAGAGGCTATATGAAAATAGACAGCAAGGAAAAATTCTTTGATATACTCTGGAAAAAGGGCGAAGTAGAGAAAAAAATATACCGCAAGGGCGGAAAAGTGCCAAAGCTTGCCAACGAAGCCGCAATGAGCGCCTATACCGCAGGAAAGCTCGGCATAAACACAGGCGATGTGATAAAGGTATTCATACAAGAGAACAACGAAGACAAAACAGGCTACGTTGAGAACGAAAGAGAGTTAGTTATAACAGCCCTGATAGATTACATGGAGGACGGAGATCCCATTATCATCATGGGCAGCGAATATGAGGACGGCTTCAGGCGGAGCTATTACTTCACAGGCTACACCATTGACGCCCCCGAAGCTGAAAAGCCTGCCGTAATAGCCCGTATGAAGGAGCTTTTCGGCAGCGAACAGGTCGTTGACGGCAAACAGGATCTTAAAAACTCGGTAAAGCAATTCGACACACTGTTCATGCTGTTTGAATACGTGGTAGGCGGAGCTATAGTGCTGATACTCGTACTCATAACCTACCTTTACATGAGTATTTTCGTTGCAGAGGAGGTTCCCGAGACCGCACTGCTCAAGAGCCTCGGATTCCGCAATATCTCCATAAAGGCATGGTATCTGCTTAGAATGGTGATACTTCTTGTATTGTCCATAGCTCTGGGAGAACTGTATCTGTGGACACTGGGCACGATATTCTTCGGAAGCTTCATGACGCAGTACGAGGTAACAGGTATGAAGCTCTATTTCGAGTTCCCTGTGAGCTTCATAGTGATACCGCTGATAATCACGTCGGCAGTGCTCTTCACGACCATAATCAATCTCAGAAACATAAAACACATCGGTATCTGGAAGATATCCGAGGAATAACGGAGGCGTTCAGATGAACAAAGTCTTACAGGTAAAGGACCTGTGCAAAACATATATAATCAAGAAAAACAGCAACAACGTGCTGAGAAATATAAACTTTGAGCTCGGCGAGGGCGAATTCGTCACCGTCATGGGACCGAGCGGAAGCGGCAAGTCCACCCTGCTCTACACCGTCAGCGGCATGGACGAGATGACCTCGGGCAAGGTCAATTTCAACGGACGTGATATAAGCTCCCTCAACAAAAAGGAGATGTCAAAGCTCCGCCTTACGGAAATGGGCTTCATATTCCAGCAGATGTACATGATGAAGAAGCTCTGCGTGTTCGATAATATCGTGCTCCCCGCCTATCAGTCGGGAATGTCGAGAAGCGAAGCCAACAAACGTGCCGAGTCCCTTATGCGCAGGCTGGATATCATTGAGACTGCCGAGCATGAGGTGAACGAGGTCTCAGGCGGACAGCTCCAGCGTGCCTGCCTTTGCAGAGCCCTTATCAATGAGCCCAAGGTCATATTCGCAGACGAACCCACAGGTGCCCTCAATTCAAAGGCTGCGGCAGACGTAATGCGCGAGCTTGTGGCTGCAAACCGCGACGGCACAAGCATAATGATGGTAACTCACAGCATAAAGGTAGCAGCCATGAGCGACAAGGTGCTGTACCTCATGGACGGCGACATACAGGGCGAGATAGAGCTGGGCAAGCTCACAGACGAGGCTGAGCTCTCAGGCAGGGAGCGCCGTCTGGGCAGCTGGCTCATGGAGCGCGGCTGGTAAGGAGAGTAATATGAAAAAGAACAGATTCTTCCCTATCCTTGCTGCCGCCGCCCTGACATTATCGGCAGCCGCAGGCTGCGGACGCAGCGGCTATGACGATTTCACATTTCCCGAGCAGGGACCGAGCACTCTCCGCCCCGTATCAGACATCTACATCGACAATCACTATGAGGGTACAGCTCCCACAAAGGAAAAGACAGTCAAGACCGTGAAAAGCGACGACGGTCTATGCGTTATCGAGTGCAAGGACAGCTACTTCGACGTAACTCTCGACTACGAAAAGGGTACTCCCCAACAGGTGGGAGCAGCCTACGGAAAGACCATTCTCCTTGCCTATCCCGATTACAGAGAAATGTGCGAGGGCTACCTCTATGAGAACATAAAAGCCGCCTTTTCTCATCTAAACGGCGATTATTCGGGCATAAAAAAGCGCTCCGACGCTTTTTACAGCGCTCTCCCCGAGACCTACAGGCAGGAGCTTGACGGCTTTGCAGACGCAATAAGCGGCGATTCCGAGGGCTTCACCGAGGACGGGATCATCAGCCGCGACGAAGCCAAACTTTTGCAGTTTGTACCCGATGTACTCAGAAATACCGCCTGCAGCGCTCTCTCCGCCAACGGAAATGCCACAGCTTCGGGCGAGCGCATCACCGCACGTCTCCTTGAATGGCAGCTGGGCACCGAAAACCAGATATGCAAAGCCCACACCCTTGTGCATATGAAGAACGGCGAAAAGAGCTTCACTTCCCTGTCCTATCTGGGATTTCTCACCATACTCACCGCCGTTAACAACGACGGAGTAATGCTGGGAGAGCTTGACGTGGGCAGCGGTTATATGGTAAAATATACCTGTGAAAACAAGACCAGCTATACCTACGGCATGAGATATGCCCTTGAGAACTTCACTACCGCAAGAGAGGCGGCGGAGTACCTCACGGAAAACGCCTACAGCTATCCCTACAGCGTCAACGTTATTGCCACAGACAAAAACGAGGCTCTCGTTGCGGAGCTCTTTACAGTACGCGACGACCAGAAGCCCGAACCCAGTGACGATCCCGATGAAGAGGAAATACAGATAATCGGCACTCCCCTGATACGCGACAGCTCTTCAGAGCTCCACAGGCAGTACACATGGGAGGACAGCAATTACATCTGCGCAGTCAACTGCTTCGTCACAGCGGATAATCTCAGGGGTTTCGATCGGGATGAAAACAATCTCATCAGGTGGCAGCGCTACAAGCAGCTCTTCTGCGGCAAAAAGGATATCACCATTGACCGCTTCAAGGAGCTTATGACCTGTGAGAGCACCGACAACGACCTTGACCGCATACGCAGTGACGGACTGGTGCATATGTTCATAGCAGACTACTCCACCGAGACAATGCAGGCTGTACTTACAGGCGCAGACGGCGTGGAGGACTCACCCGAGTTCATAGACTTAGGCAGCTGGAAATGATACTTACCAAAGGACATGAAAACCTATGACCGACATTCTTATTATCGAAGACGATCCCGAGCTCGGTCAGCTCGTACATGATTTTATAATAAAAGAGGGCTTCTCGGTAAGGCTTTGCGAAGCTGCCGAGGAAGCCCTTGTGCTGCTTAATGAGGAGGATTTCCGACTGGTGCTGCTGGACGTTATGCTCCCACGTATGAACGGCTACGAGACCTGCACTGCCATACGCAGCAGCCGCGATATACCAATACTTATGATGAGCGCCATAACCGACGAGGACAGCAAGCTCCTCGGCTATGAAACAGGAGCTGACGACTACATCGACAAGCCCTTTTCGGTAAAGGTGCTGACCGCCAAGATAAAGGCTCTCATTAAGCGCAAATCCGCCGATACAGAAAGCAGTACCGTCAGCTGCTGCGGCATAATCCTCGATCCGAATTCCCGTATAGTAACCCGTAACGGCAAGGAGCTGAAGCTCAACGCCAAGGAGTTCGAGCTGCTCCGCTATCTCATGGAGCACAAGGGCGAAGCCGTCAGCAAGGAGCAGCTTTTCAACGCCGTATGGGGCACGGACTGCTTCACCGAGCCAAGCACCGTCAGCGTTCATATACGCTGGCTCCGCGAAAAACTTGAACAGGATCCAAATTCCCCACAGCTCATACGTACCGTGTGGAAGGTGGGCTACAAATTCGGTGACAGCCCATGAAAAAGTTTATCCGCATACTGATGATAATAACCGCGGTATTCGCGGTGCTGATAATCGGCTTCAATATCGGGTTCGGAAATGTCATGAGAAATCAGCTGAAAAGCCGTAATGTTGCCGTCAACAGGATAAACCAAGAGATATCCGACGCTGCCGCGGAAAGCGAAGCTTCTCCGTCCGAGATAATCAGCGATAGAAAAGCAGAATGGCAAAACACATACGGAAACAGCGCTCCCGAGAGCATAGTTTTTATCCCAATAACAAGCAGTGACAGCGTGTTCTACACTTCCGTTGACAAACGCTGCGCAGTTTGCAGTATTTACGGAAAAGACGGCAAGCTCACAGGCTTTGTACAGTACGCCTACTCCGACGATATCTTTCAGCGCATAAAGCTTGCAGTGAATATCATGCTTATTGTATGCTTTGCACTTCTCACAGGAGCTGTACTGTTCATTCACTTTGCAGTTTTCAAGCCATTCCGCAGGCTTTCCGACTACCCCGAGAGACTGGCGCGGCTCCGCGATATACAGAAGCTCCCCGAGAGCAAGAGCCGATATTTCGGCAAGTATATCTGGGGCATGAATATGCTTACGGACGTCCTTGCAGCCAGCAGCCACAGGATACATATCCTTGAGGGCGAACACCAGAAGCTTGTGAGCTCCATTGCCCACGGCGTAAAGACTCCCGTGGCGAATATACGTCTTTACACCGACGCAGTGAGAACGGGGCTTTACTCAGATACGGGAATGTCCTCGGAGATAGCGGATAAGATAGACAGCAACACCGCCAAGATAGAATCAATGGCGGCGGAGCTTATGACCGCTTCTGAGGCAACAAACGACGGCTATGATATAGAAAAGAGCTTATTTCCTCTTTCGGAGCTTGCAGACCTTATCCGCAGCAAATATACGGACAGAATGGCGCTTCTGCGCATACCCTTTACCGTGGAATGCGAGGGCTCGCCTATCATGGAAAGCGACAAGTACGCCCTGTACCGCGCGGTTAGCCAGCTCCTTGAAAACGCACTGAAATACGGCGACGGCAGCGGCATTACGGTTAAGCTTATGAAGCAGGACGAGGCTTTCAGCATATCCGTCCGCGACAAGGGCGAGCTGCTCCCCGAGAACGAGCTGCCCTACGTGTTCAGAAGCTACTGGCGCGGCTCAAACGCCGCTGACAAAAACGGCTGCGGCATAGGGCTTTACGTCGTCCACGAGGCCGCAAAGGCACTGGGCGGCAGCGTCCATGTGCGGCGTATCGAGGAGACCTCGGAAATGGAGTTCGTGATTTTTATAGAGCAGTGACGAAAGCCGTAAGGGTTTACCTTATGGCTTTTTTAGTTATTAGTAGGGGCGGATATTATCCGCCCGTGAATAACGAAATAACTTCAAATAGCCATGTGTAGGGGCTGGCGTCCTCGACAGCCCGAAAAAGCATTAACAGTTCCAAATTGGCTAACGACTGAAAACATAATTCTCAATTCTAAACACCGTATTGACAGCAGAAAAAGAATGTGCTAATATAAGTATGTAAAGAGAAATTTGTCAAAATAATAAAATATCTGTCGAACCGTAACACTTGGACTTACCTGCCCGATTGTTTCTTATGAAAGCTTTAAACCGCGCAGATACGCTTCTGTGCAAAGGAGGATAAAAATGAAAAGGATATCAAAGATAACTCTCATACTTATGGCAGCCGCTTCAATGACAGCCTGCGGCAAGGTTGGCGAGCGTTCAAGTCTCCCTATCCCACAGCAGCCTGCGGCAACTGTCACCGAAGCAGCCACAGGCACATCTGCCGAGGAGTCCACGACTGCTGCCGATACTACAACTACCGCAGCTGCTGACAGCTCCGAGACTGTGACCACAACAGCCGCAGACACAGAAGCAGCTACAGAAGCTCCTGCTGCAAATACTGCCGCTGGCAGCTCTGATAATACCGCAGCCGCACCTGCTCAGCAGCAGAGCGCTCAGACTTCCTCATCAAGTGATAATTACGGACCTGCGCCTGTGCAGTATGATGACTCGCGTCTCACCTACATAAACGGTGTGCTCATTGCAAACAAGAGTTACAGCCTGCCTGCGGACTTTGCTCCCGGACTTGACTCCACCTGCTATAATCAGTTCTGCAAGCTTTCAAACGCAGCCGCTCAGGAGGGACTTAACATCTACCTTTCATCGGGCTTCCGCTCATATGATTATCAGGCTCAGATATACAACAACTACGTTGAACGTGAAACAATAAACAATAATGGCGACGCTGTAAAAGGAAAGCAGATAGCCGATACTTATTCCGCACGTCCGGGACATTCAGAGCACCAGACAGGACTTGCTATCGACGTAAACCAGATAGATGACAGCTTTATCGGAACTCCCGAGGCTATATGGCTTGAGAACCACTGCCACGAGTTCGGATTCATACTCCGCTACCCACAGGGCAAGCAGGACATCACAGGCTATCAGTATGAATCATGGCATATCCGCTACGTAGGAACAGACCTTGCAACTCAGATACACAACAGCGGACTCACACTTGAAGAATACTTCGGAATTGATTCTTATTATCACTGATAAACCCACGGGCGGCAAGAAATACTCTTGCCGCCCTGTTTTTATGCTCCCCTTCCCTCGAAATTTAAATGAACTTTTGTAAGTATCATGCTGAACATCAGACACAATATGTCAATTTCGGCATTTTTCTATGCAATATAGCTATTTTTCATTGACATACATATATATTAGTGTTATACTGTTATTATGGATATTATATCCAATTCATTATGGGAGGAGTAATGTACTATGGGAAAAATGAAAAAACTGTCTAAGCTTACCGCAGGTGTTCTCAGCTTTGCACTGGCTATGGGAGCTGTGGGAACATTTCCGCCGTGCGTCAGCAGAAATCAGGCTTTGGCTGCTGCCCCCGGATATGCAAGCGAGACCGCATATGAGGTAACGATACCTGACGCTTATATCAACAGGATATACACCTATGACGATGTTGAAGACCTGTCACAAGCCAGTATTTTAAGGCTTACTGTTATTCCTAAGAAAACCGACTATTACGATTATTACGATGCTATTGAGATATCTTTGTACTCTCCTTATATCAGAAGCAATACACTGGACGAGCTTGACACGGAGTTATATGAAAAATGGGACAGCACTATCAGATACTGTGATATGTTCGGTCAGGACGACATCGTTACGCTTAAATTCACAACCTATGATAAGGAACAGGCTGACGCTTTGAAGGCTGAGCTTGAAAAAGAGGGCGGCTACTGGGGCAGCTCATCATCATCAAAATATGAATTTGAAATGGACTTTATCTCGGGCGTAAGAGGTCTTAGTATACACTATTACGGCGATATCAACGACGACGGAGTTGTTGACAGCTTCGACTCTATCACCTACAGAAAGCAGCTTGCAGGAACTCTTAAAACCGAGCTCACAGAAATACAGTTACTCAACGGTGATGTAAATATGAACGACAAGATAGACGAGGAAGACTTTAAATTGGTACAGGACTTCCTCCTCGGAAAAGCCAAGGAAATAAACGGCGCAGGCGAGATAGGCAGCGTCCGCCTTGACAACACCGTTGATGTTAAGGCTTCCGAGGGCAAGGTCACTGACGCTGAGTTTGCTGCCGCTGAAATGAAATTCGGCGTGGATATACTGAAAAACAGCTTCGATCCTACCAAAAAGGACGAGGAAAATCTCCTTGTATCGCCGATGTCTATATCAGCTGCCCTTGCTATGACTGCAAACGGCGCTGACGGCGAAACAAAGGCTGAAATGGAAAAAGTCCTCGGCAACGGTCTTACTCTTGACCAGCTCAACGAGTATATGGCTTACTACATAAGCAAGCTGCCAAACGAGAAAAAGCAGAAGGTAATGCTTGCGGATTCTATCTGGTTCAAGGATAAGGAAACCTTCAAGGTATATGACGAGTTCCTTGAAAAGAACAAGAAGTTTTACAATGCAGAGCTTTACAAGGCTGCCTTTAACGATGATACAGTCAAGGACGTAAACAGCTGGGTAAACAGGAATACTCAGGGCATGATACCCTCACTCCTCAAAAACGGCGACCTTACGCCTACAGATGAAAAGGAAATACTGATGATGCTCATCAATACCCTTTACTTTGAGGCTGAATGGTCTAACCCGTATACGAGTTCAAGAGACGAAAAGTTCACCGACCTTAACGGCGATGAGCACTCTATTAAGGCAATGCACAGCCAGGAGCGCTACTACTACGACCTCGGTGACGCAGACGCTTTCAAGAAGCCATATGCTGGCGGCAAATACAGCTTCGTAGGTATTATGCCAAAGGAAAAGGATATCGTAAGCTATGTAAAAGACCTTGATGCCGAGAAGCTCTTTGAGGGACTCAAGGAATATGAGGATCCAGAAAAGATAGAGCTCAATGTTATGATACCAAAGTTCAAGTATCAGTACAGCAAATCAATGACTAAGGTACTTATAGATATGGGTATGCCGACTGCATTCGACTGGCGTAATGCTGACTTCTCGAAGATAAATGACCTTTCAGTTGAGGGAGCAGATCCCCTTTACATCGACGATGTTCTCCACAAGACCAAGATAGAAGTCACCGAAAAGGGCACAAAGGCAGCTGCTGTAACAGCTGTTATGATGGCAGCAGGCTGCGCTATGCCAGAGCCAAAGAAGGTAATCAATATCTACCTCGATAAGCCATTCGTTTATATGATAGTTGACGAGAACAACGTTCCGCTGTTCATCGGCGCAGCTACTCAGCTCGAAGAGAAATAAGCGGTATCTGAATACCTCTAAGTTAACCTTTATACTGATGTAAAATTTATGTTTTATTATCGGGGGAAACCTTTCTGAGGAAAGGTTCCTCTGACGGAGGCGTGCCCCTCTGTCACTGCGTGACATCTCCCCGCACTGCGGGGAGTCACCCCCGAACCCCTTTCCAAAGACTTTTATCTGTTTTTTTCTCAGATAGGGCGCTCCTGCTTTTTGCAGGGCTTTTTTATTATATAGAGCGCCCTATCTGAGAAAAAACAAAACGAAAGTTTTAGGGAGAGAGTTTGAGAGAAGCCCCTTTTTCAAAAGGGGTTCTCTCAATAATAAGCATAAACTCTCTACATAGGTATCAAGGTCAGCTCAGTGGTATTTTAGTTATGGCTTATCACTCGTCAAGCACGAATACTGAGCCGCTCATGCGGTATGGTTTATCATTTACAAATACATTGCCGAAATACCAAGAAGAAACGTTCTCGCAGAGTGACATATACACGTCCTTGGTAATAAATGCAGAAGCTGTATTATACAGTGGTATAAGGTTTGTATTTTTGGCATTGATATTTGCGTTTGCATTCTGGACCATTACATCAACAGACTGCATAACGTCACTTGCAAACATCATACTCTTATTGCCGCCTGATGTGGAGCTTGAACCGATATACACCAATACCGTTTCCTCGTCCTCGGTCAATGTATTTACAGCCTTGCAGATGATGTACTTGTCGCAGAGATTTGCCGCAACATATGGGCTGTCGGAACCGTTTACTCTATAGGCGCTGATAATCATTGTATCAGTTCCGATCTTTTCAAACTTTATAACAAGCTTGTTTGCTGTTCCCGAAGGTCCTGCGATATGATAGCTTGTTGTTCCGAACATGATACCTATTGAGGTATAATTGCTGTTGCCGTTATAAACATAGATACCGAATCTTCTGTCCTCATCTATACAGAATTTCGTTCCGCCTGTGACTGTCTCAACAGCCGTCCAGTTCCATGCATCCGTCATGTCGGCTACGATAGTCTCATATGCACCGTGAGAGCTTGAATATGCCTTATCTATAACTATTGTTCCCATGTATTATTCCTCCTCTATTGTTCCTGTGATCATACTCACATAGTTATTGAAAAGGGCGGTCATATTTCCTGCGGCAAAAGAGAATCCGCCAAGCTCTGCTTCGCCGATATACTGCTTTACCTTGCCCTTTTCATCATAGACAAAATACACCTTGTCAGCGTCCTTTTCGGCAAGATCGTCAAAGTCCTCCTTGCTTATCTGTTCAAAGGAAAGACCGTTGAGACGCTCCTCCGAAAACACATCGGAGCTGTCAGCCTTTGCAAGCAGTCTGTCTATTTCAGGACCGCTGTAGGCTCCGCGATAAACTGCCATTATGTTCCCTCCTTAAGAAGATACATCTCGGTGCTGCTTGTGCAGTACCTTTTGTTTTCTGTGGTAAAATAGCACCTGCGGATACAGGATCGGTCAGTCAGAAGCTTGACCAGCTTGAATGTTTCATAAAGACCTTTCATTGATACTCCTTTCTGTAAATGGATTTTGATGTGAAGCTTTGGAAACGCTTTCATATATACTCCCAAAAGCGCATTTTTCAACGCGAACACGTTGAATTTCAGAAAAATAATTTTTCGATTCGTAGGAACAAACAAAAACGCAGTTGGCTTGCCAACTGCGTTTTAAGCAAATATAACAAAGATTTTTTATAGGGGTGGATAATATCCGCCCCTGCTTAGTTTTTCTGTAAATATGATTCAGCTGTCAAGCTCTGCGATAAATTTTCTCATTTCTTCTTCTATCTTTTCAGTTTCGTGTTCTGCTACATTATGTCCGCAGTCAAGCTGTATTACCCTCGAATTTGTAAGACCGTCTGAATAGTCGTTCATGGCGTCTATCCAAAGCTTTCCGCTTGTTTCCTTGCCGTCAGACAGGAAAAGCAATGTAGGGATATCAGGCTTATCAGCGGAATTTATTTCGTCGATAGCGTCAGCAAGATGATCTCCCTCATCTGCTACGTCCTTGTTAGCAAACTTTCTGAAAGCAAGTGCCTTGTATATATCCTTTTCGCGGTCTGAAAAACTCTGAGAAACATTCTTGTCTGTAAGAATGAGTCTTCCGACACCTGATTCCCTGAGGAATTTATAAAAAAGCTCCATACCCTTGTCATCGTCATTAAGGTTTTCTTCTGTATAAGCCTTTGGAGTGCTCATATCCAATCCAACTATCGCTTCAACTTCATCGGGATACTTCTGCGCCCATAAAATAGCTTCTATTCCCGACATAGAGTGCGGACAAAGTACATAAGGAGCTTCTATGCCTGCCTTTTTCAGAGCTTCTCTGTCCTGACGAAGCAATGTGTCAAAATCCCTGTCACCGTCCACAACATCACTGAATCCGTAGCCAAATTTCTCTATGACCGCTATTTTATAGGTATCGCTCAAACGTCTGTACAGCAGACTGTAATCAAGTATCGGCGAGACCATTCCTGCGCCTGCCATAATGACGATAGTGTGTTCACCCTCGCCCTCGGTGTAGATACTCATATTATGCCCGTCTACCTCAACCATTTGTCCCAATGGTTCAAGATACTTCTTCTCTTTTTTAAGCATTATCCTGTGATAAACAAACATTATCAGCAGAAATACCAGAATTATGATAAGCAGACCAAGAAAAAACTTACCTATGATTTTTAACGCTTTTTTCATATTACAATAATCCCTTCAACGGTAAATAATGAACTGTACGCACAGGCAAAACGCTTGTTATTCAATCTATATCATCTATATCATGTTCGTTTGCTTCTGCGCTTTCAAGATTGGCTATTTCTGCGCAGAGCTTTCTTGTAGTCCCGTTGTCAAATTCAATGGTAACTACTGTGTCGCCCCCCAGCGGCAGTGTGTCGGTGACCGTTCCTGTGCCGAATAACCGGTGTCGGACACGGTCGCCTTTTTTTATTTTTGTGTGGTCAAGCATGACTTTCAGCGCGAAACATTATAGTTTACCGTCTTTGAGCCTACGCCTGTATCTATATCTATTTTGTACTTGCTGCCGCTGCCCACAAAGTCGCTCTCGGGATTTGTGAGGTTTACGACTATCTCGCCTACGCCGCCGTCAATGTCGATATCGCCGTTTACTGTGCCTGTGAAGTTCAGCTCTCCTACGCCCTGATCTGCGTCCAAGCCGCCGAGAACTGCGCTTGAAACGACTACCTCGCCTGCTCCGCCGTCGATATTAAGCTTGCTGCTGCACTTGATGCCATTTACAGTTACCTGACCTGCTCCGCACTCCAGATTGCCTTCCTCACAGTCGATATCCTCTAATGTAACATCGCCTGCTCCGCAGTCAACTCTGAATTTGCCGCACTTGAAACCAGCCATATCTGTCTCGCCTGCCCCAAGGTCGAGAACAAAGCTTTCGTACTCCTTATCAGGGAGCTTGATATCTACAACGGCATTGTTGCTATCACTGCCGTTGAGCCAGCTCGGAAGCATATAGAAGTGTATCTTCTTCTCGGAAAACTCAGTTGAGAATGTATCGCCCCTGACGCCTGCTGTAAAGCCCTCGGGCACGTTCTTAGCCTCTACATATATCTTGTCGTCATTGCTCTTGCTGACTGTAAGGTCTGCCCAGCCTATCTCAAGGTTGAACCTCTTTACGTCAGCTGCGCTGTAGCTCTCGCTGAAATCCTTTATCTTTGCGTATTTCTTGACATCGGTATTGTTGAAAAGGATAATTCCGATAACCAGCAGTGCTATGCCTACCAGCACGAATGATATCCATACCCAGTTGCCGCCGCTCTTCTTCTGAGGAGCTGCTGCCTGAACTTCCTGTGTTACCCCATTATTATTCTCATACATTTTCTTTTCCTCCCTTTTTGAATAATCCGCCTACCCATGTGAAAAGCTTCTTTATGCCTCTTCCGCAGGCAGGGATCGCTGCTCCGAATACAGGCTTGCAAAGAAGAATCACAAGTCCTGTGATGATAAGTCCTGCACCTAATGCCATAAGTGCTACTGACGGCGCTTCAAACAGCGCTGCGATACCGCCTACGATAAGACAGATACCTGCTGCGATGAACGCAAATATCAGTGAGAAGAGCACTACGATAATTACGAAAAGCATTACTACTGCCACGATAAGTACAGGCAGCCATATGGGGAATGTAAGCACTCCGATGATAATGCTTGCTGCTATCGCTCCGCCCGAAGGCTTTTTCTTCTGCTGCGGCTGAGGTGCCTGTGCAATGCTCTGCGGTACAGGCGGCGGAGGCGGTGTGATACCGCTCTCGCGGAGTATATTCACTGCTACGTCCTCGGGAGCTCCCATAGAAGCGGCAGTCTCCTCTTCCTTGCCGAAGCCTGCGTCCATGAATACTTCCTCATAATATGTAAGCGCGTCGTTTATATCCTCGACAGGCATTCCGCCTCTTTCAAGGCTGTTCCTTAATCTGGTAAGAAATTCAAGTTTGTTCATTGCTTTCAGCTCCCTCATTCAATAAAATACTGTCTATCTTCTTTTTGTGACTCCGCCATTCCTCTCGGTACTCCTCCAGCGAATCATTGCCCTGCGGCGTTATCCGGTAGTACCGCCTGTTCCTGCCCATGAACTCCTTATCATAAGTTTCAAGGAGCTCGCCTTTCTGCAAGCGTCTGAGGACGGGATACAATGTTGATTCCGAGATGTCCACAGCCTTTCGCAGATACTGGGTTATCTCATAGCCATAGGTGTCATTGTTCTGAACTATTGAAAGCACCATAGCGTCGAGAAGCCCTGCGTTGATAGAAAAACCCATAGTCATTCTCCTTTCATATTCAGTTATGCTGCTTGAACTTGTTTTGCCTGCAATATTTTATTGGCTCCAATATTCAAGCTCTGACAATATTATACGACGTATAATATTATTTGTCAATACAATATTGTGATTTTTAGCAACATTGTATGTTTGCACAGTGATGAGCTAAAACGCAAGGTGTCAACATGGTAAATATTAACAAAAAGCAGTAAAAATGTAGGGGCTGGCGTCCCCGACAGCCCGTTTGGGTTTAATACGTTTTATGCGGGCGGCGAAACGCCGCCCCTACAATGGGTTTATGTAATTTTATCTTATTCTGTGGGACGTCGAGGACTTCCAACAGAAGCCGCGACCCTCTGTCCTTCGGACATCTCCCTACACTGTAGGGAGTCACCGTCCCCTACAATGGGGTTATTTCATCGGCGCCCCTATAATGAAAAAAGGAAGCTTTCGCTTCCTTTTTTCTGTGTATTTACTTTATCGCTTCAAATGCTCCTGCTATATCCTCGTCCTCAATGATATAATTTCCTTTATCGAAATCAAAGATATAGTGTCCAAGCTCTGCTTTTTTATCGTTGTTAAGGTTTGTTAAATACGCTGTTGCTTCGCATCCATTCCCCTTTCCACTTATCTCTGTAAGAACCACATTCCCATACTCAGGCAGCACAAAATTACCGCTTGACTCTACCTTTGTTATTCCATCTCCGTCAGTCCATATAAAATCTACGGCATATCTTCCGTTTATGTCATCGGGAACTATAAATTTGTAGGTTATCTCACCTGCGGTATAGCCGCCCTTAGAAGTAAATAGGGTTACATTTCCTCCCGACACCGCCTCAGTTCCTGCCGCAGGATACTGTTCAACTACTGTCCCCTGCGGTTCGTCAGAGGGTATCTCATAAGTGAATACCTTAAAGCCCTTGTAGCCAGCCATAATTGCAGCGTCATCAGCCGCTTTTCCGACGTAATCATCTACTGTGACCGTACCTGTGGCATCTGCGCCAAGACTTACATATAATGTCACGGTTTCGCCCTTTCTCAGCTCTGTACCTGCTTCGGGCTCTGTTCTGATAACGTAGTTGGGCTGTACCTCATCATTCTTTTCTTTCTTGACCTCGTACTCATATCCGCGCTCTCTCAGCTCCTGCTTTGCAAGCTCAATGTTCTTATTGTACAGATCGGGCACAGAAAATGCTTCTTTGTTACCCACATGTACATATTTCCATATATCACTGCTGTTATTCTTTGCTGACAAATCGCCAATGGCATTTAAGAACTTCTCAGGATCTAATTCTATGGAGTTCAGAAACTGTATTATCTTTTCACTGCCGCTGTAAAGCTTAGTCTCTGTTTTGCCGTCGGCATCTTTACAATACATTATCGAACCGTCCAGCATATTAACTATGAGCAGATACGGATCGTTGTTATTATATATGTGCAGAAGCGAATTTTCGCCCTCGGCAGTCTGCTTATCGCTCAGCTCCTCCCACGGCAGATCGTAAAGCATGGTAACGAGCTCATTCAAATCTTCGCTTTCAAGCTCTATAGCCGCAGGTGCTATTGCAGGGCATAGCATACGCACCCTGTCTATCTCTCCGAATGGGTAATTGCTCACCTTGGACTCCGCATCGGACAGAGTTATATCACCGCCTGCAAACTGACTGTTACCGCCGCTGCGTCTTGCAAGCAAATAGCCGCCTGTGCCCAGTCCCGCAACAAGTGCAAGGGCAGCTGCCGCGGAAACTATCTTATGCCATATGGGCTTTTTGTATTGCTCAACGCCTGATACTTCATCGGCATGAGCTTCATTACTTTCGTTTGTTCTTTCATTATATATCTTTTGGCTCAACTTGAACATCCTTTCCTTTTCTTCGGGTGAAGCAGGACAGTCAGCAGCAATACGTTTTATTTCCTCGTCGTCTGCCATTTCAAAGACGTCGAGACCGAGTTCCTTATCATTCATATATTTCACTCCTTTATTCCAAGTTTTTCCAGCTGCTTTCTGAGCTTGTCCAGTGCCCTGCCGCTGCGCACGCGGACGTTTTCGGGCGTCATTGATACAAGCTCGCCTATTTCCTTTGAACTGCGGTCAAAGAAATACTTCTGCATGATTATGGTGGAATCCGGCTCGCCAAGCCGCTCTATACAGCTTAGAAGCGTACTGCGGAGCTCCCTGCGCTCAACGGTCTCCACGGTGTTGTCGGGAGCTTCGATATCCGCGGCTTCTTCGCTGTCGACCGAGACCGCAGGCACAGACCGCCGCGTAATGCGGTTAAAGACGTTTATTGCCTTACGCCGCGCAACAGTCCCCACAAAGCCTGAGATATCACCGTTTCCAGCCTTATTCTCCTCGTAATATATGTATATGTCCGAGAAAACGTCTCCCACACATTCCTCAATATCCTCGCGGCTTGCACAGCTTCGGAGCTTGCTGAAAATTATGGTATAGACATAGCTGAAATACTGGTCGAATATGGCTCTCTGAGCCTTTTCTTTCGATTCACGGGCTGCATTCTGTAGTTCTTCATTTGTCATAGTTCATCACCTCTTGTAAAGCTTTAGCAATGCATTGTGTTGGCTTTCATACTATCTATTCACTTGCAGCATGGCCTGCGTAACATTTCGGGATATATTTTTTTGTTTTTACAATAAAAGGGAGCGGATAATATCCGCCCGTTGAAAAAGTGTAGGGCTGGCGTCCTCGACCACCCGTTAAGGGACGCCTTCACTTGCAAGGCGTCCCTCTCCCGAAAACAATTCACTGGATTGTTTTCGGGATTCACCCTTGCGAAGCGCCTTCGTAACTGCGGGGCTTTGCCCCAGGCTAACCGCCCCAGCCCCTCTGTCGCTTTGCGACATCTCCCCACACTGTGGGGAGTCACCCCACAAGAGACGCTGTCTCTGACCTTACCGGTACGTCCCCTCTGTCCTTCGGACATCTCCCCATCTTATGGGGAGTCACTCTGCCAAAGGAACACAGTCCCTTTGGAATCCCGTTCATAGGCTCAGCAAGTTCTCTCGTTATATTATGATTTATCTAAGTGGCAAAATAAAGATATAATACCCCGAAGCGTTATTAAACGCCTCGGGGCAATATCTGCTATATATTGTATCCGACTAAACGCCGTCCCTTTTTAAAGTGTAAACTCTTTTCCGTTATACATTATATCAAAGGAAGTTTTGTCTATGCTTATACGCTGGCGGTCGATATAATCGTTTATATCTATGGGCGTATCTACCTTTATATGTACCTCAGCCGAGTTATGGTGGATAGTGGTATCCCTTGTAAAGCCGCCGATTCCAAGAGCCTGCTTGCCCGATACTGTAATTCCCACTGCTACTCTGTCAAGAGAGGTATTGGTACAGCCCTCAAGTGCCGCGAGAGCAGAACAGCGCTCGCCGTTTATAGTTATGAAGCAGCTGGCTTCTCTGATAGCAAACTCGGTCTTTTCGCCGTCAAGAGTTCCTATTCCCACAAGCTCGATACCCGTCATGAATATCTTTAACGAGGTCTTGAAGATAGTGATGAAGTCGCTCTTGCCGATAGAGCCGATAGCCGTTCCTCTTGCGGAATTCATCTCCATACCGATATCACAGTCGTGTATCACCATGTCGCTCTCGGCATAAAGAGCTCCGATGCCTACGTTGACATCACCCTGTACATTAAGTCGGTACTGACCTGCGTTGATGTTGATAACGCCGCCGTTTCCCGAACCTATGGCAACTCCCTTCTCGCCGTCTGCATTAACGGTTATTCTGCCCGACTGCTCAAAGGTTATATCGCCGTGCCACAGTCCTGCTCCGTTGCCTATGCCGTAGAATTCCTTGCCGTTTACGTTTATTTCAAGCCTGCCCTCGCCTGCTATGGTGAGCTTTGAGGACTTGGGAACACGTATTCCGCCCATATCAAGCTTGTTATCGCCGCAGAGCACAAGCGTTACTTCGTTGTCCTCTCCGATATCTATGCAGGGCTTGTTCTTTATACTGTTGAGCCATGCGTTTTCAAGAGTTATCCTGCCGCTGTAGCCCTTTCGCGTTTCTATGCGTATCTGGCTGTCAAGCTCTGAGCTGCCCTCGATACTGATATCGCCGCTGCCGTTTGAGCCGATAACTATGCACTTCATGCCCGACTGCATAAGCCTTTCGAGGATTATGCGCTCGGAAATATCAGCGATATATACCTGCTGTCCGATACCGTCCTCGCGCTCCTGATGATAGCGCTTTATCATCTGCTTTATCTCATCGGGGATAGAATCAATTATCTCAGGAGCAGGTCTTGCCGTAAAATAGCCCTGTATCAGGTCTGCGCCCAGAAGTATGACAGTGTGGAGCTCCTCGGCAGTCTCAACGCCCTCTGCAAGAGCAAGTATCTCGTTTTCATGGCAGAAGTGGATTATTTCTCTTACAAAATGGCGCTTTTTCGGACTGTTCTGGATATCAGTCAGCAGCGAACGGTCTATCTTGACAAAGTTCGGCATATAGCGCAGAAGATTTCCTGCATTGGAATATCCCGAACCGTAATCGTCGATAGCCATTTTTACGCCCATATTACGGTATCTCTCCTTGAGGGACTCAAGGCTCTCGTCGTCTATCTCGGACTGCTCTGTCATCTCGACTACAGCCGTATCCGAATGCTTGAGAAGCATTTTGGTAACTTTTCTGAAATCCTCCGTGCTCATTTTAGCTTCGGGGATACTGTTTATGAATACCGACTTGCCGAAGAAATCGTCCTTTCTCACGTCTATTATGCCGAGAACATTGAGGAAAGTACCGCGTTCAATATCGGGAAGTCTGTTGACAAGCGAAGCGTACTTCAATATTTGATAAGGAGTCAGCTTCATATCGCTCTTAGGTCTCATAAGAGCCTCATAGGAGAATATTTCTCCGTCCTTTGCACTTACGATAGGCTGGAAATAGTAATCAAAGAGATTTTCGTCGATAATACGCTCTGTTTCCTGTAATTCTGCCAGTTCATCCTCGGAAAGGTTAGCCAGTTTATGGTCTGTGCCGCTTCTTTTAAGAGTGATGAGCATTTCAGCGAGAGTATCCGCGTCGTCAATTACTGCATTTTCCATATCGCCGCTGTGTTCACGGCGGAATCGCTCGATAAGCGCCGTTCTATCGCTGTCCGTTGAGACTTCTTTGAGCTCGCACAACAGCTTGTGTATCCACAAGCAGTCATTGCTCTTTTCAGACATGGTACTCCCCCCTTTACTTACAAAATACAGCTTTGTACATATTATATCATTTTTTCTTTTAATTTTCAACCCATTTAAACAAAAACATCTAAAATTTACAATCAATTAAAATTTTCAAAAACTTCATCAAAGCTCTTCCGCCGTAAAAATCAGTTCTCGGGCGGCGAAAACACAAAGGAGCCGCTGAAAGGACTACAAGGACACAGTTCCAATAGTAAGCAATGCGCCCGTGTTCTATTGAATATGGCAATACAATATTCAAAAAAAATCCTGACAGGTCATGCTCCGAACATATACGACATATTCTTTACTCTTGATTCTCTTGCGTATCAAGCAGGGGCATACGATAAACGCCCGATTTGTTTAATGTTTACATTAATAAAAAAGGCGGCAATGCCGCCTTTTTTATTACGGTTCGCCGCCTTAACTTTTTAATCTGTTTGATTGCAATGCAAATGTTGTTTTACGATAAATAGTCTCTTACATTCAGGCTTTCTTCTGTACGCTGTTCTCCGTCTGTTATTCCCTGAACGAACTCGGTAACATATGCTTCGCCTGAAACAGGCTCAATGTAATAGCGTATCTGTGCTCCTGTATAAGATCTGTACATGACAACTATTTCATTAGAGGCATTTGTTGAAACGTCCCAGTAAATAGTGTATTCATTTGAATCTGCCATGTTTTTCAGATCAGGGTTATTAATGAAGCAATAATTCTTTATCGCATTCAATGCCTGATCCTCTGTAAGTGCATCTGTTTTGCTTTCGCTCTGTTCTGCCGTTGTATTCTCGTTTTTTTCGGGCTGAGCAGCCTCGGACAGCTCAGGAATTGAAGCAATTGTTTGAACTGTCTGAGCAGCAGTTGTCGGAGCAGAAGTTGTCTGAGGAGGCTGAGCAGTCTCTGTTGGTTTATTTGTCTGTACATTTTCAGTTACAGTGCTTGACGCAGTTTGCTGTGCACCCGTATTTTCATTTTTTCCGCTGCAGGCAGCTAAGCTGAAGCACATTAAGCATAAAGCAAGTAATATCTTTTTGTTTTTCATAATATTTTTTCCTCCTGTGAAGCAGCAAGCCTTTGTTTACACTAAAGCACTGCCCTTCATATATAATAATCGCAGCAGCTTGTTCAAGTGTTACATTATCTACAATTTTTTTAGTTTTATAACCTTGCAAAGCACAGAGCGCTATATATTATAGCACATCTCGGATAATATGTAAATACATAAAAAAGAACCGCCCAACGGACGGTTCTTTTTTCGCTTATTATACTGTCGATCCGACAACCTTTTTCCGGACTCGGGGCTGATATTACTCAGATTGCATAAGAAGCAGCTTTTGGTATTCCTCTTCTTTCCGGATACGTTCTTCCTCTTGTCGCTTCTCTTCTTCCATAAGCTCTATTTCATAAGCTGAGCGTCCCTTATCCTTTTCGCATACATACAGAACGATATTCTTATCGATTCTGCCGTCCTTGACTGTGAATTTCGCCATATCCGACCTGAATGCTGCTCCGTCAGCAAATACATCAGTCTCTTTAGCAAGTTCCTGTCCAACCTCTGATGAAAGGTCAGCTCCGCGGTACGGATCGGCCTCATCATATGAGTCTGCGAACAGCATATACTCTCCGTCCTTGATACCGAACTTCTCCCCGGGCTTTATGCCTGACAGGATAACCGAGTTGTCCTGCATTACAGTGTATGTACAATTACCTGTGTATGGCTTCTTGTCAGGCCATGTCAGAACATCGAAGGACAGATTCTTCTCACCCTCATAAGGCGTGAAGTAGAAATTGAAATCAGATGAATAGTCATATACATAGCCAAAGCTTACTCCTTGATCTTTTGAGCTCTTCAGATATCCCTCGGGAACACTGTCAACTACGACCTGATAACAGTCAGGACCTGTACGGAAAAGGTCTGTAAATACCTTTGTAGTGCCGTCCGATATCCAGCTCTCTTTCTTGGCATAGCTGTACGGAGCTTCAATAAGGGAAAGCTTTACGCCTTTAAGAGGCTCGCCTGTAAGACTGTCGTAGCAGTTTACTTTTATGTTATTGCCTGTATCGCTCTTGGGACCGAAATTAAGGAACAGTTCTCTGTCAGGCTTTCCGTTTACAACAGAAAAATCTATGCCGTCTGAAAGGTCTTCAAACTGTGCGTCAGGATAGTTTTCCTTGATCATTTTGGCAAAATCACTGTCAGGTTCAACGAAGGATACAGGATAATCAAAGAAATTGAAATCAGCATGATAATCTCCGTCGGGAAGTGACATCTCACCTGTATACTGTCTCTGATAGTAATAATTGCCGTCCTTGTCAGTAATAAAGAGATTGCCGTAGCCTATATTCTCTCTGCCCTGACACCAGTCCATATGTGTGAACTTGACATTTTTCTCTGCATCATCAGCTGCAACTCTTACAACAAGCTCTTTCTCAGCTGTGCCTGCTTCAATATCGAAGATGACTACCTGATCCCATGTCTTGTATGCTAAATCGTAGCCCTTCGGCAGTTCATTTACAGTAAGGAAATACTTATAAGCCTTATCAGCAGGCAGACCGTAGTAATTGACGTCCTCGCCGTTAGTTGAAACAGCTCCTCCGATCTGATACAGATAGTTTCCGTTCATCTCAGAAAGCTCGATGTCAGCAGACTCAAGAGGTTCGCCCGACATCATATCCACTACTTTTACGCTGAGCTTTGTGCCTGCGGGCTTATTATCGGCAACAAGCTGCTTTCTCAGGTATACCATGTCATAAATATCAATGACACCGTCAGCTAAAAGGTCGGCGTTCCTGACGTTGCCAAGTTCGCTTATTTTTCCGAGCAGATAACGATTAAGCTGGACCGCGTCCGAAATACCTACGCTGCCGTCGAAGTTTACATCTCCGAAAAGAGTGAGCACCTCGGCATTCTCGACTATATAATCCTCAGCCGAAGCAGATGAGATATCCATAGCCATTGGTGCCGCAGTCATCATAACTGCTGTAATAAACGCCTTGACCTTATTTTTTATGTCCATTGCCTTCTACCTCCCTTGATTTGTAGGAGCTGACATAGCTCCCCTTATATTAATTTTATCACATCAAACAAACTATGTCAACATTTGCCACGCATTATATGGTTAAAATGCACCTGCCGTTGAAAAAGCCAATATCTTCTGATAAAAAATCGCAGGCATTGAGCGTTGGGAGTATAAACTGAAAGGGCTATCCCGACTTTATGTTCTGAACAATCTTGACTTTTGTGCCGATATTCTGTAAAATAAAGGTATCATTTCAAGCAACGACACACGGAGGGGTATTAAAATGAATATTATCAAAAAAGCGACCGCAGCTCTTACGGCTGCCGCGGTTCTTGCAGTCGGCTCTGCTATGCCTGCAATAGCTGCGACTACAGGCGACCTTAACAACGACGGCGTTATCGACTCATTCGATCTGGTATTATGCCGAAAGAACCTGATAACTATGTTTTCGGGCGGACAGGCTGATATGCTGGGCGATATCGACGGCAACGGCTCTATCAAGATAAACGACCTTGTAATGCTGCAAAAGTACGTATTAGGCTCCATAAAGGAGTTCCCGCAGGCTTCAACTACTACAACGACTGTTACTGCGACCACAACCACTTCTTCTGCGCCTGTTACCACCACCACCACAACAACTGTCAGCAGCGGCGACAGCTACATGAAGAAAATGGCGGCGGATATCCATCTTCACGAAGACAGCTCCGTTACCGAGAAAAAAGGCGGCGTTGACTACGGAAAGATCGAGAAAAAGACCTATTACTCCAAGGACGCCGAGCGCGAGAAGAACCTCAATATCCTGCTCCCCCCCGGCTATGACGGCAGTCAGAAGTATCCCGTAATGTATGTTTTCCACGGTATTTTCGGCTCCGAGGACTCCATGACAGACGACAGCATGAAGATACAGACTATGCTGGGAAATCTCGTTGCTTCGGGCGAAGCTGAGAAAATGATAATCGTATTTCCGCAGATGTTCACCACAAAGGACAGAAGCCTTTTCCCTGCATTCATCAATGAATCCTCACGGGCTTATGACGCTGTTCGTGAAGACCTTGAAAACAGCATAATGCCCTTTATGGAGGAGAATTACTCTATCAAGACAGGCAGAGAGAATACCGCTGTTACAGGCTTTTCAATGGGCGGCAGAGAAGCTCTTTATGTGGGAGTCACCAGACCTCAGCTCTACGGCTACGTCGGCGGAGTTTGCCCTGCTCCGGGTATATTCCCGACTGTTGACGGCAATATGACTCACGAAGGCTGTATGTCGCCCAGCGAGTTCTGCTTCGGTTCAGCTCCGAGCCCATATGTGCTTATGATAACCTGCACACGATTTGACGGCACTGTAGGCGACGCTCCCGAGAGCTACCACAAGGCTCTTGAGCAGAACGGCGTCGAGCATATCTGGCACGAGCTCACCGACGGCGACCACGGTTCCATATCCGTAAGAGCTCATATGTATAACTTCCTGAGATACGCATTTAAAGCATAATGAAAAAATAGGCTCATAATGAGCCTATTTTTTATGTCTGCCTGCCGCTATATAAGTATCACGTTTAAACAAAGGTGATTATCTATTTTTTATTGCCGGGACAAATCATTTTTCAGCATTAAATCGAAGGCTGTAAAACTGCTGCACCCATTCAGGATATGTTTTATATATTCCAAAATCATGTATTTGCTGGATCGTCCGCTTTCCAACTCGTCTGTCCATAATCGCAAAAATGCGTATCAGACAGTTTTCGCTGTTAAGCGCATCAGCGATCGGCATTTGCAGAAAATCCGTTGCTGCCTGCAAGAAATCCCACTCGGAAAGAGTTCCTTCCTTTTCCCACTTGTTTTCTAATTCTAATATATCACTTTCTCTGATACCGTTCTCTTTTCTTCGTTTGTCTGTATCACATTCTTGTTTTCGCATATCGCTCCACGAAAACACAACAAGTTCTTTGCCATCTAACCTGATCGCTGCTCTGCCGTATGAATTATGTACCTCATGATAACGTGTCAGAAAATAGGAGACACGGTTCTTCAGTGAAATACAAAGGCATTCATTTAATTGCTGATTGAGACCTGACCATGATTTATAATGATTCATAACTATCTCCTTTGCATATCCCGATAAATGTTAGTAACAATTATAGCACATCATCTCGGCACTGTCAATTAAAGCGCCGCAGTACCTCCCACCTTAGCCAGTTCATCATTAACGCTCATTATTATACACGCTTCTCTGATATCTACAACGGAAACGCAACGGAAATATTACACTTTCCACCGCTTGAAGCAAATCAAAAAAAGAAAGCCTATGTTTTGAGCTAAACATAGACTTTTTCGCTGGTGGAGCATAGGGGACTTGAACCCCTGACCCCCACACTGCCAGAGTCTAATATCATCTTTTATAAACATTCACATTATTTAATATTCTCCTATATCACGCAGAATATCATCTGTTTTCTTCTTATAATCATTTGCTTCATTTTATAGTTTTTTATATTATTCTTTACACTTTTTTGCACAGATATTAACCTATATTACGTACAATTCTATATTATTCCTTTTTTATTTTCTTTAGATTGGTGTGCGTTCCCTTCAGTATCGACGTCTTTTCCTTTTTTCGTTATAAGCATTTCCTGTAGAACATTTGCAGCTACTTCATCAGCTTCTGAAAGGCAATGCAAATATTGATTGGTTACTCTCAAGTCGGCGTGACCCAATCGCCCAGATACCTGTTTAATATTTACACCGCCTAATAACTGGAGTGTAGCTGATGTATGACGCAGAGCGTGAAATTTACGATGTTTAAGCCCATGACGTTTAAGGAATTCCCGAAACCAATGTGATGGCGTTGCAGGGTGCATAATTGAGCCGTTCCATGTTGTAAACAGCCATTCGTCACCTTCCCAAGCAGTACCAAGCCTTAGACGTTCCTGCTCCTTTTCTGCCTTTAATTGACGTATAAGATCTATGGTGTATTCATCTATTTTAACTGTTCGCACATCGTTATCCTTTGGCGGCTTGGTCGCTATTGGTGCGCCTTTGAGCTTATAGGCAGCTCTTTCAATAGTGATTCTGTTATTGATAAAATCAACGTCACTGAATTTCAGAGCAGTCAACTCACCTTCACGTGCTCCGCTCACTATTGCAAGGTATACGATAACTTTGTATTGCAACGGTTCATCTTGCAAACATGATAACATTTCAACAGCTTCTTGTTTAGTGAATATTTCAACTTTCGGAGTTATCACCTTTGGCATTGTAAGTCTTTCAGCGTTAGCAGGATTGGTCTGAATTAATCCGAGCTTTACTGCTTGATGTAGTACCGATTGTAATACCGCGAGTTTACGCTTTATAGTTGATGGAGAAAGCTGTTTATCGCCACTGTTCTGCATATACTTGATAAAATGCTGTACATGAGTAGGCTTAAGCTCTGAAAGCTTTATGTGACCTAATTGTGGTATTATAAGTGAATTACAGATTTTAGTATATGTTTCATAGGTACGAGGAGCGAGTATATCCTTTTCTACATCAAGATACATCGGAATAAAGTCAGCAAGTTTTAGGTTTCTCTGAGAACCTCCAACTCCATTCTTCACCTCATCTTCAAACTGTATGGCTATTTTTTGTACTTCTTTTTCAGCTTGCTTTTCAGTCATATCAGAAGGCACTTTCCATGTCTTGGTCTGAATACGTTGTTCTCCATTTACATTATAGCCATCTGACGCCCAAATTCGATAACTGATTATTCTTCCAGCCTTATTCTTATTCGGTTTTATATGAGCCATGATATCACTCCCTTCCACAATCAAAAATCCTTTATATTCTTATTATAAATGCCTTATATAGAGTTGTCAACGGTTTTATGCACTCAATATTTAATCATTTTGCTCCAAGGAAGCCAATACGGTTGAGGAAATAATCAAGCGGATTAACCTAAAATCGACTTTGATGAATACATTAAGCAGAATGACATTGACACTTCTGATATGAAAACTCTTACAAGAGCATATAAGAAATTCTATGAAAGGATTGAAGCTAATGTGAGAAGCTCCCCGAACAAGTCGTGGAGCTTCTTTTACATCTCTGAATAGTTTTATCAACTCACGATTAAGTAAATCAAGATTTGATCAGTCTATTTTCTTTCTGCCTTTTACCATAAGGATTATCAGCAGAACCAGCAGTATGGGTGCTGCAATTATCGGAGCTACTATATAAGGCGATATAATAAATACATCGTTTGAAACGTATACCTTGTATTCCTCTTTTGTCTCAACTCTCACGCCTCTTACAAGAAGCCTGTGAGAATTGATTCCGTATGGTGTACATGTGAACAATGTACAGTAGTCCTTGCCAGACTCAATTTTCAGATCATCGATCTCATAGGGCTGTACTACCTTGACCTGGTCCACCTGATATGTGAGAACATCAGACATTACAGTGATACGGAAAATATCTCCCTCTTCCATCTTGTCAAGGTCTGTAAACAGCCTCGCACTGGGAAGTCCGCGGTGTCCCGAAATAACAGAATGTGTTCCTTCACCGCCTATGGGAAGACTTGTTCCTGGAAGATGTCCTGCGGCTACCTGCAGAACATCATCTCCTACGCTGTGATATATGGGAAGCTCGACCTTTATCTTTTCAATAGTCAGATACCCCATTATTCCTGTTCCCGAAATATTAAGTGCATTATCGTATCCATCTATAAGTTCGGGCTCTAAAATAGGATTCTCAGCATAACGAAGCCGTCTGTTATAGTCCTCTGCAACTTTGAATATGCTGTCGCGCTGTTCATCGCTCATCAAATCCGATAATTCATTGTACGCCTGAATCGCTTTTGATTGATGCATAGCGTTGATATGCTCGCTGACAGTAGGATATAAAAGCAGGAATATGCCGATAAACAATGCCGCAAACGGCAATGCCTTGATTATTATACGCTTCATTAAAAGCTCCTTGCTGTAAATTGCTGTGCAGCGGAGAATCTTCTCCGCTGCACCCAAAGTTCATATAATTGCTGCGCTATTTTATATTACTCAGTTTTCCTTGGACATTCTCTTCTTTGTTACGAGAAGCACCAGTGAACCTGCTACAAGAAGTCCGCCTATGATGTAGAACAGTCTTGTACCCATGCCACCTGTTGATGGAAGGTGTGAGCCCTTAGCATTCAGTACCTGTACAACATTTGAATCATTTGTATTATATTTCCATGTGCATCCATCTGCTGATGGTGTTGCAGTTATGGAAACAGTTATGGGAGATTCAAGCTTGTTATATCCGCCATCAGGGGCTTTAGTCTCTATAATAGTGTATGTACCTACTCCAAGTGCAGAGAATGTTATTTTTCCATCTGCACCAGATGTTCCGTATGCAGTAACCTTATCTATGCTGCTTATTGCAGTAGCATCGTCAACAAGTTCATATTTTTGAGTTGTGCTTACATACTTTGTATCTGATATCACACCACCGGGAGCAGTATTAGTATAAGTTCCGTCATTAAGGAGATAGTATGCAGGTGACGCACTGTTATTTTTCTTATAAACCTTTCCCTCGTGATACGTTACATTAATAGATTCACCTGTCAGTTCAAATTTAGCACCTGAAAGCTTTGTTGCTGTATTAGCCTTATCGACCTTTTCGATTACCAGATTAGTCAGATAAGTATATGTAGTCTGATTTGGTGTCTCTCCAACAGGATCACCAGGTTCAGATTCGTTAACATCTGGCGTAGTAGGATCATCAGGTGTCGATGGCTTAGGCTCGTCAGGTTTCGCAGGATTTGTTCCATCAGCCGGAATACCTGTGCTGATCTCATTCGGATTATTTGAATATGTAAGATTTGCTGTATTTGTATTAGCAAGCTCCGTGGTATTTCCGATAGTTGCATTTTCATTTACAGTTGCATTATAATCAATTATAATATCTTTTCCTACATACGTGACTGTATTATACTGAACAAAATTCTTGAAAACAATCTGGAATGTATAAGGCGAAGCATCTGAAGATTGCTTTAAGTAATAGTCAGTATCAGCAACCAATGTTTTGACAAGAGTTTCCCCGTTCATTATCTTTATAGCTACTGAGGAAGGATTGAATGTCAAACCACTCTCCATTGTATCATTTACAATAAAGAAGTATTTTTCATATCCATTCATTTCTGGAACTTTAGATTTTATCTGATAATCAACAATATCACCAAAACTTGCTGTATTAGCAACACCGTCAGTAGTCTGATTTGAAGCGGTAATTTTCTTTGTAAGCGTAGGCTTATCTTCCTTGGTGTCTATAGTTACTGTACCTGCAACCTTGAGTAAATTGAGTGTCCGTGGGTTGTCATTTGTAATTGTTGCCTCATCCTTAACGACATAATAACCAGCAGCAAGATTATCCAGCTCGTACAGTTTTGAATTACTGGAATCAGGCGTATTATCAGAAGCAGCTGCAGCAGTACTATTAAGATGATTACCTGCAAACTTAGCAAATGCAATTGCAAAGTCACTATCATCTGCATACTTCTCAAGAACAGCAGCAACATCCTCTGCACCCGCTGCCGAGGCAAATGCATTGACCATAGCAGTTGAGGAATCATTATCATGATCTATAAGGAACGAATTATCTCCCTTAAGAGCTGTAAGGAAATCAGCCCCTGTTACATTATCGCCCCACTGTAACTCAGTAAGGATATATGGATCAGTATCCGTACCTGTCCCGTGAAGATTTCCTTTGAATATCTGATATGCTTTATAGTTATGGGTTCCAGCCTGAGCAGAAGTTATTGTTATTTTATTTGTTCCTTCTGAAAAAGCTGTCAGGCCTGTTGCTGCCATAGGTGTTACCGCCAGCAGGCCGGCTGTTAATAAAGCTAAAGTTCTCTTATTGTTTTTCATATACTTAACCTCCGTTTTCTTAAATATGTTTTTCCACCTTCGTATGTCATCAGGAAGCCATATCACCCTCGCCTCCTTTTGCGCCTGTACAAAGCGGATCCGCTTATTATTCCAATTACTGTGAATATGCCTCCGAGGAAGTATATCCTTCCCGGTCCGCTTCCGCCTGTTGACGGCAGTTTAAAGCGAATACTCTTGTTTTTCACAAGTATCGGTGTCGTTTCATCGTTTGAAGCTACATACTGGTTCTCCACAGGGAGAAGAAAGTAGTCTTCGTTCACAGTAGCACCGTTAACTGTTTCACCGCCTACATAGTAGATGTAACGGTAAACTGGTTCTTCATCAAGGTCAGATTTGGTGCTGTTCCAGTTCCAGTTACGTGGCTCTGTTCCGCCAAGGGATATTGTTTTTGACCAGCCAGAGTCTTCCTCAAAATCCTTCATTGCTACCGAGCCTTCCTGCAAGGTAATTGTATAAAGGTTATTGTTTGAGGTGTAGACACCGTCTGTAAGAGTATAACCAGGTTTATCCTGAGTTAAAGGTTCTTCCGTAATTCTGAACTGATATATTCTATACGGAGTAATGTCATTTGACTCAACATACATAAACATTTCGTTTCGATTAGCATTGGACGGAATTAAAAATGAATGATTATCCATAAACGCCCAATTATACCCTGTAACCACATCTGAAGTACAGACAGGCCTATTTTTTCCGTTTCCATCATTAAACGTAATTTTATACGTATGATTACCTGAGTTACTATTTCCTGATACTACCGCATGAATATCATACTTTTTACCTGGTTCTAAAAATGACAGATTTAACTTAGCGCCCTGAAATGTTTCTTCTCTTCCTTCTACAAGCAAATGGTAATCGGTACTATTGTTAGCATTACTAATTGATAGGCTCAGATCATCATTTGCAAATTTAGTCCAATTCTGCGTATCAACATTAAAATCCGCATTATAAATGACACTATTCTGAACAGTAACAACACCTGTGCCTGCTTCAACCTCAATGTTTTTATATCCCTCTATGGCTATAAACTCGTCCATTCTGAATGACGCTGGAAATGTTTTGTTTATTGCCTCTGTTTCTATCAGGAGATACATACCGTAAGGGTTGACATCCTCAGGCAAAGTGATCGTACCTGTCAGCTTATCCCATTGACCTTTTTGAACAGTTTTCGCTGATACTCGGTGATAGCTCTTAAAGTCCTCCTTTTCAAGTCCGTCATTCAATGTCATGACAAACATCGCTTCAGAAGGATTTGATTCATTTCCATCTTCAGTACTTATCCATCTGTCATTATAAAAAACTCCCAGACTGAATGTATAAGTCTTTCCTGCCTTGAATATCTTAGGATCAAGGAACAGCCTTGCGCCCTGCGAAGGACGTGTTCGTTCTTTTACAAGCAGACCATCTTTTTTTGCAAATGCATCAACACCGCTTGTTTCTACCACAACATCTCCCTGAGGCTCCCAACCGTCAGTAGTTCTTGTAAAAGAATGATGCAACAGCAGCAGACTATCATCAGCTTCTTCGGTATACACTTTAATATCTACCGTATTTGCTCCTGACTGTAAATTTGAAACCTTGAAAATATTATTTCCAAGATCTTCAAAATTCATATCCGTTGAAGAAAGCTTGTAATAATGATTGTTGTATCCATCTGCATTAGCTTCATAATACTGTACATTACCGGGAACGCTCAGCTTGAATTCAGCACTACCGCCAGGATATACAGGTATTTCACCTGATGACTTGATAAGATTGTTTCCGGGATCACGCAGATTGACGGTTATCGTAGCAGACTTGCTGGTAATAAGCTTTTTCTTACGCTTCAGTGTGATTTCAACAGGCTTCATTTCTTCGCTTGTTGCGTTTATCCACTCTTTTTTAAGGTAAAGTTTTGATTTCCCTGTATCTCTGTTTGTTATTAACAGATTGCCGTCGGAATCTGTTGAATAAGCAACTTCATAACCTGAAGGAACTTCAACTTCCTCAACACTGTATGTATATACATGGCTTCCGTATATTGACGGAAGATTATTAAACTGATACTTCCATGAATTATCAGCATTGAGAGCAAATGTCATATTGCCGTTGAACTCGACAGGCTTACGTTGATCAGGCGATGCCGAATCGGTCTGGTAAAGCTTGAAGTATACAGCTGTGTGCGTCAGATTAGAATTCTCAACATCATCCCAGACTTTCTGAACTTCAAAATTTGTTCTTTCGTCTTTGATTGTATTCTTGAAGTCGTACTGATTGTTCACACTCAGTGCTGTGACATCACCGCTGGAAATGCCCTCGTCGGTTATGGGCTTTTCGTCTCCGTTTACATCGACACGGGAGAATATATTCGGATCAACACCTGTTTCGACAACAAAAAGTTCTTTGGTTTCTTTAAAGCTATAGATATCCTTACGCTGACCGCTTTTCAGTGTAAATGGATTGTCGTATCCATCTCCTAAATCAGCCGGCTGAGGAACTCCGTTTACCATTTCGTATACAGTAAAGCTGTATTCCTTATTGTCATAATCATTTGAGAAATGGCCCTTATAATCAACGGTCTTTGTTACCGCAAGAGGCTTTACTGTCGGAAGGTTGATCTCCATTGCAAGGTTTGAATAACAGCCGCCTCGCTCAAGATAGAACATCTTTATATCATGACGACCGTATCGGCTCCAGCTTTCTCCACCAGTATACACCCAATCTTCTACGCCATCAAAAAAATCACCCAAAGATTTAACTTTCCATTTTGATTCACTGCTGATAGTGGTACTTGCGGTATTATTGTCAATGATAGTCGGCATAGGAAGTTTTGAAAAATCATAACCTTTTGCCGTTAACTGTTTTTCAATGGTTTCAACGGTCACATCATCAGAGGTTAACGGGTTTCCTTCAGCGTTATCCTGTACCCACACAATTCCGTTTGTGAAATCGATCATACCGCCTGTAGGCTCATGTATACCGCCGATATCAAGAACAAGTCTATTATCTACAAATACCCACATATCATCATCACCGCTGTACTTGAATACAACAGGATCATTTGATATACCGTTTGCGGATGTAGGCTCCGGATTGATAAATGTGGCTTCCATAGTCATGCCGAAGTGGTGATTATAAGTACCGCCGGATTTTGTATCAAAATTAGGATCCTTTTTGCTGTAATCATAATCATCGAAAGGGAAGAATCCTATTTTAAATCCCGGATCCTTGTCACCAAGTTTTGAATTCTGGTCTCCACCCTCCACGGCGCTTGCATAGGTCTCGCCGGTAGTAACGTCTATGTCAGTACCTAAATGGTGATTTCCGTTTACGATATCAAATGTTCGATCATAAACGGTAAAATCATGGGTGTCCTTATTATAGTAAGCATAGTTCATGTTACTGTTATAAAAAAGATGTCCCTGTGTGTCCTGCTGCAGAAGATGGTTGACATCTGTGTAAACAGACTTATACGCCTTATCAGAATCTGTAACAGTCGGGCTGAATAAGTATGCAAGACTGTTATTTGAACCTTTTATCGTGGGATAACCATTAGCATCAAGTGTATTATTGACTATGCCCTGAACAGGTCTGTTTCCGGACATAGGAGAAGGGTACGTCGTTCCAAAAGTATTGTAATCACCAGAATAGTTATTCTTATCAGGATCAACTCTTGTATATACATTCTGTGGATTATTAGGATCATCATCATCTCTTAAGGTTCCTCTAAAAGCAGGCGTACCATAAGCAAAGAACATGATATCTGAGCCAGGATCTCTTCCGGTGTTTATTCCTACCTTTTTGACGTTATTATGTACCCATTGGTTGTTTTCTGAATCCCATGATATATTATAATTGTTCTGCGCTGCTTCAAGATCGGCATCACCGTAATCGAACAGCGTGAACTTGATACCTTTTGCGATATTATCTATGGTATTTGTCAGAGGTACCGGATTTGCAGGATCAAGCGTCTCGCCCTCCAGCGCTCTAAATGAATCGTTGTCAAGCATAAGGTCCATACTGTCATCACTAAATTCGGAAAGCAGCATTTCTTCGGAGTCTGTTTCTTCACTTTCAGCTAATTCCTCGGAATTAAGTCTGACAACATTATCCTCAGGTTCTGATGCCTCTTCAGTGAGTTCCTCATCGGTATAGCAGAGAGTTGTGTGCAAATGCTCGTCATAACCGCATACAAGAACTCTCTCATAGCACTCGTCAGTATGAGTATGTTCTTCATTTTCCTCAAGACCGCATACAAGTCTGGTCTCATAACATTCATCCGTGTGCTCATGCTCATCAAATCCGCATAAAGGTTCGTTGACCATGGTCACGACAGTATCCCTGAGCTCCCAGAGGACACCCGATGAAACAAATACAGATAATACCAGCAACAGTGATATCGTTCGCCGCCGCTTAACGCTGTTTTTATGAATTATCTCATAAAAACTGTCGAAATAGTTTTTCATCTATTTCACCGTCATCCTTTCTGAGATCAGTCCTTTGACCATACCTTGAACAGTACTCTGCCAATAATCTGGTCTTTACCTATGCAGCCGATCACTGAATTTCTGCTGTCCACAGACGTTTCGCGCTGATCGCCGAGAATAAAGATCTTATCTTCGGGAACCTGATACGGAAATTCGATCTCGCATTTCCCTAATTCCTTGTTTTCAACATATGGCTCGTCAAGAAGCTCTCCGTTAACATAAACGTTTCCCTCCGAGTCTATATTGATAACATCCCCTGAATGGCCTATCACTCGTTTAAGCAAGGATTTGTTCTGCCATGAAAAGCAGCAAAGCTCGCCATTCTTTACATTATCCGACTTTACAAGAACGAGGATATCTCCTTCGTTGAGCGTCGGTTCCATACTACTTCCCGCGACTTGTACTACGGGAAAGAACAATGTTGACACAAGTACCGCAACAGCAGCAACTACTATCAGTATCGAAATGGTGCTGAATAATGTGCTTCTGAATCTTTTTCTGTAATTAATGTTTTTTAGCTCTGTCTCTACCTGTTCTACCGACGGCAGAGTATCGGGAGCTTTTTTGTTGTCCGACATATTACCATTTCCTTTTCATTTCCTTTTAATCAGCGTTATTGGTTTCATCTTTGCAGTTTTCTGCTTCAGCTGTTATTTTCTTTGCCTTTTCCTGAGCTTCCCTTATGATTTCCTGTGCTTTTTTCTCGGCTTCGGATTTGGCGGTATTCTCAATACCGCGTATGTAATCATCAGCCGTCTGCTGAGCGGCTTCAAACAGCCCGTTCAGCTTTGCCGTGACTTCTGCAAGGGAGCCTGCATTGCTTATTTTAAGATCCTTTTCTTTGAGCTTTTCACGGAGCTCCTCGTTTTCCTTGATGAGCTCTTCCTGCTTTTTCTGATATTCATATATTATATATATCAAATCACTTCGCTTAAGCTTTTTGAATTCCTTATCTGTCATAATTATTACTCCATTTAAAATAGTATTTAATACCTATTCAATGTCTATATTATACCATTTGTTTTAAATCAATGTCAACGTTTTTAATATATCATTAACACACACGAAAAAATTTTTGTTTATATTAAACAATCGAACAAGCTCATATTCATTAAAAAGCACCAGTGAAAAGAAATAATAATAATAATATACAAATGACAATATAATTACCTGTATCTACCACTAGGATAAAGCGGTGTCATCATACGTCAGAAATTACTGCCAATTGTAGTTTTTTACCAAAGCAGAACTAATTCTATTGTATCTATCGCCGAAATTAGGCTCATAATATAATTATTAATATTATATGATTGATTTGAAGCCATTTCAGAAAGTATAATTATGTTTGAAAAGCACCATGCTTTATATTGTTCACAAATGTAATTCTTATTTTCAAACAGACATAACAGTTTTAATTGTTTTGTATTACGTTCACGTTTTAATACATTTCGTATATTTTATATCATTCCGGTTTATTCAAGGCTATTATAAAAGAGGTGATCTCATGCAGGTAAAAAAAAGACTGATTTCTCTTTTCGGGATAATTATGCTGACATTGTTCTTGTGTTTATCATTATGTATCCCATATCAAAGTATCGCGGAAAGCGAGCAGCTTCACTCAATAAATCTGATATGCCGTAAGGATGATATGATACTGAAAGAGATGAAATGGAACCTTTACAGGATTGGTGAACGTGACGGTGACAAGATAGTACTTACGGACAGCTTTTCGGACTATCCTGTTGATATGTCTGATCTGTCCGATGAAAACATTGAACTTAAGGCAAAAACCCTTGAAAGCTATGCGGTCGCCGACGGCATCTCCCCTATCACGAAAGGTGAGACCAATGAGTCTGGTGAACTGTCTTTCGACGGTTTAAGCAAAGGCGTATATCTTGCTGTCGGCAGCAATCTGAGCATTGATTATACAATTTATGTGCCCTCATCGCTTATCCTTGAAGTCAGTGACAGCGATGTTTCATTCAGCTATGACGCTTTTCCGAAATTCATGTACGCCACCCTCAGCAGTGAACTCACAGCATATACCGTAAAAAAGGTCTGGATAAACGATACTCCCGAAAGCATACCACTGCCGACCAATGTAATCGTTGAACTTTTTAGGAACGGTGAGCTGTATGACACTGTGGTACTTAATGAAGAAAACAAATGGGAGCACCGCTGGATTGACCTTGACAACTCAAACAGATGGCATGTTGTTGAGCGCAATATTCCAGTGAATTATACAGTTCTCATTGATTACATCAGTACGCAGTATCTCATAAAGAACAGCTACTCGTCTACCGATACTTCATCAACGGTAACAGGAAAAGTGACATCAACATCAACCTCAACTTCTACTGCTACGAATGTTTCAACTACAAAGCTGATCATTACTTCAACCAAAACTACTGTTACTTCGCCGCCTGCTACTGTGACAACACTTCCGCCGATTGCACAGACGGGACAGCTATGGTGGCCTGTTATAGTTTTTGCTGCAGCAGGTCTTTTGCTGATAATCATCGGTCTGGCGATAAGGAGTAAAAAAGACAGTGAATAAAAACAAGGCAGATACTTCGATGTGAAGTATCTGCCTTTATTGATATCAGCCCCCCAGTTTTACTGGGGGCTGAAAGCTTTAGCTATGAGTAGAAAAAAACCTCCATTACTATAATAGAAAAGGTCTGCCAACCAAACAAAAATAGTAGAAGAGGTATCGTCATGACAAGAGACGATATAAGTAATTTAGCACATTACAATACCCGAATAACATTATTGTCTTGACAATCAAATAATCATGTGCTAATATGCAGATAAGACCGACTGCTTTCACAATCGGTCTCATCAAATACTCTTTTCAAAGTAATAATTAAACAGAAATAGTAGTTTTAGAACTTTAGCATAATAAGGTATTTCCATCATTGGATTGACTCTGATTAAACTTTACAGCACATACTCCACCGCATATGTTGCAAATATATACGTCATACGCTCTTGTATATTTAATCTTAGGAAGGTCTAAAACACTATCTTTCGATTCCTTATATATTGTTTCTATATACGTACTATATTGACCATGATTATGAGGGGGGTTACGATTAACAGTAGGTATTATAGTCTTTGTTGTAGTTGTTGTAGAAGTAGTTGATGTAACAATTTGTGAGTCAATCCCAAATTCTGTGTAAACGCAAAATAGTGCAATAGAAAAGTGTATGATGAGACCGATTGTGAAAGCAGTCGGTCTTATCTGCATATTAGCACATGATTATTTGATTGTCAAGATGGAAATGTTATTCAGGTATTCTATCACCGTAGTAGATCACAAGCTGAGCGTAGATGCGGCTCCAATCCTGACGACGGCCTGTCCATTTTTTCGTGATGTCCCTCATAGCCAGATACAGCATCTTGAAAAGGCTGTCATCTGTCGAAAATACAGACTTTGCTTTGGTGACCTTCTTCAGCTGGCGATTGAAGCCTTCTATGGTATTGGTCGTATAGATCAGCTTTCTCAGTTCCTGAGGGAACTTGAAATATGTGCTGAGATTAGGCCAGTTTTCGTACCAGGACTTTGAGATCTTGGGATATTTACTGTCCCAGGCTGCTGCAAAAGCCTCAAGAGCGTCCAGAGCAGCTTCCTCATCTACAGCGGTATAGACCTTTTTCAGGTCAGACATAAGTGCCTTGATGTCCTTGTAAGAGACGTATTTGCTGGAATTTCTAAGCTGATGGATTATGCAGTTCTGGATATCAGTTTTCGGAAATACCGCTTCTATAGCCTGAGAGAAGCCTGTCAGATTATCTGTGCAGGCGATAAGGATATCCTCAACACCTCTGTTGCGCAGACTGTTCAGAACGCCAGCCCAGAACTTTGCGCTTTCATTTTCACCGACCCACATACCGAGAACATCCTTCCTGCCGTCCATATTAACGCCTATCGCTATATATACAGCCTTTTTGATGATCTGTCCTTCACTGCGTACATGGTAGTGGATAGCGTCAAGAAATACGACTGCATAAATGCTTTCAAGCGGTCTCTGCTGCCATTCCTTTGCAACAGGGAGTACCTTGTCTGTGATACGGCTGACAGTTGTATCAGATATCTCCAGACCGTAAATATCACGGATATGGTCCTCAATATCGGACGTTGACATACCCTTGGCATACATGGAGATGATCTTGTTCTCCATATCCTGAGAGATGTGATAACTTCAGATACAGAGTTCTTTTCAATATAACAGACGAAGAAACAGGTGATCCTGTTTATAATGCAAGAATAATCGTCGATGGAGTTGAAGTAACTACAGGTAGTGATGGAACAGCTTATCTTTTTTGCGATAACGGAGATTATACTTTTAATGTAGAATATCAGGACACTCAAAGTCTTGCTACTCACAAGAATGCCGGACAGTTTAGTATCGACGATTCTGCTTTATCAATTAGTTTTCCTGTTAATACAAAAGGCAGTAAATCAACAACCGTTACAAGTACAGGCACTAAAAAAACAACTGCACCTCATAGTGATATAACTACAATCC
>Ga0129313_1000386_pt1 | contig 39131 bp, 43 predicted proteins | sample O1105metagenome_FD_94436 | JGI IMG/M metagenome (GOLD analysis project Ga0129313, IMG submission 94436) | Orangutan group fecal microbial communities from fecal samples from Wisconsin, USA - O1105 metagenome | ecosystem: Host-associated > Mammals > Digestive system > Large intestine > Fecal...
ATATGCTTCATCCGATATTTGCGCCTTACTTTACTTATAGTTACCGTAGAAAGCGTAAGATGATGATAAAAAATTCAGAATTTCTAGAGTGTGTTGATCATCAAAAAGAAGCTGTTTCCAGTATATTAAAAAAGAAAAACATTAATGTGGAATCTGAAAAGTCAATTCCTATGCAACTTACATTCGATTTTTTAGAAGACAATGATTAATAAAGACTATTTGTATACTACAGTTTGGGATGATTTGAGTACTGTGATTTTAGAAAGGAACTCTCTTTATCTTTATGCTCACGATCCTGAGGAACGAAGTCGATATTGTGCCTCTGTACTTCAATCTAATAATTCTGATAGTATATTTCTAGAGCTAAATCTTAATGAGCAAGACCAAGCTACGCTCATAGATACTGACGAATCATTTTCACTTAGTAGTAAAAATGCTGTGACTGGGTTTATTAGAAGATATAATCCTACAATTGTATATTTGGAAGCTACAGGAATGAGTTGTCGTTTAATAGCTCCTATTTTACGCTATGCTATAGAGGATAAAATATGTATAAAGGTAGTATATAGTGAGCCCAAGCAATATAGGTTGCCTGAATTTAAAAAGGTTGGTGTGAATAAAGATTTATCAGAGACAGTAGATGGTATTAATCCTTTACCTGGATTTGTTACTTTGGTACATTCAAGGACGGAACCTTTATTTGTAGTTTTGCTCGGTTTTGAAGGTGGGCGCTTCAATTATTTGCTTTCAAACAAGCAACCTTCTTATGGAAAAATTCATCCTGTGATAGGCGTTCCCGGATACCGCATTGATTATCCGTATGAAACTTATTGGGGGAATAGATACTCTCTGGAAATGACAAAAGCATGGGAACATGTTACATATGCAGAGGCTAATTCTATTGTTGATAGTTATTTGACTTTAGGTAGAATTTCTTTTAGAAATCGAAATCCTAATATGGTAGTGGCTCCAATTGGAACTAAACCGCATGCGATAGGTGCCATTCTATATGCCATAAAAAATCCTTTGAAGGTGGAATTGTTATATGATAATCCCAAACGTAGTGTTCATCGTACAGATGGAATTGGGAAAATCTTGGTTTGTGACATATCTAAACTATATAACGAAAATTGAATATGACGGGAATTGATTCTTATTATACTCCTGCGTATTTAGCTGATAGATTGGTCAAGTTTGTTGGTAAAAGACAAGTGCGTAATACGATAGATTTTTGTGTTGGTGATGGTAATCTCTTGAAAGCTGCTGCAAGGCAACTGGATGGCATAGAGCTTTATGGCACGGATATATCTTATGAGGCATTAAAGAATCTGGCTGTTGATTGCCCTGATTTCTTGTTGAGCTATTGTGATTTTCGTGATGACGAGTCTGTAGCTTCTGTACGTTTTTTAAGGAACCACCAATTTGATTTGATTTTACTTAATCCACCTTTTACTTGTAAAGGTAGTATTATTGAACACGTTAACTTAGGTGGTCAGGATTTTAAAGTTAGTACGGCTATGCTTTTTCTAATGCGTGCATTACGTTTTTTATCCGACAATGGTGGGCTTTATGCTATAATGCCAATTAGTATTATTTATTCAGAAAAGGATAAACAAGCTTGGGATTATTTAAAAAAATATTATCATGCTTGTGTTTTGGAGGAGCCCTCAAGGGTATATTTCTCAAAAAAATGCTCTCCTAATGTGGCTCTTGTGTATGTAGGTAAGTATGAACAAAAAGGTGTAGAATTTAGTGTCTTGACAAGTTTTAAGCATTTAGCAGTTCAATCGGTTACCCGTGGAAGTATTAGAATGAATGATATTGTCTATAGTAAAAAAAGGTCAGCTGTACCTTTAATTCATACAACAAATTTGCAGAATGGAACGTTAGTGAACTTGAAGAAAATTGTGTTAGAACAAAAAGGCATATCGGGTTTTGGAGTCATCATTCCTCGTGTATGCAATCCTAATAAAAATAAGATTGTAATTTTAGCTGATGCTCGGCAATATGCTTTGTCTGATTGTGTTATGTTTCTTGAAACTCCTACGTTGGAAGATGCCGTTGAAGTACGTAATTACATTCTTGCAAATTGGGAATGTTTTAAAATGATATATAAAGGAACTGGGGCTCAGTATACTACACTTAAACGAGTAAAGACGATTTTTGGATTAAATGACAAATAGATTTAAATACAAGAAATGAATGTAGCATTGGGCTTAAGTGATGGTTTTGACCTTAATATGGGGAAGACTTCATTTTCTGATTTTTGTAAATATTATCCGCAAGTAGATTCTCTTGAATCAATAAATATGATTAAGCAAGAATTTGGAGAAAAGCCCAGAATTTGGGCTGATCTTGTCTTTATATATGTCTATGCTAGTCCACGTACAGGAAACAAGGATGGCAAGATTGATATGAAGAGTTTTGTACTCACTCGAATGAAGAAGATGGAGATGAAAGATATAGAGGAACTTTTAAATGGGCACATCCCGAACCATACTTTAATTAGTAAAATTTTAAAGATCTCTCGTGTTTACAGCGTAAAGCTGCTTAGCTCATTGTTGAATTATTAACGAACTATTGATTATAATGGAGACAATATATAAAAATGAAATCTTAGGTAAATCCGGTTGTTGTAACGTTAATTTTTTAGTTCATGATAATAAATTCTATGTGATGGATAATCACTTGTGTGCAAGTTGGTGTTGGGAACAAAAAATCAATCCAGAATATCAATATGGTATATTTCACATAGATAGGCATTATGATTTATTGAATAATCTAAGTGATGCTTATCTTAGAACTAATCATGATAGGTTAACTGGGACAAATTTTGATGATTTTAACTCATTGGCAAATGCTACTGGTATCAGATATGATAATTATATAGATGCATTTTACCGATTGCATCCAGGTTTATTGACAAAAGCTTATTATTGTACTCATCATGATGGTAGTGATTGGCGTAATATGAGTTTGGAATCCATAAGCTCAGATGCTACAGACGTAAAGATATATGACTTAGTCGATAATGTTGACTATTGGATAGGTGAAAGCGATATTGAGCATTGGATATTGAATATAGATCTTGATTTCTTTTTTCAAGGGCAAGGAGAGGAAGGATATTATCGCTTTCTAACAACACATTATGTTAAAAAGCTATGTCGTGCCATAAAGAAAGTTTTAGATAAGATTGATGTCATTTCAATAGCACTTAGTCCTGAATTTTGTAACGGATGGGGGCCATCTTTTGATGTACTTCATATATTTGAAGATGAACTAGGTTTTAAAATGCCTTTCAAATATAGTAAGATAGAAGGACGAGATGTTTTAGTATAATGTCATACATAGTTATGAAACAGAAGTTTTTATTTATTATGCATATGCCGCCTCCTGTGCATGGTGCAGCGATGGTGGGGCAATATATCCATGATAGCAAGCTCATCAATGAGAAGTTTGAGGGGCATTACATCAATCTGACAACGGCTAAGAAACTGCAAGATATTGGTAAGGTTGGAATCCGTAAGTTGGTTGATCTTGTCATGCTGCTTCGTTGAATCAGAAAGAGTTTGATGGCAATTAGACCGGACTTGGTATATGTAACACCAAATGCTTGTGGTGGTGCTTCCTATAAGGACTATATTGTTGTTCAGATGATTAAACGAATGGGATGTCAAGTGGTTGTGCATTATCATAATAAGGGTGTTGCAACTCACCAAAACAAACTTTTGGATAATATCCTATACCAGCGATTCTTTAAGGGAATTAAGGTAATTCTCTTGTCTGAATGTTTATATAGTGATGTCATGAAGTATGTAAAAAGAGAAGATGTGTTTGTTTGTCCTAACGGAATACCAGAAGAATGAAAAATAATAAGATGAATGTACTCTTTCTTAGCAATATGATTGCTGAAAAGGGTGTTTGAACTGTAAACCACCAATACAGCGTAAGGTGGCTTGAATGAAAAATACTATTTTTGCAACCGTTTTAAAATTCACATAAAATGGAAAGCAAAGAATATTTTGAAAGGTGATGCAAGACTACAACCAGAACCGCAAGATGCTTTTATACCTATTACTATAAATTACTATAAAGGATGAAACTCCTAAGCCAACAACCTGGCAAGTGGAGACCTTGATTTTGAAATCTCCAGACGGAGAGCAGATTGAGTTAGAGAGCAACAGTTTGTTTGTTGTGGCAGAATTGCTTCATAAAATGTCTTAGCCATGATAAACATTGATATTGATAATGTCAACGTCAGTTCAAACGAAAATAAGAATATGAATATACAAGATAAAATATCAGCATTGGAGGCAGAGATAGCTGCCGCCGATGCCCGTATAGCTAATGCAAATGCTCAAATAGCCGCTGCAAATCAGAGAGCATCCGAAAATAGCGCCCGTGCCCCAAAGCAGAGGCAGAGATACTAAAGTTGCTTTCGAGTCCAAACTTTCCAGAAGACAAGAAACAGCAAATTCTGGCGAAAATGCGAGCTTTTGGAAGTAAAGTTTGATATGGCTTAACAGTTATACAATTATGGCAAATGATAAATATAAAACTCGTGTTGGCATCAATGTGATAGAGAAAGTGATTTCGTTGAAAGAACAAGATCAAGAGTTCTTGACGAATAAAACCATCTTGTCTTATCTTGGTGGTGTAAGCAGAGATTTTATAAGAAATCTGCGTGAAAGTGGTGAACTTCCATATTATAAGATTCGTAATACCATATTTTATAAAATCTCTGATGTCAGAAAAATGGTAGAGAAGCACCGAATTTGATAATGGAATAAGCCTATTGTCACGCGGTCTCATCCCGCAAACCGTTTTAGCAAGTCTTCTCCCTGCGGGTTCATCCCCGCTAAAACACCCCTGGCGAGGGCTCTGATGCCCCGCCAACCTTATAGCGCAGCGGTTAAGAGCGACGGGGAGGAGCGGTTACATCCCTTGTCCCCTGAGGGGAAAAGGGCTTGGGAAAAGCGGTGGAGCCTTCCTTAACGGTAAGGAAGGACGGGTAGGTTTTCGAAAAAATAATTTAAATATAATAATTGAAATCAATGAATAATTTTAAAGATATAAAAATAGCCGTAGCCGGAACAGGCTACGTCGGTTTGAGCATAGCCACGCTATTGTCTCAGCACCATCACGTAACAGCAGTAGATGTAATCCCCGAAAAGGTGGAGAAACTCAACAATAGAGTTTCACCCATACAGGACGATTACATTGAGAAGTATCTGGCAGAGAAGAAACTGAATCTGACAGCAACCCTTGATGGCAAATCAGCTTATGCTGATGCCGACTTCGTGGTGATTGCAGCACCAACCAACTACGACCCAGTAAAGAACTACTTCGATACAACCCATGTCGAAGAAGTAATTGACCTGGTGTTGGAGGTGAACCCAGACGCAGTGATGGTCATCAAGAGTACCATCCCTGTAGGCTATACCCGTAGCCTTTATCTGAAGTATGCCAAGAAGGGCGTCAAGAAGTTCAATCTCCTTTTCTCTCCAGAGTTCCTTCGTGAAAGCAAGGCTCTCTACGACAACCTCTATCCAAGCCGTATCATCGTAGGCTATCCCAAGATTATCGACCGCCCTGAGTTTGCTGAGGAAAACGAAGCAATCATGAGCGTTACCGATGTCGAGAATATGAAAGAAGCTGCCAAGACATTTGCAGCCCTTTTGCAGGAAGGTGCCATTAAGGAAGATATCGATACACTTTTCATGGGCATGAAAGAAGCAGAGGCAGTGAAACTCTTTGCCAATACCTATCTTGCCCTTCGCGTAAGCTATTTCAACGAACTCGATACTTACGCCGAGGTCAAAGGTCTCGATACCAAGGCCATCATTGATGGAGTAGGACTCGATCCACGTATCGGTACACACTATAACAATCCAAGCTTCGGTTATGGAGGTTATTGCTTGCCCAAGGACACCAAGCAGCTCTTGGCAAATTATGCCGATGTACCAGAGAACCTGATAGAGGCGATTGTGGAAAGCAACCGTACCCGTAAGGACTATATAGCAGATGCCGTATTGCAGAAAGCCGGCTGGTACAGCTATACCGAGAACAACCAGTTTGGTGCCGAAGTCAATTCCTGCGTCATTGGAGTCTATCGTCTGACGATGAAATCCAATTCCGATAACTTCCGCCAGTCTGCCATTCAGGGCATCATGAAGCGTATTAAAGCAAAAGGCGCAGAGGTCATCATCTATGAGCCAACACTCGAAGAGGGTAGCACCTTCTTTGGTAGCAAGGTAATTAATGACTTGGCTGCTTTCAAAGCTCAGAGCCATGCCATCATCGCCAACCGTTATGATACTTGTCTGGATGATGTCAAGGATAAGGTATATACCAGGGATATATTTAGAAGGGATTAAATATTGAGCCTTTTTAAAAGTGGGCTCAGTTAGTAATATAAGATTGAGTGTTTCTGAAAGGAATATCCGAGCCAGATTAGCTCATTATATGAAAAATAATGGGAGAATAAGAAAAATATGTGATTTTTTGTTTTATTTTAATTTATAGCAATGAAACTTTCAATAGTAAGTCCAGTATATGGCGCAGCATCCCTTTTGCATGAATTGGTGCAAGAGATAGAAGCAGCAGTCAGCAAATTAACGAATGATTATGAAATCATTTTGGTTGAAGATCATAGTCCAGATGATAGTCAGGCTATTATCCGTGAAATATGCAAGGTAAACAAGCATGTGGTAGGTGTATTCCATAGCCGTAACTTTGGTCAACAATATGCCATACATACAGGTTTGTCTTTGGCAACAGGTGACTATATTGTAACGATGGATTGTGATTTGCAAGACACTCCTGCACTAATTGTCAATCTCTTTAACAAGGCTCAAGAAGGATACGATATAGTGTATGCAAGCCGACAAAATCGCCAGGATGGCTATGTCAAGAAATTTGGCTCCAAGATATTTAACCGATTGCTCGGTTTCCTGACTGAAACCGTGCAAGATGAGACAATTGCCAACTTTGTTTTGTATCGTAAAAAAGTGGTAGATGCTATGTTGCAAATGGGGGATTATAGAAGGTACTATCCTTTGATGAACCATTGGGTGGGCTTTAAGTCCTGTAAACTTCCCATTCCTCATGCAGAGCGGGCTGACGGAAAGGCTTCTTCTTATTCGATGAAAAAGCGTATAGAACTTGCTTTAAATACAGCAGTAGCCTTTTCAACCAAGCCACTGCGATTGATTATCTATTTTGGTATGTTTATTTCCGCTATAGCCATTTTGTTGGCTCTGTTTATGGCAGCGCATTACATTATGACCGGTATAACAGTCAGCGGTTGGCTAACCCTCTTTGTCTCGCTTTGGTTTATTGCTGGTGTAATGATTATGATTATGGGCATTATAGCTGTTTACATAGGAAGCGTATTTGAGCAAACCAAAAATCGTCCATCTTCATTGGTTTCAGAAATTCTTAATAGGTAGAAAATGGAAAATAAGTATAATACTCATGTTAGATGTGCTGTCATCGGAGCTTGTGGCTATATAGGAAAGCACATTGTTAAATATTTAGAGGAACGATACCAAATAGTTCCTGATACTTATGATGTCTGTGACAGTATTCAACCTAATTATAAAAAGGTAGATTTAACAGACAAAGATTCCGTTGCAAACATTAATTTTGATGTCGATTATATCTTCAATTTTGCGGGTTTGACAGGAACTTATGCAGGCTTTGATAAGTATGATTCTTATGTGAACATCAATGAAATAGGTTTGTTGAACTTGTTGGATGCCATTAGAAAATCAGATTATGCACCTAAGGTTATATTCCCATCAACTCGATTAGTCTATAAGGGTGTTGATACCCCCTTGAGAGAAGAGGACGAAAAAGAAACTAAAACCATATATGCGGTCAACAAACTGGCATGTGAAGGATTGCTTTATGCCTATCACCAGAGTTTTGACATACCTTATACCATATTTCGCATTTGCATTCCCTATGGAAATCTTCTCTCAAATGATTATTCTTTTGGTACCGTAGGTTTTTTCATACGACAAGCCAAGGCTGGCAAAGATATTACTTTGTATGGAGGTGGAGACATCAAGCGTACTTTCACACATATGGAAGATTTGTGTCATCAAATCATAGAGGGTGCTTTTGCTTCCAGTAGTAATGGGCAAATTTTTAATGTGGGTGGCGAGACCTTGAGTTTACGAGAGGCAGCAAAGATTATTGCAACAAAATTTAATGTGGATATAGTTGCTGTTCCATGGCCAGAACGCGATTTGCGTATAGAAAGTTCACATACATATTTTGACGATCATAAAATAAAGGCTCTTTTAGGAGCTTGGGAATACAAGCAATTGGAAGATTTTACAAAAGACTTATAAAAACATGAAAACAAGAAAAGTTTCAGATGTCCAATTGGATTTTCTCGTCTCGGCCTTGAGTCGTGGTGGAATGTTTATGTCCACATCCGAAATCTTAGCCTGGATGAAAGAGCAGAATGAGGCTATTGTATCAAATATTAGCCAGATTCCTTTGTCGGAGATGTCTAAATGGGACTATCGTGATGATCACATTTGTCATGAGAGTGGAAAGTTTTTTAGTATAGATGGTATTCGAGTGAATACGAACTATAGGAATACACATGAATGGGATCAACCTATCATTAATCAGCCAGAAATTGGTTTCCTTGGCTTCATTGTCAAGAAGTTCAATGGGGTTATGCATTTCCTTTTACAGGCAAAGATAGAACCTGGCAATCTCAATGTCGTTCAGCTGTCTCCAACCCTTCAGGCAACTCGCTCCAACTATATGCGAGTACATGGGGGGGGCATCTCCCAATTATCTTGAGTATTTCACAGGAGAAAGGGAGGTTACAATTCTTGTAGACCAATTGCAATCAGAGCAAGGTGCGCGTTTCTTGCACAAGCGTAACCGCAATATCATAGTGGAAGTAGATGCTGATGAAGAGTTTGAAGTCAAGCCGGGCTTTATTTGGACTACTTTGGGACAGCTTAAAGAATTGCTCAGGTATCCGAATGTTGTTAATATGGATAGTCGGACAGTGATGTCCTGTGTCAAGTTTGGCAGTTATTCTGAACATTCCCTTCGTCTTCTGTCTGCCGTCAACATGATGAATGGTGCCAATATGGGTAAGCAGGATTCTTACTTGTATTCAGTACTGAGTGCAGACAATCATTTGCACGAACTTCAGGACATCATCCAGTGGATTACCTCCTTGAAGTTTAAGTATGAATTGACAGTAAATCCAATCGGTATCAGCGAGATGCGTCATTGGATATATGATGGTCATACGATTTCCCATGAGGAAGGAAAATATTTTGATGTCATAGGTGCACATGTGGAGATAGGTAATAGGGAGGTTGTAGCTTGGGATCAGCCAATGGTACGCTCTGCTCAAGAAGGCTTAATGGGATTCATTGTTAAAAAGATAGATGGCATCTATCACTTTCTCGTTCAAGCCAAACTCGAATCGGGTAATTTTGATGTCGTAGAACTTGCTCCTACAGTACAGTGTCTTACTGGTAACTATCGTAAGGGCAAGAATGAATACTTGATTCCTTATTTAGAGGAAGTCCTCAATGCGCCAAAGGAAAGAATATGGTATAGTAGTTATCAAAGTGAGGAGGGAGGTAGGTTCTTCCAGGAACAAAATCTCAATACCATAGTGGAGGTTGGTGACGAGTTCCCTATAGAGGTTGACGAGAACTATTGTTGGATGACGCTTAACCAGATGCTTTCTTTCGTCACATATAACAATTATCTGAATATTGCAGCCCGGTCTTTGCTGGCTGCCATTAGTTTTTATTAATTATTAGTGAACTAACTATGATACGAATAGGAATAATTTGTCCTTCAGAGATCGCTTTTCGTCGTTTTCTTCCTTCCCTGCAGAAGGCAGGTGATTCATTTGAATTTGCTGGTGTCGCAATAGCCAGCCCTCAGGAGTGGTTTGGTGATTTGTCACAGGTAAAGACGTCTGGCATTCAGGCCCAACAAGAAAGAGAACGAGCCAAGGCTCAGACATTTGTGGATCAATATGGTGGTAAGATATATGAAGGTTATCAAAATATTATAGAGTCTTCCGATGTTGATGCCATGTATATACCATTGCCACCAGCTTTGCATTTTCAATGGGCCAAATTAGCTTTGGAAAAAGGAAAACATGTTTTTGTAGAAAAGCCTTCTACGACTTGCTTGAAAGATACAGATGAGTTAATATCTTTAGCGTCGTCCAAAGGGTTGGCTTTGCATGAGAACTATATGTTTATCTATCATAAGCAGTTGGAGGAGTTACAGCAGGTGGTTGCTTCAGGCGAAATAGGCGATGTTCGTTTATATCGTATATCCTTTGGTTTTCCGCTCAGAAAGCTCAATGATTTTCGCTACAACAAAGCTTTGGGTGGAGGAGCATTGCTCGATGCTGGAGGTTATTGCATGAAGTATGCTAAGTACCTGCTGGGTGATACGGCTAAAGTTGTTACGGCTCAAGCAAACAGAATCGAAGGCTTTGAGGTGGAGATGTATGGCTCTGCAACGATGATCAATGACGCATGCGATGTTGTTCAGATTTCCTTTGGCATGGACAACGACTACAAGTGCGAGATAGAGATTTGGGGTAGTAAGGGAACTATCACTTCCAATCGCATCTTAACGGCACCTGCAGGTTTTGTGCCAACCTATATCATAAAGAAAAACCAAGATTTTGAGACTCGTGAGTTGTCGGCAGATGATGCTTTCTTGAAGAGTATTCAAAGATTCCAAAATTGCATAGAAGAGGAAAAGGTATGTCTGGAAAATTATCAACAACTCCATGACCAGGAAGTATTGGTGGAGCAGTTTAAAACTTTAGCAGGATTATAAAGATGAGTCAGTTTTTATATAGGCATAAGGGGTACATTGTTTATGGATTGATTTCCATTCTGGCATTGGTTTGGAATATCGTGACGATGGGTCATTCTGTCCCTTGGTGTGATGAGGTGATGCTGGCAGACACCCCTGCCAATATGCATATTTATGGCGAGTGGGCCACCACAGCCTTCAATGCAATGGGCGAGGGCAGTAAGCCGTTCTCGGTCTATCTTCCCCTTTATACATGGTTACTCTATGTCTGGATTTCCATTTTTGGTTTTTCCTTCTTGAAAGTGAGACTGTGTGAAATGATAACGACAGTAGTATTGGGTGGCTTCTTGCTTCGTTTAGGAGGACAGTTGGCTGGTAAGAAATTGTCTCTGTTGTCAATAGCATTGTTCTCTCTTGGCTTTTGGTTTGCAGACCTCATGGTGATGATCTATCGCATGGCACGTCCCGATATACTTGGCGCTTTGATGACGGTTATTTTTGCTATTTATGTGGTCAAGAATCTAAAGGAGCAGAAAAAATATACATGGCAACTGATGTCGTTTTCAGGTTTAAGCATCGTTGCAGGAATACAATCTGCTTTATATGTAGTGTTAGGCTTGATATTCATGACTCTCTTTGTTCGCCCAGTTAAGAGAATGTTGCATCCTGCATTGTGCTGTTTGGCCGGCTTTGTCTTAGGCTTTATAATAGTGATTGCATATATGGCCTGTTTTGGCGAGGCGAAGGCATTTATTGTCAGTATCATGAATTCTTCGGGTGCAGTCATGAAACTGTGGGAGATTGCGCGTGGAATAATTTTCCCACTGTTAGGAAAAGAGGTGACTCCATTGGGCTATCCTGATGCTTCTCCAGTGCCTTTCTATGTTAAATTGTTAGACATATTTGCCTATACAGGAGCGGTTATCCTGTTTATGGTGAATGTCCTTCTGCTCGTACTTCATAAGGCTTGGCATCATGTAAAAGCATACAAAATGCCCATATTGGTGTCCTTCTTCTCTATTTTCACCATATTGGGTTACAACTTGGCTGGTCGTTATCAAGGATATTACATGTGGACGGCGATTCTTCCAATGCTCTTATCCTTGCTCATCTGGATGAATGTAGGGAAGCGCTTATTTGCTATGCCGCTTGTCGGAATATCAGCAATAGTAATGTTAGGAATGGCTCTGAATAGTATCCCACTAACAGGCGACTCTCCAACTGATCGCATTGCAGCTTTTGTCAACCAACAGCATTTTAAGAATACTGATCGTATAGCAGCTCCATTCTCTACATTCTATGCTTTGAAGCCAACGAACCAGAATACTTATTTCTATCAGATATATCCACAAAATTTAATAGGTGAGGTGGATTATGTAATCATACCAGAGGCAGGTGATGATTATAATCAAGTAGGTATGGAAAAGTTCCTAAAGGAATTGCAGCATAATCCAAAGTATCAGGTAAAGAAAGTAAGCAGATTGCAGGAGTCGAATTTAGCCTTGTATAAGGTATGCTCCAAAACTAATCAATAAGTTATATAAGTTAAAGCCATAAGCCTATAGTGGGATTGTTTTATGTTTATTTTCAAGTCCACAAAGGCTGTTGGCTATAACTTCTGAACTTACTAAAGGTCATTTTTGGGGAATCGTAAGCAGAAAATGCTAAGATTTGATACGAAATCCAAAAAATATTTGTATTTTTACAATAAGTTCGCCCTTTCCTAAGAAGAAGAGGTGATGAATGTAAAATAAAGACACATGTGCAGAGGCTGCGTGCCAAATAAAAACTCATATATACAATTCAGATGATGCACATGTAAACCACCAATACAGCGTAAGGTGGGGTAAATGAAAAATATTATCTTTGCTGCCGTTTTAAAATTCATATAAAATGGAAAGCAAAGAATATTTTGAAAAGGTGATGCAGGACTACAACCAGAACCGAAAGGGACGTAGTCTGCGTAAGTATTGTAAAGATGAAGCAGTCGATTATGACTGGCTCATCCAGTACAAGAAGAACTATCCTTTACAGGAGAAACAGCAGGAGCCATCGCAAGATGCTTTCATACCTATTACTATAAAGGATGAAACTCCTAAGCCAACAACATGGCAAGTGGAGAAGTTGGTTTTGAAATCTCCTGATGGAGAGCAGATAGAGATAAAGAGTAACAGTTTGTTTGTCGTGGCAGAATTACTGCATAAAATGTCGCAGCCATGATAAACTTTGATAGCAGAACTAAGTTTTTTATGAAGTCCACTCCTACCGACATGCGTAAGGGATATGAAGGATTGGCTTCTATAGTGCGTGATGTCATGGGGCATAATCCTCGAAATTACAATGAGGCTTTTGTCTTTTATTCCAAGGACTATCGCAAGGTGAAGATCTTGCATTATGATATAAATGGTTGGGTTCTTTGCTCGAAGTGGTTTACTGATGGTAAGTTTCTCAAGCCGGAGTTCGAGGAATGCAAGATAACGCATGAGTTATCAAGGGAAACTTTGATATTGATAATGTCTACGTCGGTTCAGACAAAAATTAGAATATGAGTATACAAGATAAAATATCAGCATTAGAGGCAGAGATTGCTGCCGCCAATGCCCGTATAACTGAGGCAAAAGCCCAAACTGCTGCTGCCGAGCGGAGAGCGGCCGAGCATAGTGCCCGTGCCTCCAAAAACGAGAATGAAGTGCTAAAGTTACTTTCGAGTCCAAATTTCCCAGAGGCTGAGAAACAACGCATTTTGGCTAAGATGAGAGCCTTTGGCAGTGAAGTATAGTTGTACTTAACTGATTGAAAATCAGTTGCTTATATACAATATTTAACGGCAAATATTTGCGTATCTCACTGATTTTTAGTACCTTTGCATACATGAATACAAGAGACAACATACAGGCTGAGCTCCAAGTTTTACGCATGGAGAACGTTCGTTTGACCAATGAGTTGGTCAAACGTAACGAGTATGTCAGTTTCTTGGAGGATGAAAACAAGGCGATAGAGGAAGAGACTCGTGATGAATATGAGACTAAGCTAGCCTTGATGAAGAAGGAACGTGATAATGCCTTGGGTAAAGTCAATGAGGCGGAGTCTGAAGCCAAGACCGCAAAAGCCAAGGCGAAAAAGGAAAAAATGCGTGCTGATAATGCAGAGCAAATGCTGGACGAGGCACGCAAGGCTCTTGAGGAGAGCAATAAAAGAATATCTGTTCTATCGAAGAAAGTGAAGACTATTGATGACTTGAAGGAAGTGGCTGACGCTGCCGATAAGGCTGCGTTGGACGCCAAGCAAGTGGTAGAGCTGATTAATCGTAGAGTGTTCCAACGTAATAGTGATGCCACTCGTTTCCTAAACGGTGAGATTGATCCTAACTGCCCATTGTTAGAGGAAAATGGTCTCGCTGCTATTGTCAAGCATGTGATGGCTGTAACCAGTGGAAAGGATCGCAACGGAATGGATGATTCTGCAAAAAAGAAAACAAACAGGCCAAAGGTTCGGGTTCCGAAACAAAAGACCGACAAGACCAAGTCTTCTTCGGATACAGAGTCAAACACTCCTCATCGCCGTCGTGTATATACAGCAACCATCTTGGAAGAAATGGGTATTGATGCCAGTAATCTCCCTAAAGGTTCAAAGCTGATAAAACGAAAGGACAAGGTGACAGGTGAGGATACGTGGTACATCCAGCTGTTCTTCCATACTCCAGCTAAGGTAACTTGCCGTGAATACAAGATTGGTCGATTCAATGTTCCTAAGAGTGATCCAATGTGTAGCAAGCGCCCGGTAAGAATCTTGGAGAGCAATCCTATTATGCCAAGTTTTGCAAGATTCTATCTGGAGTCAAAGTTTTGCTATAACCTTAGTGAGAATCGAATTCTTGAGATGTTGAAGGGAATGAAGACGAACATACCTCAGTCTTCCTTGAACTTATGGATGCATCAGATTATGGAGATGTTGAGGGAAAGACTTGAACCTTTGATGCTGGAAGCTATCAGACAGTCTAAGTTTACCAACAATGATGCTACTCGTTTACTGGTACGTAGCAGGGAAACACCTGATGACCCTCTGAAATATACAATAGAGTATGTTCAGGCAGCTCTCTCCTTGGAGAAAAAGCTTTGTGTGATGCTCTATGATGAGGGTACCCGCGACCACATGTTGCAAGAAGAGAAAATCTTCAAGGATTCTTCCATTGTAGGTTTCGTTGCAGACAGAGCTCCTCAATATCCAGCTATAGTCAAAGACTTGGAAGGACAAGAGTTGTTGCGCCAGGCCTGTTGGTTCCACGCTCGCCATTATTTGGTTGATGCCTATTTGGTAGATTCGAGAATGGAAATGCTTTTGATATTGATCAATGCTTTGTTCTATATCGAGCGAGTCTTCCTGCAAGAGGATGACCAAAGTCCAGAGCATCGTCTGGAGTTCCGTAAAGAGTGGAGCGAGCCAATCGTTGATCGCATCATGGAAATGCTCAAAAAGATGCGTGCTGCAGGTGACAAATATGGTCAGATGGTTCACAGAGCCGTAGATTACATACTTGATGACGAAGATGCCTTCCGAACATTCCTTTCGGACGGCCGAATCGACATGCACAATATTGCCATAGAGAGATGTTTTAGACATATCGCTATGGGAAGACGCAATTGGCTTCAGACAGGAAGTCACTTCTCAGCCCAGAATTTGGCGTTTATGTTCGGGTTGTTGGAAAGTTGCAAATTGAACAAAGTGAACTTTGGTGAGTACATTGAGGATATCCTTACTCGCATTCTTTGTGGCGAGGAGGTTGATGCCTCGTTCCTGCCATGTGACTATGTTCGCCATTTTGAAGATGGTACGGATGCAGAGGTAACGAAAACATCCCAAGCCGTCGCTTGATTGTTAAATTTTAGAAAATCAAAACTTTATTCAAAAATACTGGTACGGCTAACCCGCTGATAAATAGTGGGGACGCTGTATTGGTGGTTTACGATGCACATTATGAAAAAAACGACAAAGCTACGACAACCATCGGGTATGGTTGCAGCAAAAGACATAAAGTAGTAAGCGAATATGACGCAAGATTGCTTGGATTCACCTTCTACAGTCGACGTAAGCTACCGCTTACCAAAGGGCATACACGTTACTGGGGCAGATGACAAATCGGATCCAGCTATAGAAGGAATGCCCTGGAGTCATCTGCTCATTTCATCGCCCACCGCTATGATATCTGTTTAGATGATGTGAAGGAGAAGGTATATACCAGAGATATATTTAGAAGGGATCAATTTCTTTGTTGGAAACATGGATTTTATCAGTAAAGCAATTTATATTTTCCAACCTAATCTCGCCAGCATCATGGATGAGATGGCACCTTCTTTCTATACCGATAAAGAGAAAGAGATAGTAGGCAAACTCTTCCCAACCTGCGAAAAGATCAGTATCGACTATGCGGTGATGGAGAAGTCGAAGGATATCTTTACTCTGCCAGCAGAGTTTGGCTGGAGCGACTTAGGAAGCTGGGGCAGCTTGCAAACCTTACTCTCACAAGATGAGAATGGCAATGCCAAAGTAGGCAAGGACATCCGTTTGTATGAATGCAAGAACAATGTGGTTCATGTAGCCGATGAAAGTAGGGTGGTAGTTCAGGGCTTGGATGGTTATATCGTAGCTGAGAAGCACGGCCAGCTGCTTGTCTGTGAGTTAAAGAAAGAACAGAGAATAAAAGAGTTTAGTAAATAGGTATAGTTTACCTATTAAAAAATCATTCAAACAAGCTATTGCTGTAAGAAAATGAAAGATAGCTTGAACCATTAACGTAATATTAATATTTTAATCTTATTATTAAATAAATGAAAGCTGTAATTTTTGCTGGTGGTCTTGGCACTCGTTTTAGTGAGAAGACACAATATATGCCAAAGCCAATGATAGAAATAGGCGGAAAACCTATTCTTTGGCATATTATGAAGATATATTCCGCATACGGAATCAATGATTTTGTGATTTGTGCAGGATACAAACAAAATGTCATCAAGGAGTACTTTATGAATTATTATTTATTGAATTCTGATGTGACTTTTGATTTGTCTGATAATTCTGTTCAATTGCTTGAAAATCATTCAGAAAACTGGAAGGTGACAATTGTTGATACAGGATTGTCAACCATGACAGCGGGACGATTGAAACGCATACGCAAATATGTTGGTGAGGAATCATTTTGTTTGACATACGGGGATGGTATTGCAAACGTGGATATTGCAGATACGATAGAGAAGCATAAAAAGAGCGGAAAGTTGCTTTCGATGACTGTCTATAAGCCTTCAGGCCGTTTTGGTTCTGTGCATATCAATTCTGAAACTGGTACGGTGGAGAGCTTCGAGGAAAAGCCTGATGGAGAAGGTAACTGGATTAATGCAGGTTTCTTCGTATGTGAGCCAGGAGTGTTTGACTATCTGCCAGAAGATGCAGATCCAGTTATGTTTGAGCGTGAACCACTTCAGCAGATTGCTGCTGATGGTGTTATGCATGCCTACAAACATACAGGTTTTTGGAAGCCAATGGACATGTTGAAGGACAATTTGGAACTGGAGAAAATGTGGAGCACAGGCAATGCTCCGTGGAAAGTTTGGTAAACCAATAAAATAATCAGAAAGAAATATGTCACAAATAGACAAGGTTCGTATTATTCCTCGACGCCTTATTTCAGATGAGAGAGGATGGTTCCTGAAGGCTATTACAGGAACAGAAGAGCATATCCCTTCACATACAGGCGAGGTGTATTTGACTATGGGTAAGCCTGGTCAAGGTAAGGGAGGACATTATCATCCAGAAGCTGTTGAATGGTTTACGGTGATAGAGGGAGAAGCTGTCCTTCAACTCGAAGATATAGCAACTCATGAGCGACGTGATATTGAGATGTCTTTAGAAAAGGCAATCACTGTTTTTATTCCTAATAATGTTGCTCATATAGTCAAGAACAATTCAGATAAGGAATTTATCCTTTTGGCTTATACAGACAAGTTGTATGATCCCAAGGATACCATTTCTTATACCATTAAATAGTTTCATAAAAATGATAGATATATTTGATAATTTTTATAAAGGCAAGCGTGTGCTTGTCACAGGACATACTGGTTTCAAAGGCAGCTGGTTGTCCATTTGGCTCCATGAATTGGGTGCGGAGGTCATTGGTGTTGGGCTTGAACCGTATTCCGAGAGAGACAACTATGTATTGTCTGGTATAGGCAAGAAGATAAAGGCTGACTTGCGTGCAGACATTCGTGATGGTGAGAAAATGAAAATGATATTTCATGAGTATCAGCCAGAGATAGTTTTTCATCTGGCAGCTCAGCCTTTGGTTCGATTGTCATACGAAATTCCTGTTGAGACCTATGAAACGAATGTCATGGGCACTATTAATGTGATGGAAGCCATTCGTGCAACCAAGAGCGTCAAGGTGGGTGTTATGATAACCACAGATAAGTGTTATGATAACAAGGAGCAGGCAGAAGGATATGTAGAGACAGATTCTTTTGGAGGCTACGATCCTTATTCCTCTTCTAAGGGAGCTTGCGAGATAGCTATTCAGTCATGGCGTCGTTCTTTCTTTAATCCTGCCGACTATAGCAAGAATCATACAGTATCTTTGGCTTCGGTCAGAGCTGGTAATGTGATTGGAGGAGGCGATTGGGCACTCGATCGCATCATTCCAGATTGTATCCGTGCCTTGGAAGCTCATCAGCCAATAGAAATCCGCTCGCCAAGGTCTGTACGTCCATGGGAGCATGTATTGGAACCCCTTTCTGGTTATTTGCTTCTTGCCCAAAAGATGTGGGCTCATCCAACGGAGTTTTGCGAGGGTTGGAACTTCGGTCCTGAAATGGAGAGTGTAAGTACCGTTTGGGAGGTAGCCACAGCCCTTGTCAATCATTATGGATATGGGGAGTTGAAGGATGTGTCTGATCCGGAGGCTCTTCATGAGGCTAAACTTTTGATGCTTAATATTAACAAGGTAAAGACCCGTTTAGGTTGGAAACCTCGATTGAATATGAACTCTTGTATCTCTCTGGTTGCAGATTGGTATAAGCGTTACAAGACAACCAATGTCTATGACCTTTGTGTGGAAGAAATCAATCAATTTTTAAAATAACAATGAAGATAAGTATATTGGGGACCAATGGGTTCCTATCAACAGCTATTGCCAGATATGCCATAGCAGAAGGATGGACTCTTGAAATGTATGGTTTGCAAGAGCCAAAGTTTCATTCCTGCCATCAGTTTCATCAGGTAAATTTGATGGACTCCGACTTGGATTGTACTACGCTTTTGGACTCAGATATCATAGTTTATGCTATAGGTGCAGGCATTCAGGCAAATTTGAAGGAGGGATACAATTTGATTTATAATTTAAATGTATCAGCGCCTGTGGCAATCTGCAATAAACTAAAGGAGCTATGTTATCAAGGTCGTTTTGTAACATTTGGCAGTGTATTTGAGATGGGGGCTACCAAAGAAGAACGTTTCTTTACAGAGCAGGATGTCCTCACTTCTTTGTGCGAGGCACCTAATGATTATACAGTTAGTAAGAGAATGTTGAGCCGTTTTGTGGCATCTTATAAGCATGATTTTACGCATTGGCATTTCTATATTCCTACCATCTACGGAGTAGGCGAGAACCCGAAGCGACTTATACCATACGTCGTAAATGCAATCAGAAACGGTGAAGAACTTCATTTCACGGCAGGCGATCAGGTACGCCAGTATGTCCATGTGTCTGAGATACCTCGTATGTTGGACGAGGCAATAACAAAGCAGCTTCCTTCTGGACTTTATAATATTCAGGGATATGAGACCCTTACCGTTAAGGAAATTGTCACAAAGATTCATCATGCTTTGGGCAAGGAAGTGCCGGATGGTTGTTTTGGCTCTGTTCAGCGTGCCGATGCCGCTATGAAATATCTTGCTCTTGATGGTACCAAGCTGAAGAACGCCATTGGCTTTGAGGCGCAAAAGAGCATAAAAGAGTCATTAAAGGAATATTGATACGTTATGGATAAAATATTACTAACGATAGCAATACCCACATATAAGCGTTGCAAATATGCGGTTCAAAATGTTAAATACTTGCTTCCTCAGGTAATGGCTCATCAAGATAAGGTACGCTTGATAGTGACAGACAACCATTCGGAAGATGGTACTTTTGAGAAATTGTCCGAGATATCCAACCAGCATGCTGATTTATTCAAGTTCTATGAGCAAAAAGAGAACATAGGTTGGATGAACAATTTCTTCTTTGGCATAGAGCATTCAGATTCCGAGTTTGTCTTTCTCTTGGGTGATGATGATATAGTAAGTCCTAATTTCCTGGATATTGTCATTCCTCTGTTGGAGCAGGGAGGTGACCATTTGGGCATGCTCCACTTCAACTACATTATGGCAGACGACAATCTGGCAGGTGGCCGCCTTCTGTATCCTAATCTTGAGAACGAGCAAATGGTTCTTACCTATAATGATGCTTCCGAATTCGTAAGAAAGTATCATAAAGGTCCGAGTTTCATTTCTTCTGTCATCTTCCGCAAGTCGTGTATGTTGAAAGGAAAAGAACTAAACTTGCAGGCAGACACCATTGACTATAGTTGGTTTCTTTGCCTTTACACCGGAATTGTTGGATATGAAGTGATGTTCTACAAGATGCCTTTATGCGTGCAGCGTGTTGGCGGTTTTTATCCGCGATACTGTATGAACTATGTCATAGGTATGTACAATGTGTTTAAGTATCTTGATCCGTATATGCCAGGAGTTTTACAGTTTTGGAAAGAGAAGTTCGCCAAAGAGCATGATACAATAGCCATGTGTATCAATCAAATAATAGAATATAGAGAACTTTACTTACCATACGAGCAATTGTTTGCAGAAGCGTTGCCGTCTGACGATTTGCGCAAGTTGCTCACCGTAGCTCTCCATTGGAAAAAATTCTGGGCAAGGAAGTATTTCCGTTTTTATTGGATGAGAAACAAGTAGCGACATAAAACATAACAAAAAACTATGAGTTTAAAGAAAGAATTAGTATCAGGAACAGTTTACATGGCAATAGCGAGATATTCGGGCCTGGTTATGACCATCCTTATTTCTGCTATATTGTCACGTCTGCTAACGCCTGAGAATTATGGCGTGGTGGCTCTTGCCACAGTCATGCTTGCTCTGTTCAATCTGTTTGCTGATATCGGCATCGGACCGGCAGTTATACAAAACAAAACATTGACTGCTGAGGATATGAACAGCATCAATACTTTCAATAGCTATCAGGGATTAGTGCTCGGAGTTGCATTTTTCTTTTGTGCCCCTTACATAGCCGAATACTACGGAAACCCTCAAGTTACGCTGGTGTGTCAGGTGATGAGTGTCAATATATTGATGGGATGTGTCAATGCTGTACCTAATAATATTTTGTATAGGCAACAACGTTTTAAGCTAATAACCATTATATCGTTGTGTTCACAGTTAATAGGTGGAGCTATATCCATAGCGATGGCATTTCATGGTTGTGGACCTATATCATTAGTATTGCCAACAGCCATTATGTCAATACCCACTATGTTTATTCTCCGTTACATCACAAAAGTACATTTTGTTTGGCGCATAGATTGGGCACCTTTGAAGAGAATCTTCTCTTTCTCTGCATTCCAGTTTTTGGCTAATATGGTAGGCTATCTGTCACGCAATATGGACTCTATGCTCGTAGGTAAATACATGGGTATGAAGCAACTGGGATATTACAACAAGTCATACAATCTTCAGCTGATGCCTCTACAGTATATCTCGGGTGTCTTGATACCGGTTATGCTGCCTGTGTTCAGTAAATATCAAGATGACTTAGAATATATACAGCAGAAGTATTCTCAGATTCTTCGGTTCTTTGCCTTTCTTGGTGTTCCGCTCTGTGCCTTGCTCTATTTCTGTGCCGACGAACTTATACTCTTGTTCTTTGGTGACCAATGGGGGCAGTCTGTACCCTGCTTTAAAATATTAGCTATCAGCGTACCCTTTCAGATTATGGGTTGCTCCAGTGGCTCTATATTTCAGGCTACTGGTCATACTAAGGCAATGTTCTGGAACAGCTTTATCGGAGCCTTCTTCACATTGGGATCATTTGCAGTCGGTGTTATTGTATTTGGCTCAATTGAGGCTCTTGCATGGGGATACACCGCAGCAATGATTATCACCACCTTCATCTGCTTCTATATCATGTACACTTATGCGCTGAAGTCGTCGTTCAAAGTTTGGCTTCAACATATGGTAGCACCTGCTGTGTTCGGCATTTTCCTCTGTGTTGTATTATACATCACATCATTCCTTCCTATTTCAATTCCCTTTGTCGCAATGGTTGTTAAAGGTATAGTTGGCATTACATTCTCAGTTCTCTATGTCCAGTTGTTTGGTTATTATGATGTTTTCGCTTTCTTGCGCAAAGGTTTGAAAAAGGTTCATATTCTTAAATAAAACATCGTTATTATGATAGCAAAATTATTAGACTTCTTGGATGGAATCTATCCAAGCGTCAACTCCCGTTCCCCCTTCGTTGGGCAGAATCTGCTACGCCGTGTCATCCTTTCCGGCATATATCATACAAATAACTTCTTGTGCTGGTACTATCACAATATCAAGAAGAAGTCAATTTCCTCACCTGAGGAGGCCGACTATGTAGTGTCTCTTACTACCTATCCAGCCCGTGTAGGTAATGTTTGGCGTGTTATCGAGATGGCTGCAAACCAGAGAGGCATAAAAGAGAAGTATGCTATTTGCTTGTATTTGATAAAATCGGAGTTTGAAGGCATCGATCTTCCTGCAAAGATTAAAGAGCTTCAGGCTCGTGGCTTGACTGTTAAGTTCAATGAGGAAAACCTCAAATGTCACAACAAATATTTCTACGCTTTTAAGGATTATCCTGAGAAAACGATTATTACGATTGATGATGATTTGCAGTATAACCATCATTCTATTTCGGGATTGATAAAGAAAAATAAGGAATATCCAGATTGTATCATTTATAATCGAGGTAATCGAATTCTTAAGAATGAACCATATAACAATTGGCCGTTTGTCGAAAATTTAACATGTCCTCAGCATGATGTGTTTCCAACTGGAGTTGGTGGCGTGTTGTATCCTCCTCATTGTTGCAACAGGTTTGTAACAGATATGGAAGTCATAAAGAAAACATGCCTTCGTGCAGACGACCTTTGGCTTAATTTTATGAGTCGATTGAATCACACTAAAGTTGTTCAGACTGGTTTAAAATCTACATATATGGTTTTACCTGACACTAGTCAGCAAACGGCATTATGGTTAGTGAATAATGATGTTGTACAAGTAGGAAATGATGTGCAAATTAATGAAATAACCAAATGGTCGTTGAAAGAACTTAATTGTGACTATTTCGTAAATGTTTAATTCTGCGATATGAAAAAGCGAGTTTTTTATTTGGACAACTTGTCTGGATTACTGATTATAGAAATGATATTTTTATGTCATATTCGTATCTTGTCGGTCATGATTCCAGATAGCGGTTTCCTTTATCAGCTACAATACTTTTTGATTTTCTTCATGCCATGGTTCTTTTTTAAATCTGGGATGTTCTACGGGCGTAATTTAAAACATGACATAACAAAAGACGCAAAGAAATTACTTGTACCCTTTGTGTGTTACTCATTTTTAGCATATAGCATGCAAATCGTATGTATGCTTTTGCGCCATGAAACAATAACTACCGACTCCCTTTTATGGAGCCAGTTGGAAGGAATTGTAAATGGTGCGGGAATTCCATGGAATCAGCCAATGTGGTTTCTTATTACTTTGTTTATTGTTAAGGCAACGTATGGTTATATTGAGAAGTATATCAATAAGTATTTAATATTATTATTGTCATTAACTATTGCATCTGTATTTAACGGACAATCCATGGTGTTAGATTTTTGGATAGGAACTTCTTTCCAAGCATTGTTCTTTTATTGCTTAGGCGATTTGCTCCACGATTGTCAGTATAAAAAAAATATATGGCTTTTAGCGATAGTTGTTTATGTTTTAAGATACTGTTTTACTTGGATTAATGAATGGGATGCTCGATTAAATAAAATAGGAAACGAAGACAGTTACTTTTTAGTTATCTTGGTTTTGCTTTGTGGTATTATTTTATTCAACAATTTATTTAAATATTGTTTAGATAGAAAAATACCTTTTCTGACGTTTACTGGTCAACATGCTATGACATTTTATGCCTCTCATTTTCCATTCATTATGATATTGAGATTTTATGTTGTACCCTATTTGAAATTGGAAGGGACTATATCGGGCTTTATTGTTTGTTCAATACTCATGATTATATATCTTGCTTTTGTATATATGGGATTGTTGATGTTTTATAAGGTTAGAATTAAATTATTAAGCAAGGCTGCATTATGATTTCAGTAGTAATACCTTTATATAATAAGGAGGCGTCTATTGCACAGTCTTTGAAGAGTGTGCTCTCACAAGAGCACGACGACTTTGAGGTTGTGATAGTGGACGACGGTTCCACGGATGGATCGGTTGGCGTTGTTGGGGCAATAAACGATTCGCGCATCCGACTGATAAAGCAGAAGAATGGCGGACCGAGCAAGGCTCGAAATACTGGTGTGAAGAATGCTAAAGGGGAGTGGATACTGTTTCTTGATGCTGATGACGAATTAGAACCTGACGCTTTAGAGTATTTTGCTAAGAATATAAATAATCACAACGATATCTCTTTCATATTTGCACCATTCTACACTTCACGATGTGGAAACATGACATTAGCATATAAATATCAAGAGGGGGTGGTTGAAAGCCCTTACAAGGAGCATTTCTTTGGTAGAATCCTACCACGAACGGGCGCATTTGTATGTACAAGAGAATTATGTCTTAAAGAGCCTTTTGATGAGAATATACGTCGTTTTGAGGATTTGGAATGGTTGTATAGAATCTACAAGCATACAAGAATTTATAAGGTATCCACACCTATTTTAAAGACTAACATAAACTATTCCGCTGCTTCTAGTGCTCGTAAAGACATAAATGAAGACTTCTTGGGTCATCTCGATTTCAAAGGCAAATCGTTTTGGGAGAAGATGGCTTTGTATGCCTTCTTTCTCGGCGAAAGAGTCCATTATCCACAACAAAGTAGAAAGTTATATTCTTGGTTATACTTAAGATACGACTGGCTAATAATATGTAAATTGTTAAATAAAATCAGATGAATATCCGCTCAATTTTAAATCATTTCCCAAAGATAAAACAATATCTATTATATAGATATCATAAGAAGGTCAACGGAGATAAATTGTTATTTAGTAAGTACACCTACATATCTACAAAGTGTGAATTTGAAGGTCGTAATATAATATGTAAAGGAACTACATTTTGCGGTTCTCTTGGTTTTGGTTCATACATTGCGGATAACTGTAATCTAAATGCAGAAATAGGCCGTTTTTGTTCCATAGGACCACGATGTTGCTATATTAATCAAACCCATCCATATAAAGCACCATTTGTTTCCACTTCAAGACAATTTGTAAGTATGTCAAATAAAAGTGGTGGAAAAACATTTGCAAAGCATCCTGTTTTTAATGAATTTCTTTTCTATAATCAAGAAAAAGAAATTGTTAATAAAATAGGTCATGATTGTTGGTTAGGTGCAAATGTAACTCTTATTGGTGGTGTTACAATACATGATGGTGCTGTAGTTTTAGCTAATGCTGTAGTCACGAAAGATGTTCCTTCGTATGCAATAGTGGGCGGAGTTCCAGCAAGAATTATTGGATATCGCTATGATGATGAAACGATAAAATTGTTGCAAGAAACCCAATGGTGGAATAAGGATGAGCAATGGTTAGATGACCATTGGGAATTGATGGTGAATATAGATATGTATAAAAGATATTTCAACAATAAAGATGAATAGTTTTACTACAAGTTTTCGATTCTTAATAAGTGTTATAAAAGATTCACGGAATAAGGCAAGTTTGATAAATTGAAGGAGGAATTAATGAAAAATAGAACTAAGAAAATGTACGTTATATGACAATGACTCAATCAAAAACTCTCAAAGACGTCTTGTATATAAGATGTTTTGCTGTAGTATCTTTGGTGGCATGGCATAGCTATTGTATTTATATATGCCAAGGTTATGCTGATTCACCTATGCATGATGCGTATGCAAGGTTGTTCAGTTTCCTGACCCCTGATGCAAATATGCCGCTCTTTACTTTTTTGGCTGGTTATTTATTCTGCTATCTTTTAAAGACAAAGCATAAATATCCAGATTTTAGAGGCTTTTTAAAAAACAAAGTGCACAGGCTTCTTGTGCCATTTCTTGTTTTGGGAACTTTGACGAACCTCACTATGATAGGGCGTCCATTGATGGATTTTTATTATGGGAAACCAAGCCATTTATGGTATTGTCTAATGTTGTTCTATTGTTATGTTATTTGTTGGTTGGTGGAAAAGTTTGGGGGTAAAAAGTGGAATTTAATATTGTGTGGACTAAGTTGTGGAGTTGTCTTATGGCGATGTATGATTCCTTTGGGCGTGAACTCTCCATTAGGATTGTTTCTGCCTATGTACTATTACTGTTACTTTTATATCGGTTTTTTGGTATTTGAGTATAAGGAATATGTAATGAAATGGATCGGGATGTATTGGCTAATATTAGTTGCTGTAAATTTTTATTTAGCTTGGTTCGTTAAGCCTCGATTATTTTTGTTTCATTGTCTATCTTATATATTAATACTGCTTTATCTTGCAAACAAGCTTGAGTTGAGAGCATCTACCACTACCCCCCCAGATTCGGATACTCTCTGATTTTAAATTCTATATCAAAGTGTAGTATGGGTATATATATAATTCATGCTTGGATTATTTGGAATTTTACAAATATAGAATCCTTTCATGGATTTATAAGTGAACATTTTCTTATATTCCCATTTATTTGTTGGATATTCGTATTTTTGTTCTCATGGGGAGCTACTCATGTCTTGATAAAATATACTCGAATAGGACGGTATTTCTTGTTATAAAAATAGAATACAATTATGATGAATTATCAGTATAGACTTTTTTATTCTTGGCAATCTGATAATCAGAATTCTAGAAAATGCTTGCGGAAGATGTTGGCTACACTCGTCAAACAGTTGAAAGCAGACAATATATCTGTGGAGATAATTGAAGGCGGTGGTGGTCAGGGATTTGTAAGCATTGAAGATTCTGTGCGTTTGAAAATCCAAAAATGTGACATCTTTGTAGGTGATGTAACCCCTGTAGGAAATGTCTCCCTTAAAAGTAAGTTGCTTCCAAATGCCAATGTTATGTATGAGATGGGGATTGCAACTGAATGTATGAAAGCTGATAGAATAATAGCTGTTGCTATGTTAGGTGATTGGCAAGTAGAAAATATGCCATTCGATTTCAATCATTATTCGATGATTTTATTCAAGGATGAAAAAGATTTGGATCCTTTGAAAAAAAGGATTAAAGCATCTATTGACATTACTAATCTAATCTCAAAAAGAAATAATGAACGTTTTTTCTCGGATAGATTACTTAATGGAAATATCTCGTCAGGAAAATTTCTTCCTGAAACTTTTTTAGAAAATCGGTATGCCAAAGATGCTGCTCGTATATTTACCATGCCATATAAAATGTATCAGTATATATATGAAAGTTTGTTGGAGTTAAACTTTAATTATTATAATAGAAAGCGAAAACAGGAGGGTAAAGAGTCTAAGTTTAGGCTAAGAGTTGAGAATTGGTCTATTGGGGGAAAAATATTTGATTTAGACAAATTATCAGAAAATGCTATAGGTTTAAGACAATATTTGGATAACATAGTAGAAAAACTTAATCTGGAGGGAAATTGGGGATGGGTAAATAGTTCAAAAATCAAGAGAAAAGCAGAAAGGTTAGCCTTACTGAATAAACGATTGATGATTGTGACATCTAATGCTGGCGGTGGAAAAACAAATTTTGTTTGTGATATAGTCAATAATGTTTTAAAGTCTAATGATGTTCCTTATATATTCGTAAATGCTTATGAATTATCTTCTGAAAGGTTAGCGGAAAGTATAGCCAGAGAATATAATTTTATAGGTGATGGTTCTTTGGAAAGTGTGTTGTTGGAAGCAGAACACTATTGCCGACAACATCTTCAATATTTAATTATTGTAATTGATGGGTTGAATGAACATCCGCAGCAAAGGCTTTTTCAAATATATTTGGTAAAGGTATTGGATGCGGTACTGAATTTTCGTCATATAAAGGTGCTTATGACGTGCCGAAAAAAGTTTTATGACAGCAACTTATTTTTGTTAAGGCAGAAATTTGATGGTGATTTAGTAGAAATTGAACTTTACAAACATAGAGTAAATAAAAGTAATCTTCTAGATAATGAACTTGACTGTATATTTGAACGATATGAACGGTATTTTGAAATAAAAGGAAATGTTCATCCAGCTATTAGAGATGATTTGTCGGAAAATTTGTTGCTTCTTCGCATTTTCTTTGAAGCTTATAGAGGTCAAGATGTTCAAGGAATGACGATTATTGATTATTCTGAAATTTATGAACGTTATTATTGCTAACTTTGTGAAAAGATAGAAGCTATTATTAATCAAAAAGTGGATATAGATGTGGTGAAAGGAATTCCGACTAGAATATTTGAAGGTGTTTTGGAATGGATGATAGCAAACGACAAGTTTACGAATATTCCGTATGAGGCGTTAAATATGTGTTTTAATGAGGTTGAGAGAAAAAGTTTTGTTTCTTTTCTTAATGCCAATTTAATTTTGCAGCATGATCACATTGAAGAGGGTGCTTTGTCACAAGATGTCATAAACTTTACTTATGAAGAAATTAGAGATTTTCTTTTGTCAAGACATTTGATAGAAAAAGTTTTTGTCAGAGATGTAGGCAAGTTTGATGAGCTTGTCGAGGCTTACACAAAAGAGTCTAACAATCTTGCTGAAGGTTTGAAACGATTTTTGTTTCTTTATGCTCGTAACAAAAAGAAAGATGATGTTGTTCTGTGTTTAAAAAAAAGGTCGTGGTACGAAAATATTTATTCCGAATATATTTGGGATGTCAAAGACGAATGTTTGATGGAAGAGGATGCTGATAAGGTTAAGGAACTTTTTGTTTCAGTTCCCCTAATATCAATACCAAAATTAGTATATTATCATTGGAGTCCTGTGAGGTTCAAGAAAGTTAATATTAATTTATTTTTTGACTTCTTAGATAACGCAAAGGACAAAACTTCTATACTAGAGTCAGTTTGGCCGAATAAGAAAGAAAAACTTATTGGGGATTGCAACCAGAAACGAAACGTAATCAGATTGTGAATAGCTTAGCTATCGGGATAGATAGAAGAAGGCATGAAGGAGGTAATGAAATAGAAATTATAGCTTTGGAAAAATTAAAGAATTATCTCGTTCAATATTCATATTCAAAAGTGCATGAAGTCTTAATAAAAAAAACACAGGAAAAAACTTATAATATTTTCGGTTATGACTATTATCATTATTTGATGACGGTACATTGCGGTTCCAAAAGTGATTTCTTAAATAAGGCTGGTGTACAGAAAGGTTTTGCGAAGCAATTTTTTGGTGATTTGTATGACTCTGTTTTTGCAGAGTCTACGGATGTAGGTAACATATATGAACGGTATTATTCAAAAGAGTATAAGTCTTTAAAGGATTTTATATCAATGCATTATAGTTTGCCTGAAAAGACATCAAAGCACTTTGTGGATTCTATTAAAAATGGTGAATATCGATTGTTGGATTTTTCAAGTATTGACTATGGAAATAGTTCTTTTGAAAATTTCTTTACTAGTGATGAGATGATGGAAAGAATGTATAATTGGTTTAATTGGATAGAGGATGAAGATAAAGACTGATTTTGTGACAAATAGTTCTTCTACATGTTTTGTTGTCATGAGAAAAGATGAAATTCTTCTCAATGATTTTATTAAAGCGGTTGGAGTTGATGCAAATTCACAATTTGTTGATATTTTTAAAGAATTATTTGAATTGTGTATCGAACAAGTTAGGCCATTGGAAAATTTTGTTTATAATGATAGATGGTATAAGCAGGGGTGGACAATAGAGGATTATATTAAAAACATTTTTTCTGAAGAAACGTTTCTGCGAATTAAAAAGGCTCAATCTGATGGCTTTCAAGTTTTTATGGGAAGGTTGTCAAGTGATAATAGTGCTGTTGAGGCATATTTTTGTACAAATTCGTTCTTGATAGAAACAGAAAACTTGATAATAGATGGAACCAATGATGTATGGTAAATTGATAGTTAAAAAACATTCTACACAACATTATAGGACAGTTTTCAATCAGAAAACAGGTTTCTTTGTTAGAAAGGAAGATGAAGGCTATGCCGAACCTACATGGTCTTCAGATGGTCCAGAGTTAATAGATTTGTCAATAACAAGCTATTGCAAGAAGATGTGTTCTTTTTGTTATCGTGGAGCTAATGATGTTTCATATAAACATTTAGGCATAAAAGATGTTACTTCTGTCGTTGAACAAGCAGCAGATTGTGGTACTTTGCAAATTGCTTTGGGAGGTGGAAATCCAAATGAACATCCTCAATTCTCAGAAATTTTAAAACTTATAAGAGAGCATGATATAGTTCCATCATATACCACAAATGGTAATGGGTTGTCTGATGGTATTTTGAAGACTACAGCGGATTATTGTGGTGCAATTGCTGTAAGTTTGTATCCTCCATATAGTCTAACTTTTTATGAAAAATTAATTTTTCGAATTAAATCTTTCAATATAAAGGTGAATGTTCATGCTATCTTACATAAAGGTAATATAGGGTTGTGGACAAATTGGTTAGAAAAACCGCCTCGTTTTTTGGAAATGATAAATGCTATCATATTTTTGAATTATAAGCCAATTGGCAAAGACGCTAATAAACTGAGTATAGATTATATTGATGATATAGGGAAACTTCAAAAATTCTTTTTGGCAGCTAATCGATGTAAAAGTGTCAAAGTAGGGTTTGATAGTTGTAGTATTTCAGGGATAGTAAAATGGATGGATGTTCCCGATATTTTAATAGAAGCTTGTGAAGCAGCACGTTTTTCAACTTTTATCAGAGAAGATATGAAGATGTTCCCTTGTTCTTTTATGTCAGAAACAGATTGTTATGGTGATTTACGTAAACAATCTCTACTTGATATATGGAAAAATAACCAATATTTTATAAACTTTAGAAATAAAGAAATTCCTAATAGATGTTTGCAGTGTTCTCATAAAAAAAACTGTATGGGTGGCTGTAAATTTATTGAAGAAATAAATTTTTGTAAAGTTTGATAATTTATATTTTATGAATAATATTTGTGATAATTCTGCTTGTACAGGTTGCATGGCATGCATGAATGTTTGTACTCATCATGCGATAGGGCTAAGAATTGATGATGAAGGCTTTGAAAGACCTGCAATCAATGATGATTTGTGCGTGGATTGTGGTCTTTGTTTAAAGGTCTGTCCTATCAATAAGCTTCCTCAACTTAATGAAGCTAAAGTTGCTTTTAGTGGATGGTCCTCTCATGAATCTGTAAGGCTTGGTAGTTTTTCACCAATTTAAGATATATAATAGAATATGAAAGTACTTTGGTTTGAAGTTACAACACCGCAAAGATATAAAGACAATGGTATTGTTTATGGCGGGTGGCAGGATTCGTTAGAGCGGATCGTTCGCACTTGTTCCGATGTTGAATTAACGATATCATTTATAGGTGACCGTAATAATACTGGGCGTAAAAAAGATGGAAATGTTGATTATATTCCAATGAATTTAAATTATTCTTTAAAGGATAAAATTTGGAATAAATTTACCAATACAAAAGAAATATCTTGCATTGAGGGAGAAATGCAAAAAGTTGTAGAACTTGTTCAGCCTGATCTAATTCAAGTATTTGGTACGGAATGGTCTTTTGGACGAATTGCAAGATTTACAACGATTCCAGTAGTTGTTCATATCATGGGGTCTTTAATTCCTTATATGAATGCCCAGTATCCTCCTTTTTTCTCGTATAAGGATTTGTGTAAGGCGTATGATATATTGAAGCCTAAACAATTTTTAGATGATTTTCTTAACCATATAAAGGAAAAAGGTTGTGAAAAACGAGAAATGGAAATTTGGAAGCATGTGAAATATTATATGGGAAGAACTGAATGGGATTGTGCGCTTTCTGGCATTTTACATCCTGGTCGAAAATATTTCCATGTTGATGAGGCTTTAAGAAATTCTTTCTTATCAGGGGCAGACCAATGGAACGGATATGATAATAAAAGAATTATATTGATTTCAACGGGATGTTCTACTTTTTGGAAAGGTCCTGATATGCTTTTGAAAGTGGCTCATATTTTGACAGATTTGAATGTTGATTTTGAGTGGAAAGTTGCAGGTTATATGTCGCCTGTTTTGAAAAAGGCTGTTGAGCGAAAATTACAAACCACATTTGAAAAGAACCATGTGCATTTTTTAGGCTTTACAAAACCAGAGAATTTGACGGATATTCTATGTCATTCTACCCTGTATGTACATACTGCTTATGTTGAGAACTCTCCAAATTCAATTTGCGAAGCTCAGTGTTTGGGATTACCTATTGTTAGCACAAACGTAGGAGGAATCTCAAGTTTGGTTGAAAATGGTAAGCAAGGTGTTCTTGTTCCTGCAAATGACCCTTGGCAAATGGCTTATGCAATTATAGAATTAGCCTCTAATAGAGAAAAAATGTTGTCATTTTCAAAAAATAATATGACTTGTGCATTTAAACGCCATGATGATGAAAAAATCAAAATTGAGTTATTGAATTGTTATCGAACAATACTTAATATTAAATAAATTATGAATCCAAAAATTTTAGCATTATATTTACCTCAGTTTCATCCGTTCCCAGAGAACGACGAGTGGTGGGGAAAAGGTTTTACAGAGTGGACTAATGTAGGTAAGGCTAAGCCTTTGTTCCGGGGACATGATGAGCCTCGTGTACCTACAGAATTAGGTTATTATGATCTTCGTTTACCTCTTATTCGTGAGCAACAGGCTCAAATGGCTCGTGAAGCAGGTGTGACTGCTTTCTGTTACTGGCATTACTGGTTTGGTAATGGCAGAAAACTCTTGGCAGATGTGTTCCATGAGGTGTTAGAGTCAGGTAAACCGGATTTTCCTTTCTGCTTGGCATGGGCCAATCATACATGGAGAGCGGTAGGTTGTACGGCTGGTTGTGACTCTAAAGCTGTATTAATGGAGCAAACCTATCCTGGTATTGAGGATGCTAAGGCGCATTTTGAGTTGCTGCTTAAAGCTTTTAAAGATGAGCGATATGTCAAAGTAGATGGTAAACCTTATCTCTTTATTTTTGATCCAGTTGCTCTTCCGCAGGAGTATGTAGATTGTTTTAAGAAAATGAGTGTTGAGGCAGGTTTCCCAGGAATCTATCTTGTTGCAAACGTGAGTGATAATAGTATCAAAAAGGAGGTGATGCTTCAGAAAGGATATGATGCAGTATGTTATTGTGATATATTGGGTCATGCTCAGCAAAAGAGAAATACATTTTGGCATAAGGTTTATAAGCACTTGCAGGGTATCCTCTTGAATCGTCCAACTCATGTTTATGATTATAGTAAGCAATATAAGGAACTCATCGGAGAGATAGATAAAGATGAAAATGTGATACCGCAGATTGTTCCTCAATGGGATCATTCCCCTCGTGGTGGCAGAAAAACAAATATTTATATCAACTCTACTCCTGAATACTTTGCAAAGCATGTTCGTATGGCAATGGAAGCTATTAAGGGTAAGAAAGAAGAACACCAAATTCTCATGTTGAAATCTTGGAATGAGTGGGCTGAAGGTAATTATATGGAGCCAGACTTGACACATGGCAGAGGATATATTGATGCGTTGCGCCAAGTTGTAGATGAATATAGGGAAAAATAAAATTTATGAAGAATTTAATTTTTCGCATATTAGCCAAGCTTTATCCTATGAATTTAATAGAAAAGCTTGCTTATTATAAATACGTTATTCTGTCTTATCGGATATCGTCTCGTTTAGGCTCCTGTGGAAAAGGTACTCGATTTAGCAAAGTCGAGTATCTGACAGGGCATCAACATATTCATGTGGGTAAAAATACAATTTTCTTACCGCATTTGTTTCTTACAGCATGGGGAGATGATGATTCTATTAAGATATCTATAGGTGATTATTGCTCGATTGGTGCTTATTGTCATATTTCGGCATATAATAAGGTTTCAATAGGAAATCATGTGTTGATTGGGAAATGGGTTTCGATTGTGGATAATGATCATGGAGAAACCAATAAAGAATCATTGATGATTCCACCTTTAGAGCGTAAACTTGTTTCTAAAGGGCCGATAGTGATTGGTAATCATGTCTGGATAGGTGATAAAGTTACGATTCTTTCTGGTGTAACTATTGGTAACAACTCTGTTATTGCAGCTAATTCTGTGATAACTAAAGATGTTCCTCCATTTAGCGTTGTTGCGGGTAACCCAGGGAAAGTCATAAAAGTTAATGAATAATTTCTGGTAAATATATGAAGAAATCTATAAAAGCTGTCGCTCCATATATACATCCTGGCTTTCTGAATTTCAAACTTGCTCCTTTTGAGGCATGGAAGAGATTGGGGGGAGATATAGCGAAGAGTCATTATCCTCCGAAGTGCTTGCATGGAGCAGCATTTCGTTGGGAACTACCAACTTTATGGAAAAGTAAGAAGGAGGCAAGGCTCAGATTTGTGGAACCTGTTTCTTTGCTCTTTGATACGTTTCCTGATTATGCAAGATATGAGGTCGTTCCTATGTTCTGGGACTGTTGGCCTTGCTATTTCGAGAAGACTTGTGAATGGCTGCGTAGGCATCATGTAAAGACTGCCATCTTTTCTTCTCGGCAGACTGCAGAGAAAATGCAAGAACGTTTCTCTGGAAAGAACAAGGGATGGCAAAAAATAAATGTCATCTGGTGTCCTGAAGCTGTGGATGATTCTGTTTATCAGAAAGGAAAGCTTTTAAAAGACAGAAATATTGATTTGTTGGAGTTTGGACGTTCCAATGACAAGGTATTTAAGGCTGCTCAATTGGAGTCTGTTTTTGATAGCAAGAATCGCAACTTAAATCATGTCTGTACCAAGCAGAATGGTAAGTTCATCTATACCAATAAGCAGCTATATGAGGCGATGGGGAATGCCAAGGTGACTATTGCTTTGCCACGAAGCATCACTCAGCCAGAGATTGCCGGTGATATAGAAACTCTTACGCAGCGTTATTGGGAATGTATGTTCTCAAGGATGGTGATGGTGGGGCATGCTCCGCAAGAACTCATTGACTTTATCGGGTATAATCCCGTAATAGAGTTGAGTGATAAAATCTCGCCAGAAGAGCAGATAGCTGATGTGATAGAACATATTGAAGACTACCAAGTCCTTGTCGGTAAGAATCGTGAAACGGCAGAAAGGCTTGGAAGCTGGGATGTGAGAATGAAATGGCTGATGAGTGAATTGTCTAACTTATATATGTTTTCACTATAGTCAAGAAAAATATAGACTATGGTGAATACTAAGTTATATCAATATTGAATATGATGCTTAATTAAGAAAAGCGGGCTATTAGAAAAGGTGATATATGGTAAGTTTATTTGAACTTCTATAGTACACAATTGATATATTCATGATAATAATTTGGCGATTTGTCAGAAAAAACATATCTTTGCACATAGTAATCAAATAAGATATATAAGATGAAGGATATTAGAATAAGCAATTTCCGTTGCTATGACGATAAAACGATGGATTTTCGCAAGGGAATCAACCTTTTGATAGGTGACAACTCAAGTGGAAAAACCTCTCTTATTCGGGCGTGCAATTTTGTCGCTAACTCCTTGTTTTGTGGGTATAGTGATGAAAATACTGTATGGAAGAGTGTGGATGATGCGGATTTTAAGATGAATGTTGATGCTAATAATACCATACTCCCAGAAGTTCCAATAGCGATTTCTTTTCATCTTGGTCTTTCGGACATTCATCCTATCATAGGTGCTGAAGGTGAAACGATAGATTTTGATTATTCTACAGAATTACATCTTGAGAAAAAGTCAAAGAAAAACAGCCGTAATCTGATTCAAGGGTTAGTTCCTTTGAAAAATTATGCTGCTCAGTTGTATTCTAATTCTCATGTTAAGCAGGGTGATTCGTTTGTACAAAACAATGTCTTGCCAGTATATGCTTGTTTTACAACAGAAGATATTCACGCATCTCGTAAGATTGACAGAAATAAGTTTAAAGAATATGCACAAAAACCATCCTTTGGTTATTTTGAATGCTATGACTGCCGTGGACTATTTGATTACTGGCTTGAACGATTGCTGGTTTTGCAAGAGGCTGAAAGCGGAGAGCAGGAAATTAATTGTGTGAAAAAAGCAATTCAAAAATGCTTAGGAGCAGATGGCTGTAACATTATTGAAGAGATGGTGCTTAGACCTGTAAGGGGAAAGGTGTATTTTAAGTATACGGATGGTAGATTTGTTGAGTCTTCCATGCTTTCTGATGGATATAAGCGATTGGTCAATATTGTGGTTGATATAGCTATAAGGTGCGCTTTGTTGAATAAGACGATGCTTGGCGATGAAGCATTTATGCATACCCATGGCACTGTGATTATTGATGAGATAGATGAGCATCTTCATCCTGCTCTGCAGAGTAAAGTGCTGAAAGCTTTACACACAACGTTTCCTAATGTTCAGTTTATTGTAAGTACCCATGCTCCGCTTGTTATTTCTTCGGTAGAGAATACGGATGAGAATGTGGTGTATCGTTTGTGGTACAATCATGAGACGCATCAGTATGAGCATATGGAATTGAGGACTTATGGACTCGATTCCAATTTAATCTTGGAAGAAGAGATGATGGTTGATACTCGTGACAGTTTTGTAGAACAGAAGTTAAAGGATATTCAGCAACTCGTAAGTATGCGTAAGTTGGAGGAGGCAAAAGAGCGGCTTGCTGTCTTGGAAACGATAACATGGCCAGATCAGCCTTCTTTGGTGAAGATTCGTTCTATAATCAATAGACTTGAAAGCAGAACTGTATGAAATATATAGAAAAAAACTTCGAGGCTTGTGAGGTTGTAGCTTATGAAGAAGAATTGGCTGAAAACCAATTAGACAAAGAAAGTCTTGCTGATAATTCTATACATCCTTCGTTGCAAGGTCCTGACGTGTATGACATGGTCAAGAGTTTTAGCACTTTCCAAGATCTTAAAGAGTGGATGTTTAAAGAACAGGGTGGAATCTGTTGCTATTGCGGGTGTAGGTTGGAATATCCTAATCATCCACAATATGTGGTAGAACATGTTTTCCCAAAAGATAAAAACCGCATGCTGGCTGGGGAATATGAAAATTTTCTGCTTTCTTGCCGTCCGACTATCGAGGAAGAACAAGGAAGAATGGCTGCCCCAAAGAAAGAGAAAAAGAGTTTTTTTCATTGTGATAAGGCGAAAGAGTCCGAAATACTGACTATTACGCCTTTGCAGGAAGATTGCCAGCAGTTCTTTAAGTATGATGAGTTTGGTGGAGTTGTGGGTGCTGATGACAAAGCACAAAAAGATGTTGATACACTTAATCTTAATTGTAAATGGTTAAGCAAGCGTAGAGAGGCTGCTATTGATGGAGAGATTTATGATGAAGATGGTAATTTGCTTCCTGATGAAGAACTGCGCCAGCGTCTTGACTCCATCATGGATCTTGATAAAGATGGAATGCATACGGAGTTTTGTTTTGTGATAAAGAGTGTGCTTCAAAGTCTTTTGTCTCAGAAAGATGCGGAAGGGAAGTAGGTAAGAATATTATAAATGCGTAATTTTTCTTCTTGTTTGAGAAGTTTGAGTTTTTAATATATGTCTTACAACTATGTAGGAAGATTAAAATTTACGTATGAAATTGAATATGGAACAAAATAAAATACCTAATCGATTGTTTGTTATTGGTAATGGCTTTGATTTAAATATAGGTCGTAATACTCGTTATTCGGACTTCGCAAAGAGTGAATTTTGGCCGAAGGATTTGAAGAGTAATCTATATGAACATCTTAATCAAAAATCTAAAATTGAAAGATGGTTTGATTTGGAAGGAGAGTTGGCAAATTATGTCGCAGGATGGAGTCAGCCATATATGTCTGGATATCAAGGTACCATTCCAAAAATTGCAAAGAAAGATGAACAAGACTTTAATAAAATTGTAGAGGCGATGATTTCATATTTGATTTCTGAAGAGAAGAATGTAACGCCAAAGGATTCCTCTTTGGCTGCTAAAGTCTTTTCGTTGGTATGTCGAGACAGAGCATTTCAAAAAGTTTATTCTTTCAATTATACCGACTTGTCAAGGCTTGCAGATTGGCTGAGTCTGGAAAGAGAACCTTTGTTTGAGTATGTTCATGGTTGCTTGGCAAATCACTCTGCCATATTGGGCTTAAATGATTCTGTAGATACAATAGATGGAAACTATGATTTTTTAAGAAAGAGTTTTAATCTTCATTATGGTAGCCATCCTGTATCTTATGATTTGCAAGATGCTGATGAAGTCGTTTTCTTTGGACATTCGCTAGGTGATAATGACTATCATTATTTCCAGTCTTTTTTCAGACAGCAATGTAAGGAGAATATGGAGCGTAAGGATGGGCGTGATATTACAATCTTTACTTATAATGAAAAGTCAAGAATGGAAATCATGCATACGCTTCATAAGATGAATGAAGGACAAACTTCTTTGCTCTTTCAAAATAACAATTTGCGTATTTTCTGTACAGAGGATGAGGAAAAGAATGAAAGTGAGGCTTTCAAGAGTTGGTGTGAGAATCTTCGTCAGGAAAGGGTGAGATTTGATACGATGGACTTCTTTAATGGAATTCAATAATAATAGTTGACTTCACTTTAAAAAGTGGAGTCAACCTTATTTATTATGTAAAATATTGTAATAGGTGTTGATGTTATTGATTAAGATGTAATGGGGTAGCTGAATAAACCAAGCTTCATCAAGAATGGTGATGTACACAATTGATATATTCATGGTAATAATTTGGCGATTTGTCAGAAAACCTAAAATCCGCAAGCAATCTCAATGGCAATCTCAATTGCAGTAAAGAGCTTGAACACTATTCATCATGATAGTATGAGCGTGAATTTTGTCCGATTTGTGCATACCTTCCCCTTACCCC
>Ga0129313_1000389_pt1 | contig 38925 bp, 28 predicted proteins | sample O1105metagenome_FD_94436 | JGI IMG/M metagenome (GOLD analysis project Ga0129313, IMG submission 94436) | Orangutan group fecal microbial communities from fecal samples from Wisconsin, USA - O1105 metagenome | ecosystem: Host-associated > Mammals > Digestive system > Large intestine > Fecal...
TACAACCTCCCTTTGCATAATAGTAATACGGCCGTAGTAATATTTCAAGACCACAGGCGAAAATTCGTCAGAATGCATAGTATTGTCCGCCAATTCTGTATACTATCACAACACCGCCAAGGGAAAAAGGTAAAAAAGTGCCTATAGCGAAAATACGCTATGAGCACTGGGTGTGGTGCGGGTATTCATAACGGATTTGGTTTTACAGGCAGGAACGCACAGATTTTATAATTTACTTCACAAGAACAGACATCAGGAAGGCTCAGATTATTTTATGCCGCCATGAACCCCGGAAAGTGTATCCCACTCATGGACAATGGCCACTATCACCCCACGGAGGTGGTCAGCGATAAGATTCCGGCGCTGCTGACCTTCTTCCCGGAGTCTGCATCATCTGCGAAGCCCCGCCGCATGCATGATGGCTTCTACCGGCTCTATCGGGTCGCTGCCCCAGGTAATCTCCACATCTTTACACCCGGCGCAGTCCATCAGCTCCTGTGCTTTGTCGGTCAGAAGTTTCCGGTAGGCATCATCCACCAGTTCCAGCTTTTTCAGGCAGTCGGTCAGGTCATTGTTCCTTGCGGCCAGCCATGTGGAGGCGGCGTCGCTGATCTCGTCTGCGCTGAGGCCGGTGTTCTCGCCCCAGTCCAGCAGCTTGGCCGCCTCCTGCACTGCCCGCAGGGAAGAATCGGCGGTTCCGATGGTCACATTCCGGTCAATCTCATCCAGAATGGGCAGCGTCAGCACCGGCGGTACATCTGCCGGGGCATCCGGTGCCTCGGAGGTGGAGCAGGTCACGCCGTCCTCGGAAACGGTGACATACAGCTTTCCCTGGGCTGTATCGTAGAGAAAGGTACCTTCGCCCAGCAGCGTACCGTCAGCGTCACGGGCACTGACGGTAAAAGGAACGGAGCAGTTGCCCTTTTTGGAGAGCTGCACAATATCATCTCCGGTGAAAATCCATTCACCGGCCTTCAACAGGGAGCCGTCCGCATTTTCACATACCTTTGTAAAGCTGCCACCGTGCAGGGCGATGGCGCTGGCATCCTTGCGTTCCAGCCTGACATACACGCCAAAGCCGTCGGATTCGGGGGGCGCATCCCCCTCCGAGGGAGTGCTATGTTTGGTGCACCCCGTCATAAAAACGGCGGTCAGCAATATCGCTGCGGTCAGCAGGGTTGCAATTGTTTCCTTGCAGTGTTTCATGGTTCCTCTGTCCTTTCCGGTGTCTGCGCAGTCCAATACTGTGCGCCCCAATGTGCAAAGTCCCACTGCTCCATATAGGCATTGCACTCGTAGTCGATGTAGTAGAGCGTTCCGTCGTGTGGGACAAAGTTGGTGGGATAGTAGTCGATGTTCAGCCCGGCCGGGTACAGCAGACGGCACATGGCCTGCACCTGGGAAAGCCAGTCGGGTTCCACCCGTCCCTCTTGGAGTTGCTCTGCCACCGTTGGCCCGGCAATATATTCCTTCAGAATCCGCTCCTGCCGGGCATCCACCGCCAGAAGCCGGGGCATGGGGATGCCCAGCTTGCGCAGTGTTTCATAGTCACGCAGTTCGGATTGCAGCTTGTCGCCGAAGGTGTAGTATTCACAAGGTTCATGGTGAATCTGCTTTAAGACGTACTGTGCCGCTCCATCTGTCACCAGATAGGAGTAGCCCCCTTTTCCTTTTCCAAGGAGCCGGATAACGGTGTATTCGGCATGGTTTACCGTCATCGTAGTGGCATTGTTCTGCTGCAACTGCTTCAGGTTGTCCAAAACGAAGGGACTGTTTCCGGCGATTTGCCCCAGCGTCGGGCATCCGTCCATCTGCCCGCAGTCGGCACAGGTATCCAGTCCCTTTTCCCGGACGCAGTTATGTACGGGACAGAGCCGGTCGCAGAAGGGCGTTTTGGCTCCTTCTGTGCGGCAGCCGGTGCAGTTTATCATGTCAGGCAGAATCGTTACTCCGTTGAGCTTCGTCCACAGGGCGGCGGTTTTTTCACGCAGGGTGTTATCGTTCGTGAGCGTTGCGATTCTGGCATCGCAGGATTCGCAGTCCAGTCCGCAGCAGCCGATCAGTTGGTTTGTGTTTTTCATAGTTGCCTCCACAAGTCTGTATTCATCTCTCAGTGGCAATCAGTACGGCTCTGCATGGAGAGCCATCCCCACCGGATAGATTCAGAGGGGCCGCATTCAGGAAATAAACGCCCTGCGAAACCTCTGCCAAACGGATTCCCTCAAGCAATACAACATCGGCTCCCAGCAAGATGCGGTGCACCTCCATCGGGGCATTTTCGGGGCCAACGGTTTGGGATTCGTTTCCAAGCAAGAGAATATTTGAGGCAGCAAATACCTTGGCTGCTTCCGAAGAAATCTCGGCATCTCCTTTTATCAGGATTCTCTTTGCCGCCTCCGGGTTCTGCTTTTTTGCCTTTTCAAGTATTTCCGCAGCATCATCGGCGGAGACGATGCCGTGATGCTCCGCAACATAAGCCAATCCTATAAATATATCCAAGCCGATGGAATCTACCGCCTTTCCGCCTTGGATGAAATGAAACGGTGCATCAATATGTGTGCCGTTGTGAGCGCACATACGAAAAGCCGTCAGGTTATACAGGTCGCCATTTTCCATTGAAGAAAGCAGCTCCTTTTCCGGTGCCGGATCGCCGGCATATACCTGGCAGCCGAAAACCTCTTGGGAAATGTCATAGATTTTCATTTTGTATCCCTCTCTATACATGGTATGGCTGCGCCGGAAACTGATGCCGGGTGTTCTCCTGAACCGTCAGTGTCACGTTGCAGCCTGCTTGCTTCGCCGCAGCATACAGCTGCTTTGCCATTGGAAGGCAGTCCTCATCCTCTGCGCCGCAGAAAATCCGAAGTGCGATGTTCTTTTGGGAAATGGCCCGAACCACAGCTTCCGCTTGATCCTGCAATACAGGAATCCAGGGACTTTGCAGGATTAACAGATCGCAGCGTGCAGGGGAATATGTGACCGCCCGCAAAAGCATATCGCATCCGGCAGAAAAGCCGCCGCAGGCAATGTTTTCATAGCCCTGGTTTTGTACCCTTTCCAGGGAATTTGCCACCGGCAGATAGGAAGTGCTGTCATAGCGCCAACGATAGGTTCCATAGCCGTCCGGCTGGGCGCTCTGGACGGTTTCCAGCTGCCACAGGCCCCTTGCTCCCACGATTGGTTCCCAATCTGCCCGGGCAACGTCACCGTTTTGTGTGTTCCCATGAATGGCAAGAAACAGGTTGTCCGCCCTTTTCTCCTTCCAGGAAAAGATTGCCCTTGCAATGGAAACGGCAGCTGCATAGCGGTCATCCGAAATTGCTTTCAGCGAGAGAAATGCCCCATCGCTTTGAAGTGCCGCCAGGTCCTCATCCTCCAACACTTCCGGGCGATACCACCAGTTGTGCTCTTGAATGGCCTTTCGCAGCCACGCCAAAGCCGCCCCCGGCCCAGGAGCCAAACAGGCCAGGAAATAAAAGGTTTGCGGCCCAAAGCTGCCCGGGCTTTCTTCGTAGGCATTCAGCAAAAATTGGTAGGCTTCCGGATACCCCTTTTCGGCGATGGACAATGTGGTTTCCAGAATATCATTTTCATTGGGTTTCTTCATTTGCAGTTCCTCTTTTCTGGAATAATTTGATAAAAAGGCGCAGAACGACCCCGATTGCTTATCAGGCTCTGCTCTGCGTCTTAGCGTCTGGCTGTTTCAACAGTGTTATATGAAATTGCTGTAGGTCAATCAATTCCTCCCGCTTGCATTTGGGGCAAAAGAGAAGAAAGTTGTGAAGAACGGTATCCTCCCGAACCCACACCCGGGTTTTCCCATGACAATAGGGGCATAAAAGCCATTGTCCTTGTTTTTCCATAAATAGCACCTACTCGTTCGCCGGGGCGGAAATGAGGGTGATTCTCCGCATTTTGCTGCTTTCGGAGGTCGCCTGCGTCATGTACTTGACCGTCACCTGATTGATTTCCGAAAGATACTCCGAAAATTCCTCATCTGTCAGCAGCAGCGTACAGTTGGTAAACAGCAGCATATCCTTTTGCGGCTCGGCATGGCCGGTGGAAAAGTATTTTGCAAAGGAAGCGCAAATGCTCAGCAGCGACATCTGCACCGCATTCCCGGTTTCATCTTCTGTAGCCATAGCATCCTGATTGAGCCGATAAACGCTTTCTACGGTACCACGAATCCGATTTTCACTCACCACCGTGAGAATGGAGCTATCTGCAAGAATCTTGACGTGCCGATATAAGCTGGCACTGGGAATATCCGGCAGCGCCTTCCTGATTTCCTTGACCGTGCCGGTTTCGTGAAGCAAAAAATACTGAAAAATCCTCTGTCGAACAGGATTCATTACAATCTCCGCCAGCTCCATAGGATGCCATCCCTCCTTGAATTGTTATCTGATTCCATTATATTCTCATTTCTGATAATGTCAAGAGGAATGTTTCTATTCACCAAGCAAAACAGCTGCCAACCATCCCGGCCCCGGTAAAAACCGCACCCAACAAATCGAAATCTGCTATCGCTTCGTAGGCTTCCCGGACATCCCGGAGACACCCCAAGCCCCCTCTACCAGGAACACATCCGCCAGGGCGTAGAACAGGCGCTTTACACGGCGTAAGGTATAAAAAGAGTGTTCATAACGCAAATCCGTTATGAACACTCGCAGTGGTCCGAGTGACAGGATTCGAACCTGCGGCATCCTGCTCCCAAAGCAGGCGCGCTACCAACTGCGCTACACCCGGGTATTGAATTACTGTGTGCGGGGAGGCGGCCCCGGGCACAGGTTGTATTATACACAAGGAACGCAGAAAAAGCAATCAAAAGTTTTGACAATTCAAAAATTTGAGTTGAAATCCATGGCTGTCTTGTGTATGATAGCGCTGAGGTGAGAGAATTGAAAGAGAAAGGAATTTCCCAGGAGGCGCTGAAAGCCATTGCCTGTGTGACCATGCTGCTGGACCATATTGGGGCCATGTTTGTACCAACCGGCTATACCCTGCGGATTATTGGCCGGATTGCGTTCCCCATTTTCTGCTTTTTGTTGGCAGAGGGAGCCCATTATACCAGCAATCCCAAAAGATACGCACTGCGGCTGGCTGTGGGGATGCTCTTATCGGAGATACCCTTTGATTTGGCGCTTCGGGAACGACTTACCTGGCAGTCCCAGAGCGTTATGGTGACGCTGCTGCTGGGCTTCCTGACGGTGGAGGCAATTCAGGCCACCTCCCATAATCTATTGAAACTCCTTGCCGTTGCCGCTGGGTTTGGTCTGGCAGAGTTTGCCCACACGGATTACGGCGGCAGCGGAGTTCTGCTGGTGGTTTTGTTCAGCCAGTCGAGAGGGAAGTGGTGGCTGCAAACGGTGTTTGTTGCCGTGTTTGCCTGCCGCCTGATTTACAGCCCGGCAGTGAGTGTATTTGGGCATAGAGTGCCCATTGAGGCTTTTGCAGTTTTGGCGATGATTCCCATCGGGCTTTATTCCGGCAAGAAGTGCAGCTCCAGCAGGGCGATTCAGTGGGCCTTCTATCTGTTTTACCCGGTGCATTTGGCTGTGCTGATGCTTATTTGTATGCGACTGTATGGGTTATACTGAAATCTGCGGATACATTTCCCGGAGGCAGTGCAGCAGAAATGCTACCCCCTCCGGGGATTTTTGTTGGGATTTTCGCCTGTAGAAACCACGTGTGGGGATGCGGTGGTGAACTACCGGTTGCAGGATGGGCAAAAAAAACGCCCCGGAGGGCGTGAGGTTCAGCCAGAGAGAGTATGACCGGATTTCTAAGCAGTTTTCGGATGAGATTGCACGGTGGAATAGAGATGGTCGGGAAGGGGGGGCAGCGGTTTATCCTCGGAAGTACAGGAGAAGTGCTGCAAGGACTTGGCGCTATAGAGAGCGATATTTATGTAAACAGCGACAAGATAAATACAATTATGAAGGAACACCCGGAAATTACGCTGGAAGAAATTATGCAGATTCCCAAAATAATCAGCGACCCTGTGCTGGTTTTGAAGAGCCGGAATGTTGGAAGAAGCGCACAAAATACCCGAATAACCATGTTTGGCTCTGTAAAGGGGCAGAACGGATTGCCGGTTATGGTTGTATTTGATTTGCGCCCCTCTGAAAACCATTTCATAATTTCTAATATGCAGAAAATTACAAGCGCCTATACTAAGACAATGAATGCGGCTTCTTTTGTCGAGAACAGCTTTATTATGTACGCAGACAAAAAAAGAACCACTTCGTTGCTTCGGTCAATAGGCTTCCATATGCCTATCGAGCTGCTTCAAAGTGGTTACATTGGTAGTATATCGTATAATCAGCGGAGTGTCAACATCTTCGGCGAAAAATTTTCAGATGTGTTTTGAAATCCTCCTGCAACCAAACAGAAGCCGATAGTTTCAAAAAATAGTTCGGCGACTGGCAAAATGCCCTGTTTTCTTTCGGGAAAGGAATGTATTAAGAATTCCAAAATATTCGCCGGTTTCCTTGCAATTTCGATGCTGCTGTGGTATAGTTTCCTGTAGATTATGTTGCCCGGAGGCCACGCAAGGATGAAACGAATGCGTATTCGATGGATAGTATATTTGCTCTGTCTGCTGCCGCTGCTGACCGGCTGTGCGGAGATTTTCCCCAAGTCGGGGCAGAATGCCATTACAATGGCGGCCACGGTTCCCATGACTCCGGAGGGGGAGACAATTTCGGTTATCCCGGAAGAGTGGAACGAGGCCACAGAGCCGGTGGACAAGCAGAACGTGGAGAGCCTTTCCATGGTGGTGACGGAGAGCACCATCCGCCAGTTGGATGAGTACCCCAACCTAAAGACCCTGGATTTAACAGGCAGCACCTGCTATACGGCTATCATGGTTTATATTCAGAACCATCCCCAGGTGGAGGTGACCTACTCTGTTGACTTCGGCCCCACTTCGGCAATCTGCTGGGCAGAGCACGTGTCCCTGCCGGGCGAGGGGCTGAGCTTTCAGACCTTACGCACCAATCTGGTGTATTTGCCCCATCTGCAAACCCTCCAGCTGCCCAGGTCAACACTGAGCTATTCCGAAATTACCGCACTGCGCCAGGCCTATCCCAACGTGGAGATTACCTACACCGTGGCCTTCCGGGGCATGGAATTTACAGAAGAAACCGAGAGCGTCAATCTCGCCGGGATGACGGTGGATGAAATCGCCTCGGTAATCAGTATGCTGGAAGCACTGCCCAATTTGAGCTATGTGGAGCTGATGAATGATTCCGGCACCTGTGCCCTGTCCCGGCAGGATGTAAAGCGCCTGGTGGAGTCCACCGAGGACGTTCGGTTCCACTATGTATTCAGCCTCTTTGGGCAGACGGTGTCTACCACAGATGAAACCATCCGCTTCGAGCGCCTGAGCCTGACGCCCGACGCAGAGACGGAAATTCGGGAGGCCATGAGCATTCTGTCTCCCGGCTCTACGCTGATTCTGGACCGCTGCGGCCTGAGCAGTGAGCTGCTGGATTCCATCCGTGGGGATTATGAGGATGTGGATTTGGTTTGGCGGGTCTATTACGGCACCGACGGCCGTTATACGGCGCTGACCAACGCCACCACCATCCGCTCCGTTTACAACGTGACAGATACCACCTGTAGTGAGCTGCGTTATGTGCGCAGTGCCAAATATATCGATATGGGCCACAACGATACCCTGACGGATTTGAGCTTCATCGGCTACATGCCGGATTTGGAAATCCTGATTCTCTCCGGGTGTGCCGCCAGTGACCTTTCCGGCTTTGAAAACTGCAAGAAGCTGGAGTATTTGGAGCTTGCCAACTGCCTGAAGCTCTCGGATATCACCCCTCTGGCCGGCTGCGCCAGCCTGAAATATCTGAACATCTGCTATACCAAGGTCAGCAGTCTGATGCCCCTGGACGGCCTGTCCATCCAGAATCTGTTCTGCAAGCAGACCCGAGTGGGGGCAGACGAGCAGAAGCAGTTCAAGGAAATTCATCCGGATGCCACCGCTGTATTTACCGGGCGTGACCCCTATGCCGGTCCCGGCTGGAGATACACCGACAATGGCTATCACTACACCGAATTCTATAAAAAGGTTCGGGAGGTCTTTAATCTGGACCAGGTGGATAAGCTGCTTCGTGCCCAGGAGCAGGCGACGGGGAAATAAGAGTTTGGCGAAATGCCGGAAGTGTGCTTCGCCTGCAATATATCGGCTGGTGCCCTGTGCGCCGGCCGATTTTTTGGCCCTTTCCGGATTTCAAACCTTCGGGCCAATTCTGCGAAGGGGGGATGTTTTGTCAAGAAATGGTCAAAATGTTGAAAAATGTTGGTTTTGAACGAAAAATTCTGTGAATAATTCTTGCAATCTCCGCAACTCGTGTTATAATGTTTCTGTATGTATAGGGTGAAAGTATCCTTTTTTGGATAAAATTAACATGGGGATGGCCAAGGATGGTGCCAAAAACACCGCTGCGCCCCTTTGCTGAAAGGAGAAGAATATGAAGATGCTTCGTAAATGGCTGCCGCTGCTGCTGGCCCTTTCTGTGTTGCTTTGCAGCTGCTCAAAGAAGGGAGCGCCGGAGAAAATCAACACCAAGGATTTCTCCCGGGAAATCCAGGTGGAGTCCGTGGGCGGCAGTGAAATCATACATGCGGACCAGTCTACCCAGAGTGCCCAGCCCGGCTTGATGTTCCAAAGCACCGACGGTGTGCGCACCGGCGGGGAAGAAGGCCTGACATTGAATGCCGACGGCAATAAGCATATCCATGTTCAGGAGAATTCCCAGCTTCGGCTGGAGGCCTCTGGAAAGCCGGAAAGCGGCAAAACCAGAATCCACCTGGACGGCGGCAGTGTCCTGATTGCCCTGGACGAACCCCTGAAGGATGGGGAGCTGTTCCAGATTCAAACTCAGGGCAGTGTGATTTCCCTGGTTCAGGGAATTGTCCGGGTGAGTAAGCTGGATGGATTTACCCTGGTGGAGGTATTCCAGGGCGACGCAGAGGCACAGCTGCTGCAAGACGGCACCAAGGCCAGCGCCCAGTCCGGCCAGGCTTTGCTGATTTCCGAGGATGGGAAGAAATCCTCCTTCGTTCTGGCAGATGAAATTGACAGCAAGTCCTGGGAAGGGACGGAAGATTGGGACGGTGTTGTGAAAACCGGCGGCACCGGCGCTCCCGTGCTGGAAATTCCCTATGGAAGACTGCCCGGCGCCGTGCTGGAGCAGCTGCTGGCCTACGCAGAAGACGGCCAAACCCTCTGCCTGACAGAGGAGGCCCTGGCCAACCTGCTGGAAACCGGCCATGATTATAGGGAAGTCCTACGCACCGAGCCAACCTGCACAGAGGATGGCTCGATCACCCGGAAATGCAGCCTGTGCGGCGCAGAGGAAGAGGAGACGATTCCCGCCCTGGGCCATACCCCCCAGGCCCTTCCGGCCCAAGAGGCCACCTGTACCCAGGATGGCAAAACTGCCGGTGAAATCTGCGCCGTCTGCGGCCAGATTCTGGTACCTCAAGAGGACATCCCGGCCAAGGGGCACCAGGTGGAGAAGCTGCCGGATACCCAGCCCACCTGCACCGCCGATGGGGCCATCGGTGATACCCACTGCCTGGTTTGCGGCCAGGTGATTGAAGAGGGGAGCCTGGTGGTTGCCCATGGGCACCAGCCCCAGGCAGTGCCCGCCGTAGCCCCCACCTGTGAAAAGGCCGGGCTTACCGAGGGAAGCGTCTGCGCCGTCTGCGGCGAGACACTGACACCCCAGGAGACGGTTCCGGCCCTGGGCCATACGCCCAAAACCATTCCCGGCCGGGAGCCCAGCTGTACCCGCCCCGGCCTGACGGAGAGTGTCCGCTGCGCCGTCTGCGGCAAGCTGCTGCAAGGGCCTAAGTCCATCCCAATGGCCTCCCACACCGAGGAAGTGACCCCTGCCGTCCCGGCTACCTGCACCAAGGAGGGGCGCACCGAGTCCATCCGCTGCACTGTCTGCGGCAAGGAGCTGAAAGAGGCCCAGCCTGTTCCTATGGCAGAGCATACCCCCCAGACCGTGGCAGGCAGAGCACCTACCTGCACCCGCCCCGGGCTGACCGATGGCCTGCGCTGTGGGGTTTGCAAGCGCTGGATTCAGCGGCAGGAGACAATTCCTGCTCTGGCCCATACACCTGAGACCATTGCCCAGGTTGCCCCCACCTGTACCCAGACCGGCCTGACCGAGGGAAGCCGCTGCGCCGTCTGCGGCAAAATCCTCACCGAGCAGCAGAAAATTCCCGCCCTGGGCCACACGCCGGAGGCCACCCCCGGCAAGGAGACGACTTGTACTGCCACCGGGCTGACCGAGGGCAGCAAGTGCAGCGTCTGCAGTACCGTGCTGACGGCGCAGGAGGAGACGCCAATGCGCAGCCATACCCCGGTTTCCATCCCCGGCAAAGAGGCTACCTGCACCGCCACCGGGCTGACTGAGGGAAGCAAGTGCAGTGCCTGCGGTACCGTGCTGACGGCCCAGAAGGTGATTGCAAAGCTGCCCCACACCCCCGAAGTAATTCACGGTATCTATCCCATGTGCTTCCGGGACGGCTGGACGGATGGCTCCGTATGCTCTGTGTGCGGTGAAATCCTGGAGCCCTGCCAGGTGATTCCGGCGCTGCCCCATACTCGGGGGGGGCTGGCAGAGGTAAAACCCACCTGCTCCAGCTTCGGCTGGACCGAGGGGATAGCCTGCCAGATTTGCAGCCATGTAATGGTGCCCCAGCGGAGGATTCACAAGCTGCCCCACACTCCCGTGGTGCTCCCGGCAGTTGCCCCCACCTGCACGGAAACCGGCCTGACCGAGGGCTCTGTGTGCTCTGTCTGCGGTGAAATCGTCAAGGCACAGGCGGTGATTCCCGCCACCGGCCATACTCCGGGGCCCCAGGTGAAGGAGTTCAATACGGAGGCGCCGGAGCTGGGTGCCGCCGGGAACCTGCTGAAGGACGAGACCCACCACCCGTATTGCTATGCCCTGGTCAGTAGGTGCACCCAGTGCGGCGAAATCTGCGATATCCAGTACTACGCCCATACCAACGGTGCTACCACCTTCTCCTCTGTATCAACAGAGGACGCCTGCCAGAAGGCGCAGGTGCATTGTGCGGATTGCAGCCATGTAATCCGCTGGTACATCACATCCCACGAGGCAGCCCCTGCCGTGGAAATTCTGGATGAAGAGAATGTGGCATGGACGGTAATCAAGTGCAGTAAGTGCGGCTTCCTCATCAGCAAAAATCCGGCGTAAAATTCCATACCGGGCGGGTGCTCTGTTGTCAGGGTGCCCGCCTGAATTTTTTATCCCGGCTCTTGACAAAAGATGATATAATGATACCGAGAGATGGTGTGTGGATTTGCACCGCTGCCGTCTGTTTTGGCCGCCCGGGGGAGACTGCTCCCGCCGGAGCCGACGGCCCGATTCACCTGTGTGCAAGGAGTGCCATACATTATGCTTGAAAGCCTGAGCAGCTTTTTTTCTCAGCTTGCGTCCAACCGCCTTGTGAATATTCTGATCGCATCCTTTCCCAAAATGCTGCTGCCCGGACTGAAAATGACCATCCCCCTGACGGCCATTTCGTTTTCCATTGCCCTGGTGATTGCGGTGATAGCCGCCATGATTCGGGTGGCCAAAGTGCCGGTTTTGCAGCAGCTGGTGCGGTTTTATATCTGGGTTGTCCGGGGTACGCCGCTGCTGGTGCAGCTGTATGTGGTGTTCTATGGGCTGCCCAATCTGGGGGTGGTTCTGGAGCCCTTCCCCACGGCAGTGCTGGTGTTCTCCATCAACGAGGGGGCTTATTGCGCCGAAACCATGCGTGCCGCCATAGAGTCCATTCCCCAGGGGCAGATGGAGGCAGGAATGTGCGTTGGCATGAACTGGCTGCAAACCATGTGGCATGTGGTTTTGCCCCAGGCCTTCCGCACGGCGTTTCCGCCCCTGTCCAATTCCCTGATTTCCATGCTCAAGGACACCTCTCTGGCTGCCAACATTACGGTAATGGAAATGTTCATGGTGACGCAGCGCATTGCCTCCCGGTATTATGAGCATCTGGCGCTGTATATCGAGGTGGCAATCATCTATCTGCTGTTCTGCACTGTGCTGACCAAGCTCCAGGCTGTGTGTGAAAAGAAATTGGCAGCCTATGGCTTTTAAGGGGGACAGAACATGCTGACAGTTCGCAATGTTGCCAAGAAATTTGGCGATACCCAGGTGCTGCGGGGTGTGGAGCTCTCCGTGAACAAGGGGGACGTTATCGCAATCATAGGCCAGAGCGGCGGCGGTAAGACGACCCTGCTGCGCTGCATCAATTTTCTGGAAACCGCCGATTCCGGTGAGATGGAGTTTGATGGGGAGCATTTTCAGCTCAACCATATCTCCAAGCGAGATATTCAAAAAATCAGGCGGAAGACTGCCTTCGTATTCCAGAGCTATAATCTGTTCCGCAATAAGACAGCGCTGCAAAATGTAATGCTGGGGCTGACAGTGGCCCGAAAAATCCCCAAGGCCCAGGCCCAGGAGATTGCCCGGGCGGCCCTGGATAAGGTGGGGCTGGCGGACAAGGCGGACAGCTATCCCAATGCCCTGTCCGGCGGTCAGCAGCAGCGGGTTGCCATTGCCCGGGCGCTGGCAACCAGCCCGGAGATTATCTATTTTGACGAGCCAACCTCCGCCCTGGACCCGGAGCTCACCGGTGAGGTGCTGGCGGTGATGCGTCAGCTGGCGGAAGAGGGGATGACCATGCTGGTGGTCACCCACGAGCTGGGCTTCGCCCGGCACGTTTCCACCAAGGTGGTGTTTATGGAAAACGGAGCCATTGTGGAATCCGGCCCCTCAGAGGAGTTTTTCGCAAACCCGAAAGAGGAGCGCACCCGCACTTTTTTGAAAACAATATCACAGCATGAAAAGGAGTAAATCAAGATGAAAAGATTATTTGCAGCCGCCCTTGCCGTTCTGATGCTGGCCACTGCGATGACCATGGCTGTCTCTGCCGAGGAAAGCGGCGATTTGCTTAGCCGCATTCAGGAGCGGGGCACCATTGTTGTGGGCCTGGAAGGGGACTGGGCACCCTGGTCCTATGTGGGCGAGGACGATGAGCTTACCGGCTATGATGTGGAGGTGGCGAAGGCCATCGCCGACAAGCTGGGGGTGGAGCTCCAGATTGTCCCCGGTGAGTGGGACGGCCTGTTTGCAGGCATGGATGCCGGACGTTACGACCTGGTGATTAACGGCGTTGAGGTCACAGAGGACCGGGCGGAGAAGTATGATTTTGCCGACCCCTATGCCTACATCCGGACTGCCCTGATTGTCCGGGGCGACAATGACGACATCCACACCTTCGAGGATTTGAAGGGGAAGAAGACGGCCAACTCCATTGCCTCCACCTATATGAATCTGGCCGAGAGCTACGGTGCCACCTGCTACGGCGTTGCCACGCTGGACGAAACCCTGACCATGGTGCTCCAGGGCCGGGTGGATGCGACGCTGAACGCCATTGTGTCCTATACCGACTACATGTCCCAGCATCCGGATTCCAATTTGAAGGTGGTCGCCACCACCGAGGATGCCTCCAATGTGGCTATCCCCATGCGCAAGGGTGACGATACCGCCACACTGCGGGAGGCCGTCAACCAGGCCATCGCCGAGTTGCGGGAAGAGGGAACGCTTTCCGAGCTTTCCATCCGCTTCTTCGGTGAGGATATCTCCGAATAAAACAGAAACTGCGTTCGCTGCATGAGTACATATGTGCCCATGCAGCGAACATTTTTCTACAAAAGAAAGAGAAGTAAGGGTTTACAAACTGTTCATATCTACGAAAATTACACCGCTGCCTTGCAAGCGGGAGATATATGTGTTATATTCCCCACATACCCCAGAAAGGGGAAAAAGAACAGAATATCGTGCGATAAGAAATGTGCGGGGGAACGGATTGGCGAATCCTACCCAAGGAGTGAAACTCTCAGGTAACAGGACCGCATATGGATCGCACTCTGGAGACATCCGGAATTTTTCGGAGGCCGAAGGTGCAAGGGGTGGCTGACCACCGAATCTCTCAGGCAAAAGGACAGAGGTTTTCTGCATTTCCCGGGGATGGTATATCCCGGGGCAGAAATGGTTTCTTTTGATGAGTACCTCTTGCAGGTGCTCTTTTTTCATGTTCTTTTACAAATGCAAGGAGGAAGTAGAATGGAAAACCTGGTTCAAACCGTCACAGAGGTAAACAGCGCTGTCAACAGTTTCGTTTGGGGTATGCCTATGCTGATTATGCTGGTGGGCACCGGCATCCTGATGACCCTTCTGACCAAGGCGTTTCAGGTGACCAAGTTCCGCCACTGGATGAAGCACACCATCGGCGGCATTTTTACCAATAAGCACGTCACCGCCCACACTGCCAAAGAGGATAAGTCCATCAGCCAATTCCAGAGCCTCTGCACCGCTCTGGCGGCCACCATTGGCACCGGCAATATCTCCGGCGTGGCGGCTGCCATTGCCACCGGCGGCCCGGGCTCTGTTTTCTGGATGTGGATTGTTGCCATTTTCGGTATGATGACCAATTACTCCGAAAATGTATTGGGCATCTATTTCCGCCGGAAGAACAAAGATGGTGAATGGTGCGGCGGTGCCATGTACTATTTGCAGGACGGCCTGGGAAGCTACCCCGGCTATAAGAAGATTGGCGGGGTTCTGGCGGTACTGTTCAGTTGCTTCTGCGTGATTGCCTCCTTCGGTATTGGCAATATGAGCCAAATCAACTCCATTGCCGTGAATATGAAGCAGGTATTTCAGATTCCCATGTGGCTCACCGGCGTATGCCTGATGGCACTGGCAGCCCTGGTGGTGGTGGGCGGCCTGAAGCGCATTGCCGCCGTGACGGAAAAGCTGGTTCCCTTTATGGCCCTTGCCTATGTTCTGGGTACCCTGGTGATTGTTGTCATGAATGCCTCCCGGATTCTTCCCGCCCTGGGCATCGTCTTCAAGTGTGCCTTTACCGGCCGTGCGGCCTTTGGCGGCGTGGTGGGCGCAACGGTGAAGGATGCGGTAACCTGGGGCATGAAGCGGGGCGTCTTCTCCAACGAGGCGGGGCTGGGCTCTTCGGTAATGGTGCATTCCAACTCCAATGTAAAGGAGCCTGTAGTGCAGGGAATGTGGGGCATTTTCGAAGTGTTTGCCGATACCATCATTGTCTGCTCCCTGACAGCCCTGACGGTGCTCACCAGCGGCCTGGTGGATTTGGATACCGGCGCCATGCTGACTGCTACAGAGAAAACCGCCATGGTTGCCGAAGCCTTCGAGATGAACTTCGGGAAATTCGGCGCCTGGTTTATCGCCATTGCCGTGCTGCTGTTTGCCTTCTCCACTGTCCTGGGCTGGAGCCACTATGGGGCCAAGGCCTTTGAATACCTCTTTGGCACCAAGGCCACCATCGGCTACAAGGTGGTGTTTGTGGGCTTTATCGTTGTTGGGGCCACCATGAGCCTGGATTTGGCCTGGGATTTGTCCGATACCTTCAATGGCCTGATGGCAATTCCCAACCTGATTGGCGTTATCAGCCTGAGCAGCCTGGTGTATCGCATTACAGCCAACTATATCGACCGGATACTGAAAGGCAAAAAGCTGGAGCCCATGTATTCCGCCTTTCCGGAGTATCAGGCCCAGGAGGAAGCCGAGGAAGCGGCAAAATGACAAAAGCTCTATAGAATACCGAAAGCCCCGGGCGTACCCGGGGCTTTCGAGTAGAATACTTACTTGGTTCCCTCTCTGCCCCAATAGTCCGGGGCAGAGAGGGATGTTTGCCATTATGCTGAAAGAGCAACAATACAAAACCGCCCCGTCAGGTGTTTGAACCGGACGGGGCGGCGTCTTCTATGGAGAATCAGGCAGTGAGAATGACCACGGCCTTGTTCAGCGGGAGAACAGAAACAAACTCGCTGCGCTTGCTGACTTCTGTATCGGTACCCTTCTTATAGGTAATCCAGTCCAGTCGGATCTGGCCGCCGGAGATACCCTCTACAAGCACCTGCTGGCCCTTGTAGCCGTCGGAAATGTGCTTTTCCACATTCATTGTGCCGGGCTGGAACTCGCCAAGCACTTCGGTTTCCAGCTTGACCTCGGTGTCTACGTCCTCTTCGCTGAACAGGCGGATGACAACCTGGGAGTCGGTCACCTTGGCACGAATCAGCACGGTGCAGTCCAGGGGGTTGCGGAACTTGAGGTCATGCCAGCCGGACACGGTCACCTCGGTACCTCTGGTGGCAAAGGAGCAGGCATGGGGTGCGACATACCGCTCTACCAGGGTCATGCCGCTGGAGAGGGCTGCTACATACAGGGTGGTAGCCACCTGGTCAGATCCGCCTGCCATCTCTTCCTCGGCACAGGAATCGCCGTGGGCAGGAGCAAGCTGGTAGCCGGCTGCTGCGCTCCGGTTGTTCAGCAGGGAGTTGAAGGAGAAGCTGGCACCTGCATCCAGGGTTACGCCGTTGATGGCCTGACACATCCGCTGCATATTTTCGTTATAGGCATCGTTGGAGCTGACAGGGGTGGAGAAGGAAGCCAGTGCAAAGGCAAAGCTGCCGTTGCTGCTCAGCTTCTGGGGAACGACGTATTCCATGGGGATGGAGATGACATCGCCGTAGGCGGCATTGCTCAGCTGCTGACGTGCATCCTCCAGGTTGAAGGTATAGCCGCAGGAGCCGGGGGTTCCCTCGCTGCCGTTGGCGCCCTCGATAGCCTCAACCGGATTGACGTGGATGGAGTCGTAGATGGCGTCAATGTCAATGGGCTCCGGGGTTTCTGGCAGGTATTCCGACGGAATCTCCACCCGGAAATTCCGCTGACTGTAGCCCTGGTAAATGAGATTCAGAATCCCCTCCAGATCGCAGCTGCCGCCGGGGTGGCCAATGGTCAGCACCAGGGTCTGGCAGGGGGCGGATTCGTCAAAGCCGTCGGCATCCAGGGCGGGGCGCACACCCTCCAGGGTATATCCGGAGGGGACGAACTCGCCGGCCTGCTGGGCAATAAAATCCGATACGGTACTGCGGATATACTCGCTGTTCAGCCGCAGGCAGGAATCCAGGGAAATGTCTATGGGCTTTTGCTGCGCCCGGTGATACGCCTGCTGTCGCTCTGCTGCGGAACCGGTTCGGCCAAAGGCGCAAGCCGCCTCCACCGCCTGGGCGATGTCCAGAGTAGGCTCAGCCTGGGAGGCGGAAAGCACAAATTCCTGACCGGCCATAACCACGGTCATATCGTTGCGGGCATAGCTGCTTCCTACGGCAGCGGAAACGGCACTGACGGCCTCCTGCTGGCTCATACCCCCTACATCCACACCGGCAATCCAGACGTTGGGGAGAATTTTACTGCCGTAGGGGTCGCCGTTGGTTTGGATAAGAATTACGGCGGCAATGCCCACTGCCAGCAGCAGGGCAACCAGAATCAGAGCCAGGTTGATACCCTTGCGGTGGCGGGAGACGGTTCCGACAAACCCGTCGGATTTTTCCCTTGGCCGGGAAGGGGAGGGGGGATTGTCCGTTTCTCTCCGGCGGGGCGGTGTGCTTTGATCCTGCCGGGCAAACCGTGGTGCGGGTTTTTCCAAGGGGGCGGTCTCTTGCTGAAGCTGGTCCTGGGCTTTTATGGCGGCATCGGAGTCGAAATCCGAAGGGAACTCCACATTCAGCTGGGCCAGAAGTTCATCGAGATTTACATTGTCCGCCCCTGCGGCAGAGTCCATTGACTGAAGAAGCCGGTCAAATTCCTCTGGGGCTCGATTGTCAACCATGAAAGATGCCTCCTATTTCTTGGTATTATATTCTGTTGCATTGCATTATAACACGAAATAAAGGGAAATACAACCGTTTTGCTGCTGCTTTTTGCCGAAAATGGAAAATATAGTACTATATCAGCAGCACTGGGCCCCATAGCGCTGGACAAACAGTTTGCTTTGCTTCAAGCTGTCTACCCCGGTTGCCAGTTTCAGCTGCAATGTAGGCTCTTTGGCGTTGGCCAGGAAGATGACCCTTGCCTTGTAGTCCGGGTCGGCACACAGGGCGCTGACGGCTTCGAAATTCAGGTTGTTCAGCACGAACAGCACGTTGCCGCTCTTCTGGCGGATATCCTTGATACCGGCCTTCCTGGCCTGGGCACGGAGCAGGGCAATGTCTATCAGATTCAGCACACCCTTAGGAGGCTCACCGTAACGGTCCACAATTTCGTCCAGCAGGTCGTCGGCATCCTCCTGACTGCGGATGGCAGCCATGCGGCGGTACAAATCCATCCGTTCCTCTCCCCGGGCCACATAATCCTTGTCCACGTTGGCGGTGACATTCAGGTCGGCGGTGCAGTCCGGTGCCTTGGGCGCTTCGCCTCGCTCCTCCAGCACGGCCTCATCCAGGAGCTTCAGATACATATCATAGCCCACGCTCATCATGTGGCCGGATTGTTCTGCTCCCAGCAGGTTACCGGCACCCCGGATTTCCAAATCCCGCATGGCAATCTTGAAGCCGGAGCCGAATTCCGCAAAATCCCGGATGGCGGCCAGGCGCTTCTCTGCAATCTCCGTCAGGCTCTTGTCCGGACGATAGGTGAAATAGGCATAGGCGTGTCTGGTAGAGCGGCCAACTCGCCCCCGGAGCTGGTGCAGCTGAGACAGGCCGAACCGGTCGGCATTTTCGATAATCAGGGTGTTGGCATTGGGGATGTCCAGGCCGGTTTCGATGATGGTGGTGCATACCAGCACCTGGATTTCTCCCTCGGCCATGGCCTGCATCACATCCCCCAGAGCGTCCTCTGTCATTTGCCCGTGAGCAACGGCCACGCTGAGCCCGGGAATCCGCCGCCGGAGGGCACCGGCGCACTGGTCGATGGTTTCGGTGCGGTTGTGCAGGTAGTATACCTGCCCGCCTCGCTCCACCTCCCGGCGAATGGCATCGTCGATAATTGCGGCGTTGTACTCCGTGACGAAGGTCTGCACCGGATACCGGTCAGAGGGGGGCTCTTCGATGGTGGACATGTCCCGAATGCCAGAAAGCGCCATGTTCAGGGTGCGGGGAATGGGGGTGGCGGAGAGGGTCAGTACGTCCACCCCTTTGGAAATCTCCTTCAGCCGTTCCTTGTGGCTGACACCAAAGCGCTGCTCTTCGTCCACAATCAGCAGCCCCAGGTCATTGAATTCCACACTTTTTTGCAGCAGCTTGTGGGTGCCGATAATCAAATCCACCGATCCACTGCGGACATCCTGCAAGGTTTTCGCTTGCTGCTTTGGGGTGCGGAAGCGGCTGAGCACGTCGATGGTAACAGGGAAGCCCCGGAACCGGGAGATGGCCGTCTGATAGTGCTGCTGGGCCAGGACGGTGGTGGGCACCAGAATGGCGGCCTGTTTTCCGTCCATGATGCACTTCATTACCGCTCGGAGGGCGACCTCGGTTTTGCCGAAGCCGACGTCGCCGCAGAGCAGCCGGTCCATGGGAGTGGGGGCCTCCATATCGTGCTTGATGTCGGCAATGCAGCGCAGCTGGTCATCGGTTTCGGGATAGGGGAAATTATCTTCGAATTCCTTCTGCCAGGGGGCATCTGCCGCAAAGGCAAATCCGGGCTGACGCTTTCGCTGGGCGTAGAGCTGAATCAGTTCTCCGGCCATGTCCTTGGCTGCTTTCCGGGCCTTGGCCTTGGTCTTCTGCCAGGCATCGGAGCCGATTTTGTTCAGCCGGACATTGGCATCCTCTCCGCCGCCGCCGATGTATTTGCTCACCAAATCAAGCTGGGTGGCGGGGACAAACAGGGTGTCGGAGCCCTGATAGGCAATCTTGATATAGTCCTTTACTGCTCCGTCAACCTTGATTTGCTCCATGGCCAGGAAGCGGCCAATGCCGTAATTCTCATGCACCACCAAATCTCCCGGGGACAAATCCGTGAAGGAATTCAGCTTCTGGCGGTTGGTGGCGCCTGCTTTCTTGGCCCGCTTCCGGGGTTCTCCCTTGGCAATCATCTGTCCCTCGGTCAGCACAGCCAGCTTGGACAGAGGATACTCCATTCCATAGGGCAGGCTCCCCTCGGCCAGAAGAATCTGCCCGGGCTTGGGCAGGGTATTCAGGGGAATGCACAGGAAGCAGCTGAGCCCCTTCTCCCGCAGCATTTGCTGCAAAAGCTCGGCCCGCCGCCGGGTGCCGCAAAGCACCAGGCTGCCGAACTCCATTTTTTGATAGTGGGTCAGGTCGCTGACCACGGTGTCCATGCTGCCGCCGTAGCCGGGGAGCTGCTTGGCGGTCATGGGAAGCAGCTGCTTGGGGGGGCATTCCTCCGGGTAGGCGCTGCCGCCAAAGGCATCAAAATAGGCCACCGTTCTGCCCCGCAGCCGGGGGCAAAAATCCTCCCATTGCAGCGCAAAGTCGCACAGCTCTCCCACCACCAGTCCGGCCTGCAGCATGCTGTCCAGCTGCATTCCCAGCTCTTCGGTTCTGGTCCTTGCCGCCCGCTGCAAGCTGCTGTGGTCGCACAGAACCAGAATGCTGTCCTGCGCAATATAGTCCAGCGCAGTGGCAAATTCCGGGTAGATTAGGGCCATATACCGGTCGGAAGCGGTGTTGTTCAGGATGTTTTCGTATTTTTCCAAATCCTTGGTAAGCGTTGCGACCAGGGGCTCATTCACATTCTTGTGTCGGCGCTGCCTGGAAATCAGACTGCGCAAATCCTTGCACAGTCCCTCCAGCCCACCCATATGGCAGTGGGGCAGCGTCTCACATACGGGCAGCAGGATGCAGCTGTCTGTGTTCTCGTCCCGGCGCTGGGTGTCGGGGTCGAAGAACCCCATGGTGTCCAGCTCGTCGCCAAAGAACTCCGCCCGTACCGGCTTGTCACTGGCAGGGGAGAAAACGTCCAGAATGCCGCCCCGGACGGCGAATTGACCCACACCCTCTACCATACCGCACCGGCTGTAACCGGCAGTGACCAGGGAGGCAATCAGACTGTCCAGGGGATATTCCTTCCCCACTTCCAGATGGATGGTCGCCTTGGAAAGCACCGCAGGAGGGAGCGTCCTTTGGGAGGCAGCTTCCCAGGACATGATTTGCAGGGGAACCTGCCCCTGGGCCAGGGCATAAAGCTGCCGAAGCCGCTTTTGCTCCCAGGAGCGGGAGACCACCGCAGCATCATATAGCGTCAAATCCCGGCCGGGAAGAATGGGTACCTCCTCGTGCAGGAAGCACTTCAGCTCCTCCTGCATTCTGTGTGCCGCCATGTCGTCCTGGGTGAGAATGACAATGGGGCGCTTTGTATCCCGGCGCAATCCGGCAATCATGTGGGAGCGGTTGATTTGCCCCACACCGGTGACGGCGGCGGATTCGCCCCGGTTCAGTCCTTCCACCAGAGCGGCATACTCCGGGGAGGTTTTTAGCATCCATAAAACTTGATCCATATTCACGCCTCAATAAAAATGTGCTCCACGCAACAAAGCGGAAAGTGGATGAAACCCCACTTTCCGTCTGCTTCGTATTCATTGAATTTACGGGTGACTCCCGTTGAATTTATTGGCTGCCTCGCTGACACCCCTGTCCACAATGGTCAGGGCGGCATCTGCGGCGTTTTCCAATGCAAAGGATAAATCCTTCTCCTCTTTGGCACTAAAGGTGGAAAGCACCCAGGCGGCCAGGTCAAATTCGGGATTTGGCTTGGCACCCACGCCAATTTTAACTCTGGGGAAATTCTGGCTTCCCAACTCCCCAATGATGGATTTGATGCCATTGTGGCCACCGGCAGAGCCGTCCGGGCGAATGCGGAGCCGCCCCGGGGCCAGGGAGATGTCATCAAACATGACCACAATCCGCTCCGGCGGAATGCTGTAGTAGGCGCTGAGCTGGAGCACAGACCGACCGGACAGGTTCATAAAGGTCTGAGGCTTCAATAGGAACAGCTTGCAGCCATTGTAGACAGTCTGCCCATACAGCCCCTGGAATTTTGCCTTGTCAACTTTGCAGCCCAGCTTTTCTGCCAGCAAATCCATGGCCCGAAAACCGGTATTGTGCCGGGTACGCTCATATTCTCGGCCCGGATTTCCCAGGCCGACAATCAGCCAGCTCTCTTTGCCTGCGCCCAACACGGCTTAGAACAGGTCGGCGATGGAGGTGCCGCCGTGAATGTGCTCGATGGCCCGGGCAAACACAGGGGCCACATCCAGGAACTTGATTTTGTTGCTGAGGGTATTGCCCAGCTGGGGGATGGTGTTCAGGAACACAATCTCCTCAATGGGGCTGTTCTCAATGCGCTCGTAGGAGGGGCCGGACAGCACACCGTGGGTGGCACAGGCGAACACAGCCTTGGCTCCGCCCACCTCTACCAGGGCTTTGGCGGCATTGCACAGAGAACCGGCGGTGTCTACCATGTCGTCGTACAGGATGCAGGTTTTGTCCCGGACATCGCCGATGACATTCATAACCTCGCACTCGTTGGCCTTCTGGCGGCGCTTGTCCACAATGGCCAGGCTCATGTGCACCTTCTGGGCAAAGGTGCGGGCCCGGCTGACAGAGCCTACGTCGGGGGAGACCACAACGAACTGGGAGTGGTCGTATTTGTCTTCGGGGAACTTTCTCAGATAATAATCAACAAACGAGGGGTTGCCCAGCAGGTGGTCCAGGGGGATATCAAAGAAGCCCTGAATCTGGGCGGCGTGCAGGTCCATGGTCAGCACACGGTCGGCACCGGAGGCGGTGATCATGTTTGCCACCAGCTTTGCAGAGATGGGGTCACGGCTTTTGGCCTTGCGATCCTGGCGGGCATAGCCGAAATAGGGGACGACGGCGGTGATTCGTCCGGCGGAGGCACGGCGGCAGGCGTCAGTCATTACCAGCAGCTCCATCAGGCGGTCGTTCACAGGCTTGCAGGTGGACTGCACCAGGAAGACGTCTGCTCCGCGAACGGTTTCGTTCAGGGAGACGGAAACCTCACCGTCGGCAAAGGTCTTGACATCGGCCAGACCCATGGGAATGTTCAGTGCACGGCAGATGGTTTCGGCGAACTTGGGATTGGAATTGCCAGAGAAAATCTTAATGTTATCTCCGTAAGCTGTCATCTGAAGAAATACCTCGCTTTTTTCTTTTTCTGCCCGCCGCATAGCGAAGGGCACTCGACAAAACCATTATACCACTACCCGGCAAGAAAAAGCAATAAGGACGGAAATAAAAATACCGCCGAAAAAAGCACATATTTCTCCGCCTTCTTGTATAAACCGCCAATAGTGTAAAACCGAAAATCCGGCAACGGGGATTTTTTTCGCTCCCCTGAGGAAAGCACGTACAGTCCCCTGGGCTGCATTTTCAGGCTGCAATTGGGTGTTTTCCCTGCGGAGGGTCAGGGCACAAAAACACCAATCCGTATAGCATATAAAACGAAATTATGTTTGAGAAAATACTTGTAGAAATAAAGAAAGCATGCTATAATAACACGAGTGACTTTAGCATGGGAGAATCGCATTGATGAATGACAAAATTGTAATTCAGGGTGCCAGAGAAAACAACCTGAAAAATGTAAATCTGACCATCCCCCGGGATAAGCTGGTGGTTTTTACCGGCCTGAGCGGCTCGGGAAAATCCAGCCTTGCCTTTGATACCATCTATGCCGAGGGGCAGCGCCGCTATGTGGAGAGCCTCAGCTCCTATGCCCGGCAGTTCCTGGGCCAAATGGATAAGCCGGATGTGGATTCCATCGACGGCCTGTCTCCTGCCATCTCCATCGACCAGAAGACCACCTCCAAGAGTCCCCGCTCCACCGTGGGCACAGTGACGGAGATTTACGATTATCTTCGCCTGCTCTGGGCCAGAACGGGTGTGCCCCATTGCCCCAAGTGCGGCAGGGAAATCCGGCGGCAGACCATCGACCAGATTGTGGACCGGGTGGAGGCGCTGGGGGAGGGAACCCGGTTTTTGATTCTGTCCCCGGTGGTTCGGGACAAAAAGGGAGAGCACCAGAAGGTGTTCGAGGATGCCCGGAAGCAGGGCTTTGCCCGGCTTCGCCTGGATGGCATCCAGTATGACCTGACCGAGGAACTGAAACCGGAGAAGAACAAAAAGCACACCATTGAGCTGATTGTGGACCGGCTGGTGCTGAAAGAGGGCATCCGCCGCCGCCTTACCGACTCCATTGAGACAGCCTGTGTCCATTCCGGCGGACTGGTGACTATTTCCATTCCGGGGCAGGAGGAACTGAGCTTTTCCCAGAACTACGCCTGCGAGGACTGCGGCATCAGTATGCCGGAGCTGGAGCCCAGAATGTTCTCCTTCAACAATCCGGCAGGTGCCTGCCCCAGCTGCACCGGTCTTGGCTTCCAGCTGATTGCAGACGAAGACCTGGTGATTCCGGACAAGGAGCGCTCCATTTTCGACGGCGCTATCCAGGCATCCGGCTGGCAGAATGCCCGGACGGACTCTATTTTCCGGATGTACTTTGAGGCATTGGCCCAGAAATACCACTTTTCCCTTACGGTTCCGGTTAAGGAGCTGCCCCGGGATGTGATGGATATCATCCTCAACGGCACCAAGGGGGAGAAGCTGCGCATGACCTATAACCGGGGCAACGGTATGGGCGTTTTGGAGCAGCCCTTTGAGGGAATTCTGAACAATATTTCCCGCCGCTATAAAGAAACCCAGTCCGATGCCGCCCGGAAGGAGCTGGAGGAGTGTATGTCCACCGCTCCCTGCCCGGCCTGTCAGGGCAAGCGGCTGTCCGCCATCGCCCAGGCAGTGACGGTGGGGGGCATGGGCATCATGGACTTTTGCGGCATGAGCATCCGCCGGGAGCTGGATTTTATGAATGGCCTCCGTTTGGAGGGCAATATGGCCCTGGTAGCGGAGCAGATTGTCCGGGAGATTAAGTCCCGGCTGCAATTTCTGCTGGATGTGGGCCTGGGCTACCTGACTTTGTCCCGGGCCGCCGGTACTCTCTCCGGCGGAGAGAGTCAGCGCATTCGTCTGGCTACCCAGATTGGCTCCTCCCTGATGGGGGTGCTGTATATTCTGGACGAGCCCTCCATCGGTCTGCACCAGCGGGACAATGACAAGCTCCTGGCCACCCTGGAGCATCTGCGGGATTTGGGCAATACCCTGATTGTGGTGGAGCATGATGAAGATACCATGCGGGCTGCGGATTACCTGGTGGACGTGGGCCCCGGTGCCGGCAGCCACGGCGGTGAGATTGTGGCATCGGGGACACTGGCGGATATTGTCGCTTGCCCCCGCTCCGTCACCGGACAATACCTGTCCGGTGTGAAGAAAATTCCGGTTCCGGCCACCAGAAGACCCGGCAACGGAAAGAAGCTGATTGTCCGGGGAGCCCGGGAAAACAACCTGAAGGATTTGGATGTGGAGATCCCCTTGGGAACCTTTACCTGCGTTACCGGCGTGTCCGGCTCCGGAAAATCCAGCCTGGTCAATGAGGTGCTGAATAAAACGCTGCTGGCCAAACTGAACCATGCCCGCACCCGTCCCGGCGCATGTCGCTGCATCGAGGGCCTGGAACATCTGGACAAGGTGATTGACATTGACCAGAGCCCCATTGGCAGAACCCCCCGCTCCAATCCGGCCACCTATACCGGCCTTTTCAATGATATCCGGGATTTGTTTGCCTCCACTGCCGACGCGAAAATGCGGGGCTATGGCCCGGGGCGGTTCAGCTTCAATGTGAAGGGCGGCCGCTGCGAGGCGTGCAGCGGCGATGGCCTGGTGAAAATTGAAATGCACTTCCTGGCGGATGTGTATGTCCCCTGCGAGGTGTGCCACGGCTCCCGCTATAACCGGGAGACCCTGGAGGTGCTGTATAAGGGCAAGAACATTGCTCAGGTTCTGGACATGACAGCGGAAGAAGCGGTGGACTTCTTTGAGAATCTCCCCAAAATCCGCCGCAAGGCCCAAATGCTCCAGGAGGTAGGCCTGGGCTATGTGAAGCTGGGTCAGTCCAGCACCACCCTCTCCGGCGGCGAGGCCCAGCGGGTGAAGCTGGCAACGGAGCTGTCCCGGGTGTCCACCGGCCGCACCATCTATATTCTGGACGAGCCTACCACCGGCTTGCATGCTGCGGATGTCCACAAGCTGATTGAAGTACTCCAGCAGCTGGTGGATGCCGGGAATACGGTGCTGGTGATTGAGCACAACCTGGACGTTATTAAAACGGCGGACTATGTAATTGACCTGGGCCCGGAGGGCGGCGACGGCGGCGGAAGATTGGTAGCAGCCGGAACACCGGAGGAGATTGCGGCCACAGAGGGCAGCTTTACCGGCGCATACCTGAAAAAATACCTGTAATATAAAAAGTCTGCCGGATTGTTTTCCGGCAGACGGAGAAATTTAATAAAATCTGGGGGGCAGGAATTCCGAAAGCTCAATCAGTGCGTGATCCTGCTCTCCGGCGTAGTCGGCTATCATGGCCCTGGTGTGCAGCTCCTTCCCCTTTGTCGGCACGGAAGAGAAGGTCATGGTTACCCGGGTGCCGCAGTCCTGAGGGTTATCCACCAGGACGGCCCCCAGATGCTGTGCGGCAGTGTTGCGAATCAGCAGCATACCCAGGCCAATGCCGTGGCGGGTGTCTTCAATGGTGGGCTCCCGCAGATAGCGGGAAAACAGCGTGGCCTGCTCCTGCCGGGACATGCCGCAGCCGTCATCCGTAATGGAAAACCGGAACTGCTTCCCGTTTTGCCGCAGCGCCAGCCGGATAGTGCCGCCGGCGGGGGTGAACTTCAACGCATTGGAAATCATATTCAGCACCGCCCGCTCCATCAGCTGACGGTCCAGGCAGCATATCAGTTCCTCCTCCGGCCCGGTGTAGGAGATATGAATGCCCGTGGCATCGGAAAGCTGAATGGCCTTTTCGGCAATTTCCCGGAAGACGGCGCAGACATTCTGATTTTCCGGGCGGAAGGTGGGGCTGACCCCGGAGGCATCGGACATATTTCCGATGATGCGAAGCAGCTGATATAAGCTCCGGTTCAGCACCTGGGCGGCATCCTGGTCAGACAGCTTCCTGGCGGCCAGCATGGCCCCGGCCAGAGGCCCCCGCAGCTCCCGGGCAGCCAGCGCCAGTACCCGCAGCTCGTCGTTGTCAAATTGCTGGTCCAGGGTGAAGATATCCTCGTCTTTAACCCGCACCACCGAGGCACCAAAGCGCTGACCGTGAATGACCAGGGTGAGATAGAGCATTCCATCGGAAAATGCAGCGTAATCTGCGCTCCCGGATTCCAGAAGGGGAGAGAGGGAAAGTCCTTCCCTTAGAAATAGCTTCTTGGCCGGTGGATTCAGCCGGGAAATCACCCCTGCCCTGACACCGAAGGTGGGCCGGGGAATCAAATCCAGAATTTCAAATTCCTCTGTTTGTTGTTCCATGGAGCTCCTCCTGACGAAGATAGGATGTGCAGAAGACGGGAAAACTTTCACGGTGAGTTTCGACCTTTCCCTTTGCTATTTTAACGGAAGTAGACAAAAATAGCAAGGGCCAACATTGCTATGTTGAGGTGAAAAAATGATGTCGGTACATGATGGACACAGAAAAAGACTCCGCCAGCGCTTTATGGACGAAGGGCTGGATCATTTTTCGGACATACAGGTGCTGGAGCTGCTGCTGTTTTATGCCATTGCCAGACAGGATACCAACCCCATTGCCCATCGGCTGCTGGACCATTTTGGCTCCCTGTCCCAGGTGCTGGAGGCACCGGTGGAGGAGCTGTGCAAGGTAGAGGGCGTGGGGGAGAACACGGCGGTGTATCTGCGCCTGGTGACCCAGGTGGGCCGATGGTACCAGAAGGACCGTGCCGCCAGGGTCAAGATGCTGCCCACGCTGGAGAGCTGCGCCCAATATCTTCAGCCCTATTTCTTCGGGCAGAGTGTGGAGACGGTGTATCTGCTCTGCCTGGATGCCAAGTGCAAGCTCCTGTGCTGCCGTAAAATCGCCCAGGGGGATGTGAATTCCACAGACCTGTCCATCCGGAAAATTGTGGAGACGGCGCTGAGTGCCAATGCTTCCAGCGTTCTTCTGGCCCATAACCACCCCGGCGGCATGGCCATTCCTTCCTATGAGGACATCCACACTACCCAGAATGTGGCGGCGGCCCTCCAGGCGGTGGATGTGAATTTTGTGGACCATTTGGTAATCTGTGACGACGATTATGTTTCTTTGATGCAGTCCGGCTACCTGAAAGCCGGGGCGGAGGGATAGAATGGATAAATTCAAATTGGTTTCGGAATACCGGCCCTCCGGCGACCAGCCGGAGGCAATCGAGGGCTTGGCCAGGGGCGTTGACCTGGGTCTGCGGGAGCAGACTTTGCTGGGCGTTACAGGCTCCGGCAAAACCTTCACTATGGCATCGGTTATTGCAAAGCTGAACCGGCCCACCCTGGTGCTGGCCCATAACAAGACCCTGGCAGCTCAGCTCTGCTCGGAATTCCGGGAGTTCTTCCCGGAAAATGCGGTGGAGTATTTTATTTCCTATTACGACTACTACCAGCCGGAGGCCTATATTGCCCATACGGATACCTATATCGAGAAGGATGCCTCCATCAACGAAGAAATCGACCGCCTGCGCCACTCCGCTACCGCCGCACTGTTTGAGCGGCGGGATGTAATTGTGGTGGCCTCCGTCAGCTGCCTGTACGGCCTGGGCGACCCCATTGACTATAAGAGCATGGTGGTTTCTCTCCGGGTGGGGCAGGAGCACCCTATGGACGGCGTTCTGAAGAAGCTGACGGAAATCCGCTATGAGCGCAACGATGTGGATTTCTCCCGAAATAAGTTCCGGGTGCGGGGGGATACGCTGGAGGTGTATCCCGCCTATTGGTCCGGACGTGCCATCCGGGTGGAATTCTTCGGGGATGAGGTAGACCGTATCAGCGAAATTAACGCCGTATCCGGTCTGACGGAGCGATATGTGGACCATGTGGCCATTTATCCTGCCAGCCACTATGTGGCTTCGAAAGAAAAGCTCCAGCGGGCCATGCTGGAAATCCAGAAGGAGTGCGACCGGCAGGTGGAGTTCTTCCGGGAGAATAACAAGCTGATTGAGGCCCAGCGCATTGCCCAGCGTACCGCCTATGATTTGGAAATGCTGACCGAAATCGGCTTCTGCAACGGCATCGAGAATTACTCCCGGGTGATTCAGGGCCGGGAGCCGGGGACACCGCCTACCACGCTGCTGGACTATTTCCCCAAGGATTTCTTGATGTTCATTGATGAGAGCCATGTGACGCTGCCCCAGTGCCGTGCTATGTACGCTGGTGACCGGAGCCGAAAGGATGCCCTGGTGAACTATGGCTTCCGGCTGCCCTCGGCCTACGATAACCGCCCCCTGAACTTCGGAGAATTTGACCGGAAAATCAATCAGGTGATTTATGTCTCCGCCACTCCGGGGGAATATGAGCGCAGCCGTTCCGGCCAGATTGTGGAGCAGGTGATACGCCCCACAGGACTGCTGGACCCGGAGGTGGAGGTGCGCCCCATCGAGGGCCAGATTGACGACCTGATTGGGGAAATCAACGCCCGTACTGCCCGGGAGGAGCGGGTGCTGGTGACTACCCTGACCAAGAAGATGGCAGAGGACTTGACGGTCTATCTGACCAAGGCGGGGATCCGGGTGCGCTATATGCACTCGGACATCGGCGCCATGGAGCGTATGGAAATTATCCGGGATTTGCGAATGGCGAAATTCGACGTACTGGTGGGCATCAACCTGCTGCGGGAGGGCCTGGACTTGCCGGAGGTCAGCCTGGTTGCCATCCTGGATGCGGACAAAGAGGGGTTCCTGCGCAGCGAAACCAGTCTGATTCAGACCATTGGCCGTGCCGCTAGAAACGCCCAGGGCAAGGTAATCATGTATGCCGATACCGTCACCCCATCCATGCGTATGGCCCTGGACGAGACGGCCCGTCGCCGGGACATTCAGGACAGCTATAACAAGGCCCATGGCATTGTACCCAAGACAGTTATAAAGTCCGTCCGGGACCTGATTGAAATTTCCTCCCCTACAGCGGAGCGAAAGGGCAGAACCGGCGTGAAGATGACAAAAGCAGAGAAAGAAAAGGAAATTGCCCGGCTGGAGAAGCAGATGAAGGAAGCTGCCAAGATGATGGAGTACGAATACGCTGCCGTCCTGCGTGACCAAATCATCGAGCTCCGGGGCAACGGACAATAGTAGAGGAGAGAACAAAAAGTGCATGTAAAAAGTATCAAAAGAGCAGACCCTGCATTCCATTCCCAGATGTATAAGCTGCTGATTCCCCTGGTGATTCAGAACCTGCTCAATGCTGCCGTCAGCTCTTCGGACGTGGTGATGTTGAACTATGTCAATCAGTCCTCCATCTCCGCCGTTTCCCTGGCAGCAAACTACGCCCAGGTGCTGGGCAGCGTCTTCTACGGATTGGGCACCGGTGCCACCCTCCTGTGTGCTCAGTATTACGGAAAAAGGGATTTCCGGGCCATTCAGGCAGTGCAGGGCATTGCCATGCGGTTTTCCATGGCAATTTCGGCTCTGTTTGCTCTGGCGGCATTTACGGTTCCCCAGGTTATGATGCGCCTGTTTACCAACGATGCGGAGCTGATTTCCATTGGTGCCGGATATCTGCGCATTATGGGAATAACTTACCTGTGCTGGGGCATCATAGAGGTGTACATGTCGGTGCTGCGCAGCATTGGCCGTGTGACGGTCTGCCTGGCGCTGAATGTGCTGACCTTCTTCCTGAACATCCTGCTGAATGCCACGTTTATCTTCGGCCTCTTCGGCGCACCCAGGCTGGGGGCCATTGGTGTGGCCATCGCCACGGCAGCCTCTAGAGCGGCGGAGCTTATTGGCAGCATTGTGGTTTCGACCTTCTCTAAGGATGTGAAGCTGGCTCCTATGGAGATGTTCCGCAGCAATAAGGTGCTTACCGGGGACTTTATCCGCCTGGCCCTTCCGGCCCTGGGCAACGATGTGTCCTGGGGCGTGGCATTTTCCATGTATTCCGTCATCCTGGGCCACCTGGGAAACGACGCAGTGGCAGCCAATTCCATTGTTGTGGTCATCCGCAACCTCACCACCACCTATTGCTTCGCCGTGGCCTCTGCCGGTGGCATTTTGCTGGGCAATGTAATGGGCGCAGGCGATTTGGAAAAGGCAAAGAAATATGCCTCTGAGGTTATGAAAATGACGGTGTTCTCCGGCGCAGTGGGGGGTGTGATCCTGATTGCCGCTATCCCCCTGATGCTCCGCTTTGCCTCCGCCAGCCTGACAGATACCGCCATGGGGTATTTGAAGGTGATGCTGTGGATCAATTCCTATTACATCATGGGCGGCGCTGTGAATACCACCCTGATTGCCGGCGTGTTCCGTGCCGGAGGCGATACCCGGTTTGGCCTGATTTGCGACACCATCGACATGTGGTGCTATGCGGTGCCTCTGGGATTTCTTGCAGCCTTTGTGCTGAAGCTGCCGGTGCTGTGGGTGTACTTCCTGCTGTGCACGGATGAATTTGTGAAGTGGCCCTGGGTGTTCCGCCACTACCGCAGCGGGGCCTGGGTGAAGAACATTACCCGGGACAATCTGTTTGAGGACACCCAAAAGGCAACATCTGAAGAAAATCTTAAGAGGCACGAAATTTGAGGTTTTATGTCAATTCCACTTGCTTTTTTTTCGTGGCAATGATAGAATACCATTGACATTACCATAAAGGTAGGGGAGTATCGATGGATAAGAACGATTTCGATCTCGATATCGACTTTGAAGAAGAATATGGCTTCGATCCCAAAGATTTTCTGTCAGAGGATGACGATTTCGATTATTCTGATATTTTAGATGACGATACATCCGGTGAAGACCAGGATGCCACAAAAGCATATCATTTTGCCCAGGAGTCCGATGCTTTCGCAGATGCCCAGGACCCGGAGGACATCACCGATGAAGAGGCGGATGAGAATTTGGTTGCCGATTTCCCGGAGCGCACCTATTCAGATTCCGATGAGCATTTTCAGCAGCCGGATCAGGGCGATGACGACATGCAGTTCTACGATTCCCCGGAGGATGACCAGGATTACCCGGATGCATACCCCGAGGAAGAAGAGCAGGAGCAGCCCGCCCCCGGCAAAAAGAAGAAGGGCGGCATGAAGCTCCCCAAGCTCTCCGCCCGTGGCAAGGGCCGCAGTGCAGGGCGCAAGCCCGCCGATCCGGCCAAGAAGAGCGCCTTCTCCAAGATTCTGGATATCTACATGGAGCCGGTGAAAAAATACAAGGAAGAGGCCGATGTCCTGGATCCCCTGGACCCCAAGTATATCCGCCGCAGAAAGCGGGAGAAAAAGCGTATTTTCAAGGAAGTATACCTTCCTGCCATTATCGCCGGTCTGGCTCTGTGCCTGATTCTCAGCTTTATTGTGGGCTCTGTCTCCAATGCCATTACACTGAAGAAGAACAAGGACTCCATGAACCAGCAGCAGGCCCAGCAGCAGGCCAGCGCCGCAGATGCCGCCGAGGCGGAGTACAAACGGCTCATGGCCAAGGTGGAGGGGCTGCTGACGGAATACGATTACGACGGTGCCGCTCAGGAGCTGAAGACCTTCCAGAAATCCGACACCAGCGGAAAATTCACCACCCAGATCGATACCAAGCTGCGTCAGATTGTGACAGAGCAGGACCAGCTGACGGAAATCAAGGATATTTCCGGCATTCCCAACCTGTCCTTCCATGTGCTGATGGCGGATGCTTCCCGTGCCTGCAACAAGGATGTTTCCGGCGCAGACCTGGCAGGCTCCTATAACAAGAATTTCGTTTCCGTGGAGGAGTTCAGCCGGATTCTGAATCAGCTCTATTCTTCCAACTATGTCCTGGTGGACTTCGACAGCTTCCTGGACAGAAACGTGGGCCAGGACGGCAACGTGAATTTCTTTGCCAAGTCCATCTTCCTGCCCCAGGGCAAGAAGCCTGTGATGATTACCGAGACCATGGTCAACTACTTTGAATATATGGTTGACCCGGACAAGGACGGAAAGCTGGACGGCTCCGGCCATGGCTTTGCCAACAAGCTGGTGCTGGACGATTTCGGCAACATCAAGGCTGCCTATGTGGATGCCAGCGGCCAGAGCCTGGTGGGCAACTATGATTTGGTTCCCGTGCTGGAGAGCTTCATTGAGGAGCATCCCGACTTTGTCTATCAGGGTGCCCGGGCCATTCTGGCAGTCACCGGCAGCGAGGGTGTGTTTGGCTACCGTACCAATACCTCCTATGTGTCCCGCTTCGGCCAGACCTTCTATGACAACGAGGTGACAGAGGCCAAGAAGATTGTGGCCGCTCTGCGGGAGAAGGGCTATACCATTGCCAGCTACACCTACAGCAACCAGGATTACCGCAAGATGAATACCCTCCAGATTCAGGCAGAGGTCACCAACTGGACCAACCAGATTACCCCTGTGCTGGGCACGGTGGATACCATCGTCTTTGCCCGGGGCAGCGATATCGAGGCCTATTCCGGCACCACCTTCGATGTGCTGTACAACAGTGGCTTGCGCATCTTCCTGAACAGCGGCTCCTCCCCCAGGGTGGATGTCAACACCAATTTTGTTAAGCAGACCCGCCTGATGGTGACAGGCGAAGCACTGACCTGGTATGCAAGTCAGTTCTCCAGCTACTTCGATAGCAATGTGGTTCTGGATTTGGCGGCCCGGGGCAGCTCCCCTGTGAAGTCTTAACGTAACATCAATGCGCCGGGATTTCCCGGCGCATTTTTTAAGGAGAAAAAATTATGGATACGCACATTCCGGAGATTGTTCCGGGGATATATCAGCATTTTAAGGGAAAGCAATACCAGGTTATTGGCATCGCCACCCATTCGGAAACCGGCGAGGCCATGGTGGTTTACCGTGCGCTTTATGGGGAACAGGGCCTGTGGGTGCGCCCGGCCTCCATGTGGACGGAGCGGATAGAGCGGGACGGCTATTCCGGCCCCAGATTCAGCCTGGTCAGAGAGGAAGGGGAAGAATGCAACAAGTTGTGATTGTCACCGGGGGCAGCAGCGGCATCGGACTGGCCACGGCAAGGGCATTCCGGGCCGCAGGATGCATGGTCTATGAGCTGAGCCGTCGGGATGTTGTGCATCAGGACGGAATTGTCCATATCAGTGGGGATGTCACCGACGAGAAAAGGGTTCGGGAGGCTGTGGAAGAAGTGGAGTCCGCCCAGGGCCGGGTGGACATCCTGGTTTGCAATGCAGGATTCGGTATTTCCGGGGCCGCAGAATTCACTGAAAATCAGGATGCCAAGCAACTGCTGGATGTGAACCTGTTTGGCATGGTCAATGCGGTGAAGGCAGTGGTTCCCGGGATGCGCCGCCGAAGGGCGGGGAGAATACTGTGCATCAGCTCCATTGCGGCAGAGGTTCCTATTCCGTTCCAGGCCTGGTATTCTGTGTCCAAGGCGGCGGTGAGTGCCTATGCCGGTGCCCTGCGGCAGGAGCTTCTTCCCTTTGGCATCCAGGTCTGTGCCATTCTGCCCGGCGATATCCGCTCCGGCTTTACCGGCCATCGGGTAAAGTCTCCGGTGGGGGATGACATTTACGGCGGCAGAATCTCCCGCTCCGTGGCAGTGATGGAGCATGACGAGCAGACGGGCATGTCCCCAGAGCAGGCGGCGAAGGCCATAGCTTGCATTGCTTTCAAGGGGCATATGAAGCCCGGCTATGCCATCGGCCTTCCGTATAAGGGGGTAATGGTGCTGCTCAGAATTTTGCCGGGGGAATGGATCAGCCGAATCGTTGGCCATGTGTATGCCAGATAGGCCGGTTGCATTCCGGATTTTCTTGTGGTATCATATCAGAAAAACAGAGAAGAGGAGAAGCCTATGGCAAAAGTATCACCTTCTATTCTGGCGGCGGATTTTGTCAATTTAGAGCGGGATATCCACCAAATTGAAGCAAGTCAGGCGGACTGGATTCATGTTGACGTAATGGACGGTACCTTCGTCCCCAATTTTTCCTTTGGCCTTCCTGCATTGAAGGCTGTCCGCCGGGTGACGGATATGCCCCTGGATGTGCATTTGATGATTGAGCGCCCCATCCGCTATGTGGAGCGGTTTGTGGCTGCCGGGGCGGATTGGCTTACCATCCATATTGAGGCAGATACCCGGGAAAACACCATGGAGGCACTGAAAAAAATCCGCTCCATGGGCAGCAAGGCGGGCATTTCCCTGAAGCCCGGCACCGGGGCCGAGGAGGCGCTCCCGTACCTGTCGCTGTGCGACCTGGTTCTGGTGATGACGGTCCAGCCCGGATTCGGCGGCCAGAAGTTTAAGGAGGATATGATGCCCAAGCTGGCTGCTCTGCGCCGCTGCCTGGATGATGTCAACCCGGGCTGTGTCCTTTCCGTGGATGGGGGCATTGACGATATCACAGCTCCCATCTGCAAGCAAAACGGTGCAGAAATTCTGGTGACAGGATCTGCCTATTTCCGGGCGGCAGACCAGAAGGCCTACGTTCGCCGCCTCCAGGCCTAGGCGGCCCTGCCGGTTTTGTCAAACTGTCACCAATTCTATTTGGTGTTTTTGTAGGGAATGTACCGCCGTTTTCATTGACTTTTTCAAAGGTAGAATGTATAATATATGCGGAAATTGCGGCCATTGGAATTATTCTGTTCCTGGCCCGGAATTTCTGGAACGTTAATCCAAAGGCGGAATACCGTCTTTTGAAAGAAAGGAAATTTGCCATGATTTACAGTGCAGAAGTACAGAATATGTGCTCCGTCGCCAAGGGCGCATACCATGGCCCCGCTCCCATCCCCGAAGAGGGCAAGTGGGTTCAGGCCAAGGAAATCAAGGACATCAGCGGCTTTACCCATGGTATCGGCTGGTGTGCTCCCCAGCAGGGTGCCTGCAAGCTGACCCTGAACATCAAAGAGGGTGTCATCGAGGAAGCCCTGGTGGAGACCATCGGCTGCTCCGGCATGACCCACTCCGCCGCCATGGCCGCCGAGATTCTCATCGGCAAGACCATCCTGGAGGCTCTGAACACCGACCTGGTGTGCGACGCCATCAACACTGCTATGCGGGAGCTGTTCCTGCAGATTGCCTACGGCCGCAGCCAGTCTGCCTTCTCCGAGGGTGGCTTGGTGGTTGGAGCTTCCCTGGAAGATCTGGGCAAGGGCCTGCGCAGCCAGGTTGGCACCATGTTTGCCACCAAGTCCAAGGGCCCCCGTTACCTGGAAATGGCCGAGGGCTACGTCACCCGGGTTGCTCTGGATGATGAGAACCTGATCATCGGCTACGAGTTCGTGAACCTGGGCAAGATGATGGACTTCATGAAGAAGGGCGACGACGCCAACACCGCCTACAAGAAGGCTATGGGTCACTACGGCCGCTTCGACAATGCGCCCAAGTATATTGACCCCCGCCAGGAATAAGAGGAGGACACGACGATGGCTTTGTTTGAAAGTTACGAAAGAAGAATTGACAAGATCAATGGTGTCCTCGCACAGTATGGCCTGACCTCTGTGGAGGAGTGCCGCACCCTGTGCCAGTCCAAGGGCTTCGACCCCTACGAAATCGTCAAGGGCATTCAGCCCATCTGCTTCGAGAATGCTTGCTGGGCCTACACCGTTGGCGCTGCAATCGCTCTGAAGAAGGGCGTTAAGAACGCCGCTGAGGCCGCTGAGGCCATCGGCATCGGCCTGCAGGCCTTCTGCATCGACGGCTCCGTGGCCGAAGACCGTAAGGTCGGTCTGGGCCATGGCAATCTGGGCGCTATGCTGCTGCGGGATGAGACCAAGTGCTTTGCCTTCCTGGCTGGCCACGAGTCCTTTGCCGCTGCCGAAGGCGCCATCGGCATTGCCCGTTCCGCCAACAAGGCTCGTAAGGAGCCCCTGCGGGTTATCCTGAATGGCCTGGGCAAGGATGCCGCTCAGATTATCTCCCGTATCAACGGCTTCACCTATGTGCAGACCAAGTTCGACTACTACACCGGCGAGCTGAAAATCGTCAAGGAGTACAAGTACTCCGACGGCGAGCGTGCCGCTGTCCGCTGCTTCGGCGCTGACGATGTCCGCGAGGGCGTTGCCATCATGCACCACGAGGGCGTGGACGTTTCCATCACCGGTAACTCCACCAACCCCACCCGCTTCCAGCATCCTGTTGCCGGCACCTATAAGAAGGAGTGCATCGAGCAGGGCAAGAAGTACTTCTCTGTTGCTTCCGGCGGCGGCACGGGCCGTACCCTGCACCCCGATAACATGGCAGCCGGCCCCGCTTCCTACGGCATGACCGATACCATGGGCCGTATGCACAGCGACGCTCAGTTCGCCGGCTCCTCCTCCGTCCCCGCTCACGTTGAAATGATGGGCTTCCTGGGCATGGGCAACAACCCCATGGTCGGTGCCACCGTTTCCGTGGCTGTGGCCGTTGAGGAAGCGTTGAAGAAGTAAGGGAAACCCCCTACTTTTGAACTGAAAAAGTTCAAACCCCACTTACGCAAAAATAAGACAAGGAAGCACGTCCTACCGGAGAAATCCGGTGAGATGTGCTTCCTGTTTTTGCTGTTTTAGGGGTGTTTTTGATGAAGAAAATGAGGATGTGCTTCCCCAAAGACATTAAGAGTTGTCTTTGCTGTAGCCGTACCAAAAGGAAAGAGGTAAAAGAGAATTTTGTGTCGGCTTGCAATCAAATCGCCAAACCTCAATTTTACAATGTCTTTCACTATGCGTTCAGCCCTATGGCGTGTCAGGACATAGATTGCATTTACTTTTGCACGTTTACTGCCCGAAGTGTGCGGCGCAAAGCATCAACCTGTTCAGTAATTTCCTGAATATTTCGAATGTCTTGATGCTGGGGAAAATGACTAATAATTTTTTACGATGCGGCAAGTATCTGCTTGGAAAAATATTGAATATCAATCTCACTTTCCATGACGCACACGTCGTTTGGTTCCGTCAATCTCATTAAAGGTTGCTGATTGCGTTGACGAATCAACGTCAATGTATAGTCACCGCTTATGAAGTATAACTTGGTGATCTCAACCAGACCCAATAAGAATCTATTCACACATAAAAGCCACATGGAAAGAATACTTGCGCAGAGGTCATACCAACATTGGCTTGGGAAAGAACGTTCACATAGCTGCACGTATATAACACCAGCTACTCGCTGCAACGAGGTCAGTTCCAGAGTTTTCCCATCCACAACAACTCGTACTTTTTCCAAATATGTTCACCTGACCTTTCAGATTTGCAACATAAATCATATTTCAATCAAGCACAAGGCGGTGTGTGGGAGTGCCGCTTAGACCTGAACAAAGGCAGTTCAGGGAATTGAAAAAGCCTATTCCATCGTGTATAATCGGGAAAGAAAATCAAATAGATTGGAGGTTATGGGGATAATTATGAATAAGGTAAATGATTCATCTGTTGTAAAACGACAATATGCTACGGAAAACAATTTAAGTACGAGAATATCAATTCATGATAAATACTCAACAAATAAAATTGGTTTTGGAAACTGGATCGTATCAAATTATAGAATTGAAAAAGGAGCGAAAGTATTAGAGATCGGCTGCGGAACTGGAGATATGTGGAAAAACAGGGAGTCCTTGATCGGTGACTGTTCCAAGCTAGTACTTTCTGATTTTTCAGAAGGAATGTTGGCAGCGGCAGAAAACAATATCGGCCATTATGATAATATGGAATATAAGATCATAGATATTCAGGAAATACCCTATGAAGATGAGACGTTCGATGTCGTTATTGCCAATATGATGCTGTACCATGTGCCTGATATAGACAAAGGCTTGGCAGAGGTGCGGCGGGTTCTGAAGAAGGAGGGACGTTTTTATTGCGCGACATACGGAGAGAATGGAATTATAGGATATCTTTCCCAAATTTTTTCTGTATATGGCGTTGAAGATAGCATGAATAAGAATTTTACGCTTCAAAACGGAACCGGGATTTTAAGTAAATTTTTTTCAAA
>Ga0129313_1000390_pt1 | contig 38825 bp, 34 predicted proteins | sample O1105metagenome_FD_94436 | JGI IMG/M metagenome (GOLD analysis project Ga0129313, IMG submission 94436) | Orangutan group fecal microbial communities from fecal samples from Wisconsin, USA - O1105 metagenome | ecosystem: Host-associated > Mammals > Digestive system > Large intestine > Fecal...
AACATAGAAATCAATCAAATCAAGCCCTGCATCATCTTCTTGTGAGTAGTCCTCCGGCTTTTCATCCATTTGTTCAATATATTGGATAGTTGGAGCGCATATAATCGCACCCGCCGATTCACCAATCATCAGTTTTTCCTTTGCCAATTCCTTCTTCAATAGCTCATCCGTTCCCGTTTTACGGAGCTGGTCCATAAGGAAGAACGAATTTCCACCAGTGAAATATATCACATCCGCATCTTCAAAAACGGACTGTATCGTTAAATAAGCCTCCGTTGAAATATCAATTTCAGTTACGGCTGCTCCCAGTTTATTGAATAGCTTTCGAGCCGAGCCGACATAACCGGTATAGCCTTCACGCAGCGAAGCTGTTGGAATAAATGCGACTTTCTTGTTATCAATTTCTTCTTTTATCAAACTTCCTACACTTGAAAAGTGCGAACATAAAAACAGTTTCATCCATATCCTCCTTAATAAATCCCGATTTATCGCTCTCATGCAATAATGCGAGCATATCAAAAAAGCGTAAAAAAGTCAACCTTACAGAAAAAAGGTACTGTAAAAATCATGCAACAGCCCCTTTTTAGGAAAGCTTCACGAGCTTGAAGCTATTGCCATCGGGCATTATTCTTTCGTCCAAAAGAACAGTGTATTGCTGTATTTAAGAACAAGATATAGCGTGCTATTGGGGCTTTCTCTAAAGGCGTACAGCGGGAGTGAAACATTGCCGCCATCGTTTGACAGAAGCACATCTGCGACATAGCGACCGGTATCTCCGTCAGGCTGCCATCTGCCTTCCCCTTTGTAAACACCAAGCGTAAGCTCGATGACTCCATCAGGCTTCAAAAGAAGCGTACTGGGGATTTAATCAAATCTAATTCTGAATTTACATTCCGCATCTCCAGAAAGAACGGTTTCTACTTGCTCTACATGAAGTTTACTTCCATTCCATATGCTCTCTCCCACATAAATAATACTTTGCCTTGAACATTCACATAAATTAGGAGTATTAATACCACCAACTGTATGAATATCACATGCACACTCGGGAAAATAGATAAAGTATTCTTTATAAGGTACTACAATCTCACCGCGAACATTACCTATTTCACTTAATCTGCTATAAAATTCATTACGATCTCCATCCACAGTTTGATATAGTTTCATATATGACTGCAAAACACCTGTATCAGCACAATATTTAGCACATTGTTTTAGCAAGCAACTTCTGCTGCTCAAATCCATTTCATCTAATCCTTTCTCAAATCCTTTTAACCATTGACAAAAAAATTTCTTATCCATAATATTTCCTCCAATTACTTACTTCTACAGCAATCATACACCACGCAGTTTTCTTATTTTTCTTATAATTTAACACAGGTCTACCTCCATTATTTTGACTGGGCAACTGAATCCACCTGCTCAGCCATACGACAACAACAGCGTATCAGAAAAACAAGAAGATGTCAACCTTGTGAAAAAAGCACCCGGGCAGTCATGTCCGGGTGCTTCTTCTCATCCATGGGGATGCTTTAGGTATTTGCAGGTTCCTTTTCCTGGTCGCCTTGGAAATGGATGCTGACACCGTTAACCTCCACATCCTCATCGGCGTTAATCATGATGTACTTCACGCCGCCAATCACTCTGGTCTCCACCAAATCTGTCCGGGTGGGGTCAATCTTGATGGCGATATCCGGGGTGTGAATCTCAAAATGCTTGCTGTCGATGATGTTCTTGGGATGCAGCTCCGCTTCAAAGCCGAAGGTCTCATCGTACTGCACACTGAATTTGGAAACGCTGGCTTCGGATACGCCGCAGCCGGTCAGTACATCCTTGAAAACCTGCTTATCCACCAGCAGAGGGTCAGGTACCTTGCTCTCTTTGTGCAGCGCCATCCGCTCGCACAGCTGCTCATGGACGGTCTGCACCACATCCATGCTGCATTCCTCCCCCAAAGAGGTGGTCAGCAGCGCCTCGAAGCATTTCTTCTGCTCGGCGGCGGGCTTGGGCACCGGGGTATTGAACAGGGCCTCAATCAGGGCATCTTGGTTTTCCTTGGTGTTGCGGGTATAGTAGAGGGCGTTGTAGATATTGGTGGAGCGATTGTCAAAAGCCGGGAACAGGAAGCCCACCTCCGGTGCGGACACAGGCTGATTCATAGCCCCGTCGTGGAAGGTCTTTTCCTCCGGGACATAATGCAGATTGGGCTTTGTCTGCTTCACCGGACAGACGGCACAAATCAGATACGTGTAGCTCTCGTCGGAGGAGTCGTTCTGCTGGAAATCGTCCTTGCTCTTAAAGGGCACATCATAGGTATCGCATCCCAGAAGAATCAGATAATTCCCCTCCATCACAATGGATTCCATCATCTTCTGGTAGAGGGACTGGCGCAGCTCATCATCCTGGAGCTTACACTCCCGCAAATCCATCAGCAGCTTGTGCTCCGGGCTTCCGGCCACCTGGCTGGTTTTGAAGGTCAGGTCGATAAGATTCTTCCCCACTGCCCCGGAAAGGGCCTTGCGGAGAATTGCATAGTATTTATCCGATTCGTTTTCCGACATAATGCCGGTGCTTGCCCGGTATTCGGCAATGATTTCTTTGTTATCGTTGACAAAGCAGCCATAGATGGCAGTCATGTTGCTGCGATCCCGCCGCAGATGGCGGCGAATTTCGCCAACTTCCTTTTCGTTCATTGTATCGTCCTCGCTTTCCTTGGAAATGCCAGGACATTATAGCACAGTCGTTGGAGAAAATCCAGGAAAATTTGGGAAAGGGCACGGGAATGCCCATGCCCCTCCCATTCTGGTTTTTTACTTATCCTTTGGCATATCCTCGATTGGTGCTCGCTCCAGGGGAATCTCACGGTAAGTGTGCAAAATAGACTCCGCTTCCTCCCGGCTGAGGGTCTTATCCATATGGATGCCGCTGAGGCTCAGGCCCCAGGCATCGTTGGCAATGTCATAGACCACCCGGTTCTGCTCCACCAGCGTTCCCTGCTCCACGGTATAGAAGCAGTAGAGCTTATAAGCCTGGCCCACTTCCTCATAGGTTTTCAAAGCATTGTTTTCGCAGAGGGTGACCTTCCCCTGGATGCCGAAGGCCTTCTCTCCCTGGGTATGCACCGGGGCAGTCTTTCCGTCCTTCATGGTGTAAAGGGAGGGATTGCCGTATGGATCCCAGAAGAAGCATTCTTCTATCCCATCGCCATCCAAATCCACCAGGGCGTATTCCTTCACCGCCCCCAGAACCTTCCGCAGCTTCCAGTAGCTGTCCTGGGCAAACGGATCATCCGCATCCAAAAGGGCGTCATACTCGGCATCCTCCTTTTGAAGCAGGGGCAGCACCGCATCCATATCCGCCCGTTTGGTCTGGATGGAGAAATCAATATGCTCTGCCAGCCATTCAATATCCTTGTCGGACATTTCTTCCCTGGGTCCGTCTCCGTTATTTAAGTAGTAGGCCGGGGGGAAAATCGCATACAAAAAAGCATCCTCCCGGTCACAGATGAGATAGATACCGTTATTGGCCGGCTGCACCGGATCACTGGAAACCACGATCAAGATGACTTTCCCGTCACTTCTTTTGTAGGTCCACTCCCTTGTGGTGGCCCCGTTGATCAGGCTGACCATTCTGTCCCCCATAAAGCCTTTTTTATTGCAGTGTAGCACCAAATTGGTGGGGTGCTGCCAGGAAAAGGCAGGGTCTGTTACATGAAAGTCCGTATAGATGCAATAGCTTCCGGATTCAAAAAAGTCACAGCCCCGAAGTTCAAAGGTATCATCCGTACTGGAAATCACCGGCTCCCGGATTCCAAGGGCATCCCAGCCCAGTTTCCAATCGTAGTGGTAAGCCCTTCCCATTTTGCCCATGAGCTTGAGTCCGTATTTATGGGCAATCTCATCCATCTTCTCCACCATTTCCTGAGAATAGACATTGTAAGCCGCATATTCCTCCGGGGCCTGGAATGTTCCATGGGAGGCAACATAAATGGAATTGTCCGGGTCATAGTGCTTGCAAAAATCATACCATTCCTTTGCTGCCATTTGCTCCGGCGTTCCCTGTAAGCCCTGGAGGGACAGGACTGTTTTCGTTACCTCCATGGCCTCGTGGCGCTGTCCGTCCCCATCAATCCAGGCGGGGGATGTAGTTTCGTACTCATCCAGCTTTAATTGCCTTGTGGTAAATGCCGCTACGGCGCAGCCCATAAAAATCGCCATGGCTGCAACGATGGCTGCAATCATCAGTGTCTTTTTATAGTTCATGGTCCTTTTCCTTTCCGCAGGCCGATGACCGGATACGGACAGGATTTGTTCAAGCATGGCATCCTTTTCCCCTTGGGTCAGCGTAATGGAATCGTATGCCTGATGAATGCTCTGTTTCTTCATTCCAAATCACCGCCTAACATCAGTTTCAGTTGTTTTCGGGCACGGGCAAGCCGGGTTCGGACCGTGGGCTGGAGACAATGGAGGGCTTTTGCAATCTCCCCGGTGGTATAGCCCTCGTAGTAATAGAGGTATACCACCGTTTTGTAATCCATGGGCAGCTGGAGAATGGCCTCCAACACGGCGTTTTCCTCCGGGGGCGACTCCGCTGCCAGTTCTGTGTGCTGCTCCAAGTCCTCCTCTTGCCTGTAAAGCCGCTTGAGCTGGTCCTTACAGAGATTTGAGGCTGTCACGATGAGCCAGGCTTTTTCATGCCGTTGGTTTTCAAAGGCTTTCCCAGAGGCAATCAGCCGCAGGAAGGTCTCTTGGGTCATATCCTCCGCCTCCGGCTTGTTCCTCATAAAGGAATAGCAGACACGGTAGACCGTATCCACATTTCTTCTGTAGATTTCCGTGATTTCTCTGTCCGTACGCAACAAAGAAGTCATGGCTCCCACCTCCTTTCACCATGAATACGACTGAGAAACGGGATTTGTTTCATTGTGGGTAAAAAAGGGCCTGCCGCCTTAGGATTTTTCCGGAAGGGGCAGGTCCTGATTCTTTTTTCTGTACCTTGGGAAACATCAGTCCCACAGGCAGTTCCAATTCTTGATAAAATACTCTACGCCGGAGTAAACCGTGGTCACCACAATAACCGCCGTTACCACCCACAAAAGTGCAGCGTTCTCCGGGAACACCAGCACGGCGCACTGGCCAATCATGGTGCTGGCGGTTTTCACCTTGCCGCTCCAGGCGGCGGCAATGACACGCCCCTTGGGAGCTGCCACCAGCCGCAGGCCGGTGACTGCAAATTCCCGGGTCAGCACCAGCATCAGCGCCCAGGCAGGAAAGCGCCCCCACTCGCAGAACACGGTCATCACCGCAATGGTCAGCAGCTTGTCTGCCAAGGGGTCCAGGAATTTTCCAAAATCGCTGACCTGGTTGCACTTGCGGGCAATCTGGCCGTCGATGTAATCCGTCACACTGGCAATGACGAACAGCCCCAGGGAAATCCACATCCAAAGCCCGGTTACGCCCTTGCTCAGATACAGGGCAATCATCACCAGAGGAATCATGAACACCCGCACCAGGGTAATTTTGCTTGCAGTTGTCATTGCGCTTCCTCCTCCGAAATGAAGCCGGTCAGGTCGCCGTCCTGGGTGCCGTCAATGGTTACCTGCACAAAGTCGCCCTCGTGCAGCGGCTCCCGGGCTGCAATCCAAACCCGCCCGTCAATTTCCGGGGAGTCGGCAAAGGTGCGTCCGTAGAACTGCTCAAATTCCTCGTCATAGCCATCCACCAGCACTTCCAGCGTTTTGCCCATGACGGAAGCGTTGTACGCATCCATAATTTCGGACTGGAGCATCTCCACCTTCTGGGCCCGCTCCATGGCGACATCTGCGTCCACGTGCTCCATCTGGGCGGCCGGGGTTCCCTCCTCCGGGGAGAAGGGGAAAGCCCCCACCCGCTCCATGCGCATTTCCCGCAGGAAATCGCAGAGCTCCCGGAACTCGTCCTCACCCTCACCGGGCAAGCCGGTAATCAGGCTGGTGCGAATCACCAGGCCGGGAATTTGCTCCCGAAGCCGCCCCAGCAGCTCCCGCAGAAATGCGCCGCTGCCCCGGCGGTTCATCAGCTTCAGTATGCCGTCGTTGCAGTGCTGGATGGGAATGTCCAAATACTTGACAATCTTGGGCTCCTGGGCTATCACCTGAATCAGCTCGTCGTCAATTTCATCCGGATACACGTAGTGCACCCGCACCCAGTGGATTCCGTCAATCCGGCAAAGCTCCCGGAGGAGCTTTGGCAGGAGGCGGGTATGCTCCGGCAGGTCTGTGCCGTAGCGGCTGGTATCCTGGGCCACCACAATCAGCTCTTTTACCCCGGCCTGTGCCAGTCTCTTCGCCTCCAGCAGCACATCCTCCATCCTTCTGCTGCGGTATTTGCCCCGCAGTGAGGGAATCACGCAGTAGGCGCAGTGATTGTCGCAGCCCTCTGCAATCTTTATGTAGGCATAGTGCTTAGGCGTTGTCAGAATGCGCCAGGTCTCTTGCTCCGGAACATCAATGGACTGAAAATCCGAGACGGCTTTCTCCTCCAGAAGTGAGGCAATGGCCGGAACAATCTCGGCGTAGCTGCCCGTGCCGAGAATGCCATCCACCTCCGGCATTTCCTTTATGATTTCGCCCTGATAGCGCTGGGAGAGGCAGCCGGTGACAAGAATCTTCCCGATTCTCCCCTCTGCCTTCATGGCCCCCGCCATAAGAATATTGTCGATGGCCTCTGACTTGGCGGAATCAATAAAGCCGCAGGTATTGATAACCACAACATCGCATCCATCCAGCGTCCCGCTGACGGTGTAGCCTGCCTCCTGGACACGGTACATCATCCGCTCACAGTCCACCTGGTTTTTGGCACAGCCAAGAGATATAAATCCAATTACAGCCATTTATTCGTCCTCCGGTAAATCCTCGGAATCAAAAGATAGTTCATTCAGCGCTTCCCGGATTGCGTGGTAGCTATGGCCGCGGCGAAGCAGCGCATCCACAGCCCGCTTGACCTCCCGCTGGTTGGTTGGGTCATCAATCCGCATTTTCAGGAACGCAGCAATTTTTTCCGTTTGCTCCGGGTAGTCGGCAAGCGCAGCATCCCAGTACTCCTTGGGCACACGCTTTTCATACAGCATCTGCTTGGCCCGGGCCAAACCATAGCCCTTGGAAATGCAGGAATGGACAATCTGCTCCGCCAGCTTGGCATCATCCACCAAATGCAGCTCTTCCAGCCACTGCACTGCCTGCTTCGCCTGGCCGGGATTCTCTCCCTTCTGAACCAGGCGGCTTTCCAGCTCTTTTCTGGAAACGCCGGAAGCGGAGACAATCCGCACCGCACGCATCCGGGCAGAGATTTTCTGGGCATTTTGCACCAGCTCCCGGTATTGCTCCTGAGACAGCTCCATGCCGGAATACAGGGCGAAATCCTCCACCGTCTGGCGGTAGAGCCGCATGACGGTTCCATCGTCAAATTGGACGAAGTAGCGCCCTGCCCGATCCGGCGTGGTCTTCAGGTGCTCAATCTTCATCGTTGAAGTCGTCCGCACTTACGGCAATGGGCCGCTCCGCCGCCTTTGCAGGGGCCTTGGGCGTGCCGCCGCAAATCTTCCACAGGTTCTCCCGAACCTCCGCCTCCACCTTTTCGGCAATCTCGGGGTTGGCCAGCAGATACGCCTTTACGCTGTCCTTGCCCTGGCCGATGCGCTCGTCGCCCATGCTGAACCAGCTGCCGCTCTTCTGGATGATTTCCAGCTGGACAGCCAAATCAACCAGCTCGCCCCATTTGGAGATGCCCTGGCCGTACATAATGTCAAACACGGCTTCCCGGAAAGGAGGCGCTACCTTATTCTTAACCACCTTGACTCTGGTTTTGTTGCCCACCACATTGCCGTCTTCCTTGATGGCCTCCACTCTGCGGACATCCAGGCGGACGGAGGCGTAGAATTTCAGGGCATTGCCGCCGGTGGTGGTCTCCGGGTTGCCGTACATCACGCCAATCTTCATACGCAGCTGGTTGATGAAAATAACCACGCAGTTGGTCTTGGAGATGGTACCTGCCAGCTTCCGCAGAGCCTGAGACATCAGGCGGGCCTGAAGGCCGACGAAGGTATCCCCCATCTCGCCCTCAATTTCCTGCTTGGGCACCAGGGCCGCAACGGAGTCTACAACCACTGCATCCACCGCTCCGGAACGAACCAGGGCATCGGTAATCTCCAGAGCCTGCTCGCCGGTATCCGGCTGAGAAATCAGCAGGTTCTCGATATCCACGCCCAGTGCAGAGGCGTATACCGGGTCCAGGGCATGCTCTGCATCCACAAACGCCACTTCGCCCCCCCGCTTCTGGGCCTCTGCCAGAATATGCAGTGCCAGGGTGGTTTTGCCGGAGGATTCCGGCCCGTAAATCTCAATGATTCTACCCTTGGGAACACCGCCGATTCCCAGGGCGGCATCCAGAGCCAGAGATCCGGTGGGGATTGCCTCCACATTCATCTCCGGCCGGTCGCCCAAACGCATCACAGTTCCCTTGCCGAAATTCTTATCGATTTGTGCCAGTGCGGTTTGCAGTGCCTTCTTCTTATCCGAGGCAGGGGTAGGGGTTTCGTATACGGTCTTTTTCGTTGCCATAGTCATTTATCCTTTCCCGCCGTGCTGGGCAAGCACGGCACGTTCTCTGTCGTTATAATCCCGTTTCCGCTGGATGATGGTATAGCCGTGCCCTTCCAGGAGATTGCAAACCGCATCCCCCATCCCCATTCCGAATTCAAAGCACAGATATCCCTCCGGCTTGAGAATGGGGGTGTAATTTTCAATGATGGCACGGTAAAAATCCAAGCCGTCCTCACCGCCGTACAGCGCCAGATGGGGCTCGTAGGCATCCACGCTCTTGGGAAGACTCTGCATCTCCCCGGCTGTGATATAGGGCGGGTTGGAAACAATCATATCAAATTTACCAAGAAATCCCGGGGCATGCTTTCGCACATCCACCTGGAAGGTGCTCATTCTTCCGCCCAGGGTATTTCTTGCAATATTCTTTTTGGCAACCGCCAGGGCTTCCTTGGAAATATCTGCCAGGGTAATCCGGGCATCCTTCACCCGGCTGGCAATGGCGAGGCCGATGCAGCCGGAGCCGCAGCACAAGTCCAGGATTCTCGGGTCCTTCTCAAGGAAAAGGCTTCGGTTGATGGCAAGCTCTGTGACGGCGCAGGTATCGTCCCGGGGAATCAGGACATCCGGGCTTACATACAGCTTTAAGCCATAGAACTCCCACTCCCCCAGCACATAGGCCAGGGGCTCCTCATCCAGCAGACGGTGAACCCCATCCTTGACCTTAGCGATTACCTCCGGGTCCGCCCCATATTCCAGGGCTGCCAGCATCTGCTCGGCAGTCTTGCCGGAAAAGGTACAAATCAAATCTCTGGCAATCAGCCCGGCGGTCTGCTGGGACTCCGTCTGGCAGAGGGCATTTCTTGCATACAGGTAAAGCTCCCGATGGGTCATTACCACAGGTCACTTCCTTCCTTTTCCGGAAGCACCGCCTGCACGGCTGCGATGCCCACCTCAATCATGCTGTCGTCCGGCTCCTGGGTGGTAAAATATTGCATCCACATGCCCGGTGCCGTCAGAATTTTGGTAAACCAATTGTCATGGCGGCCTGCCCAGCGGTTAATTTCATAGGTGATTCCCACCACCAGCGGAAGCAGCAGCAGCTTAAATACAATCATTATGACACGGTACAAGGCGCTCCCCCGCATCTCGGTCAACTGGGGGCACAGGGAAAGCAGCACGGAAGAGGCAATGGAGAAAATCAGAATGGATATTACCATCACCACCAGCAGGAAGCTGGTGCCGCACCGGGGGTGCAGCCGTGTCTGCGCCCGGACGTTTTCCACCGTCAGGGGCAGGCCCGCTTCATAGCAGCGGATGGTTTTGTGCTCCGCTCCGTGGTAGCCAAAGACCCGCTTCATTTCCCCCATACGGGAAATCAGCGCCATATAGGCCACGAAAATAACCATCCGAATAATGCCTTCCACCAGGTTCAGCATCAGATTGCTTTTGATTGCCCCATCCAGAAATCCGGATATCACCATAGGCAGCAGGAAGAACAGCAGGACGGACAGTCCCACGCCCAGCACCATTGCAATGCCCACAATCACCTTTTGGAAGGTTTCGTTGCCCAGAACCTTTTCCAGCCATTTATCAAACCTGGACGGCTCCTCCTGCATTTCCTCCGGTGCCAGGTCGGCAGAGCGCATCAGGGCCTTGATGCCCACTGCCTGAGAATCGAAGAAGTTAAAGACGCCCCGGACAAAGGGCCAGCTCTTGATGGATTTCCTGGAGCTGCGCTTTCTGGGGTGCACCTCGGTCTCCAAGCCCTTGGAGGTCCGAACCACAATGGCATCCTTCTCCGGGCCGCGCATCATGATACCCTCAATCAGCGCCTGGCCGCCAATCATTGTCTTGAATTTTTCCTTCACCGGTGGATTTTTTGTACTTGCCATAGCAATCCTTTCTTTATTGGGAAGCAGGAAGGGAAATTGTAACCAGTGTCCCGCCCCCGGGGGCATTTTCCAATGTCAGGCTACCGTTGTGAAGCTCTATAATCTCCTCACAAACGGCAAGGCCAATGCCGGTGCCTCTGGCCTTGGAGCTGCCCTTATAAAATTTTTTCTTCACAAGTCCCAGCTCGTCCTCCGGGATGCCCGGGCCGAAGTCCCGAATGCGGACCACCACCTGGTCGTTCTCATAGGAGATGCTGGCCTCGATGCGCTTGCCATCCCGGCCATGCTTCGCCGCATTGTCCAGCACATTGAGGAAAACCTGCCGAAGTCTCTGGCCGTCGCAGGGAATCTCGGGAATATCGCCGTCATTTTCCAGATATTCCAGGGTAATCCCATCCTGGGCCAGGCGGCTGCTGTACATGTAGACAGTGTCTTCAAATTCGCTGCGGATATCCGTAAGCTCCACGTTCAGGGTCATTCTGCCGTCCTGCATTCTGGTAAAGTCCAGCAGCTCTGTTACCATACCGGTCAGGCGCTTGGCCTCGCTGGAAATAATCTTCATTCCCTGCCGTGTTTCATCGTCCATCCGCTCGTCCGCCAGAAGGGTTTCGCTCCAGCCGTTGATTACCGTCAGGGGGGTACGCAGCTCGTGGGAGAGCTGGGAGATAAACTCCGCCTGCATCTTTTCATTCTGGCTGATCTTTGTGGACATTTCGTTGATGGTATCCGCCAGGTCTCGGATTTCGTCATCGTACCTTGTCTGAATTTGTGCGCCGTAGCTGCCGCTGGCAATTCGCCTTGCCTTCTCTGTAATCTCCGCCACAGGCACCATAATGGATTTCATAAAGAATCCGCCGCTGAGCAGCACCACCAGCAGGAATACCGCCAAAACCATAATGGAAATACAGGCGATGTAAAAAATCTGCTGGTTTACCACCCGTGTTGAGGTGACAAACCGAAGCACCCCCACCACCTCGCCGCTGCTGTAAATCAGCGGACTGCAAATGGAGATGATGTGCTCTCCTGTAATCGGGTCCACGCCGACAAAGGGCTCGCTGGTGCGGGAGCTGAGTGCCTGGGAAATCTCAGGTGTCTCCGGTGACTCGTCCCCCCACAGGCCGTAGGACGTTGCCACCAGGTGGCCGTTTTTGTCGATAAACTGGAGCTCTATCACATCCCGGGCCTCGTAGCTCCGGGCGTAGGTGATGCAGGCCTGGTAGTATTCCGAAAAATTCTGGTAGGAATTGTCAGAGAAAAACGACGTGGCAGATTGGGCACGGTGCCGCATGTCCGCCTGCATATTGGTGTAGTAGTAGGCCGCATAGGATGCGGTGACGGCCGCAACGCACACAAGCCCCAGGGCCAGAATTACACCGAAGGTATTGATCAGCCACCGCTTTTGCAGGCCGTGGGACCTTTTCTTCTTTTCTTTCATTCCCCTTTATGCGCCCCATTTGTAGCCCAGGCCCCACACCGTTGTAATATAGGTGGGGTTGGCCGTATCGTCTTCAATCTTGATTCTGAGCCGGCGGATATTCACGTCCACAATTTTCAGCTCGCCCTCATAATCCCTGCCCCAGACGGCTGCCAGAATATCCTCCCGGGACAGTGCCCGGCCCGGATTCTGCATAAAGAGCTTGAGGATGGCATACTCCACCTGGGTCAGGCGGATTCTGTTGCCGTTTTTCTCCAGGGTGTGATTTCTGGTATTCATCACAAAGGGCCCCTGGGTCAGCAGCTCAGAGCCCACCACGCTGTCACCACCCAGGCGGCGGAACAGGGCGTCTATTCTGGCGGTGAGCTCCGCCGGAGAGAAGGGCTTGGTGACGTAATCGTCTGCTCCGGTCATCAGCCCCGTCACCTTGTCCATTTCCTGGGTTCTGGCGGTGAGCATGATAATGCCAATCTGCTTGCTGGTAGCCCGAATCCGGCGGCAGACCTCAAAGCCGTCGATGTCCGGCAGCATAATATCCAGTATGGCAACGCCGATATCCGGATTCTCCGCCAGGCGCTCCAATGCCTCCTGGCCGGTGCCGGCCTCGATGGCATCGTAGCCCGCACGCTTCAGATTGATAACAACGAAGCTGCGAATATTCACTTCATCTTCCAAAATTAAAACTTTTTTCATAGTCCACCTCTTATGATTCCGAAGCATTCCAACCCTGGCGGATTAGATGGAAATTGTTCTGAAGATAGCTTTCTGTCATCCCATAAATTGCTGAGCCGGATTCCAGCTTTGCTGCAAACACAATATCCTCCCCCCGGTGCAGGGCGAAACGGTTCTGCACAGCCGCCTGGCTGTCTCTGTCCCTTCCTGTCAGGGTAAACACCGTAAACACAGGGACGGCGGCACCGTAGCTGTTATTCCACATATAGAACGTGTAGATATTTCCGTTTTGCTCCACTGCGATTCTGTCAATCCATTCGCTTTGCAGCTGGAGATACCAGCCCTCGTCGAAGTTGTGGAACGTATACAGTTTATTGGTTTCCTGTCCGGCGATATCCACGCTGAACCAGCGAATCAGGTTCTGACCGGTGGGGTTATACATCATGTTCAGCAGGCTGGGCAGCTCCAAAATGCCGTCGCCGTCCAAATCCTGGGCATATACCAGGTAATTGGATACCGGCTGCACACCGGCGCTTGCTTCGCTGGCCTGGGCGATGTTGGTAAAGACCCCATCCCGCAGGGCAAAAATATCCGTCTCGATGGAATTGCTCATGGACAGGCTGGAAACATACACCGCCGGTTCCCCGCCGGACAGCCGGTTGACCTCAATCCGCCGGATAAACTCCGGCAGCACAGAGAGCTTGGCTTCCGCAGAGCCGGTCAGGCTCCCGTCCCGATAGCTATAGAGCCTTACCGTGCCGTTTCCGGAGACGGCGTCGCCGTTTTGAATGACCATCAGCTCGCTGCGGTCGTCCTCGTTCAAATCCACCACCAGGAGCCTGACATAAATCATGCTCTTGATTTTTTCCGACTGGCCGGTGGCAAAGGAATAGACCGTAACCGTCTTGGTGACATTTTCATTGAGCTGGGTGCCCACAATCAGCTCGCTGCCCGGCGCATTGTCCACACTGGCATACTGCACCTGCTCAAAGGAGGAGCCTTTGCAGTCTATAATCTCCCATAGCTGATAGTTTTCATCCGTCAGCTGGTTAAACAGGAGAATCTGAAGGGCGTCGGTTTGGGTAAGCCTGGTAAAAATCAGGTATTCTTCCTTCCCGTCCCCATCCAGATCCGCCGTCTGGACGGATTCCCGGTTGTTGCCGGAAAGCGGGGCGGCATACACCCTGCCCTCCATGGCCGATTCAATCGCAGAGCGAAGATTGCTGTTGCGCTCCGATCTGCGGGGTAATGCATACATCTCATCGACTGTCTTGGCTGCGCAGCCGCAAAGAAGCAGAATCAGCAGCATTGCCCAAACAGAACACAATATTCTTTTTTTCAAGCTACCTACTCCTTCCATCCGGTTATTATAGCATGTTCCCCCAAAAAAGAAAAGGCTATTTCAGAACAACATTCGCTTCTCCCAGCACATTTTTCAATTCGTCTATCATGGAATTCCGCAGCAGGCACCGTGCCCCCTGGCGCTTGCGGGAATCTGCGAAAAACACCACCACCGTACTGTCCCCGGGGAACATATTGACAATCGCCCGAACCTTTTTGTACTCCCTGCAATTTTCCGTAGGGAGCCGCAGGTAGAGGGTACTGTCCCCAGAGGGCTCCTGCTTGGGTGGGATCAGCTCATGGAGGAAGGGCTTGACGTAGGGGTCTGTAAAATCAGACATGGGCCGAACCCGGTTGACAATGATTTGCGGGTCCTTGTCGTCCCGCACAGAGAGCTTGCCAACCACCACCACCGGTGCGTTCTCCCGGAGATAGCCCCCATGCTCGTTCAGCGCATTGGAGAAGACAATCAGCTCAATGGAAGCGGTATCGTCCTCTATGGTGACGTAGGCCATCATGGTATTGCTCCGGGTCATCTTCATTTTGATGGTCTGAACAATGCCCGCAATGCTGACAATCTGCTCATCTTGGAATCTGCTCTCTTCTCCTGTCAGGGCCGAGATGGGCACAACGCTGGTGCCCTTCAGCAGCTGGCGGTAATCGTCCATGGGATGGCCGGATATATAGATGCCGGTGGTCTCCTTTTCCATGGCCATCAGGTCCGCCCGGGGCAGCTCCTCCATGTAAGGGATATCGATTTTTCCTGCCGAGTCCTGGTCGGAGAGCATGGAGAACAGCCCCATCTGCCCCTCCAGATTCTTTTTCCTGGTGGCAGAGACGGCGTTCATCATCTTCTCGTAAACGGATAGGAGCTCACTGCGGTGATAGCCGAAGCAATCCATTGCCCCGCACTTGATGAAATTCTCCACCGCCCGTTTGTTCAGCTCCCCTTCCCCCATCCGCTCCAGGAAGTCCTCCAGGGTCTTGAACGGCCCCCCTTCGGTGCGCTTGGCCACCATGGTTTTAATCAGGCCATGGCCCACATTTTTCACGGCACCCAAGCCGAAGCGGATGCACGCCCCCTCCACGCTGAAATGGTCCTCTGAGTGGTTGATGTCCGGGGGCAGTGTCTCGATGCCGATTTCCTTACACTCCGTGATATAGCCGGAAATCTTTTCCGCATAGTCCAAAACGGAGGTCATCAATGCTGCCATATACTGCTGGGGATAGTGGCATTTGAGATATGCGGTCTGATAGGAAACCACCGCATAGCACACGGCATGGGCCTTATTGAAGGCATAGTTGGCAAAGTCTACAATCTCATCGTAAATGGACTGGGCCGCTGCTTCGCTTACTCCCTTGGCAATGGCACCGGATATGTTCTGGGTCGGGTCGCCATAGACAAACACCTTGCGCTCCGCCTCGATGACCTTCATCTTTTTCTTGGAAATGGCACGGCGGATATTGTCCGCCTGGCCCATGGTATAGCCGCCCAATGTGCGGAAAATCTCAATCACCTGCTCCTGGTAGACGATGCAGCCGTAGGTCACCCGAAGAATCGGCTCCAGAAGCGGGGTCTTATAGGTAATCTTTCTGGGATCCAGTTTGTTGGCAATGAAGGTGGGAATGGAATCCATGGGGCCGGGACGATAGAGGGCCACAATGGCCGTCAGGTCTTCAATGGAGGTGGGCTTCATATTGATGCACACACCGGTAATGCCGGAGGATTCCAGCTGGAACACGCCCTGGGTTTTTCCCTCTGCCAGCATGGCAAAGGTCTCCGGGTCGTTGTCCGGGATACGGTCAATGGAGAACTCCGGGTCAATGCCTTGGATCTGCTGCTCTGCATCCCGGATAACCGTCAGGTTTCGCAGGCCCAGGAAGTCCATCTTCAGCAGGCCCAGCTCCTCGATGGTGGTCATGGTATACTGGGTGACCACCGTATCGTCATTGGTGGACAGCGGGACATAGGTGTATACCGGGTCTGCGGTAATCACCACGCCTGCGGCGTGGGTAGAGGTGTTCCGGGGCATTCCCTCCAGGGACATAGCCGTATCCAGCAGGGAATGGATTCTCTGGTCCTGCTGATACATCTCCTTCAGCTTGGGGGAAGAATCCATTGCCTCCTGCAAGGTGATGTGGGGGGTAGTGGGCACCAGCTTTGCCACCACATCCGTCTCGGCAAAGCTGAAATTCAGCGCCCGGCCCACGTCCCGGATGGCGCCCCGGGCAGCCATGGTGCCGAAGGTTGCAATCTGGGCCACATGGTCGGCACCGTATTTCCGGCACACATAGTCGATGACCTCGCCCCGGCGCTCCTGGCAGAAATCCGTATCGAAATCCGGCATACTCACCCGCTCCGGGTTGAGGAAGCGCTCAAAAATCAGGGCATATTTCATCGGGTCAACTTCCGTAATATGCATACAGTACGCAACAATGGAAGCCGCACCGGAGCCTCTGCCCGGGCCAACCGGAATGCCGGACTGCTTGGCATAGTGGATGAAGTCCCACACAATCAGGTAGTAGTTCACATACCCCATTCGGCTGATGACGCCGATTTCATACTCCAGCCGCTGCTTGTATTCCTCCGGCGGGTCGGGGTAACGCTCCCGGAAGCCGTCGTAGCACAGCTTTCTGAAATAATCCTCGTTGGTAAAGCCCTCCGGCACCGGGAAGGAGGGTAGGTGGTACTCGTGAAATACGAAATCCAGGTTGCATTGCTCCGCAATTTTTACGGTATTGTCAAAGGCCTGGTCGCACCCCGGGAACAGCTCCCGCAGCTCCGCCTCGCTTTTCAGGAAGAAGTCATCGGAGTGGAAACGCATTCTGTTCTGGTCGTCCACCGTTTTGCCTGTCTGGATGCACAGGAGCACATCCTGCATTTTGGCATCCTCCCGGCGCAGGTAGTGGGCATCGTTGGTGACCACCAGCGGCAGCCCGGTTTCTCTGGCCAGGCGGTGGATGCCCTGGTTTACCATTCTCTGCTCCGGAATGCCATGGTCCTGAAGCTCTAGATAAAAGTTCCCCGGGCCCATGATTTGCGCCAGATTCAGGGCATACTCCTTGGCTGAGTCATAGGAGTCCCCCATCAGATATTGGGGGATTGCGCCTGCCAGGCAGGCCGAGAGGGCTATCAGCCCCTCGTGCCGCTCCCGGAGGAGGTTCAGGTCGATTCTGGGCTTGCCGTAGAAGCCATGGAGGAAGGCCTCGGAAACCATATAGCAGAGATTTTCATATCCGGTGCGGTTCTTGCACAGCAGCACCAGATGGTATGGGTCATTGTCCAGGCCATGAATCCGGTCGGACATCTGCCGCCGGGCCACATAGACCTCACAGCCGATAATGGGCTTGATTCCCGCCGCCTTGGCAGCCTTGTAAAAATCAATACAGCCGTACATAACCCCATGGTCGGTAATGGCAATGGTGTCCTGCCCCAGCTCCTTGACCCGCTCCATCATTCGGTCGATGCGGCAGGCCCCGTCCAGCAGGCTATACTCTGTATGCACATGCAGATGGACAAAACTCATCTTTCTTCCTCCGTTGCCATTTCCACCAGTCGCTTCAGCCGGTGGCTCATTGCCGGCTTTGAGATTTTCGGCACTGCCAGTCCGGCCAGCTCCGTCAGCGAGGCCTCCGGATTGTTCTCCCGCAGTGTGGCGGCCTGTTTCAGCTTTTCGGGAAGCTGGTCAAATCGGTTTTGCTCCCGGAGAATGCGGATGGCATTCAGCTGCCCCTGGGAGGCCTCAACCACCTTGGTGATATTGGCATCGTCGCAGTTGCAGCGCCGGTTTACCTGGTTATTCAGCTCGTGCTCCAGCTTCGCTTCAATCATCCCCATGGAGGCCACCGTTGCCCCGAGGAATGTGAGCAAATCGGCGATTTGCTCGTTTTGTTTCAGATAAATCACCTGGGTGCCGCCCCGGGCGGCCAGCTTGGGCGGAAAGCTCAGGGTTTCGTGAATCAGAATGTAGCACTCCCTGGCAACGCTGCGGTGGGTTGTTGCCAGCTCCAGATGATACCCCTTCCCCGGGTCGGTGACGCTGCCCCCTGCCAGGAAGGCACCCCGGAGGAATGCGGCCTTGCAGCAGTCATTCTCCACCACAGGCAGATTGACATGGAGGGAAAATGTCTCCTCCCGGTCAAAGCCGAAGGCATTCATAATGGCCGCCAGCTTTTTGGCATCCTGAATCTGAAAGACCTGCTTGCCGCTCTTGCCCTCCCCTGCCTGGCTGTCGAAGCCAAAGCCAAAGGTCTTTTGGAAGAGCTTCCGGAGCAGCGCCGCAAACTCTCCGCTCTCTGTGATAATCTTTATGGAATCATTGCGAAAGGTATTGCAGAAAAGCAGAATTCCAAAGCATTCTGCCAGTGCGCAGCATGCCGGCTGGGGGACATTTTTACAGATTTCCGCTTTAGCCGCCGCAGAAAACGACCGCATGGCACTCACCTCTCTGTTTACCAAATTCTGATTTCCGGCTCCAGACGAATGCCGGAATTCTGATATACCTGTTGGGAGACCTGGAAAAGCAGACTCCGGACATCTTCGGCAGTTGCGCCCCCCAGGTTAACGGCAAAGCCTGCATGCTTCCGGGAAATGGCGGCGCTGCCCACCTGATATCCCTTTAGCCCTGCCTGCTCTATCAGGGCGGCGGCATAGCCCCCGGCCGGACGCTTGAAGGCAGACCCGGCAGAGGGATAGTCCAGCGGCTGCGATGCCGACCGCCGGGCCTGCAGCTCCTTCATCTGCTGCTTCACCGTCTCCACCGGGGCGGGCTTTAGCCGGAAAACGGCACTGATGACGATTTCGCCGCTTTGCTCCAGGGCGCTGTGGCGGTAGCCGAAGTCCATTTCCTCAGGGCAGCGCTGGTGTATTTCCCCGAAGGAATCCATAACACTTACCGTCTGACAAATCTGGCTGATTTCCCCGCCGTAGGCACCGGCATTCATGTATACGCCGCCACCCACGGTTCCGGGAATTCCGTGGGCGAATTCCAGCCCGGAAAGCCCCTGATTGGCAGCGAACACCGCCGCCCGGGACATGGTCACACCGGCCATAGCCCGGATGCAGCTGCCGGGCAGCTGCTCTATGCCCCCCAGGCAGTCCTTCAGGCAAATGACCAGACCGGGGACCCCCTGGTCCGGGGCCAGTACGTTGGTTCCTGCTCCCAGAATACGATATGAGATGTCCAATTTCCTGGACACTTTCAGGATTTGCGCCAGTTCCTCTTCTCCCTTGGGGAAGGCCATTACCTCCGCCGGGCCGCCGATGCGGAAGGAGGTATGCTTACTCAGCGGCTCATGAAAACGAAGCTCCACCTGGGGTAGATTCCCTGCAATTTTCTGCTGAAAAGAGTTCAATTCCACAATAAACGCCTCCGGGTGTATGATTGAGTCCAGTATAGCACATTTTCCTTCCCTGCGCAACGAAAAACCGCTGGGACAATGGAAACAAACCGTTAATTTCCGCACGGAAGGGTTGCATCAAAAAGAAACGCCGCCGGAAAACCGAAGCTTCCGGCGGCTGAGCGGGCTGCTGAATGGAAAATAGATTATTTCTCCACAATCTCCAACACGTCCATGGGGCAAACCTTGACGCAAATACCGCAGGCGATGCACTTGGACACGGGATTCTCTTCCTTGTGAACCATGACCTTGGTGGGGCAAACCTCGACGCACTTGCCGCAGCCAACGCAGTTCTTCTTGTTGATCATGTACACACCGGTTTTGGGATTCTGGGTGATGGCATCGTGCTCGCAAACCTTCATGCACTTGCCGCACTGAATGCACACATTGGGCTTTGCGCCAGTGCCCTTGGCCACAATCTGGATGCAGCTGTATGCCTGGTTGAACTCCTTATAGAACGCCTGGGAGCAGGCACGGACACATTCCAAGCAAGCCATGCACTGGGAATCCTTTTTCACCGAGAGCTTCTTCATAATGAAACGACTCCTTTGTATTTTTGTTATAGGGGAAACCTTCTGCTCATATTATACACAAAAACAGGAAAATAGCAATGCCCATTTTTCGGCCGATTTTCAGGAGAAGGGCCGGAGAATTTGGATTTTCCCTGTATCTTTTCACATCTGTTGGGCATACTTCCTTTGAAACAAGGATATTTGGAGGGAAATTATGAAAGCGATTGTTCAAATGGTGTATACAGCTGCGCTCTTTGCATTGCTGCTTTCCGGCTGCCGGGCAAATCCTGTCAGCACCACTGCCACCACCGCTCCCACGGCCATACCCACAGTGGCAGAGACCACCATGCCGGAAACCCAGCCCGCTACGGAAATGACCACCCAGCCCACGGAGGTCACCACCGCCCCCACCCAGGACGGCACCAAAGAGCGGATTGCCACCCGGGCGACGGAATACGCCAAGGGAAAAAGCGGCCAGACCAACAGCAGCACCCCCAGCACCGCTTCCAAAAGAAAGTAAATATCCGCCAGTTTGCGGCAAACGGCAGCGAAACTGGCGGATACATAGGGCTCGGAAATCAATGGATGGTTACATAGCGGTTGATTTTGCGCTGGGCCTTTTCTGCTGCTTCTGCGGCAGCCTCGGCAAAGGACATCCCGGCATACTCCGGCTGGTTCCATGCGCAGGTAACGGAGCTGCCCACACAGCATATGGCTCCATGGCCCAGATTATTGAACCCATAGGAGGCATTCTTGGCATTGGCACCGGAAGCGTCCAGACCGTCAATCAGCAGGAACATCTGGGGATACTGGCTGCGAAGCATCTTAATGCTGCCGCCCATGGTAGCTGAGGCGGCAATACAGACGCAGGAATAGCCAAAGCGCCCCACCGCCGAAGCGCTGAACCGGTTGACATAGTCCGCCGCCGCCATATGCACCGTCCGGCTGCCCACCAGCAGGTCCTGAATCTCAGAGGAAGACTTATTGGGAGATCGGACGGCAACGAAGATATCCTTTTTCTTCTCCTGGCAGTATGGGAGGAAGGGCTTCAGCAGCTCTGTGCCCCAATAGCCGGAAATCAGAATGCCGTCGCAGGGAAGCGGACTTTCCTCCCCCCAGATTCGCTCTGCCGCACGCTTCGCCGCCGGGGCCGACGAAATACCAAACACATCCAGCAGTACATAAAAGCCCATGGAAGAGGCCTTGGCCAACAGCTCGGAGAGTACAGGGATGCCCCGCTCACCCAACAGGACAAAATGAATCACACTGAACCGGACGGCTGCGGCTTTTCCCTTCAAGCCGGTCAAAAGCTGATCACAGAACTGCTTGTATGCATCGCAGATATCGTCATACGCCTCCAGAATGGCCGGGGGGAGCAGCTCCGGGTCCAGAGAAAAATCCACCATCAGCGTATTTTCCTGCCGCTTCATTTTAACATGCAATGCATCTATTGACATATGTCACCCCGCCCTTTCTTATTTTCCATCTTTGGATACAGTATACCACATTTATTTTCAATGTGCAAAGGGGGGTACATTGTATTTTTTTGTATTCTCCGGGAATCCTAATTTCATAGGGGGTGAAAGCATGAATATGAAAGCAGTAGCATTGACCGCCGGTCTTGGCGTGGCAGCCGGCATGGTGGCAGTTCTGGCAATGCCCAAAAGCAATCCCACCCGGAAGCTGGCAGAAAAGGCCGCCGACAAGGTGGAGGACATCGCATGGAAGGTATCCGATACCATCACCGAGAAAATTGACCTGGATTCGTAATACAGAAAAACCGCTGAGATTTTTCAATCTCAGCGGTTGGTCCGAGTGACTGGATTCGAACCAGCGGCCTCTTGAACCCCATTCAAGCGCGATACCAAACTTCGCCACACCCGGATTTTTCAGTTTCTGTTGTGCTGTCTCTCAACTGCCTGGATATATTATCACAGGTTCCCGGAAAATGCAAGTACTTTTTTCAAAAACTCGAAGAATTTTTTGCAGCCCTCTGTCGGCAGCAGCCTGCGCCAAAGGGCCCGAAAAAGAGCGGGGCAGCTTTCCCCGCTCTTTTGGCATTGGAAGCAAATCTTTTCCGCCGGTAAGCCCCGGGCAGCAAGGGAAGAAATTACTCTCCCCGCTCGCTGCTGACCACCTTGCCGATGTTCCACAGGTGGGCAACCGTCTGCTCTGCCTGCTCCTTTTCTTCCTCGTTGGCGTACTCCACATACACGGTGTGGGCACTGCAATCCGTACACTCTACCTGCACGCTCCAGCCGCCCTCGTGCATCAGCATTCCGGGGCCACGGCAAAGGGGGCATTCTTCCAGCATAATCAATTCTTTCATTGTACTTCTCCTATCTGAATATGGTTTCCTGTAGGTCATATACCGCTTCCCTCCTGCACGCCACGAAATCGGGGGTCAGTTCCGGGAGATACGTTTCAATGGCAGCCGATGGCTGCATGGGGTTCAGGGATGGATTCTGGCAGCAAATGCGGGCTGCAATTTTCAGCGTGTGGGCATCCGGGTTCTGCACTTGCAGGCTGCGAATCATGGGGATAATATTTTGCTCCGTATTTCCGTTTTTACTCTTCTTGGTGACAACAAGCTCCTGCCGGGCAAAAAGTGCCGCTATGGCCTCTGCTGCCCCGCTGGGAACTCCGGCATCGTATTCCAGGGTCAGGACGCAATCCAGGTAGGCAATGTGCTTGATTTTCCGGCCGTCGCTGTAAACCTCCCGCACACGGATGCCGTCAATCAACGCTCCATTCAGCCTGCGGCAGATTTCGTCATTGGGAATCTCGTCCCCATCCAGGTCAAAATCCAGCAGCTCACATACACTCTCAATCCCCACGGAAAGGGGCAGCGCAATGGAGACCGACGGTCTGGGATTGAAGCCCTGGGTGTGGGTCAAGGGAAGCCCCGCCCGCTTAAAGGCCCGCTGGAACACCCGCATCAAATCCAGATGGGATATCCATACGGCGTTTCCCGTCTTTTCAAAGCACAGTCTAGGCATCGCAGGCCACCTCCTTCAGCAGTCCGTTGGCGCCGCATCCTGCGCAGCCATGCCGACAGTCCGGGGTCACCCTGCCATCATACGCCCGATGCCGCTCCAGCAGAAGGAAGCGTTTGCTGACTCCCACATCAATTACATCCCAAGGGAGAAGCTCGTCCTCTCCATAGCCCCGGGTTGTGTAGAACTCCATGGGAATCCCGCAGCGGGAAAAGGCATCCTGCCAGATGTCATACCGGAAATACTCGTCCCATCCGTCCAGCCTTGCCCCATGCTTTACCGCATCCTCAATCACCGCCCCCAGGCGGCGGTCTCCCCGGGCAAACACCGCCTCCAGGCGGCTCAGCTCTGTGCTGTGGTAATCGTACTCAATGGACTTGGAATAAAAATGCTCCTTCAGCAGCTTACACCGCCGCAGATATTCCTGGGGCGTAATCTGGGCCTCCCACTGAAACGGCGTGTGGGGCTTGGGCACAAAATACGCCGTGGCCACATGGACACGCAGTCCCCGCTTCTTGTTGGCGGCGTTTTCCTTCCAGGCCTGAACCACCTTATATACCAATTCCGCAATGCCCAGCACATCCTCGTCTGTCTCGGTGGGCAGCCCCAGCATGAAATAGAGCTTTACGTTGTTCCATCCGCCGGCAAAGGCCTGGGCGCAGGTGGACAGGATCTCTTCCTCCTGCAAATTCTTGTTGATTACATCCCGCAGCCGCTGGGTTCCCGCCTCCGGCGCAAAGGTCAGTCCGCTTTTTCGGACGGCCTGGAGCTTCTCCATCAGCTCCCGGGAGAAATTGTCCGCCCGGAGTGAGGGCACCGAAAGGCTGACCCGGTTGGCCTCGCAATACGGAAGCAGCTGGTCTGTCAGCTCCTTCAGGCCACGGTAATCCGAGGTAGAGAGGCTGGAAAGGGTAATTTCGTTGTTCCCGGAGTTTTCCAGCATCTCCACCGCCTGACGGTACAGAACCTCCGGGTGCTTTCTGCGCACAGGGCGGCAGCTAAAGCCCGCCTGGCAGAAGCGGCAGCCACGGATGCAGCCACGGAATATTTCCAAATTGGCCCGGTCATGGACAATCTCCGTGGACGGCACAATCATCTCCGTGGGGAAGAATGCCGTGTCCAGATTCTCCACAATTCTTTTGGTAACCACCGGGGGAGCGTCTTCTTTCACCTCTAATTTTCTCAGTGTCCCATCGGCGTTGTATTCCGGGGCATAGAAGCTGGGGACATACACCCCCTGTATCTTGGAAACCGCCCGGAGAAAGGCATCCTTGTTCCAGCCCTCTTTTTTCGCTTTTTGATAGAGAGAGACAATTTCTTGGGTGCTTTCCTCCCCTTCTCCAATGGAGAAGAAATCAATAAAGTCCGCCAAAGGCTCTGGGTTAAAGGCGCACACCCCCCCGGCGAAGACGATATTTTTCAGTTCCTGCCTGTCCCTGCTGTGGATGGGAACGCCTGCCAAGTCCAGCATGTTCACAATGTTGGAATAGGACATTTCATATCCGATGGTAAAGGCAATCATATCAAAGTCACAAACCGGGTCCTGGCTTTCCAGTGCCCAAAGGGGCAGGGCGTGGTTTCTCATCTGGACCTCCATATCTCCCCAGGGGGCAAAAACCCGCTCGCACCAGACCCCCTCCATACGGTTCATCACGCCGTAGAGAATCCGCATGCCCACATTGGACATTCCAATCTCATAGGTATCCGGGAAGCAGAAGGCCACACGCACATCCACCGCTTGCTTATCCTTCTTAATCTCCCCCCACTCGCCGCCGATATAGCGGGCCGGTTTCTGCACCGTGGGGAGAATTCTCTTTTTAAGCTCTGTCATAGACCTACCTCTCAGAACATAGTGCCCCTATTGTACTCTTTGTTTCCCCTCTTTGCAAGGTATTTTTGGTGCTGCGCCGGAAAAATGGCGCTTAATCAGCAGCCGGATGCAGCGCAGGGCCCCGGCCCCATCCATATTGCCTACGGGAAGCAGGTTGTATACCCCCTGGGCCAAGCCGCAGAAAGCGAGCCGGGGATAGAACGCCGCAAGGGGCAGCAGCGCAAAGCTCGCCCCAGGCCCTGCCAACATGCAAACCAGCTGCCTTCCGGGAGACAGAGCCGAGGCATGCATTCTGGCCCCCCGGAAGGAGAATTCCAGGCAGCTGACCCTTCCCCCCAGCAGGCAAACAGCCAGAAGGTGCCCCATTTCATGTACCCAAGCAGCCAGGAAGTATGCCGCCACCCAGCGCAGAGGGAGCATCAGCAGCAAAAGCGCCGCCAGAAAGCAAAACCCATAGTCAAAACAAATCCGCCTGCACATGAAAAAATGCCTCACGAAGAAAGTTCCCCACGGCAGTATACAGCCCTTGCCCTGCCTGTTCTAAATATCCATCCAGCTGCCCGGATGCCTCATGAAAAAGCGGGAACACCCCTTCCCCGCCGTGAAAGTAGCGCCATCCAAAAAAGAAAAACATCAGAAAAAAGACCGCCGCCAACCACACCGCTGCGGCCTCCTTCCCCCAGCCCAGGGGCTTTGCTCCCATTGCCACCACCTCATAAATACCTATGCCCCGGAGATTCAAAAATACCCCCTGAGGAAAAAGCCGGGAAACACTTGACATTTCACATTCCATTCATTATAATAACAACCGCAAACGGGGTGTGGCGAAGTTTGGTATCGCGCATGGTTCGGGTCCATGAGGCCGCGGGTTCGAATCCCGCCACTCCGACCATATCGAGTGTTCATAACGGATTTGAGTTATGAACACTCATTTTTTATACTTTAGGCCGTGTAAAACGCCTGTTCCACGCCCTGGCGGATGTGTTCCTGGTAAATGGGGCTTTGAGGGGCCTCTGGGATGTCCAGGTAGCCTACGAAGCGGTAGCAGATTTCGATTCGCTGGGTGCGGTTCCTGCCTGTCCCTTCCGTTTCGTGGATGATGATTTTCTCCACAAGTTCTGAAAGCAGCGGGGCTGTCAGGGTGTCCATTTCCAGAAATTTCCGAACGGCCCTCAAGAAACGCTGCTGGTCCTGTTCTGCGCTGTCCGCTTCCGCCAATTGCTGGCGGAGACGGGCAGTTTTGGTCTTCAGGTCCATGCGTTCCACCTCGTACTTGTGGGAAAGCTGCAGGAACCATTCGTCCGTGACCTTGCCGCTGACGTTATCCTCATAGAGGCGTTCGTACAGGCGGGTCAAATCCTCCATACGGCACAGGACTTTTTGAAGTTCCGTATTGGCATGGCTTCGTTCCTGTTGGTGGAGCTGACCGGTCTTTTGGGCAAAAAGCTCCGCAAAGGCGTCTTCATCGCTCACCAGCAACTTTGACATGCGGCGGAATTCCAGCAGTAGTACCTGTTCCAAAGAGTCCGCCCGGACATAGTGCCGGGTCGGGCAAGTGCCTCGGTAGTCCTTGGAATAATTGGAACAGCTGAAAAAGCGGATATGATTGATGCTATTCACATGATACCACAGCTTGCAGCCGCAATCAGCGCAGTAGAGGTAATCTGCCAGCAGATGCTTTGGGCCGTTTTCTGCCTTTGGCGGTCTGCGTTTTGTCTTTCCGATACGCTGCTGCACCTGCTCCCAGACCTCCCGCTCGATGATCGGCTCATGGACATTCTTGAACACGGCCCAGTTTTCCTCCGGATTCGGGCCTTGTTCTTGAAAGACTTGGAATAGGTCTTGAAATTCACAATATCCCCGCAATACTCCTGCTGCCGCAGAATCTTTTCCACGGTGGACTTGCACCATTTGTAGGGGTCGGCCTGGGATACCTTGCCGCCTCTGGGAAGTCCCTTCTCCCGCCAATAGGAGACTTTTCTCGCCTGTAGGATACCTGCAATGGTTTCGTTGTCCTTGCCCTCCATCGCCATGGCGAAAATGTCCCGCACCACAGCCACCGCCTCCGGGTCAATGATCCACCGCTTCTTGTTCTCCGGGGATTTTTGATACCCATAGGGTGGCTGGGCCAGAGGCTCCCCAGCGTTGCCACGGAGGCGATGGGAGCTTCTGACTTTCCGGCTGATGTCACGGGCGTACATTTCGTTCATGACGTTACGGAAAGGGGCCAGTTCATTTTCTCCGTCGTCACTGTCCACACAGTCATTGATGGCGATAAAGCGGATGCTGTGATCCGGGAAATAGCTATCCGTGTAGTAGCCCACTTGCAGATAGTCACGGCCTAACCGGGACATAGTCCCCGACAAGCGTATAGGTGATTTCCATATGTGTCCCTCCTGTTTGCTTTTCAGATGGTACACATATTATAAGTCTGCGCCCTGCCCCTCGCAAATGTACCGCCATCTTGCTGCCCTATTCCGATGTCGTTCCTGCCCCGGAATCTCACCGGAGCGTTGCCTCGCTCTTATCCTCGCAAAGTCGTATCCCATTTTCTGGCAGGTAGAAAATCGTCAAGCTGCATGGCCTCACATCACGATCCTCGATTTGAAAAAAGCACCGCAAGACACGAACCACACAGGCAGGATTCCTCCTGTCTGAAGGTTCGTCTCTTACGGTGCTTGGTAGCTCAATGATGTTACATCACTGTCTCCGCTTGCGCGATTTGAGTACGGGAATTATTTCGTTGTGATAATTTAGTCTGCTCGGATTATAGAACATATATTCGCATTTGTCAAGACTTTTTATTCCAGATATCCGTCCCTTGCCTTGACCCCAAACCTCTGCTCTAGCATGTGCATCTGCCCGTCGGTGATGGTATTGACCAGGGGCAGATGGGCGATCTTCATGTAGATTTCCGCTGCCTTTTCGGCGGTTTCAATCAGGCCGAAGGTTTCGTCCAGGTCTTTGCCTGCGCCGTAGATGCCGTGCTGGGCCCAGACCACCAGGCGGGCGGTCTGCATTTTTTCGGCGGTGGCTAAACCAATTTCGTTGGTGCCGCAGAGCATCCAGGGCAGAACGTTGACACCGTCGGGGAACACCACGATGCACTCGGTACACATCTGCCAGAGGGTGCGGGTGAAGGCCCTTTCGTCCAGGCTGTGGACGTAGGTCATGGCCAGGAGGTTTGCCGGGTGGCAATGCATGACCACACGGTTCTGGGGATCGACCTTCAAACGCTCGGCGTGGCTCATCATGTGGGCGGGGAATTCGGAGGTAAATCTACCGCCGTCGGCAAAGCCCCAGAGAAGTTCGGCGGTTTCGCCGTTCTTGGTCAGGTGTACCAGGCCCAGATTGACCTCCGGGGCGTACTGGACGTTCTTAAAATACTTGCCGGTGCCGGTGACCAGAAAATATTTTCCATCCAGGGTGGGGGCGGTGAAGCCCGTATCCATGGTGCGGATGACGTTTTTCACGTTCAGATATTCGCTGACCTGTTCCTCGTCCAGCAGCAAGCTCACGTTGCCGCCGTTGCGCTCGTCCCAGCCGTGGGCATACATATTGGTGGTGGTACGGATCATCTCCACCATCCAGGGTGCCGTCAGAATGTTGTTCATGCTCTCGCCTCCAAAACAGTTTTCTCGTATCTGCGGACTTCCGGCAGCCATGCGCCGTCCTCCGGCACGCCGCTTCTGCGGCAATATTCTGCCCAGACTTCTCCGAAGGGCAGGGTTTTCAGCTCCTCCTGGCGAACCAGCAAATCGGTGAAATCACAAGCATCCTGCTGGGCGGCCATGTCCGGGGTCAGCAGGGCGTTCAGCAGTGCCTTCTGCACATTCCGGAAACCTGTGACCCAGGCGGCAATGCGGTTGACGGAGGCATCAAAGTAGTCCAGTGCCAGATACACCCGGCCATCCAGACCGCCGCAGCGGACAATTTCCTTGCACAGCTCCTTGGTCTCGTCATCAAACAGCACCACATGGTCTGAGTCCCAGCGGACAGGCCGGGTGATGTGCAGGGCGATTTCCGGGAAGAAGGTCAGCAGCGCCGGGATCTTATCGCTGACCACCTCCGTGGGGTGGTAGTGGCCGTTGTCCATCAGCGGGATGCACTTTCCGGGGTTCGTGGCGGCGTAGCTCAGGGCGAACTCCGCACTGCCCACGGTATAGCTTTCCACACCGATGCCAAAGACCTTGCTCTCCACGCAGGGCTTGACCTTGGAAAAATCAAAGGGCTCCGAGAGAATTTCGTCAATGGACTGCCTATAGCGCATCCGGGGGCCCAGACGGTCGGCGGGAATGTCCTTGAAGCCGTCGCCGGTCCAGATGTTCATGGTGCAGGTCTGCCCCAGTTCTTCCGCCAGATACTGGGAAATCCGCAGACAGGCTTTGCCGTGGTCTACCCAAAAGCGGCGGGTCTTCTCGTTGGGAGAGCTGAGGGTCAGGGGGTCGCACATGGGATGGGAGAAGAAGGTGGGGTTAAAATCCGCCCCAAGGCCGTGCTTTTTGCAGAACGCCACCCAGGGGGCAAAGTGCTTTGGCTCCAGCTTGTCCCGGTCTACCCATTCGCCGGGGGCGAAAATGGCATAGCTGGCGTGAAGGTTCAGCTTCTTTGTGCCGGGGCACAGCTTCAGCACTTCCTCGATGTCCGCCATCAGCTCCCGGGGTGTTCTTGCACGGCCGGGATAGTTGCCGGTGGTCTGGATGCCGCCGGTGAGGGGCTTGCCGGGGTCGGTGTCAAAGCCCCGCACATCGTCTCCCTGCCAGCAGTGCAGAGACACCGGGACGGTTTTCAGCTTGCCCAGCGCCGCTTCGGTATCCACACCCAGAGCGGCGTATTTTTCTTTTGCTTCCGTATAACTCATTGGTCTGCCTCCATTTGTATTTTCAGATTGCCCAGAGCCGTGGCCTCCATGGGCAGGGCGATGACCTGTTTTCCAGTGGCCTGTGCCGTCAGGCGGTTCAGAAAGTCGTTTTTCGCTCCGCCGCCCACAATGTACAGCTTTTCATAGGTGCGCCCGGTGTTTCGTTCCAGTTCCGCAAGAGAGATGCCGTAACTTTCCGCAAGGCTGCGGTAGGCGCAGCGGAAATAGTCACCGATGCTGTGGAGCACTCCGCCGGTGGCTTTGTCAAAGGCAGCCTTCATGCTCTTGGGTGCCAGAAATTCCGGTGCGTTGGCATCGAGCATCGCACCGCAGGCGCTTTCTTTTGCGGTATGGACGATTTCCGCAAAGCCCAGACCGCTGCAAAGCTCCCTTTGCAGCTCGTTGACCAGCCACATGCCCATGATGTTCTTCTGGTAGCGATTGTAGCCCACGCCGCCCTCATTGGAGTAATTGGCGGCAAGGCTTGCCTCGTCTGTAATGGGTTTCGGCGTTTTGACTCCCAGCAGCGACCAGGTGCCAGAGGAAATATAGGGGGCGTTTTCCTCCATGGGAATACCCTCCACCGCTGAGGCGGTGTCATGGGTGGCACAGAGAACACATTTTATTCCCTCATAAAACCCTATCACCGTTCCCGGCTTTTGGAGCTTCGGAAAGATGGGCGGTAGGCCCAGGGCCGAAAGGATCTCCGGGTCAAATTCGCCGGTTTCGGCACTGACCATGCCGGTGGTGGTGGCGTTGGTGTATTCCTTGGCTTTCACGCCGCAGAGCTTCCACAGCAGGTATTCCGGGATCATGAGAAAGTCTGTCACCCCCTCCAAACGTCCGGCCAGCTTGTCCGAATAGAGCTGATAAATGGAGTTGAATGGCTGAAACTGGCAGCCGGTTCTGGAATACAGCTGGGAAAACGGCAGGATTTCATGCACCGTTGGAATCACCGCCTCCGTGCGGCTGTCCCGGTAAGCATACACCGGGCGAACTTCTTCGTTCCCCCGCAGCAGCACATAATCCACGCCCCAGGTGTCGATGGAGAGGCTGACGATACCGGGAAACGCAGCCTTTGCCGCCGCAATGCCCGCTTCCACATGGGAAAGCAATGTGTCCACATCCCAGACCAGATGTCCGTTCTGTTCCTGTACGCCGTTGGGGAAGCGGTAGACCTCTTTGGTTTTGATGTCCCCCGCCTCCTGCCAGCCCACAATGTGCCGCCCGGAGGAGGCCCCGATGTCGATAGCAAGGAAGTATTTCATGGATGTTACCCCCGGATCATTTTCCGGATTCCACGGAAGAAATGCCCATTTGCCATTTCCAGCATGCCGGGCAGCACGCCGCCCTTCATGCCGCCGGAAATCTGCATACTGCGCAGGGGGCTTCCGGCGGAGGAATTCATCAGCATTCGGAACTCCGGGTTTTCGTAGTCCTTTTTCCCGTCAAAGCCCTTGGCAATGGTTGATTCCACCGCTTTGAACATGATTTTCATAATGAGACTGTAGTCCTTCATTTCCATGACGGTGTTGTCCATGGTGAAGCTGCCCTTTTTCAGCACCGGCAGCGTGTAGCGATGTCCCAGCATGGCTTCCCAATCCGCCCGATTGGGCTTGCCGCTGCAATGGGCATACCAGCTTTCCTTTTGCCACGCCGGAATGGGCAGGGTTTCGCCGGACTTTTGAATAGAGGCGGTGAGATTTCCAATGCAGACGGTGTATGTTCCGCCGGGAATTTTCCACCCGTCCTGCCAGAGGGCAAAGCTGCGGTCCGTCAAAGAGAAAGTGACCGTCCGGCTTTCCCCGGGCTGCAAAAATACCTTTTGGAAGCCCTTCAGTTCCCGCAAGGGGCGGTGCAAGCCATCCTGGGGTGCCCCGATATAGAGCTGCACCACCTCTGCACCGCTGCAAGCGCCGGTATTCTGAACCGTTACGGACACTTCGTTTCCCTGCACCGCCAAATTGGAATAGGCAAAGGCCGTATAGCTCAGGCCGTAGCCGAAGGGCCAGCGGACAGGGACTCCCGCCTTTTCATAGCAGCGATAGCCCACATAAATGCCCTCCTGATACAGGCCGTCCGCTGTTTTTCCGTAGATTTCCGAGGACGGAACATCCCGGTAAGAAATGGGCCAGCTCTCTGCCAGCTTGCCGCTGGGATTACTGCGGCCATAGAGCAGGTCTGCGATAGCTTCGCCCCCTGCCTGACCGGGCAGGCCCATGTAGAGGATGCCCTTCACCCGGTCTGCCCAAGGGCATTCCACCGCACTGCCGCACAGCAGAACCACCACCGTGTTGGGGTTGGCGCTGACCACCGTCTCGATCATCCGCAGGTGGCCCTCAGGGAGCTTCATATCGTCCCGGTCAAAGCCCTCGGATTCGTAGTGGTCGGGAAGCCCTGCAAATACCAGGGCAATTTCCGCCTTTTCCGCCGCTGCCCGGGTCTGGGCCAGCAGGGCATCGGTGGTGTTCCCCCGGTCATCGCAGCCGGGCGCATATACGGCACCGGGCAGCAGCGCCAGGGGCTGACTCAGCTTCGTGGGATTGATGTGGCTGGAACCGGCCCCCTGATAGCGCATTGCGCTTGCCATGGCCCCAATGACGGCGATTTTTGCATCCTGTTTCAGGGGCAAAATTCCGTCCTGATTTTTCAGAAGCACCGCTCCCTCCGCCGCCGCCCGTTTGGCCAGGGCATGGTGGGCATCATAGTCGCAGGCCGCTTTTTCCTTCAGCGTCTGCGCCGCCCGGAATACCAGCTCCAGCACCCGGCGGGCACTGTCATCCACGCAGCGTTCCGGCAGGGAGCCATCCCTGACTGCTTGCAGCACCTCTTTTTCCATGTAGTCGCTGCCGCCGGGCATATTCAGGTCACACCCTGCCCGGAAGCCCTCAATCCGGTCATTCATGGCTCCCCAGTCCGTGACCACCAGGCCTCCAAAGCCCCATTCGGTACGGAGAATGTCCGTCAGCAGCTGTTTGCTGTCCGAACAGTGTATCCCGTTCAGCTTGGGGTAGGCGCACATCACCGTAGCGGGCTTCCCCTCCTTGACGGCGATCTCAAAGGCCGGGAGATACAGCTCCCGCAGGGTGCGCTCGTCCAGCACACTGTCGGAGGTGAAGCGGCTTTTTTCCTGCGAATTTACGGCGAAGTGCTTGAGGCTGGTGCCGATGCCCTGCGCTTCTGCGCCCCGGATAAAACCCGCCGCCAGCTTGCCTGCCAGATAGGGGTCTTCGCTGAAATACTCAAAGTTCCGGCCACACAGGGGGTTGCGCTTGAGGTTTGCCCCGGGGCCCAGAACCAGCCCCACCCCCTGCTCTCTGGCTTCCTGGCCGATGGCCGAACCGATGGCCGTCAGCAGTTCCGGGTCCCAGCTTCCGGCGGTGGTCACCTCGGCGGGAAAGCAGGTGGCTGCTCTGGACTGGTGAACGCCCAGCATATCCGCCACATCCTCCTGCTTGCGAAGGCCGTGGGGGCCGTCGCACATAAACAGGGAGGGAATGCCATACTTCTCATATTTTTTGGTTTCCCAGAAGTTTTCACCGGAGCAAAGGGCAATCTTATCTTCCAGGGTCATCTGCTGTAAGATTTTTTCAATATCCATGGTGTCACCTCAAAAACAGTACGTTCCGGTTTCCAATGTCACGGGGGCCTTCCCGGGCAGCAGCACCTGGGCGGTGCAGTTTGCGGGAATGCTTATGGTGTACTTCCAGCCGTCTGCGCTCTTTTCCCAGCCGCTTTCCACTCGGCCGTAAACACTATTGTATACCGCCTTGGCATGGGCAAAGTGTCCGCCGGGATGGGGGGCGATGACAAAATGATTTTCTCCCGCCACCTGAATGCCGCACATGGTCTCAAACAGCCAGGCCACCATTGCCCCCTTGGAATAGTGATTCAAGGAGCCGATGCCGTCATTTTTCGTGGCGTTGCCCTCCCAGGCCTCCCAGATGGTGGTGGCCCCGCTCTTGGGCATGAACAGCCAACCGGGCATTTCCTCGTTTTCCAGCAAACGGTAGGCCTTTTCAATATCAATATCTGTCAGCACATCCAAAATCAGAGGCGTGGACAGAAATCCGGTGCCCACCCGCCAGTTGCACCGCTCCAGAGCCTGCACCAGCCGCTTCCGGGCATAGGCGGTCTGCGTTTCCTCCAACAGGCCCATATACAGCGGGCGCACCAGCTGGGCCTGCCGGTCCGTATCCAGGGGATAGGCCTTGGTTTTGCGCAGGGCCTGATAGCTTTTCCGGCATCCGGCGGCAAAGTCCCGATAGCCCCGGGCCTTTTGGGCATCTCCCAGCTCCTCCTCGATCTGTGCCATCAGCTCCATGACGAAAGCCGTATAGGCCGTGGCGGTTTCCGGGTGGGGTACGGCGCAGTCCTTCCAGCTCATGTGGTGGACGCTATCCGGCTCCGCCCACTCGCCGTAGGCCTGGCCGTAGTTGCAAAGATATTTTTTGTCCTCCCCCCGCAGTCCGGTTCGTCTGGCGGTGGGGTACCATTTGCCGCATCGGTTCTGCATGAATTGGGCATAGCGCTCCATACCCGGCAAAAACCGTTCCAGCACTGCCCGGTCACCATACTGCTTCCACAGCACATAGGGCATGATCACCCCCGCGTCCGCCCAGCCTACGGAGCCGTTCATGGCATCCATATAGAAATCCGTGCCGCCCTCCGGCGCAATCTGGGGCAGACAGCCGTTTTTCTTCTGCCAGTCATACAGGTCTTGCAGGTATTTTTTCGCCATGGCGTCATAGTCAAAAAGGAAGCTGGCAGTCCGGCAAAAGATTTGGGCATCCCCGGACCAGCCGTGGCGTTCTCTTGTGGGACAGTCCGTGGGCAGGTCAGCATGGTTGTTCTTGGCACTCCAGACGGTATTTTCCACGAATTTGTCAAGCAGCGCATTGGAGCTTTCAAACCAGCCGGTGCGCTCCATATCGGAGTAGACCGCAATAGCGGTGAAATTCTCCGGCTGTACCGCCACATCGGTTTCTACCAGCACATACTGGAAGCCGAAGATGGCAAAGGTGGTTTTGTAGTGGTTTTCCCCCTCTTTGCAGGTGTAGATCACCTGCTGCAAGGGAGTGGTGATGTTCTTATTGGCGCACTGGATGTTCTTCTGGGTAAACTCGCCGTTTTCGTCCAGCAGCTCCCCGAAGCGCAGCCGGATTTTTTCCCCGGCGTGGGCGGTTACGGTAAACTCCCCATAGCCCGCAATATTCTGCCCGAAGTCCAGCACGGTCTTTCCGGAGGGCGTGGTGATCCGCTTCGCTTTCAGATGCTCATGCTCCGTAACGGGGACATTGTTGGAGGCGGTGGGGGTCACCGGATGGCGGGTGAGCTTGGCTTTTCCCTGATAGGTGGGGATATTGTTGGCGTTGACCACCTCACCGTCTTTGTTGTCGGCAAAGCGGATGGGGCCGTCGTTGCTCCACTGCCAGCTTTCGTCGGTGATGACGGTCTGCACGCTGCCGTCTGTATGGGTGATTTCCAGCTGCGCCAGCAGCTTTGTCTCCCGGCCGTACTGATTTTTCAGCCCCCAGGCCCCACAGGAACCCCGATACCAGCCGTCGGCCAGCTGCACCGTCAGGGTGTTTTCGCCACTTTCCAGCAGGGCCGTCACATCATAGGTCTGGTACTGCACCCGCTTGCGGTAGTCCGTAATGCCGGGGGCAAGAATAACATCACCAATGCGCCGGCCGTTCAGCTTTGCCTCGTACAGACCGCAGGCGGTGATGTACAGCCGAACCTTTTTTACATCGGCGGCATGAAAGCCCTTGCGGAAGCAGTCCACAGGATAGCGCTCTTTTTTATTGACCGGATAATCCCCGGTAATCCACTGGGCGCTCCACGCATTGATGCCGGTCTCGAACGTCCCTTCGCTCCAATCCCCCGACGTATTCTCTTCATCCCAAAGGCGCACCTTCCAGAGCACCTTTGTTTTCGGCTCCACAGGAGCGCCGCCCCACTGGGCCCACATAGCAGAACTTTCCACCTGGCCGCTGTCCCAAAGGACCGTTCCTGCGTCATCGGCGGCAAGGATTTGATAGGCCGTCTGCTTTATGCCGCCGTCGCAGTTCCAGGAAAGCCGGGGGGCAGTAAAGTCCACCCCCATGGGGTTTATCAAATGCTCTGTTTTCAGTCCAATGGCTTTCATTTCTGCCCCTCCCGATCCTTGATTTCCGCCTGCTTCTTTTCAATGCCCTTTTCTACATTGAGAAATCCCAGCAGCACCGCCAGAATCACACCGGTGAATACCTCCAGCCCCACGAAGCCAAAGGTGATCACCCCCTGGACCGCCGCGCTCTGTTCCGCCGCCACCGTCACACCGTTGACAATCTCCGGGGCCACATACCCCGCAGCCCCCAGCAGGCCGTTGAACAAGCCTGTGCAGATGCCCACCATGGCCACGGCGATAATGTTGTAAATGCTCATGGCAACGCCGTCAGACCGGAAGCCGGTTTTCCATTCCAGATGATCCAGCACATCCGCAAACAGGGCCATAAACACATAGGAACAGGGCAAGCCGCCGATGTTCTTAATGAACTGACCCACAAGCATGACGGTCATATTGGTGGGGAAAGCCCAGCAGATGGCTCCGCCGATGGCGTAAAGGATAAAGCCCGCCAGGGTCACATTTCGTTTGCCGAATTTCTTGGCCAGGGGCCACACGGCAAAGATGCCCAGCCCCATGGGGATGCCGCCGATGACGGAGAGCATGGTCTGGGTAACGCCGTCATTGTAGCTGCCCAGAACATAGTTGCAGAAGTAAACCAGACTGAGGTTCTTGATGGAAGAACCGGCAGTATAGATGAAGAAATACCCATAAATCAGCAGCATGTACTTGTCGGTAAAAATGGCTTTCAGCTGCTTGCCGAAGGATACCGTTTTGTCAAGTTGCGTGTTCTGCTCCTCCAGTGTCACACGTTCCTTGGTGAAGTAGTATTCCAGCAGGGTCAGGGGCAGGGCCAAAATGGAAAGCGCACTCATCAGGGTGATCCACTTGCCCTTGTCCACGCCGATCATGGGCATGACCACCATGGGGAACACCAGGGCCACCAGGATGCCGCTCATCATAATGGTGGCGATCTGGTTAAATACCGACAGGCTGCCCCGCTGGGTGATATTGCGGGTAGAGAGCGGTACCATCAGGTTGTGGCTCATATTGAAAATGGTGTAGGCGAAGGAATAGAACAGGTTGTAGCTGACCATGACCCAGATGACCTGTACCGTTTCGGAGCCGCTGGGCACGGTAAAGAGCAGAATGCCGGTGACGGCCAGCAGCGGGGCAGACAGCAGCAGCCAGGGCCGGGCCTTACCCTCCTTTGTATGGGTGCGGTCAATGACATAGCCCATGATTACATTGGTGATGGCATCGATGATTTTGGAGACAATGGGGAAAATTACCAGAAAGGCCCCGCCCCAGACATGGGTCAGCTTCAGGACATCCGTGTAATACACATTTAAGTAGGTGGCCAGTACTGCGTTCAGCAGCAGCGCACCGGCAGGGCCAAGCAGATACCCCAGCCATTTTTCCCCGGCCCCCACGTTCTGGGTTGTGACCCGGCTTCTGAATGCTCTGTTTTCCAATAGCGTTCCTTTGTTCATGGTGTGTCCCTCCAATATTCGCAGGCGTCTTGTTGCCGAAATTTTGGATGCGCCAGCTGTTTCTGTTGGTAGTATAGCACAACCGATTTGTTCTCCGCTTGCATATTCGTAACGATTCGGGTATAATTGTTACCAAAAGGAGGGGAATCTATGGAACCAATCAATTTGCCCTATCTATGCACGACCATCGGAAATCTGTCCGGAGTTCCCGTGCGGATTTTTGAGGGGGAAGAAATGACCTTTTACTACTCCCAGGTATACCTGCCCCGAGACCCTATGTTTGTCCATCGGGAGCAGATTTTCCGGGTGACGGAGCATGTGGGTTATCTTACAACCCCCCATTTTCACTATTACGGCATCGTCAATTCCGGGCAAACCAAGGTGGTGATCGGCCCTACCCGGCAGGTGGCGGAGCAGGACCAGGAGCTGCGGGAGCTGGCCTTCCAGGCGGATGTGGCCCAGGACGATGTGGAGGACTTTATTTCCGGCATGAAAAGCATCATCAGAATGCCCTTTGAAAGCGTCCTGCAAATGCTTTGCACCCTCAACCATGTTCTGAATGGGGAAACTCTGTCTCTGAAGGACATCACCATTTACGATTCCGCCCAGGAGCAGCTTCTTACCCGGCAAAATACCATGCAGGCAGCCCAAAAGCTGACGGTGGGGGTGGATACGGCCCAAAGCCTGCACAATACCTTCGATCTGGAGCAGATGCTCATGGGAATGGTCCGCAAGGGGGATACTGCGGCGCTGAAGGAATGGATTGCCCGGGCTCCGGCAATCCGTGGCGGTGTTCTGGCCGAGGAGCAGCTGCGGCAGCGGAAAAATACCTTTATCGTCAGTGCCACCCTGGTTTCCCGGGCCGCCATCCGGGGGGGCATGGATGTGGACGAGGCCTTTTCCCACAGCGATTCCTATATCCGCCAGTGCGAGCTCCTTTCCTCCCCCTGGGACATTATGAACCTCCAATATCGCATGATCCTGGACTATACCCAGCGGGTGGAACGGCTGCACCTGGGAAAACACCCCTCCAAACTGACGGTGGACGTGGCCAATTACATCCAGAAGCACCTCTCCGAGTCCATCACCGTGGACCGGATCGCAGCCCATCTCTTTCTCAGCCGCCCCTATCTGTCCCGAAAGTTCAAAGAAGAAACCGGCGAAAGCCTGACAGACTTCATCCTCAAAGAAAAAACGGAGGAAGCCAAACGCCTCCTCCGCTATTCCGACAAACCCGTAACCGCCATCGGTTCCTACCTGGGCTTTTCCTCCGCCAGCCATTTTTCAAGAGTCTTCAAAGCCTACGTTGGCAGCACCCCCAGTGAGTACCGGGAAAAGCACCAGTGACCGCCGCCACACCGGTGCGCCATACCACGCCAGAAATGAAGAACACAGGAATACACGCTCTGTTAGAATAATCTGAGCCTTCCTTATGTCTGTTCTTGTGAAGTAAATTATAAAATCTGTGCACTCCTGCCAATAAAGCCAAATCCTTTATGAATACCCACACCACACCCAGTGCTCATAGCGTATTTTCGCTATGGGCACTTTTTTGCTTTTTTCCCTTCGGCCGGTAGGACAACCCTTGGCGGTGTTGTGATAGTATACAGAATTGGCGGACAATACTATGCATTCTGACGAATTTTCGCCTGTGGTCTTGAAATATTACTACGGCCGTATTACTATTATGCAAAGGGAGGTTGTA